>Ga0209455_1000760_pt1 | contig 18220 bp, 15 predicted proteins | sample AraplaCol_mCL_r2_FD_184275 | JGI IMG/M metagenome (GOLD analysis project Ga0209455, IMG submission 184275) | Arabidopsis root microbial communities from North Carolina, USA - plate scrape CL_Col_mCL_r2 (SPAdes) (version 2) | ecosystem: Host-associated > Plants > Roots > Endosphere | place: USA...
TTCTTGGTCCTCTCTTTGCGGGGTTGGACGGATGAAATAGATATGGGTGTCGCAAGGCGATTGAACCAGCGACATCGGGGCGCAGTATCTTTTCCGCTACCGCGCCTGCGGTCAATGCCTGTCTCACGCAAAAGCTGCGATCGCATTTATCGATCGCCACGATTGAATGGGCCTATGGACCGGTTGGCGGCAGAAAGTTAAGGCCGGTGCCGTGTACTCGTTAAAGCCCGCTTCCGTCAGAGATCGAGTTTCAATCGCGCCGTCTTCGAGCGCGAGCAGCAGACCGTGATGCAGTCGTTGGAGTCCCTTTCCTCGTCGGTGAGGATCTGGTCGCGGTGATCCGGTTCGCCCTCCAGCACATTGACGATGCAGGTGCCGCAGATGCCCTCTTCGCAGGCGCTGGGGATGTTGATGCCCTGGTCGCGCAGGACATCGAGGATGCTGGTATCGGCTGGCACGGTGAGGATCTTGCCGGAACTGGCGAGCTCGATCTCGAAGCTCTGATCGCCGCCGGCAGGTGCGGCCGGCTTGGCCGAAGGATCGGCACTGAAGGCCTCGAAATGCACCCGCTCGGCCGGCCAGTGGCTGGCAGCGGCCTTCACCGCATTCATCAGGCCGGTCGGGCCGCAGCAATAGAGGCGGGCATTGGCCGGCACGGCCTTGAGCAGCGTCTTCACGTCGAGGCCTTTGGCCGGGTCGCCACCATCATGGACGAAGTTGACGCGCTCGGCGAAGGCATCGCCCGACAGCCGTTCGAGATAGGCGGTCGATTCCTTGGCCCGGGTGCAATAATAGAGCTTGTAGCTCTTGCCGAGGCGATTGAGGCGATGGGCCATGGCAAGGAGCGGCGTCACGCCGATGCCGCCGGCGATCAGGATATAATCCGCCGCATCTTCCCGGAGCTCGAAATTGTTGCGCGGCAGATCGATGGTCAGGGTATCGCCGATCTTGACCCCGTCATGCATGAAGGCAGAGCCGCCGCGGCCTTCCGGTGCTCGCAACACACCGATCTCGTAGCGATGGGTCTCGCTGGGGTCATTGCACATGGAGTACTGCCGCACGAGGCCGTTCGGCAGATGGACCAGGACATGGGCACCGGCGGAGAAGGGCGGCAAAGCCGCACCTGTCGGGCTCACCAGCTCGAAGCCCTTGATGCCGCCGGCCTGCGACCAGATCTGGGCGACCCGCAATTGCAACTGTTCCATCTCTCCGGCTCCCGAACTAAGGCACCCCGCCACCCCTCGCTGGCCGGGAGGCGGTGGTTGCATTCTCCGACCACTTTTCTATAGGACCTCGGCCGGGAAAGGCGAGGGGCGAAAGCGGCATGAACCGTTTTGGCCGCGACGAATATTTCTCATGGCGGCCATGCGCCGCGACCGTGGACGGTGTCCCGATCCTTCGTCATACTCGGGGCCAACGGTCTCCTTCCCGCTGATCCCCTTCCTGTCCTAGCGGCCGTCCCTCATCTCCGGCCAGAAAGCGATCATCACATGGCACAAGTCGATATCCGTCCGCTCACCCCGGAACTGGGGGCAGAAATCCATGGCCTCGATCTGCGGCAGCCAGCCGTGGCCGAGCCGGTCATTCGTGACGCCATTGCCAAATACGGTGTCATCTTCCTGCGCGACCAGACGCTGACCCTGGATCAGTTGCTGGCCGGTACCGAGGCGATCGGCCCGATCCTGCGGGTCCCCTTCGTCAAGGGCACGGACAGCCATCCCGATATCATCGCCGTGCTGAAGGAAGCCGATGAGAAGCGCATCTCGACCTTCGGCGGCACCTGGCACAGCGACTTCTCTTTTCTGCCGGAGCCGCCCAGCCTGACCCTGCTTTATGCCTCGGAACTGCCGCCGGTCGGCGGCGATACGCTCTGGGCCAATCAATATGCCGCTTACGAGGCGCTCTCGCCCGGGCTGCAGCAAGTGCTCGATCCGCTGCGCGCCGTCCATACCGGCTGGCCGCATGGCACCAATGGGCCGGGTGCCGATGCGGCGGTCAGCCGCTCGATCCGCATGGTGCGCAACGATCCCACCGCTGATCGCGAGGAGCTGCATCCGGTGGTGCGGGTGCATCCGGTGACTGGCCGCAAGGCGTTGTTCGTCAATCCGGTCTATACCCAGCGTTTCGAGAACATGACGGTCGCCGAATCGAAGCCGCTGCTGGACTATCTCTACCAGCACAGCATCCGCGCGGAATTCACCTGCCGCTGGCGCTGGCATCCCGGGACGCTGGCGATCTGGGACAATCGCTGCACGCTGCATCTCGCCATCAACGATTACGATGGCACCAGGCGCCTGCTTTACCGGACCACGGTTGCAGGCGAGCGGCCGATCCCGGTCGCTGGAACGCGCGATCAGGCAACGGCCCGGCAGGCTTCGTAAGTCTAAGTCCGGTCCTTCAGGTGGTGGAAACGGCAGGGCGCATGCGCTGCCGTTTCTTTTTGGCGCCCCAGAAGCGGTCCGCCGCCAGTTTCAGCGGTACCAGAGCCAGGCCCGCCGCCAATACCCACCAGCATGGGCGGATATGGAAGGCGAAGCGCAGATCGGCGAGCAGGATACGGGTGCCGCCAAGCCCGGTGGCGAACTGATACCAGGCGGCCTCACCGAGCGCAGTCGCCAAGCCACCGGCGATCGCCAGCAACGTCAGTTGCCAGAGAGCGAGGCTTTGCTCACCGTTCCAGCGATAGGCCAGGCGGTAGAGCATCAGCCAGTAGAAGAAGCCGGTGGTGAGCGCCGCCTCGGTGACATTGGCCTTGGATTGCAGGAAGAAGTGGAAGAGGCCGAGGGCGGCGATCGGATAGACCAGATAATGCAGCCGCTGCCAGTTCCTGCCGCCGAGCCGGCGCATCATGCCATCGGTCGAAGTGGCGGCCAGGGCCAGCAGCCCCAGCAGTGCCACGAAGCCGATGGTAAGATAGAAACGCAGCAGGATCTCGCTGGCGACAAAGCCGAAGCGGAAATGCTGCTGCACGATATAGATGCTGAGATGGATGGCGGCATAGGCGAAGACGCCGACACCGAGCATGCGTCTCAGCAGCATCAGCCGCGGCCAGGCACCGATGCGGCGCAGCGGCGTGATGGCGAGCGTGATCATCAGGAAACGGATCGCCCATTGGCCGATCTCATGCAGGGCCTCGGTCACCGGCACGGCACCCAGTGGCAAGGCGCCGCCGACAGCATTTCCACCTATCGCGCTGCCGCTGATCCCGACATTCCCGCCGCCCAACAGGGCGCTGCCAGGATCGACCGGCATCGGTGCGTTGCGGTCAGCCAAGTACCAGGCAACGGCTACCCAGAGGCCCGGGGCGATGAGACCAGCGAGGCACAGGGTCTTCAGCCAGGAAAACTGCCCGGCGCGATCAAACCAGGGGAGGCGACGCCAAGAAACCAAGCCAAACTCCATCGGCAACGATCAGGCATGCGGGAAAGCGACGCGACGGGGCGACCGGCAGATTCCCTGCTGGAAATCCGTGACCGGCGCTGATGGCCGGCCGGTTGCCCTTGATCCAGTATTCGCCGGCCCCGCGGCTGAGGTTACGTGGGTGGAATTAGCGATGCAATATCAATGTGTTGAGTTCAATGAAAGGCGAAGGCATCCATCCTTAGGATGCCGAAAGTGGTGCTGCGATGGAGATGCTCTGCCTTCGCTTGCGGACCGCCCGCACCCTGGGCGACGAAAAGCGGCAGCAGATGCTCCTCGCTCGGGTGATTGGCGGCGGCGAAAGGCGCCTGGCGCCGATAGGTGATGAGATCGCAGCTGCTGCCTTCCAGCAGGCGGCCGGTCATCCAATCGGCAAAGGCGTCGATATCGGGTGCCGGCTGGCTGTCGATCTTCTGGCCGCGGAAGCGTGAAAGGTCATGGGTGAAGCTGCCGGAACCGATGATCAGCACGCCCTGTTCGCGCAACGTCGCCAAGGCGCGGCCAAGCTGCAGGTGATGCGCCGGGCCAAGGCCATGCTGCAGGGAGAGTTGCAGGACGGGGATATCGGCGTCCGGATACATCACGGTCAATGGCACCCAGGCCCCATGATCGAGGCCGCGGCTGTGATCGATCTGGCAGGCAAGGCCGGCGGTGCACAGGAGATCGCTGATCGTCTCGGCAAGTTCAGGCTGCCCCGGTGCCGGATAGGTCATTTCATAGAGCGCGCGGGGAAAACCATAGAAATCATGGATGGTTTCATTGCTGGCGACGGCGCTGACCGTCGGTGTGATGGTCTCCCAATGCGCCGAGACGACCAGGATGGCCTTGGGCTTTGCCAATCGCTGGCCGAGGTCCGCCAGGAAATCGCGCGCCGGGCAATCCGTCAGCGCCAGAGTGGGCGCGCCATGGCTGATGAAAAGGCTCGGCAGCATGTTCTGTTCCCATCTTGAGAGGCGCGACGACTTGTAGAAGCGGGGCTTGGAAAGAAGCGGGGGCGGCGTCTGCTGCCCCCGCCATGGTGTATCAGGCGATTGTGGTCAGGCCGTTGCCGCCTTCTTGCGGGTGCTCGGCGCCAGCGCATAGGCGCCATCGCCCAGCAACGCCTGGACGAGGGTCGCGACCGCCCAGAAGCCCGGATATTCCCAGCCGCCATTCTGATTGGTGAAGAAGAAGCCGGCATGGATATGCACGGTGAAGATCGCTCCCAGCAGGATGACGCAGCCGGCGAGGGCGGCGATGCGGGTCTGCACGCCGAGGATCAAAGCGACCGCGCTGGCGACTTCGACCAGGATGGTGAGGTAGGCGAGGGCGCCGGGCAGGCCGATGCTCTCGAAGAACTGCGCCGTGCCGGCGGGGGTGAAAACGAAAATCTTCAGCCCGGCATGGGCCAGGAACAGGGCTCCCAGGACGAGACGCAGCAGCAAAGCGGCATAGGGGGCGGTACGGCTATCGATCATGATTGTCTCCACGCGCAACCCAGTACGGCCCTATGCCGCCGGGCGACCCGCTAGATATTGATTATTCGAAAAAGCATAACTATCTTTATTTTTGCTGAAGTTATGTGCATTTTCGCATAGAGTGCGGTTCATGCTCGATTGGGACGATCTCCGGCATTTCCTCGCCATTGCGCGCGAAGGCAGCCTTTCCGCCGCCGCGCGCAATCTCGGCGTACAGCAATCCACCATGGGCCGTCGCCTCTCCGGCCTGGAGGAGCGGGCTGGCGCCAAGCTGCTGCAGCGGACACCGCGCGGCTATGTGCTGACCCCGGCGGGCGAGGCGATCCTCGGCAATGTCGAGCGGATCGAGAGCGAGGCGATGGCAATCGAGCGGGTAATCACTGGCAAGGATATCCGCTTGGAAGGCACGATCCGGGTGACCTCGGTCGAGACCCTGGCAGCGGAAATCCTGACGCCGATGTTTCATGCCTTTCAGCAGGCCTATCCGGGGATCAGCCTGGAAGTGGTCACCGATTCCCGCAATCTCAGCCTGACCCAGCGCGAGGCCGAAGTCGCCTTGCGCCTGTCACGGCCGACGCAGCAGGAGCTGGCGGCCCGCCGGGTCACCGATTTCGCCGTCGGCATCTATGCCGCGCAAAGCTATCTCGACCAGCATGGCATGCCGGACTTGTCTGTCGGTGCACCCGGTCATCGCCGGATCCTGGTACAGGAAGAGCTGATGCAGGTACCGGACATGCAATGGTTCCAGAGCCTGAGCTGGGGCGCGGATATCGTCCTCAGGAGCAACAGCCGTTTCACCCATGTGTCGGCCACGGTCGAAGGCATGGGTCTTGCCTGCCTCGCCCGCTTCCTCGGCGACTCACGTCCCCTGGTGCGGCTCGATCCACCGGCGCCGCCGCCCCTGCGTGAGATCTGGATGGTAGTGCACCAGGATATCCGGCATATGCCGCGGATCCGTGCCTTCACCGAGTTTCTCACCGCCGCGTTGAAGCAGCGCGCGAAACAGCTCAATCCGGGTTAGCCCGCATTTCACCCCCTCGACATGGCCTGCGTTGCCTTTGGGCGCGGCAGATACGGGCTTTGGCGGCGAAAAGCGTATCGGCCATACGGTTGAGCCGCCAAAGCCCGGAGATGCCCGACTAAGGGCAACCCGCAGGGCCGGTTGAAGAAGCCGACAGGGGGCGTCGCCGCGCTTGCCCGATGTCCTGCATCGTGCTGCGCGTGGCTCCTGCCCTGTCGGCTTCTTGAACCGGCGCAGGCCATGTCGAGGGGGAGAAATGCGGGCTGACACTTAAGCCTTGGGCGCGTCGAGGATACGCAGGCGATAGCCGACTCCGGGCTCGGTCTGCAGATAGGCGGGCTGCTGCGGATCGTCTTCCAGCTTCTGGCGCAACTGGCGCACATAGACGCGCAGATATTCGACATCGTTGCGATGCGCCTCACCCCAGACAGCGGTCAACAGCTGCTGATGGGTGATGACCTTGCCGGCATGCTCGGCCATGAAGCGCAGCAGATCGTATTCACGCCGCGACAGTTTCAGTTCCTGGCCGCGCAACTTCACGCTTCGTTGCAGGAAATCGATGCTGAGCTCGCCGCTCTGGAACACCGGGCCTGTGCCCTGCGCCTGCAGGCGGTGGCGCAGGGCCGCACGCACGCGGGCCAGCAATTCGTCGACACCGAAGGGCTTGGTGATGTAGTCGTCGGCCCCGCTATCGAGCGACGCCACCTTGCCGGCCTCGTCATTGCGCACGGAAAGCACGATGATCGGCACGGCCGATTGCGTCCGCACCTCGCGGATGACTTCAAGTCCGTCGCGGTCCGGCAGGCCGAGATCGAGAATGACAAGGTCGGGCTTGGTCTGACGCAAGGCGAGCAAAGCCGAAGCGGCCGTTTCCGCCTGCTCGACCTCGAAACCTTCCGCGGCCAACGAGCTCTTCAGGAAACGGCGGATCGCCGGCTCATCATCGACGATCAGGATGCGTGTACCATGACTCATTTATCTTCGGTTCCATCTTTCTTCACCGCCGCCGTCTCCAGTGCTGGTGTCAGCATAGGCTGGGCAGCGGTGGTTTCGTTCCAGAATTTCTCCTCCGCCAGCTTGTCGAGCTCCTGGCGATCGACGGCCAGAGTATTGGGAAACAGGATGACGAAACGGGCGCCGCTACGGTCCAGCCGGTTCTCGGCATAGATGTGTCCGCCCATCAGATCGATCAAGCCGCGACAGATGGCAAGGCCGAGACCGGTGCCGGCCCGGCGCCGGTCGCCGCCATGAACGCGGAAGAATTTGTCGAAGATGCGCTCAAGATCCTCGGGCGGTATGCCCGGGCCTTCATCGACGACTTCGATGCGCACATCCGTCTCGTCCCGCCGCGCCCGAACCAGGATCTCGGTGTCATGTGCCGCATATTTGGCGGCATTGTCGATCAGGTTGAACAGCACTTGGCCGAACAGGACGAAATCAAGCCGCAGCAGCGGCAGATCCAGCGCGATATCGAGATGGAGCCGGTGATGCCCCAGCAGCCGCGCCGCCGATTTGGTGGCAGCAACGATGGCATCCTCGAGATCGACCGGGCTGCGGCGCGGCTCCAGGGCGCCTGATTCGAGCTGGGTCATGCTGAGGATATTGCCGACGAAGCGGTTGAGGCGCTCGGCCTCCTCCTGGATGGTCAGCAGCAATTCGTCGCGAGTCTCGCCGTCGAAGCTCTGGCCGAAGGAGCGCAGGCTGCTGGCTGAGCCGATGATCGAGGCGAGCGGGGTACGCAGATCATGCGAGATCGAGGTGAGCAGGGCCGAGCGCAGGCGCTCGGTCTCCGCCACCACTCGCGCCTGGTCGATATCGCCGGCAAGATTGATGCGCTCGATGGCAATCGCCGCCTGGTCGCAGATAGCATCCAGCAGCCGCCGATCATCGGGGGCGAGCAATGGTCCCTGCTGCTCACGGTCGATACCCATGACACCGACCAGGCCGCGCTCGGTGCGGAGCGGCAGGAAGAGGCGTCGTGCGCCTGGCAACGTCTCGGCATCGCGGCCGGCCGGCTTGCCCTGCGTCCAGGCCCAGGTCGCCGCGGCGAGATCCGCCTCGCTCAATTCATCTTCCGGGGGGTAGCCGGCGCGTACTTGCAGGGATCCGTTTTGCGGCAGGACCAGCACCACATGCAGCTTCAGCATGGCGGCAATCTGGTGCGCGGTCGCCCAGAGCAGGTCATCCATATCGCCGATGCCGGCGATCTTGCGGCTGAAGCCGTAAAGGGCAGCGGTGGAATCGGCGCGCTTCTTGGATGCCGTCGCTTCCAGCCGCACCCGGGCCGCCAGCTGGCTGGTGAAGACCGCCACCACGAGGAAGAAGAACAACGCGACGATATTGGACGGGTCGGCGATGGTCAGGGTGAAGAGCGGCGGCAGGAACAGGAAGTTATAGGCCAACATGCTGATCAGCGACGTGAACAACGACGGCCAGAGGCCGTAACGCATGGCGCTGAACAGCACCGCCGCGAGGAACAGCATGGAGATATTGGGTAGGCTGATCGCCTGGTTGAGCGGGAAGCCGATCCCCGCCGCCAGCGCCACCATCACCGTACTGACGAGATAGGGCTTAAAATCAAATGACTTTGCCGTGGTTTCCGCCGGCGCTTCGATCAGCTCCGCCGGTGCGGCGGGCTCGGTCTCGCCGGCGATGACATGGACATCGATATTGCCGGAGCGGCGCAGCAGATCATGCACCACCGAGCCGTGCAGCATCTCGAACCAGCGCGAGCGGCGTGACTTGCCGATGATGATGCGGGTGATGTTGTTGGCGGTGGCATAGTCGACGAGATCGGCGGCGATATGGCGGGCGGGAATGGTTACCGCACCGCCACCGAGATGCTCGGCGAGACGCAAGGCATTGGCGATGCGGTCGCGCTCGGCCTCGCTCAGCGTCTGGTGTCGCACGGTTTCGAGATAGAGCGCTTCCCATTTCGCCTGCAGGCGGTCGGCCGTGCGTCTGGCCAAGCGTACCAGGCTGGCGGAGCTGGGGTGCTCGTTGATGCAGACGACAATCCGCTCGCCCGCTGCCCAAGGCCCGCGGATGGCATGCGCCTGCATATAGTCGACCATCTGTTCGTCGACCCGCTGGGCAGCGCGGCGCAAGGCCATCTCGCGCAAGGCGGTGAGGTTGCCCTCGGAGAAATAATGGTCGATGGCCCGTTCGGCGACCTGCTTGCCGTAGATCTTGCCTTCCTGCAGGCGCTGGATCAGGTCTTTCGGCGTGAGGTCGATGACCTCGATCTCATCGGCTTCGTCGATCACATGGTCGGGTAATGTCTCGCGCACCCGCACATGGGTGATCTGCGCCACGACATCGTTGAGGCTTTCCAGGTGCTGGATGTTCAGCGTCGAATAAACATCGATGCCAGCGGCGCGGATCTCCTCGACATCCTGGTAGCGCTTGGCATGCCGGCTGCCGGGCACATTGGTATGGGCGAGCTCGTCGACCAGTACCAGCCCCGGCTTGCGGGCGAGGATGGCGTCGATATCCATTTCCGCCAGCCGGCGGTCGCGGTATTCGACGTCCTTGCGGGGCAGGATCTCCAGCCCTTCCAGCAGGGCCTTGGTCTCGGCGCGGCCATGGGTTTCCACCAGGCCGACGATGACATCCACCCCTTCACGCTGCTTGGCCTTACCGGCGAGCAGCATTTCGTAGGTCTTGCCGACACCGGGGGCGGCGCCAAGAAAAATCTTGAGCCGTCCCTGATGCCGCTTCCCCGTGGTTGCCAGAAGTGCCTCCGGGGATGGTCGATTGCCGTCTTCCGGCGAGGATGAGAGGGGATCAGGCATCAGGGACGGTGTTCCTCGATCAGGGCTTCAACTGGTCCAGAGCGAGGTTCAGAGATAACACGTTGACATGCGGCTCGCCAATGAAGCCGAGCTGCCGGCCTTCGACATGGTCATTGACCAAGGCCTGGACCTGCTCCGGGTTGAGGCCGCGCGCCTTGGCGACGCGAGCCACCTGGTAATTGGCACCAGCCGGGGTGATGTCGGGATCGAGCCCGCTGCCGGAAGCCGTCACCAGATCGACCGGGATCGGCTGGTCACTGGTTTTCTGCAGATCCTTGACGCTGCCGGTCACCCGGTCAACCAGCGCCTTCGAGGTCGGCCCCAGATTGGAGCCGCTCGACGAGGTGGCGTCATAGCCCTGGCCGGCGGCTGAGGGGCGGGGGTGGAAGTATTTGTCGCTGGCAAAGCCCTGGGCGATCAGGCTGGAGCCGATCACCTTGCCGTCCTTTTCAATCAGGCTGCCATTGGCCTGCTCCGGGAAGGCCGCCTGGGCGATGCCGGTCACGGCATAGGGGTAAGCCAGTCCCGTGATGGCCGTCATGACGACGGTGAGGGCGATGGCGGGATAAAGCTGTTTCAACATGATGATGATCCTCCTTGGATCCAACAGGCATCAGACCAGGTGCAAGGCGGCGACCAGGATGTCGATCGCCTTGATGCCGATGAAGGGAACGATGACGCCACCGATGCCATAGATGGCGATATTCCGGCGCAGCAAAGCGGCTGCCCCCTTGGCCTCGTAGCGCACACCCTTCAGGGCCAGCGGGATCAAGGCGATGATGATCAGCGCATTGAAGATGATGGCCGAAAGAATGGCACTTTCTGGCGAGGCCAGATGCATGACATTGAGGGCGGCGAGTTGCGGCAGGAAGGCCGCGAACATCGCCGGGATGATGGCGAAGTACTTGGCGACGTCATTGGCGATCGAGAAGGTCGTCAGAGCACCGCGGGTCATCAACAACTGCTTGCCGATCATGACGATTTCGATCAGCTTGGTCGGGTTGCTGTCGAGATCGACCATGTTGCCGGCTTCGCGCGCCGCCTGGGTGCCGGTCTGCATGGCGACACCGACATCCGCCTGAGCCAAGGCCGGGGCGTCATTGGTGCCGTCACCGCACATCGCAACCAGCTTGCCCTTGGCCTGCTCGTCACGAATGAGCTTCAGCTTGGTCTCCGGCGTTGCCTGGGCGAGGAAGTCGTCGACCCCGGATTCCGCGGCGATGGCCGCCGCGGTCAACGGATTGTCGCCCGTGATCATCACGGTGCGGATACCCATGCGACGCAATTCATTGAAGCGCTCACGGATGCCACCCTTGACCATGTCCTTCAGGTGGATAACGCCGAGGATGCGGTCATCCTTGACCACGGCCAAGGGGGTGCCGCCGGACTTGGCGATGGTCTCGACGATGCCGGTCAATTCTGTCGGTGTGGTAAACTGGCCACGCTTCAGCTGGCGGACATATTCGATGATCGAATCCACCGCGCCCTTGCGGATGCGCGAACCGTCGAGATTGATGCCGCTCATCCGGGTCTGCGCCGTGAAGGGCACGAACTCGGCATGGATCGGCGCCATATCGCGGCCACGGAGCCCATATTTCTCCTTGGCGAGCACGACGATCGAGCGGCCCTCCGGCGTTTCATCCGACAGCGAGGAGAGCTGGGCCGCATCGGCCAGTTCCTGTTCGTTGACGCCGGGCAAGGGCAGGAAGGCCGAGGCCACGCGATTGCCGAGCGTGATGGTGCCGGTCTTGTCCAGCAGCAGGGTATCGACGTCACCGGCGGCTTCGACGGCGCGGCCCGACATGGCGAGCACGTTGAACTTCACCAGCCGGTCCATGCCGGCGATGCCGATCGCTGACAACAGGGCACCGATGGTGGTCGGGATCAGAGTGACGAACAAGGCGATCAGGACGATGATCGGCACTTCGCCGCCGGCATAATTGGCGAAGCTCGGGATGCTGGCTGTCGCCAGGATGAAGATCAGCGTCATGCCGGCGAGCAGGATGTTGAGCGCGATCTCATTCGGCGTCTTCTGCCGCTTGGCGCCCTCGACCAGGCTGATCATGCGGTCAAGGAAGGTCGAACCTTGGGCCGCGGTGATCTTTACCTTGACCCAGTCCGAAAGCACGCGGGTGCCGCCGGTGACCGCCGAGCGGTCGCCGCCGCTTTCGCGGATCACCGGGGCGGATTCACCGGTGATCGCCGATTCATCGACCGAGGCGATGCCCTCGACCACCTCGCCGTCGCCGGGGATCATGTCGCCGGCTTCGACCAGGACGAAATCACCGACCTTCAGGGTCAGCGCCGAGACATCCTCGGTGGCGCGGCTGTCGAGGCGTGCCAGTTTCTTGGCGATGGTCTGGCTGCGGGTCTTGCGCAGAGCATCGGCCTGCGCCTTGCCGCGGCCCTCGGCGACCGCTTCGGCAAAATTGCCGAAAACGACCGTCAGCCACAGCCAGAACACGATCTGGGCGGAGAACAATACCGATTTGCCGACGGCAAGATCACGGATCACGATGAGGGTGGCGCCCAGCGCCACCACCTCGACCGCGAACATGACCGGATTATGCACCATCTTGCGGGAATCGAGTTTTAACACCGAGTCCCGGATGGCTGCCTTCAGGATCCCCCCGTCAAACATGGAGATCTGTTTGGATTTAGACATGATTTACTCCAGTGAAGAATAAGGTCCGAACGCGCTTAGAACAGCTGACCGGCAAGCATCATCAGATGCTCGACGATCGGGCCAAGAGCGAGGGCCGGGAAGTAGGTGAGACCGACAACGATCACGATCACGCCGAGCAGCAGGCCGACAAACAAGGTTCCGTTGGTCGGGAAGGTGCCGGCGCTGGCTGGGGTCAGCTTCTTCGCCGCCAGCGAGCCAGCGATGGCCAGGCTGGGGATGATGATGAAGTAGCGGCCGATGAACATCGCGACGGCACCGGTGATGTTGTAGAACAACGTGTTGCCGGTGATGCCGCCGAAGGCACTGCCATTGTTGCCGGCGCTGGAGACATAGAGATAGAGAATCTCCGAGAAGCCATGCGGGCCGCTATTGGCGAGGCTCTTCAGGGCCGAGGGCAGGACAGTGGCGGTGGCAGCGAAGCCCAGCACCATAACAGGCACACAGAGCAGTGCCAGCATGGCGTATTTGACTTCCTTGGCCTCGATCTTCTTGCCGACATATTCGGGTGTACGCCCCACCATCAGGCCGGCAATGAAGACGGCGATGATGGCGAAGATCAGCATGCCATAGAGGCCGGCGCCGACACCGCCGACGATCACCTCGCCCAGCATGATGTTGATGAGGGGTACCATACCGCCCAAAGGCGTGAAGCTGTCATGCATGGCGTTGACGGCACCGCAGGAGGCGTCGGTGGTCACAGTGGCGAAGAGGGCCGAATTGGCGATGCCAAAGCGGACTTCCTTGCCTTCCATGTTGCCGCCGCTCTGCATTGAGCTCGCCAGCTGGTCGACCGGCAGGCTGCTATAGGCGGGATTCCCCTGGGCCTCCGCCCAATAGCAGAACAGGGCGCCGCCGAGATAGAGGACGAACATCACGGCGAAGATGGCCCAGCCCTGGCGCTGGTCCTTGACCATGCGGCCGAACATGTTGGTGAGGCCGGCACCCAGGGTGAAGATCAGGATCATCTGGATGAGATTCGACAAGGCCGTCGGGTTCTCATAAGGATGCGCGGCATTGGCGTTGAAGAAACCGCCGCCATTGGTGCCGAACATCTTGATGGCGATCTGCGAGGCGACCGGGCCCTGGGCGATGGTCTGTTGACCGCCTTCCAGCGTCGTTGCCGTCACGTAGTCATGGAAGTTCTGCGGAATACCCTGGAACACCAGGAACAGGGCCGCGATGAAGGAGACCGGCAGCAGGATATAGAGCGTGCAGCGCACGGTATCGACCCAGAAATTGCCGATGCCTTGCGCCGACCGCCGCGAGAAGCCGCGAACGAACGCAACGGCGAGGGCAATACCGGTGGCCGATGAAATGAAGTTGTGCACGGTCAAACCGACCATCTGGGAGAAATAGCTCAGCGTGCTCTCGCCGCCGTAATTCTGCCAGTTGGTGTTGCTGACGAAGCTGATTGCCGTGTTGAAGGCGAGGTCCGGTGCCATGCCGGCAAAGCCGCGTGGATTGAGCGGCAGATAGGCCTGCAAGCGCAGGATGGCATAGAGGACGGCGAACAGCACGAAGTTGAAGACCAGCATGCTGACCGCATAGATGATCCAATGCTGGTCATCGTTTTCGCGAATGCCGCAGATTTTATAGATAAGGCGTTCGACCGGAACGAGGACGGGCGACAGGAAATTGCGCTGCCCCTCGAAGACCTTGGTCATGTAGCCGCCCGTCGGTTTGACGAGCGCAATGATCAGAACGCTGAAGACAGCGATCTGCAGGAGACCGTTGAATGTCATGATGATGCTACCTTGTTGAACGGCGCGGGCTCGGAACCGGATCTCGTTCGGGTCAGAGCTTTTCCGGCCAGATCATGGCGATGCCCATATAGATGAACAGGCCGACGGTGATGATGGCGCCAATGGCGATGTCGAGCGTCATGGCTGCCTCACACCCGCTCGCAGGCGTAGACATAAACGATGCTCAGAAAAAAGAGGCCGATCCCGGCCAAAAGGAGGACCGTGTCCAACATTTCTAACCCCGATGAAAAAAGCGCCGATTGCGGTTCGGCTATTACGCGAATTAAGCGTCGTCACCGGGGCGTAAGGAATCGAGACGGTTCGCCCGAAGGCGACATAAAGGCAGCATAAAGGCGCTGTCGCTGACAGCGCCTAATGCCCTGAGGAAAAGAGATTTATTCTTTTATCGTCTTGGCGCGCATTGCAGCCATGCGCGGTGACACTCAGCGCTTGACGCGGTGAATCGGCTCGCCCAAGACCTCGACCAGTACCTCGATTCCAAGCCCCGCCTGATGGCCGATGGTCATCGTGCCGTTGCTGGTCTTCGGAATCCCGGTGCCATTGGGTGTCGTTACCCAGTTGTGGAAATCGACCGTATGGGTGCGGTATTCCGCCGGGGTCGAGAGCGAGAGATGGATCATGGCAGCGGTGTCGATCTCGGCGCCGCCGGTATCCTCGACGGTGACGGCAAGGCCTAGCTCCACGGCCACATCGCGGATCTGAGCGGCGGCGGTGACGCCACCCACCCGGGCGATCTTGATGGTGATACCGTCGACCACCCGGTCCTCATTGGCGCGCAACAGGGCACGCAGGCTGTCAATCGATTCATCGAGCACCAGCGGCCGGTCGCAATCCGGTCGCAAGGCGCGGTTTTCCTCGTAAGCGAAGCAGGGCTGCTCCATGTAATAATCGAGATGGCGCGTGGCGCGGAGGAAGCGACGGGCCTGGTGCGTCGACCAGCCGCCATTGGCATCGGCGAAGAGCACGATATCGTTGCCGAGTGCCGCGCGCACTGCCTCGATCCGCTCGATATCCTCATCGGGATCGAGGCCGACCTTGACCTGCAGGCGGCGATAGCCCTCATCGCGATACTTCAGGGCGCGCGCCACCATCTTGTCCGGTGACATCTGTGAGATCGAGCGATAGAGATCGACGCTCTCGCCATAGCGGCCGCCCAGCATCTCGGCCAGCGGCAGCCCGGCGCTCTTCGCCAGCACGTCCCAGAAGGCCATGTCGATCGCCGCCTTGATATAGGGATGGCCCTTGAGATGGAGATCCATCAGCCGCCGCATACGCCCGGTTTCCCGGGGATCGGCCTGCAGCACGATCGGCGCCAGTTCGGCGAAGCCGGCCCGCGCCGCCGCGGCAAAGGAGGGGTCATAGAAAGCGCCGAGCGGCGCCATCTCGCCCCAGCCGGTGATGCCGGCATCGGTATCGATCCGCACGATGAGGCTGTCGAAACCTTCGGCACTGCGGCCGCCGGAACAGGTATAGGTGCCGTCGCGGAAGGGCTGCCATTGGCGATAGGCGGAAATTTCACGGATCTGCATGGTTCTGCTCGTCGGTAAATCAGCGGGCTGTCTCAGGACATCTCATCCCTAGCCTAACATGCCGCCCGGTCGATTCAACGACTGCGGCTATCCTGCGCACGGAAACGACCTGCTCTGACCGCATAGGCTGGCAAACTGGGGCGTCGGTCTTGACGGGATCACCCGTGGGCCGCCTGTTCCAGCCTTGACAAGGCGCATGCCGGCCAGACTAACAATTGATGCTGCGCCGGCTGACGGTGATGCATGATCGGCCTGCCGCAAGGAGAATTCATGGATCGGTTCGGAACGCTGAATACCTTCGTTGTAGCTGCGGAGGCCCTCAATTTCACCGATGCCGGGCGGCTTTTGGGGGTCTCCTCATCCGCGGTCAGCAAGACGATCGGCCGCCTGGAGGAGCGACTGGGAGTCCGCCTGTTTCACCGGAGCACACGGAGCATTTCCCTGACGCCGGAAGGCGAGATGTTTCTCGCGCGCTGCAAGAGCATTTTCGGCGAGTTTGAGGCGGCCGAACAAGAATTGGCGCAGTCGGTTGCCTCGCCGCGCGGCCGTTTACGAGTCAGCCTGCCTTTGGTGCCGAGCCTGCTCGGCGATACGCTGACGGATTTCATGGCGGCCTATCCGGACATCGAGCTTGATCTCGATTTCTCCGATCGGCTGGTCGATGTGATCGAAGAAGGCTTCGATGCCGTCATCAGGACTGGTGACACGGCGGATTCGCGCCTGATGACGAAGACCCTCGGCTCCTTCCGGCACCGGGTCGTCGGTTCGCCGGCATATCTCACGACGCGCGGCAGGCCGAAGCATCCGCAAGACTTGGCCCAGCATGCCTGCCTGCATCACCGGTTCCCGGCGACCGGCAAGCTCGAACGCTGGCCCTTCAGCCATGACGGAAAGGATATCGATCCGGAGCTGCCGAGTGCCGCTGTCGCCAGCACCTTGGAGCCGTTGATCAAGATGGCGGAAAAAGATGTTGGGCTTGCTTGCGTGCCGGTTTTCATGGTGCGAAAGCAGCTGACGGATGGAAGCCTGATCTCCGTGCTGGACGACTATCTCAACTCGACCCGCCAGTTCCGCATTCTCTGGCCGTCGAGCCGGCAGCTGTCGCCCAAGGTGAAGGTCTTTGTCGCCTTCATGGCGGAGCATCTTTTCCCGCCGGAAGAGCGTGGATAGGAAGCAGCACCTCCCGCCCGATTGACGACACCGCAGTCACAACTGTCTTGACCCGCGCGCCAATTCCGCGCGCCGCGCCGGTACCCATCTGAAGGGACCGAGGGACCGGCTGTCAGGATTGCCATCCGGCTGGTCTCCATCAAATGGAGACAAATCATGTCAAATATCGAACTCGCGAAGGATGAGGCTGCTTACCTCGTCGCACCCGAACAAACGGGAGATCTGCGCGGCTGGCTGGCAGTCTTTGCTGTGGCGCTCAGTGCCACGGTTTTCTGCACCACCGAATTCCTGCCGGTCGGTATCCTCCGATATATCAGCCAGGACCTCGGCGTCACAGAGGGCCTGGCGGGCATCATGGTAACGGCGCCCGGTCTTCTCGCCGCCTTCGCGGCTCCGATCGTCACCCTGGCGGTCGGCAATCATGATCGACGCCGTGTCCTTTGGGGCCTGGGCATCTTGCTCGTCGTCTCCAACCTGATCGCCATGGTCGCGCCGAACTTCGCGACCCTGATCCTCGGCCGCGCCCTGTTCGGCATCGGGCTTGGCGGCTTCTGGGCCATCGGGGCGGGCCTTGGCGCGCGTCTGGTGCCGGCGAAGGCTGCGGGGCGTGCCACAGCGGTGATCTTCGCCGGTGTCTCGATCGGTATGCTGATTGGTGGTCCGGCCGGGGCTCTGCTGGGCGATCTCCTGGGCTGGCGCGTTGCATTCGGCGCCTCCCTTGCTTTGTCCGTGCTCTCTTTGGCGATCCAGTTCCTGGCCTTGCCGAAGCTGGCCGCCGAGAAGGCCATTCGCCTTGCCGACCTGCTCAACATCCTGGCAACGACGAATGGCAGGGTCGGCATTGCCGCGATGTTTCTGGTCCTCTGCGGCCAGTTCGCGACTTATACCTATGTCACACCGTTCCTGGCGCAGATGTCGGGCTTTGACGGCCGGATGATCTCTTCGCTCCTGTTGGGCTATACCGCGATCGGTCTGGTGGGAAATTTCATCGGCGGTGCCGGTTCCGACCGTGCCGTGAAGCGCATGTTCCTGCTTACCATCCTCTTCATCCTGGCACCGGTGGCCGTTCTGCCAGTGCTCGGCAGTTTCCAGATGGCAGCAATCGGCCTCCTCGCCGTCTGGGGGCTCGCTTACGGTGCGATGCCGGTGGCGCTGCAGAGGTGGATGGCGGCCGCCGCACCGGAAGCAAGAGAGGGCGGCATGGCGCTCTTCGTCGGCAACTTCCAGATCTCGATTGCGATCGGATCGTTTCTCGGCGGCCTGGTCGTCGATCATGTGGGGCTCGGTGCCGCCATGTATTTCGGTGCGGTCCTGGCGATGACGGCTCTGCTGGTGCTGGCGATCTTCGGTTGCAATGGCAGAACGGCGCGGTAAGCATCC
>Ga0209455_1000761_pt1 | contig 18134 bp, 17 predicted proteins | sample AraplaCol_mCL_r2_FD_184275 | JGI IMG/M metagenome (GOLD analysis project Ga0209455, IMG submission 184275) | Arabidopsis root microbial communities from North Carolina, USA - plate scrape CL_Col_mCL_r2 (SPAdes) (version 2) | ecosystem: Host-associated > Plants > Roots > Endosphere | place: USA...
TGTTCCATACGGAGATCGGGCGTTTTTTTGGCGAGTAATCCAGTCTATTTCCCTCCTTCTGGATCAATAACGCCCAATACAGGAAGGTTTTGGCACTTAATTCTGCCGACTAGGCAGGCATGGGGAAGAGCTCGCGCGACCTCATAGGCCAAGTGATATTCTGTCACAATTGACGGATTCCACCCGAATAAACCGGCCCTTCTCACTCGTGGACGGACATAATGTTCATCCCCATGGAACAGGGACCAAGGAAGGTCTGAATGACAACGACGCAGCACGGCGCCACCGATGCCGACCAAGCCGAGCTCAACGCCATCCTGGCCAGCTACGCCGAGGCCCCGGCGCTGACGGCCGGGCAGCTGGAAGGCAGCTTCTGGCGGCTCTTCGACCTGAATGGACGGCAGCTGTCTCCCTTCGCTGTCCTGGCGCCGCAGGGACTGCTCGGGAATCCGGGGACGGACACAGTGGACCTGTGGCAGATCGTCAACGGACGGCTTTGCCTGCTGACGACGGTCGGCGGCACGCCCGCGGTCGTCTTTACTCTTGTTCGCAAGGACGAGGCGGGCCGCCTCATCAGCTTCGCGGGCCAGGGCACGATCGACGGCGTCCAGGCGTTCTATTTCCTGCGCGCGACCGGGCACCCCGAGCATCCGCTCCATGCCACGCCCGCCACGCAGCCGCGCCGCGCCCATTTCATCAAACAGAAGGCGCCGGGCGCGCGCCGCCCCAATCTGGTGATCGTGCCCGCGGGCCCGTCGTCGCTGCACCCGGAATGGCTCAAGAGCGTCACCGACGAAGCCCGCAACTGGGACCTGTGCCTGGGCTGGTACGGCGCCGAGGCGCCGGACGCGGACACGCCCTGCGAGTACCTGGCCCATATCCCCAGGACCAAGAAATTCCGGCTGCTCCACGACCTCCTGCATGAAGACAGCCCGCTCTGGGATTACGAGGCCATCTGGCTGCCCGACGACGATCTGCTGGCCAGCGGCTCGAGCATCAACATCATGTTCCACCTGTTCCGCAAGTTCGGGATGGACCTGGCGCAGCCTTCGCTGCTGGCCGGGGAAGGCTGCTATCCCAACCATGAAATCACGATCCAGCGCGCGGACAGCGACGTGCGCCACGAGCCGTTCGTCGAGATCATGTGCCCGCTCTTCAGCCGCCGGGCGCTGAAAATCTGCGTCGGTTCGATGCGGGACACGGAATCGGGTTATGGTCTGGATCATCTCTGGCCCGCCCTGCTCGGCCATCCGCGCGGGCGCATGGGCATCATCGATGCGACGCCCGTGGTCCATACGCGACCGATGGCGCACTCTTATGATGTCTGGCAGGCGATGAGCGAGCAGAAGGCCGTCCTGGCGTCGTACAACCATGCGCGGCGCCAGATGGCGGGAGTGAATCACTCCACCCAGTAATGAAGGTTGGAACCGATATGACTGCCCAATCCGCTTCCCCCCTGGGCATCACGATGGGCGATGCCGCGGGCATCGGGCCCGAGATCATCGTCCGATGTTTCGCGCAGGGCTTGCCCGCGCCAGCCGTGGTCTACGGCGATGCGGGCACGATGCGGCGCGCCGCCGGCCTCCTGGGCCAGGACGTCGAGATCATCGAGATCGCCGGCCCCCTGCAGGCGCGCTGCGCTCCGGGCACCATCGAAGTGGTGGCCTGCTCGCTCGCCCTGCCCGCCGCCCTCGCACCCGGCAAAGTCAACGCCGACGCGGGGCGCGGGGCCTACGACTATCTCTGCGCCGCCATCGACGATGCCATGGCGGGCCGCATACGCGCCATCGTGACGGCGCCGCTGAACAAGCATTCGATGCACCTGGCGGACATCGACCAGCCGGGGCACACCGAAATACTGGCCGAGCGCTCGGGCACCGCCGATTACGCCATGATGCTGGCCAACGACGAGCTTCGCGTGCTGCTGGTGACCATCCACGTCGCCCTCTCGCAAGTGCCGCCGCTGATCACGCCCGAGGCCGAGCTGCGCGCGATACGCCTGGCCGATCGGGCCTGCCGGCAGATGGGCGTGAAGCGGCCGCGCATCGCCGTTGCCGGCCTGAACCCGCATGCGGGCGAGGACGGCAAGTTCGGCCGCGAGGACATCGACGTGATCGCGCCGGCCATCGCCCAGGCCAAGGCCGAAGGCCTGGAGGCTTCCGGGCCCTGGCCGGGCGACACCATCTTCATGCGGGCGCGGCGCGGGGAGTTCGACATCGTCGTGGCCCAGTACCACGACCAGGGGCTCATTCCCGTCAAATACCTGGGCGTGGATCACGGCGTGAACGTCACCGTGGGCCTGCCCTTCATCCGCACCAGCGTCGATCACGGCACGGCCTTCGACATTGCCTGGCAAGGCAAGGCCGACCATGAGTCGCTGATGCACGCTTTCAATCTTGCTCTAAGAATGGTGTAAAGAATCCATGCAACGTTTTGCCCGTTTTCTGCCGGATAGGTTCATCTGCCTGCTGCTTCTCACCGTCCTAGTCGCCAGCGTGCTGCCGGCGCATGGCATAGGCATCAAGATCTCCGGCGCGGCCGCGAACCTGGCCGTCGCCCTGCTCTTTTTCCTGCACGGCGCGCGCCTGTCGCGCGAGTCCGTCGTGGCGGGCTTCACGCATTGGCGGCTGCACCTGACGATCTTCTCGGCCACCTTCGTCATGTTTCCCATCCTGGGCCTTCTGCTCAAGCCGCTGCTCGAGCCGCTGGTGACGCCCGAGCTTTACGCGGGCATCCTGTTCCTGTGCTGCCTGCCTTCCACCGTGCAGTCGTCGATCGCGTTCACGTCGGTGGCGCGCGGCAACGTGCCCGCCGCCGTTTGCAGCGCCTCGGGCTCGAGCCTGCTGGGCATCTTCCTCACGCCGCTCCTGGTCGGGATCGTGATCGTGAGCGGGTCGAACGCGCCCATGTCCTTCGGCGTGATCGAAACCATCATGCTGCAGCTGCTGCTGCCTTTCATTCTGGGGCAGATCCTGCGCAACTGGATCGGCGGCTGGGTGCACAAGCGCAAGGCCGTGCTCAAGTGGGTCGACCAGGGCTCGATCCTGCTGGTGGTCTACACCGCGTTCTCCGAAGCCGTGAGCGAGGGCCTGTGGCACAACACGCCCGTCCTGTCCTTGCTGGGCCTGGTGGTCTGCAGCCTCATCATCCTGATACTGGCCTTGCTGATCTCCAACGCCGCGGGCAAGGCGCTGGGATTCTCGGTGCCCGATCGCATCACCCTGCTTTTTTGCGGCTCCAAGAAGAGCCTGGCCACGGGCGTGCCGATGGCGCAGGTGATCTTCGCGGGCCAGGCCGTCGGCGCCATCGTGCTGCCGCTGATGGTCTTTCACCAGATCCAGCTCATGGTCTGCGCCGCGCTGGCCGGCCGTTATGCCAAGAGGCCGGAAGGCGCGCACGAACACGGGCATCATTGATGCGGTGGCTCTTGAGTAGAAACCCGCATAAGAATCCACGTAAACCGCGCTTGTTTTACACGACACTTAATCCATGCTTTCCCGCACCTGAACAAGACTGAAAACCTAGGGTTGTTTTTTGCAAAACAGATATCGATCGCGTAAATTTCGCGCGGATATATGCCAGCCCTAAGAGATGACTGCGGCCCGGGCGAGACAGTGAATTTGGCATTGCAAATTCAAGCGGAAGATTCTGGAAAGCCGGACGAAAGCGTCTGGTTTTTCCGGAAAATCGGACTTCCTTCTCACTTTGAAAAATTCAAATTCTTTTTGAATCAGCACGTTAAGAATCTCCGATAGTTGGCATCGATCTTGCGATAAGGAAATGCGGGGTTCCGGAAATCCGCCATGGATGGAATCTTTCATCTGTTGCTTTCATGGCTAGAAGAACCAGGCCTCCCGCGCTGCATGCCAGCGCGGCACGAGCCGGTCCCGATGTCATAACGACCTATAGGAGATAACAATGCAAGCAAAGCGCACCCGCAAGACCCTCAAGACCACGCTCAAGACCGTCGCCGCGGCCCTGGCCTGCGCCACCGCCAGCTTCGCCGCGCACGCCGCGGCGGCCCCCGGCGAAATCAAGATCGGCACGCTCTATGCAAGCTCCGGCCCGTTCGCCGTCGCATCCCTGGGCCAGTTCGAAGGCCTCAAGTTCTGGGCCAACAACGTCAACAAGAACGGCGGCATATTCGTCAAGGCCTATAACAAGAAGATCCCCGTGAAGATCGTCGCGTACGACGATCAAAGCTCGACCGCGACCGCGACGACGCTCTACAACCAGCTGATCACGCAAGACAAGGTCGATGTTCTCATGGCCGACTTCGGCTCGGTGCTGACTTCGGTCGCCGTGCCGCTCGCCGCCGAACACAAGATGCTGCTGATCGACCCGACCGGCTCGGGCGCGAACTTCTTCACGCAGAAGACCAACTATCTGGCCGACGTGAGCATCCCTGCCTCGACGGTGTGGCCGGTGCCGCTCGCCCAATTCCTGCTCAAGCAGGGCATCAAGCGCGTCGCAATCATCTATGACGCCAACGACTTCGACGCGTCGCAGGCCGAAACGATGAAGACGGAGCTCACCAAGGGTGGCGCCGCGCCTGTCTTTTACAAGAGCGTGCCGACGACCGAGTCGAACTACAACGTGCTGCTGCACACGGCCAAGGCCGCCAACCCGCAGGCGCTGCTCGAATTCGGCTATCCGCCCAACGACATCGCCTTCCTGCGCTCGCTGTCGCAAAGCAATCTGCATTTCGACATGACGTTCACGATTTTCCCGGGCCAGCTGTTGACCTTGCTCAAGAAGAACGTCGGCGTCAAGTCGCTCGCCTATACCTACACGTACCCGACCCCGCCGCTGGTCAAGTACGACAAGGTCACCTACGGCATGAACACCGCTGACTTCGTCAGCGCGTTCAATGCGGCGGAAAAGAAGGACCCTAACTTCCTGGACGCCTCGGGGTACAACGCGGGCATCGTGGTGCAGAAAATGATCGAGGATGCGCCCAAGTTCACGCAGGAGGACTTCCACCAGGCCCTGATGGATATGTCCGACAAGACTACGACGCTGCTGGGCCTGTTCAAGATCAACGAGAACGGAGCTCAGCTCGGCCAGTCCCTGCCGGTCGCGCAGCTGGTGCCCAACGCCAAGGGCGACGATCTGAACATCTCTGTCGTGTATCCGGATGACCACGCCACGGGCAAACCGGTGTTCCCTGCGCCGAAGCAGTAATACCTCGCGCGTCTTTCTATCCGGAACCGGCCGGCGCGCCTGGCGCGTCGGTCGCGGCATCCTCGCTTTCTGTAAGGACGAACGTGGAACTTCTTGCTTATGCCGTCATCGGCGGCATCCTATACGGAATTTTCTTCACGCTGGTCGGGCTTGGCCTGAACCTGCTGTTCGGCGTGATGCGCATCATCAACCTGGCGCACGGGCAGTTCATCGTGCTGGGCGGCTATCTCGCATGGACCATCTCCGATCGCCTGGGGCTGAACCCGCTGTGGTCGATTCCGCTCTCGATACTGTGCGCCATCGTCATCGGCTGGCCTCTGTATCGCGCCGTCGTGCCGCGCCTGCAGCGCAGCGACGACCCCGAAATGCTGTCGTTCATTCTCTTTTTCGGCATCGGCCAGATGCTCACGGCGGTCACGATGCTGCTATTCGGCGCGGACCAGCGCTCCCTGCCCGAGGATGCGCTCGGCAGCGGCAGCCTGGGCCTCTTTGGCCAGGAGTTCCCCGATAGCTGGTGGTGGGCCGCGGGCGTGAGCCTGACCGCGCTCGCCTTGCTGTGGCTGTACTTCTCGCGCACGCGCCTGGGCTATGCGACGCGCGCGGTGATGTCCGAACGCGACGAAGCGATCGCGACCGGCATCGACGTGCGCCGCGTGTCGACGATCGCCTTCGTCGCGGGGCTCGCCCTCGCGGGCATCGCGGGCGCGTTCGTGCCGTATCTGCTCGGCTCGGTGTCGCCCGACCTGGGCGACGGCCTGACCACCACGGCGTTCGCCATCGTGATCATCGGCTCGCTCGGCAATCCGCTGGGCACCATCGTGGGCGGCCTGGTGTTCGGCCTGGGCACGATGCTGATGCAAACCTACTATTCGTCGTGGTCGAACGTGGTGCCCTACGCGCTGCTCTTGATCATCGTGCTCATTCGTCCTTCGGGTCTGCTCGGAAAGGCGGTGCGTCTTGCCTAATTCAACTTCGACTCAAAACGTTTCGGCCAAGCCGAACCGCCTGCGCACGAGCATCATCCTGCTCGTGGTGCTGACCGCGGTCTTTCTCGTCGCGCCGCACCTCTACGCCAACCAGTCCCTGGTGTTCACGATCATGACGTTCATCGTGCTCGCGCAAGGGCTCAACCTGCTGTATGGCTTTACCGGCTACCTGCCATTCGGCTATGTGGGGTTTTTCGGCAGCGGCGCCTATGCGACCTCGCTGCTGGTGCTGCACACCCACTTGCCGGTGCTGGCCTGCGTCGCGGGCGGCGGGCTCGCGGCGGCGCTGATCGGCGTCATACTCGGGCCGCTGCTGCGCCTGTCGGGCGCCTATTTTTCGATCGCCAACCTCGCGGCGTCGCAGATCCTTTTCTTCGTCGTCTCCAACCCGGATCTGGCCGACATCACCGGCGGCCCCTACGGGCTGAAGATCGAGCAGGTCTACGACCCGACAGCGAGCTATTACTGCATGCTCGTCGTGCTGCTCATCGCGTGCGGGCTGGCCGCCTACTTCCGCTCGTCGGGCTTCGGCATGGCGCTGCGCGCGATCAAGCAGGACCCGGTGAGCGCGGCCATGGCGGGCCTGAACGTGGTGCGCCACCGCCTGATCGCATGGCTGGTCTCGGCCTTGATCGCGGGCCTGGCGGGCGGCGTCTATGCCTGGGGTATCTCGGTGTTCTATCCGGATGCGGTGTTCACCCTGGACTTCTCGGTATTCGCCATCGTGTTCGCCCTCTTCGGCGGCGTCGGGACCGTGATCGGCCCCATCGTCGGCGCCTCGCTGCTCTACATCCTCTACTCGGCAATCGGCATCTCGACGCCGCAATACTTCCAGCTCATCTACGGCGGCCTCATCGTGCTGCTCGTGCTGTTCCTGCCGGGTGGCCTCCTGTCTCTGCTGCAACGCCGGGGGATCAATGTCTTCTGAACTGCTACGTCTGGTCGGAGTCCATAAGCACTTCGGCGCACAGATCGTCCTGAACGATGTCAACTTCGCGGTTTCGCCCGGCGAAATCATCGGGCTCGTCGGCCCGAACGGCTCGGGCAAGACGACCACCATCAACGTGATCTCGGGCCTCTTGCAGGCCGACGAGGGCGAGGTCGACTTCCAGGGCCACAAGATCAACCGCCTGCCCATGCACCAGCGCTCGCGCCTGGGCATCAACCGCACCTTCCAGGTGCCCAAGGTGTTTCGCGACATGACCGCGCGCGAGAACATCGAGGTGGCCGCGCGCGCCGTGCACCTTCCCGTGACCGAGATCGATCCGATCCTGCACGACATCGGCCTGCTGGAGCTGGCATCGCGGCAGGCCGGCTCGCTGACCGTGAACCAGCAGAAGCTGCTCGACCTGGGCCGCGCCCTGGCGACCCGGCCCAAGCTGCTGCTCGTCGACGAAATCGGCGCGGGCCTGAGCCCTGCCGAGCTGCACGTGATCGCCGACCTGCTGCAAAAGCTGTCGGCGCGCGGCATCGCGATGATCGTGGTCGAGCACCTGCTCGAATTTCTCAATCGCATCACCGAGCGCGTAATCGTGCTGGGCGCGGGGCGCATGCTGTTCGAAGGACCGCTTTCGGCCGCCTCGCGCGACCCGGAAGTGATCGCGGCATTTATTGGAGCGGCATGATGTCGGCATCCCTGAAAATCGAAGGCGTCCAGGCCGGCTACGGCGCGATGCAGGTGCTCTGGGGCGTCGACATGCAGGTCGATGCGGGGCAGACCGTGCTGCTGCTGGGCGCGAACAGCGCGGGCAAGACCACGCTGCTGCGCACGCTGATCGGCCTTCTGCCCTGCCGGGGCGGCAGCATCCTGCTCGACGGCGAGCGCATCGACACACTGCGCCCTGATCAGCGCATCAAGCGCGGCATCGCGTTCATGTCGGAACTGGGCGTGTTCCCCACGCTGTCGATCGACGAGAACATCGCGCTCGGCGGCTATTTCATGCCCGAGGCCAGGATACGCCAACGCAAGGAAGCGCTGTTCGAGCTCTTCCCCGCGCTCGCGTCCAAGCGCCGCGCCGCCGCCGCCAGCCTGTCCGGCGGGCAGCGCAAGATGCTCGGCATCGCGAAAGTGCTGATCTCCGAGCCGCGGCTCCTGCTGATGGACGAGCCCTCGTCGGGGCTTGCGCCGGTCTTCGTGAAAAACGTGATCGACGCGCTGCGCGCGACCATCGGCGACGGCACCTCGCTCTTGATCGCCGAGCAGAACATCGCCTTCCTGGACCTGGCCGATCGCGGGTATCTGCTCGACCACGGCAAGGTGCGGATTTCGGGCACGCGCGCCGAGCTCGAGGCCAGCGACGCGGTGCGCGAGACTTATTTCGGGCTTTGACCCTCGTCCGGCAGACGATCTCCGGGGCGCCGATTCGTCGGCGTCCCGGAGGGGTTTGCGCTGGGCGACATTCGCTGGGCGACGTTCGCCGGGCGGCGCGACTTTGTCGCAAATAAGCCCCAATAAGACCGATATTACAAATTAGAGAAATGCAGGACGAAAAACTCGACGATAATGCCTGGTTTTTCCGGAAATTCGGGCATCCGCATCGTCCCGAATATTCAATCCCGTTTTAAATCAAAAAGTTAGACATTCCCGCCGGTCGGCATCGACCTTGCGGGAACAAAAGCGGCCGTCAGAGCCCGACAAACACAGCAAGGAGACACCCCATGTCCGGAGCCCCTCTTCCGGCTTCATGTATTTCCCATTGTTCCTGCGTAAAGCGGCCCTGAGGCCGACTGAGCGGCAGAACGATGGACAAACACCCGACGCACTCCCACCCGAAGGCCAGGCATGACAGCGCGGCGCTGCTCGACGCTGTCGTGGGCGCGTTGCCGGTAGGCCTTTCGGTTCAGGACAGCGAAGGCCGCCTGCTAGTGCTCAACGAGCAAGCGGCCCTCGCCATTGGCGACAAGATCGCGCATCTGCGCGGCAACATACCGTTTGGCGTGCGCCAGGCCGGGCCCGAGCGGATCGCGCAGCGGCGCGAACGCTTTCTCAAGCGCCTGGGCGGCAGCGAGACATGGCTGCACGAACGCGTCGTCATTATCGAGAACGAGCCGCACACCTTGCTCGTGACCGGCTGGCCCGTCGAGGTCGGCGAAGAAAGGATGCTGGTCTCCACGAGCATCGACATCACCGAACGCAAGCGCTTCGAGGAAGAACTCAAGTTTCTCGCCTTTCACGACCAGCTGACGGGCCTGCCGAACCGGACCTTGATCCAGAAGCGCGTCGATGCCGCGATGCTGGACCGCGCCGACGACGAGATGTTCGCGCTTGCGTTCATCGACCTGGACAACTTCAAAAGCATCAACGACTACTACGGCCACATGATAGGCGACGAGCTGCTGCGCGCCGTGGCCAAGCGCATCGCGGGCCAGACTCGCCCCTGCGACACGCTCTCGAGAATCAGCGGCGACGAGTTCCTGCTGCTCATCGACCCGCTCGAAAACCCGGAACAGCTCCCGCGCCTGATGGATCGCATCATCAGCGCGATGAAAGAGCCGTTTCTCATCGAAGGGCACGAGCTGCTGACGTCGGCGACCATCGGCGCCAGCATATTCCCGCTGCACGGCCAGACCTACGACACCTTGCAACGCTGCGCCGACAGCGCGATGTATCACGCCAAGTCCACGCGCAAAGGGTCGGCATGCTGCTTCGACCTGGCGATGAACGACGCGATGATCGCGCGCATGAGCATGGAGCAGCGCCTGCGCACCGCGGTTCGCGGCAGGCACTTTCGCACCTACCTGCAGCCCAAGATCTCGATCAAGCTCGGCAAGATCATAGGCTTCGAAGCGCTCGTGCGCTGGATAGAGGACGATGCCGAAGTGATGGGCCCGAGCGAGTTCATCGCCCTGGCGACCGAGCTCGGACTCATCGACGCTATCACCCACTTCGTGCTGGACGACGTGGCCCGTTGCCTGCCGCAATTTCAAGGCTGCTTCGGCGAGGACATCTCGATCAGCATCAACATCGCGGCCCGGCAGGCCAGCGACGTGCCCTTCATGGCCTCGCTGATCGACTGCCTGCAGGCCGAAGGCCTCACTACCTCGATCATCCTGGAACTGACGGAAGACGCGCTCGTCACCGAGCGCTTCCAGAATCAGGTCTTGCCGCGCCTGCGCGAGATGGGCGTGCGCGTCTCGATCGACGATTTCGGCACGGGCTTCTCTTCGCTCTCCACGCTGGCGGACATCACGGCCGACGAAATCAAGGTCGACCGCACTTTCATCTCGTCGATCCACGAACGGCCCCGCAGCCAGGGCATACTCAAGGCCGTCGAGTCGCTATGCCAGGCGCTCAAGATCGAGGTCGTCGCCGAAGGCGTGGAGACGGAAGAGGAACTGACCTACCTCGAAGAGCACACCTCGATCCAGCTCGTCCAAGGCTATTACTTCGGCAAGCCGCAGAGCATCGAGTCGCTGCTCGAGACTTTCGGATCCGGCGACGGCGGCATGAAATCCCTCTCGCTGGATGAATTTCTCGCCGCGATCATGAACAGCTGATTGGCGGCGCGGGTCAGCGCGCCCGCCGCGCGCGCACCGCCTCTGCCAGCGTGCGCAGCACCGGCTCGGTCTGCGCCCATGAGATGCATGCGTCGGTGATCGACACGCCGTGCTTGAGCGGCACTCCCGGTTTCTGGTCCTGGCGGCCTTCTTCGAGATGGCTTTCGATCATCACGCCCATGATGCGCGATTCGCCTCCGGAGATCTGCCGGGCCAGGTCGGCCGCCACGTCGATCTGGCGCTGATGCGATTTGTTCGAATTGGCATGCGAGCAATCGACCATCACCTGTTCGGGCAGCCCGAGCTTGCGCAGCGCCTCGCAGGTCGCCTCGATGGACGCGGCGTCATAGTTCGGCCCCTTCTTGCCGCCGCGCAGGATGACGTGCGCGGACTCGTTGCCGCGCGTCTCGAAGATCGCAGCCATGCCCATCTTGGTCATGCCCATGAAGGCGTGGCTGGCGCGCGCGGCGACGATCGCGTCGGCCGCCACCTGCACGCCGCCGTCGGTGCCGTTCTTGAAGCCGATCGGGCACGACAGGCCCGAGGCGAGCTGGCGATGGCTCTGGCTCTCGGTCGTGCGGGCGCCGATCGCGCCCCAGGAGATCAGGTCCGCGATGAACTGCGGGCTCAGCAGATCGAGGAATTCGGTGCCGATGGGCAGGCCCAGCTCGCTGATTTCCAGCAGCAGGGTGCGCGCGCGGCGCAAGCCCTCGTTGATGCGAAAGCTTCCGTCCAGCCTCGGATCGTTGATGTAGCCCTTCCAGCCCACGGTGGTGCGCGGCTTTTCGAAATACACGCGCATCACGATCAGCAGGTCTTGCGAGAGCGCGTCCGCCGCGGTTTTCAGGCGCTTGGCGTATTCCATGGCCTGGTCGTGGTCGTGGATCGAGCATGGCCCGACGACGACCACGAGCCGGTCGTCCCGCCCGCGCAGCACGTCGGCGATGGACACGCGGCTGTCTTCGACCAGCGACTGGATGCCTTGCGTGACCGGCAGTTCATCGAGCAGCAGCGCGGGGGAAATCAGCGGACGAACCGCGCCGATGCGGGTGTCGTCGATGCGGGTGGTGTCCTGGGTGGAGTCGGCGGCGCCGACCTCCTGGTCACGCGCGGGATAGTCGATGCGGTTCAAGATGGCCTCCGGCTTGCGGCATTGCTGGGTAAGTCGATCATTATTGCATTGTCGACGGGAGCGCTTATCTCTTTCTTAAGCCGACCGACTACCGGAGTCTCAGGACGTCGATGTCGAGGCCTGCGTTGGCAGCCAGATCGAGATCGATGAAGGGTCGATGTGCAGGCGCGTTGCTGCGTCGTCTAGCGCGGACTCGTCCGCGCGTGCGTCGAGCATGACGCCGCCGATCCGCACCTGCGCGTAGCGCTCGCCGCGCCGCAGTTGCAGGCTCTCGATGCGGCCGCTGTATGCGCCGTGATCGGCGGCGCGTATGCCGTCCGGCGCGACGCGCCACATCACGTGCGAGCCTGCCGCGTATCCGCAGGCATTCGGGCGCAGCACGAAGCCGGCCTGGGTATCGATGCCGCCATCGTCGCGCACGATGCCCTCCCCGATGTTGGGCAGCCCCAGGAGCTCGGCGACGCGCACGCTGGCCGGGCGCGCGAACAGCTCGCGCACCGGGCCGGCCTGCAGCATGCGGCCGTGCTCGAGCACGAGGATCTCGTCGGCGAGCAGCGCGGCTTCGTCGGGGTCGTGCGTGACGATGATCGTGACCGCGCCGATGTCACGCTGCAGCGCGCGCAGCGAGGCCTGCAGCAGGCGGCGGCGCGGCGTGTCGAGCGCGGAGAAGGGCTCGTCGAACAGCAGCAGCTGGCTATGCTGCGTCAAGGCGCGCGCCAGCGCGACGCGCTGCCGCTGGCCGAACGAGAGCTGCGAAGGCAGATGCCGCGTGAGGCTGCCCAGGCCCAGGTGGTCGAGCCAATAGCGCGCGCCGGCCGCGTCGGCCGCGACCGGGAAAGCCAGTTGCCGGGCAACCGTCATATGCGGGAAAAGGCCATAGTCTTGCGGCATGTAGCCGATGCGCCGGCGCTCGGGCGGCAGCGCGGCGAGGTCGATATCGCCGAGCACCACCTGGCTGCGCAAGGTGTCGTGCCTGCTCTGCTCGAGACCGGCGATCAGCCGCAGCGTCATCGATTTGCCGGAACCCGAAGGGCCGACGATGGCGAGCCTTCGGGCGTTCGGCGTCCAGCGCACATCGAGGTGGAAGGCCCCGGCGCGGTGTTCCAGCTCGAAGGCCAGGCGCGTGTCGTCGGCAGGCGCCCGGGCAGCCGGCACGATGCCTGCCGTCTCGTCGGCCGTGGTGTCCAAGGCGTCCCTCGCATCGAGAGAGGCGCGGCCGCGACGGCGATAGATCGACAGGGCCGCGCACAGTATCGCGATGGCGAGCGTGGGCAGCAGCAGCGGCATCATCGCAGGCAGGCCCTGGCTGCCGAACATCACATAGGTATAGACGGGCAGAGAATACGGATGGTAGGCGACCATCACCGTCGCGCCGAATTCGCCGAATGCGCGCAGCCACGCGAGCGCGAGCCCCGCGCCTATGGCCGGCCACGCGATAGGCAGCATGACGCGCAGGAAGCGGCTGCCGGCATGATGGCCGAGCGTGGCCGCGACGTCTTCGTAGACGGGGTCGACCGCCGCGAAGGCCGAGCGCGCGGCGATGATGAGAAACGGCGCCGACACGAAGCTCTCGGCGATCACGATGCCCGCGAACGAATCGGTCAGGGTACCGCCGAACAGGCTGCCGACGAAGCTGTATGGGCCGAGCAGGAACAGCAGCAGCACGCCGCTGGTGAGCGGAGGCAGCGCGAGCGGCAGTTGCACGACGAAGCCGAGGACCGCCATGCGGCGCGAGGTCGAGCGCGCCAGGAAATAGCCCAGCGGCACGCCGCCCAGCAGCACGATCAGGGTCGACACGCTCGCGCTGGCCACAGAAACGCCGACCGCGGACCAGGTCTGGCTCCAGTCGACGTTGGCCCAGTCGGCCTGGCCGATCTGCGGGATGCCGGCAAGAAACGGCGCGCAAAGATAGAGCGCGAGCAGCGCGGCCAGCCATGCGAGCGGACGGGCCGCGGTCGGTTTCATCGGGCAGGCGCTTCAACCATGGCCTGCACCGACGCAGGCATCGTCAGCAGATTGCCGGTCACGGCGGGTTTGACCACGTCGATGCCATGCGCCTTGAGCAGCGCCTCGCCCTGCTTGCTCAGGAGGAAGCCGACGAACTTGGCCGCTGCGCCGGCATTGGGCGCGTCGGCCAGAATGGTCAGGGTGTAGTCCGCCTGGGCATGCAGCGCGGCCTCGGGGGCCACGGCGGGAATCTTCAGATCGGAGGTTTCGGTCGAATAGAAAAAGCCCGCATCGAGCTGACCGGACTGCAGCCGGCCGACGAGCGTTTCTTCCGGCAGCACCTGCGCGGGGTTCTCCGGCGCGCCCAGGATCTTCCTCACCAGATCGGGCTGGCGGTAAAGCTCGGAGGCTTTGGCCACCATCTGCACGGTGAAGGCGCCCTTGGGGTCGAGCTTGGGATCGGTGCGGCCGATACGGATGCCCGGCTCCTGCAGCACCTTGTCCCAGCGCTTGGTCTTGAAGTCCTTGGCGAACTTGCTGCGCGGGTTGTAGCCGATCATGAGCGGCGACCTGGCGAAGTCGACGTACCAGGTCACGTGATTGCCGTTGGCATCGCCCATCAGGGCGCCGTTGACCTTGGGGCTCGCGCTGATGAACACGTCGCCGCGGCGCAGCTTGCCCTTGATCTCGTTGGCGATCTTGTTCGAGCCCGCGGCGTAGCCCTGGAAGTCCAGGCCCGTCGCTTTCTTGAACGCGGGACCGACGCTGTGCTCCATCAGGTTCACGAGCGAACCGGCGTACAGGACGCTCACGGCGCCGTTGTCGGCGGCCCAGGCCGGCGCACTGGCCGCGGCGAAGGTCATGACCAGGATGAAGCCAACGGTGCGCAGCAGTTTGCGGGCCATGGGGCGTATCTTCGTTTCGTTATAAACGACGATATATTACGCCATCCGGGAGCAAGGCCTGAGTGGCCCGACGCGAGGGCTTCAGTACCCCGATGCCGAGAAGTTGAGGAAGCGCGTGCTGGAGCCCTGGAAAGTCAGGCGCAAGGTGCCGATGGGGCCGTTACGCTGCTTGCCGATGATGATCTCGGCCGAGCCCTTGTCCGGCGAATCGGGGTTGTAGACTTCGTCGCGGTAGATGAACAGGATCACGTCCGCGTCCTGTTCGATGGCGCCCGATTCGCGCAGGTCGCTCATCACAGGCCGCTTGTTGGGCCGCTGCTCCAGACTGCGGTTGAGCTGCGACAGCGCGATCAGCGGGCAGTTCAGTTCCTTGGCCAGGCCCTTGAGCGAACGGCTGATTTCCGAGATCTCGGTGGCGCGGTTCTCGCTGCCGCTGCTGCCCGACATGAGCTGGATATAGTCGATGATGATCAGGCCCAGCTGGCCGCATTCGCGATGCAGCCGCCGCGCGCGGCTGCGCACTTCCATGGCCGTGAGCGCCGGCGTCTCATCGATGAAGACCAGGGCGTCCTGCATCTTGGACACCGCGTGGGTCACGCGCGGCCAGTCTTCGTTGGTGAGTTTGCCCGTGCGCATGCGATGCTGGTCCAGCATGCCGACCGAACCGAGCATGCGCATGGCCAGCTGCACCGCGCCCATTTCCATGGAGAACACCGCGACCGGCAGGCCCTGCTCGATCGCCACGTGCTCGCCGATGTTCATCGAGAACGAGGTCTTGCCCATGGAGGGGCGGCCCGCCACGATGACCAGGTCGCCCGGCTGCAGCCCCGAAGTCATCTTGTCCAGGTCGGAGAAGCCCGTGGGCACGCCGGTGACGTCGGAGTCGCCCTCGCGGTGGTAGAGCTCGTCGATGCGCTCGACCACTTGCGACAGCAGCGGCTGGATCTGCTGGAAGCCCGCCAGGCCGCGCTGCCCTTCTTGCGATATCTGCAGGACCTTGGCCTCGGCCTCGTCGAGCAGTTGCTTGGCTTCCTTGCCTTGCGGGTTGAGCGCGTTGGCCGAGATCTCGTCGGCGATCGACACCAGGCGGCGCAGCGTGGCGCGCTCGTTGACGATCTCGGCGTAGCGGCGGATGTTGGCCGCCGACGGCGTGTTGTGCGCCAGGGCGTTGATATAGGCCAGGCCGCCGACCTCTTCGGCCTTGCCGGCGCTGGTCAGCGACTCGTGCACCGTGATCACGTCGGCCGGCCGCGACAGCTCGATGAGGCGGGCGATGTGATGCCAGATCAGCCGATGGTCGTGACGATAGAAATCCTCTTCGCGCAGCGTGTCGCTGACGCGCTCCCAGGCGGCGTTGTCCAGGAGCAGCCCGCCCAGAACGGACTGCTCCGCTTCGATGGAATGCGGCGGAACGCGCAGGTATTCGAGCTGGGGATCGGCGGGGGTGTTCATGCGGCAATAGTAATGGAATGGAGTCGGCAAAAAGCAAACCGGCCGGGTATTGCTACCCGGCCGGTTTGTGCATGTCTGGCTCGCGCCGGGCTTGCGCCCGGCACGCGCGGCCTTAGGCCATGTCGCCTTCGACCAGGACCGATGCGTCGACCAGCACGTCGGCGTGCAGGGCGACCTGGACCGGGTATTCGCCGACGGCCTTGAGCTGGCCGTTGGGCATGCGCACCTGGGCCTTGAGCACGCCGGCAAAGCCGGCCTTGACCAGGCCTTCGGCGACGTCGGCATTGGTGACCGAGCCGAACAGGCGGCCGTCGACGCCGGCCTTTTGCACGACCTTGAGCTGGTAGCCGGCCAGACGCTCGCCCAGGGCCTGGGCAGCGGCCAGCTTCCCGGCCTGAACCTTTTCCAGTTCGGCGCGGCGGGCTTCGAATTCCTTCATGGCGGCGTCGGTCGCGCGGCGGGCCATTTTCTGGGGAATCAGGAAATTGCGGGCATAGCCGTCGCGCACGCGCACGACTTCGCCCAGATTGCCCAGGTTGACGACTTTTTCGAGCAGGATGACTTGCATGTTCAGTTCCCCCGATTAGTTGTGGTTATCGGTGTAGGGCAGCAGGGCCAGGAAACGGGCACGCTTGATGGCCGTATCCAGTTGACGCTGATAGATCGCCCGGGTGCCCGTCAGACGAGCGGGAATGATCTTGCCGTTTTCCTGGACGAAGTCGCGCAGCGTGTCCAGGTCCTTGTAGTCGATCTCTTCAACGCCGGCGGCGGTGAAGCGGCAGAACTTGCGACGCTTGAACAGCGGGTTCTGCTGAGTAAATTTGCGCTTTTCCTTCTTCTTTCCGAAAAAAGCCATGATGTGCCTCTTGAATTTGATCTGTCTGTGTTGAGTCGAGCTCGCGAGTTCCGTTCGAACCAGTTCGGCGATCAGACCGTTATCGGGTCTCTGCCGCCGCCTATCCGCCCCGCCCGCTGCATGTGCAGCTTGAGTTTTACCGAACCTTTGCGCGTGGGGGCCAGAAAGCCCTCTATGCGCAGTTCGGCACCCAGCGGGGTGTCGGCCAGCAGCATCGCCAGATCGCCCAGCGCCACCGCGTCCACCGTGAAAGCAAGCTTGCGGGCTTGCCCGGCCTCGATGACTTCCGACTCGTGTTCCAGCAGCATTTCGATCGCCGGGATTCCGGCGGGGGTATATCGCAGGGGTTCGCGTTCGAGAACGCGCGCTACCAGCTCAACCTTGTTCATGCCGCGGATCGACTCGGGGACTATCCGGTTTGTCGGGTGTTCGTTGGATCTCGCTTCGCTATCTGTTTGCGCTTATTCCGCGGCCTGGGCAGCGGTCTCCGAAGCAGCCTTGCGGGCCTCTTCGCGCTCGACCGACTTCATCATGATCGAGGGAACGGTGACGGCCTTCTTGGTCTTGATGACCAGGTGGCGCAGAACGGCGTCGTTGTAGCGGAACGAGTGCTCGAGCTCATCCAGCGTGGCTTGGCCGCACTCGATGTTCAGGCAAACGTAGTGGGCCTTGACCAGTTTCTGGATCGGGTAGGCCAGCTGACGGCGGCCCCAGTCTTCGAAGCGGTGAACCGAACCGCCTTGACCGGTAACCAGGGATTGGTAGCGCTCGACCATGGCGGGCACTTGCTCGCTTTGGTCGGGGTGCACGATGAACACCACTTCGTAGTGGCGCAGGGTTTGCGTCATGAGGTGACTCCTATGGATGTCTTGCAGACCCGACCTCAAGCGAGCCTGGTTTTACCCGGGCTCAAGGCCTGCAAGGGGCAGCCCGCGCCCGAATTTGAACAATCAATTCGAGTAGTCGAGCAAGAAAGCCTTTGATTTTCACCCGATTGGGGGAAATTTGCAAGTCAAATCAGGTTCTTACGCCTGAGACGGCGGCATTTCGTCAATAAACCCCGGCCATTTTGCGCATTGTGTGGTTATACGTCCGCAGCACCGCCGTCTGCTCGTCTATCGCCCGCTGCACGTCGTAGCTGGCGCCGACGGGCCGGGTATGCGCCACCGGCACCC
>Ga0209455_1000763_pt1 | contig 18098 bp, 17 predicted proteins | sample AraplaCol_mCL_r2_FD_184275 | JGI IMG/M metagenome (GOLD analysis project Ga0209455, IMG submission 184275) | Arabidopsis root microbial communities from North Carolina, USA - plate scrape CL_Col_mCL_r2 (SPAdes) (version 2) | ecosystem: Host-associated > Plants > Roots > Endosphere | place: USA...
CTCCTCGGGTGCACTGAGGTCGGCCATCGCCGCGCCCGGCGGACCGAACGAAGCGCCGAACAGGCCCGCCAGCGCGCGACCGAGAAACAGCCAGCCGAGCGTCGGCGCGAAGCCCATCAGCGCATAGTCCGCTGCAAATCCAGCCATGCAGCCCAGGATGACGGGGCGGCGGCCGAAGCGATCGCCCATATTGCCCACCAGCGGACCGGTCAGGAATTGGACGCCGGCATAGATCACGCCCAGCCAGCCGCCGATCCGTGTCGCATCCGCCAGCCCGACATGGCCGAGCTTCATCACGATGCCGGGCAGCACCGGCATGACGATGCCGAAGCCGATCGCGTCGATCAGCACGGTCAGCACGACGAAGCGCACCGCCCGCTGGTTAGAGCCGCTCATGAAGTTTCTTTCTGATTTTGGGGCGCTCTAGCCCAACCCGTCATGCAAGCGAAAGGCCTGGTCCATCTCCCGTCCGACCGGCGAGCGCGCCAGCGCAGGAAATTGACCCCGCTTTCGCTGGGGTGACGGCATTGCGCTGCCGGTCGGTTACTTCTTGGTGCGGCCGCGCTTGGAGGCTGGCGCCGCGGTGCCGCTTTTGCGGCCGAGGCCGATCGCCTTGGCGAGCGTGCGGCGCTTTTCCGCATAATTGGGCGCGACCATCGGATAATCCGCAGGCAGCTTCCACTTGGCGCGATATTGCTGCGGAGTCATGCCGTAGTTGGTCTGAAGATAACGCTTCAGCATGGTCAGCTTCTTGCCGTCTTCAAGGCAGACGATGTGATCCGGCTTGATCGAAGAACGGATTGATACGGCAGGCTTTTGCTCGGTCGCGGCGAGCGAAGCCGCCTCCTGCCCAAGACCCGCAAGCGCGCCATGCACCTTCGCGATCAATTCGGGTAGTTCGGCTACAGTTACGCGGTTATGTCCGACATGTGCGGCAACAATGTCCGCGGTCAGCGACAGAAGTTCGTTTGCGGTTTCTTCGCTCATGGTTGCGCAACCCTGTTTTGTATCAGGGCGAACTAACAGATCGTTTCGGAGCGCGCGAGCGATTTCGCGAGTAACAAGCGAATATTTCGAGACCGCTTGTTTTCGGTCGTGGCCGGCATCGCCGCCGGCAGATGGTGAAAGGGCCGACGTTTCCGCCGGCCCTTCGAAATTCGCTTACTTGACGTGAGCGGAGACGTGCTTGTTCATCTCGAACATGCTGACGCTCTTCTTGCCGAAGACCTTCTCCAGCTTGGCGTCGGCGTTGATCTGGCGCTTGTCCTTGCTGTCCTGCAGACCATTCTTCTTGATATAGTCCCACAGCTTCGAGACGATCTCGCTGCGCGGCATCGCGCCCGAGCCTACAACAGCGGCCAGGTCAGCCGACGGGGTGACGGGCTTGTGGATGCCACCGGTCTTGGTTGCCATAATATCAGTCCTCCTTTTGCGGCCCCTCTCTAAGGCTGGCCTATGCTATCCCGAAGGGCAAGCCCTTTGGCAAGCCTCTGTGATACGGTTACTCACAGCTTCTTGAGCGCCTTTGCTTTGTGTGCGGCCTGTTTGCCCTCGTCCGTCTCGACCAGGAATTCAGGATTTTCCTTTGTTGCCATAGCCTTATGGCCTTTTATCTGGATCGGATGGGTCAACTTGCGCACGACTTTCCCTTCGGCGGTGCCGCTGTGCGATTTCCAGCTTACGGGCGTTCCCTTGCGCAAATTTGCCACCTTTTCCTCCTTCGAACGGGCTTGAGGGAGCCAATTCGCGGCCGCATGCATTAGTTGCGGCAGGGACTTCGAACGGGGCGAAGATGAGCCAGGATCGCGATTATCTGATCTTCACACCCGGCGACGTGGACCTCGCGCGTTCGCCATTGAGGCGTTCGATCGAAGCCGAAACCTACGTGCTGGGCGCGTTCAATCCCGGGTTCACGCGGCTGCCCAACGGCAATCTGCTTATGATGGTGCGTATCGCCGAGGCCCTGAAGGAGCCTGTGCTGGGCGAACATGTCCGCGCGATCCGCTGGAGCGAGCGGCGCTATGTGCTCGACGCGCATCCGCTGATCGCGGTGGCGATGACCGATCCGCGCCAGTTCGACGTGCCCGGCAGCGCCTATCGACAGCTGGCTTTGACATCGCTTTCCTGGCTGTTGCCGGTCGAGCTCGATGCCGAGGGGCGCAAGGTCGTCGCGGTCCACTACGACAAGGCGATCGAGCCGGTCGCGGACTATCAGCAATATGGCGTCGAGGATGCGCGCATCAGCCGGATCGGCAATATCTGGTATATGACGACCTGCTCGGTCTCGGCCGAGCGCCACTCCACCACGTTGCACACTTCAACCAACGGGCTCGACTATACGCTCGAAGGCATCGTGCTCGACCATCAGAACAAGGACATGATCCTGTTCGAAGGCCTGGTCGACGGCAAGTTCATGGCGCTCACCCGGCCGCTCGGCGAAGTCTATTTCGCCTATCCCGCCGACAGCCCCTTCATCGGCGGCCCCGCGATCCATCTGGCGCAGTCGCCCGATGCCCTGCACTGGAAGCCGATCGAATATCCCTTCCTGCGCGCACGCAAGGGATCGAAGATTTCGATGAAACTGGGCGGCGGCACGCAGCCGATCCTGACCGACCGGGGTTGGCTGATGATCTATCACGGGGTCGAGACGCGGCTGAATGTCGGCATCTACCGCAGCTTCTGGGCGTTGCTCGACCGGCACGAACCGTGGAAATTGCTGCGCGTCGAGGATGACCAGCCCCTCCTCGAAGCCAATCCCGCGCTGACCGGGCCGATCGCGCATCAGCTCTATCTGCCGACCGAGGTCGTTTTCACCACCGGCATCGTCGACTCTGGCGACGATTACATCCTCGCCAGCGGCGAGGCCGATCTCGCCTGTCGCATAACGCATGTCCCGAAGAGCCGCTTCGCGTGAGTCCGCACCCAACGCCCAAATGGTGGCAGAGCGGGGTGATCTATCAGATCTATCCGCGCTCCTTCCAGGATACGAACGGCGACGGTGTGGGCGATCTCGCTGGGATCGAACAAAGGCTCGATTACCTCGCCGATCTCGGCATCGATGCGATCTGGATCTCGCCGATCTTCCCTTCGCCGATGGTGGATTTCGGCTACGACGTTGCCGACTATACCGGCGTGCACCCGATGTTCGGCACGCTTGCGGACTTCGACCGGCTGCTCGCCGCGGCGCACGCGCGGGGCCTCAAGATCCTGCTCGACTTCGTGCCCAACCACAGCTCCGATCAGCATCCCTGGTTCCTCGAAAGCCGATCCTCGCGCGCCAACCCCAAGCGCGACTGGTATATCTGGCGCGACCCCGCGCCCGACGGCGGCCCCCCGAACAACTGGATCAGCGATTTCGGAGGCTCGGCCTGGCAATGGGATCAGACGACCGGCCAATATTATTATCACGCGATGCTGCGCGAGCAGCCCGACCTCAACTGGCGCAACCCGGGTCTGCGCGCCGCGATGCTGGACGCGATGCGCTTCTGGTTCGATCGCGGGGTCGACGGTTTCCGCGTCGACATCCTTTGGCACATGATTAAGGCGGCCGACTTCCGCGACAATCCGCTTAATCCGGATTGGAAGCCGGGCATGGCCGACATGCACAAGGTGCTGCAGCTATACTCGACCGATCAGCCCGAAGTGTTCGAGATCGCCGCGGCTATGCGCGCGCTGGCGGATAGCTATGGCGACAAGGTGCTGGTGGGGGAGATATACCTGCCGATCGAACGCCTGATGGCTTATTACGGCAAAGCGGGTGAGGGCGTGCATCTGCCTTTCAATTTCCAGCTGATCGACGCGCCCTGGGATGCCGGCGCGCTGCACCGGATGGTGGAGGATTATGAAGCGGCCTTGCCCGAAGGCGGCTGGCCCAATTGGGTGCTGGGCAATCACGATCGCCCGCGCATCGCCAGTCGGGTCGGCAACGACCAGGCCCGGATCGCCGCGATCTTGCTGCTGACGATGCGCGGCACGCCGACCATCTATTATGGCGACGAGCTTGGCCTCGCCGACGTGATTATCCCGCGGGACAAGGTGAAGGACCCGCGTGAGTTGCGCGAACCCGGGCTTGGTTTCGGGCGCGACCCGGTGCGCACGCCGATGCCATGGGACACTTCAGCGAATGCCGGCTTCACTACGGGCGATCCCTGGCTGCCGCTCAATCGGGATTGGCAAACGCGCAACGTCGCCGCGGAGACCGCCGATCGAAATTCGATCCTCTCGCTCTATCGTGACCTGCTGGCGCTGCGCCGCGCGCACCCCGCGCTCGGCCTTGGCGATGTGCGGATGCTTAAGGTGGGGCATGCGCTGCTGGCGTTTGAACGCGTGATGGGAAAGCAAAGGATCGTGATCGGACTCAATCTCAGCAATCGGGTGCAGAGCTGCACTCTGCCCGAAGGGCGCGTGCTGCTAACCAGCGGCGGCGATTATGCGCGCGGCAGCCTTGCCGCCAATCAGGGCGTGATCCTGGAGGCAAGCACCTGATGCGCGTCGCGATGCTCGCACCGATCTCATGGCGCACCCCGCCGCGTCATTATGGTCCGTGGGAGTTGGTCACCAGCCTGCTGACCGAGGCCCTGGTCGCCAAGGGCGTCGACGTCACCCTGTTCGCGACCGCCGACAGCCTGACCGTGGGCAGATTGGAAGCGGTGGTGCCGACCGGCTATTCGGAGGATCCCAGCCTCGACGCCAAGGTTATGGAGATGCTGCACGTCTCCCACGTCTTCGAACAGGCGAAGGATTTCGACCTGATCCACAACCAGGCTGATTTCGTCCCCTTGGTTTTCTCCCGGCTTGTCGAGACACCGATCGTCACCACGATCCACGGTTTCTCCTCACCGCGGATCGTGCCCGTCTTCAAACGCTATGAGGACCGGGTCGAGTATGTCGCGATCTCGGATGCGGACCGTAATCCCGACCTGCGCTATGCCGCGACGATCCATCACGGCATCCCGATCGAGGCATTCCCGTTCGATCCGGAGGGCAGCGACGATTTGCTCTTCTTTGGGCGCATGCATCCCGACAAGGGGGCAGGCGAAGCGGTCCGCGCTGCGATTGCGACCGATCATAAGCTGCTGATGGCCGGCATCATCCAGGACGAGGGCTATTACAACCGGGAGGTCGCGCCGTTCGTCGACGATGAGCGGATCGTCTTCAACGGCCCGGTCGGCGGCGCGGCGCGTACGCGGGCTTTGGGTCATGCCAAGGCGCTGCTCCATCTCATCGGGTTCGAGGAGCCTTTCGGCCTGTCGGTGATCGAGGCGATGGCCTGTGGCACGCCGGTCATCGCCTATAATAAGGGGTCTATGCCCGAATTGATCGAGCATGGCGTCACCGGCTTCCTGGTCGACACGTTCGACGAGGCGGTCGAGGCGATCGGCCGGATCGGCGAGATTGACCGCCATGCTTGCCGCCGCGCGGTGGAAGAGCGTTTCACCGTCGAGCGGATGGCGGACAAATATCTCGCGCTCTACGAAGCGATCCTGGCCGAACTGCCGTCCAAAATGGGTGGATAGTCAGGCGCTTCGCATACGTTCGGCGCCTTGATTTGCTATCGAGTGCAGATATCGTGCGGCGCAGGGGGACTGAATGCGCCATATTATCGCGCCCATCGCGGCGTTCCTGATTTCGACCGCCGCTTTCGCGGCCGATCCGGTCGCTGACAAACCGATCATCGGCCCCATCCCGCCCTGGGTACATCCGGCGGAATTGCCCAAGGACGCTCCCAAGCCCGACCAGCAGGCGGTGCGGTTGCTGCTGGTCGACCAGCAGCAGCACCTGCTGCCCAATGGCGGTGAAATCTACAGCGAAACCGTGATGCGCGTGCAGACCGCGCAGGGATTGGAAGCGCTCGGCACCATCACGCTGCCATGGAAGCCCGACCAGGGTACGCTGACCGTGCACAAGTTGAACATCATCCGCGATGGCAAGGTGATCGATCTGCTCACAAAGGGGCCCGGCTTCACTGTGTTGCGCCGGGAGCAGGGGCTTGAATATGCGACGCTGGACGGCGTCCTCACGGCGGTTATCCAGCCCGAGGGATTGCAGGTCGGCGATGTCGTCGATCTGGCAACGACGACAAAGACCATCGATCCCGCGCTCGGCGGGAATAGCGAGGCATTTCTGTCGATCGCGTCAGAGCTGCGCGCGGCGCATGTACGGATGCGTGTGGAATGGTCGTCCGGGCTTCCCGTGCGCTGGCATGCCGAAGATGGCCTGCCTCTGCTCAGTGAGCATAAGGCAGGCGGGCTAAGCGAAGTCAGCTTTGCGCTCGACAATGTCGAGCCTTTGATTCTGCCGCGCGACGCGCCCACGCGGTTCATGCTGCCCCGGCTTCTAACCGCAACGACGCTCAAATCCTGGGAGCAGCTCTCAACCCTATTCGCGCCGCTTTACGAGAAAGCGGCGACGCTGAAGCCGGACAGTGCGCTCAAAGCAGAGATCGCGACGATCGCGCAGGACGCGGCCGATCCGGTTCACCGTGCCGAGGCGGCGCTTGCTTTGGTGCAAGACAAGGTGCGTTACGTCTTCCTCGGCATGAATGACGGTGGGCTGGTCCCGGCGGATGCCGATACGACCTGGCAGCGCCGCTTCGCCGATTGCAAGGGCAAGACAGCGTTGCTTCTTGCGCTGTTGCATGGGCTCGGAATCGAAGCCGAGCCCGCACTCGTAAGCACCACGCTCGGCGACGGCATGGATCAGCGTTTGCCAATGGTGGCCTTCGACCATGTGATGGTGCGCGCGAAGATCGGCGGCAAGGTCTATTGGCTCGACGGCACGCGTACGGGAGACGTCCGGCTAGCGGACATCAAGGTCCCGGATTTCCGCTTTGCCTTGCCGCTGCGTGCCGCGGGTGCCACGCTCGAGCCCCTGGTCGTTCCCGTGCCCGATCGGCCGCTCAGGGAATATAGTTTCAAGGTCGACATGACCGGGGGGATCACCATTCCCTTTCCATTCCATGTCGAAGAGTTGCTGCGCGACGACGCTGCGGTCAGCATGCATTTGACGCTCGACCAACTGACGCCCGAGGTGCGCGACGAGAGTCTGCGGCAAGTCTTTACCAGCGGATATCCGGACGTCGCGGCCAAGACCGTAAGCGCGGTGTGGGATCCGGTTGCGCGTACCGAAAAGCTGGTGATGGACGGTGCGGGCAAGCATGACTGGAAATATTCGTATGAGGCCGACCATAGTCGGCTGGGCTGGAATGCTGATTTCGAACGGCCCGCAGGCCCGCATCGCGATGCACCCTATGCGAGCAGCTATCCCTTCTATGTGGTCGTGCGCGAGACGATCCTTTTGCCCGACGCCAAGAATTTCCTGAATCAGTCGACCGATGTCGATCGAACGATCGGCGGCACCGAGATGCGCCGCCATGCCAAGCTCGACGGTACGACCTACACGATAGAGACCAGCGTCCGTACCATTGCGCGCGAATTTCCCGCGGCGGACGCGCCCGCCGCCCAAGAGGCTTTGCGCGATCTGTACCGCCAGCAGGCGCTGCTGGGAGTCAAGTACAGCTATCAGCCGACGCAGCACGAAAGGGATGCGTGGCTGACAATGACGCCCACCACGGCGAACGAATATTACCGGCGTGCCGAGATGCGGTTGGCCAAGAACGACAAGGATGGAGGGCTCGCCGATGTCGAAAAGGCGATCGCGCTGCAGTCGGATTACGGCCAAGCCTATCTGATGCGTGGCCAAATCTATTGGCGCAACGGCGACTACGCCAAAGCGCTCGCCGATCTGCAGAAGAGCGCGCAGCTGATGGCAGCCTCGTCGACTGCGCATGCCGCTTTAGCCGAGTTGATGACCCAGATGGGCCGCTATGACGACGGGCTGGCGGAGATCAATCGCGCTCTGGCGATCGATGCGGACAATCCGCGACTGCTGGCCGTGCGAGCGGAGACGTATCGCCGGCTCAACCAGTTCGATGCTGGCACGGCCGATATCAAGGCCGCGATCTCAAAGGACCCGACCTTGGTCCGGGCCTATATCGTGGAGGCTGACCTCATGGCCGATCAGGGCCGATATGAGGATGCGCTCGCGGCAGCGAAGGCGGCTGCTGCCGCCAATCCCAAGGACATGCAGACGCACTTGGTGCTGGGTGCGGTCTATACGAAGCTGCGCCGCTATCCCGAGGCGGATGTCGAGTTCGCCAAATATGTGTCGGCCAAGCCCGATGCGGATCTCTACGCGCAGCGAGCCAATCTGCGGTCGCCTGCCGACATTCAGGGCCAGCGTGCCGACGTCGCCGCCGCGCTCAAACTCGATCGTGAAAATGCCACCGCGCGCAATCTTGAGGCGAAGCTCGACCTCAAGGCGGGCAAATATGCAGCGGTGATCGACAGCGCGACCGCGCTCATGCCCAAACAGCCGCATAACGGGCCGCTGATCGCCTATCGCGGCATCGCTTATGCCCAGACCGGTCGTGCGGCGCTCGCCGCCAAGGATTTCGCCGATGCCCGCACGGCGGTCGGCGATCATTCGAATGCGCTGAACGACCTCTGCTGGGACAAGGCGATCCTCGGCATGGCGCTCGACGCGGCAATGGTGGATTGCGACGCAGCACTCAAGATATCGCCCGAAGCAGGCTATATCCTCGACACGCGCGGGCTCGTGCTGCTCCGTCTCGGCCGGTTCGCCGATGCAGTCGAAACTTATGACAAGGCGCTGCGTGTCAGGCCCAGGCTGACGGCATCGCTGTATGGACGAGGTTTGGCGAAGCGGCATCTTGGCAAGGCAGTGGAGGGCGATGCCGACATCGCCGCCGCGCGCGCGTTGGATCCCGGGATCAGCAAGGATTTCGACGCTTATGGCGTGACCGGCTGACGCCAAGGGAACCCGCCGCGCCACACTGCGCTTGGTCTTGCATGACGCGGCTATTCCACGTCTCCGACCTCCATTTCGGGCGCGAGGATCGGATGGCGATCCGCTGGTTCGCCGATCTGGTCCATGCCGAGAAGCCCGATGCGGTCGTGTGCACGGGCGACCTCACCATGCGCGCGCGCAAGAAGGAGTTTCTGGCAGCTGCCGCCTGGCTGCGGACACTCGGCGTGCCGGTCACCGTCGAGCCCGGCAATCACGATCTGCCCTATTTCAATCCGCTCGCGCGTCTGCTTGATCCCTACCGCCGCTATCGCAACCTGGTCGCGACGCTCGAACGGCCGCTGGATCTGCCCGGCGTGATGATCGTGCCGCTTAAGACCACCGCGCGGTTTCAGCTGCGCCATTGGTCGGCGGGACGCGTGTCCCGCTCGGGGCTCAAGGCGGCGCTCGAGTGGCTTGCCGAAAAGCCGATCGCAACGATCGCGATCATCGCCTGCCACCATCCGCTTATCCCGACCGGCTCTTCGGGGCATGGCGAGACGCGTCACGGATCGGAAGCGCTCGCGCTCCTGGCCGAGGCCGGCGCGGATGCCGTGCTGAGCGGGCATGTCCACGACGCATTCGACGTCGCACATCACGAGGCCGGCAGGGTGATGCGGCTGATCGGAGCAGGGACCTTGTCCGAACGGCAGCGCACGACACCGCCTTCGTTCAACGAGTTGCGAGTCGAACGAGGCGAGCTTGAGATAACGACGCGTACGATGGCTTGAGGCAGCGCGCGATCCGCGCCATCGTTGCCGGATGCGCACCCTGATCCCGGGCCTTGCCCTGCTCGCTCTCCTCGCCACGCCGGCCGTCGCTGCCGCACCCGATCCCTATGCCGTCCGCGTCGCGCGCATCCTCAGGGATACGCCGCTGATCGACGGGCATAATGACTGGGCGGAAAGCCTGCGCGAACGCGAGGGCGAGGGGCGTTGGACGATCGACCTGACCCAGGGTCTCGACAAGAAGCCCGTGCCCTACAACACCGATATCGCGCGGCTGCGGCGGGGCATGGTCGGCGGGCAATTCTGGTCGGCCTGGGTCTCGTCGGGCCTCGATCCGCTCGAGCAGGTCAAGGAGACGCTCGAAGAGATCGATCTGATCCGCGACATCGTCGCGCGTTACCCGCAGACGTTCGAGCTCGCGGCGACGGCCGCAGACGTGCGCCGCATCCACAAGGCCGGCCGCATCGCCAGCATGATCGGAGTCGAGGGCGGCAACCAGATCGACAACAGTTTCTCCGTGCTGCGCGCTTACAAGGCGCTGGGCGCGGGTTATCTGACGCTCACGCACAGCCGCACGATCGAATGGGCGGATTCGGCGACCGACAACCCCAGGCATGGCGGGCTCACTCCGTTCGGCAAAGCGGTGGTGCTGGAATTGAACCGGCTCGGCATGCTGGTCGACCTGGCGCATGTGAGCGACGACGTGATGCGCGATGCGATCGCGACGTCGAAGGCGCCGGTCATCTTCTCGCATTCGGGCGCGCGCGGTGTCGACGACCATCGCCGCAATGTGCCCGACGATATCCTCAAGCTGGTCGCCGCCAATGGCGGCGTAGTGATGGTGAATTTCTCACGAGGCTACGTTTCGGACGCCTATCGCAAATGGGAGGCGGAAGAATCGGCCGAAAAGGCTCGCCTCAACAGTCCGCCCTTCGGCGGCCTTTATATTGGCCAGCCCGACAAGGCGAAGGCGGCCATGGCGGAATGGAAAAAGGCCAATCCGGCGCCAAAGGTGACCTTGTCCGAGGTCGCCGACCATATCGACCATATCGCCAAGGTGGCGGGCGTCGATCATGTGGGGATCGGCTCGGATTATGACGGGGTCGACAACAGCCTGCCCGACGGCCTCGAAAGCGTCGCCGATTATCCCGCCTTGCTGGCGGAGATGCTGCGGCGGGGCTGGTCGGACGCCGACGTGGCAAAGCTCGCAGGCGGCAATGTGCTCCGCGTGATGGAGCAGGCCGAGAAGGTCGCAGCGGCCATGAAGGGCGAATTGCCCGCGACCGCAACCGAGCCCGCGCTCGATAGCGGCAAATGATCCGCTCGTCCTGAGCTTGCCGAAGGACCGTCTTACCTTCCCTCAAGGGGAAGGACGGCGCTTCGGCGAGCTCAGCGCGAGCGGATGTGGTGGGCTTCCGGCACTTGGGCTTAGCGCCGGAAGCGGTAGTAGAGCGCACCCACGCAGTAAGCGAGGATGGTCAGCTTGAACCACAGGCAGGCCGTCACGATCATCGCGATGCGGAAGGCCGGGGCCGGCATGCCACTGCTTTGGGCGAGGCCCGCGCAGGTGCCGAGCAGCATCGAGCGGCTCGACACCTGGTTGGGGTTGTAGTCCCGGATCATGTCCCTCTCCTTATCCAGGTAACGCATGGGATCAGCCCGCAATGTGGCTGGGGCCGACGGCGGCGAGGATGCAGGTTGCGCTCACCATGAACGACATGAAGCCAAGGCCAAGCTGCGAAACGAACGAAGAAGCATAATTCGACATTGTAGTACTCCCCGATGATGTTCACCGCCGGACCGTTCCGGCGATGCCAACAACATTGCAGGGGTCGTGCCAAATGCTCTGCAGAGGGGAAGATCGGGCCATTTGGGGAAATTCGCCGCGTGAACTGCGGATTAATGGCGAATTTTACGATACGTTGGCGAAATTATATCGCCGTTTATGGGATCGCCGGTATCCGGCTCGCAGACCGTCCGGAAATTGGCCAAATCCGGACACCGCAACCCGCCGCGCCGCAGAGGCCCTAATAGCGATAGGGATTGCGATCGATCGTTGTCGTGCCTCGGCTCTGGTTGCACAGGAACACCTTGCCGGTGAAATAGATGCCCGGCTCCTTGATCGTCTTCGCGATATCGAAAGCGTGGCGAAGGTCATCGACCGTCATGTGAACAGGGGCCTCGTCCGGCTGCCACGTGATGCCATAGGGGTAATCCTCCCCTTTGCTGCTGATCTCGACGTGGCAGCCCATGACATGGCTTACCGGGTGCGTGTCGACGAAGTCGATCAGACGCTTCATGCTGTCGAACCAAGGCTGCCAGAAGCTGATATAGCAGCGGCCCCGATAGAACATGTCTCCGGTGAACAGGATATGCGTGTAGCTGTCGTAGAAGGCGCATTCCGAAATGACATGGCCGGGCGATCCCCAGATCAGGATCTCGCGTCCACCCAGATCCAGCGTCACGCGCTGTTCCGGAAAATTGGTCATCCCCCAGAAGCCCAGCATCTCTTCGTGGGTCAGGCCCATGTAGCGCGTGTTCGGGCGATCGGCGAACTGGTTGGTGCCGGCATAATGGTCGGCGTGCAGGTGCGAGAAGGCGACCAGCAGCTCCATATCCGCCGGATCGCGCCCGTTCCGTTTGCACCAGTTGTCGATGCAGCCGTCCACGGTGCCCCGCAAATCCCAGTCGGTTCGCAGCTGGGTGAATCCCTCGTCGAGCAGCAGCACGCGATCGTTTCCGAAGTAGAGCGGCGCGAACGGCGCTTCGTAGCTGTATGCCTTGTTTTGGCGGAGGATCGCCGTATGCGCGTTGTACCAGTGCACCTGCAGCGGCGGGTCCTTATTATCCATCAGCGAGGGCGAGCCGCAGATCCACTTCGCCGGAAACGCGCCCGGCGCCGCGTCCGGGCGCTTGAAGTCGATGCGCGCGCCCGTGGCCTGTACCTTGGCCTTCATGGCGGCTTGGGCTGGAAGGGCCGCCGCCGCGGCCGTGAGCGACAGAAAGCTTCTACGCTGCATTTCGGGTTGCATCTGGAATTCTCGCACTTGAGGCAGTTGGCGGATCGGCGTCAGAAGGGCCGTGGCGGATCGATGTTGGGCACGCCCTCCGGCCAGACCGTCGTACGCTGGTCCGGGCTGACGTCGTTCAACAGGATGAAGTTGGGCCGGATCAGCATCAGCGACTTGCCCGCAATCTCGCGCGCATGAGCAAGCCCCTCGTCGAGCAGCGCCGGGTCCATCTGCAACAGGCGCTCATAAGGCTTGTAGGTGGCAAAGCGGGGGTACGCCTTGCCGGGCACGAACATCATCTCGACATGTCCGCCCATCACCCACTTCACAGGGTGCGCGTCCCTGAACTGGATCAGGCGTTCGAGCGAATCGGCGAAGTCCTTGTCGTTGCTGATCTGGATCTTGCCCGGGTAGAAGAAATCGCCGGTGAACAGAAAACCGGTATAGGGATCGTACAGGCTGATCCCGTCCTTGTGCGTACCGGGCGTCGGGATCACCTCGATCACGCGGCCCCCAAGGTCGATCTTGCCAGTGCCGCCAGGCCAGGCGGAGAGCTTGTGAAAGCGCTTCATCACCTCCAGCGGCTTCGGTTGCAGGATGGTTCCCGGCCGGTCCGCGAACTGCACTAGCCCCTGATTCTGCGCCACGTCCTCGCCCGAGGTCAGCACCACCGTCAACGGCAGGTTCGGGCGGCGGCGCGCCTGGCCCCAGCGGGTCATGATCGCGTCCACTGTCTCCCGCAGAGGATAATGCGAGGCGCTGGCGGTAGCGCCGGTGTCGATCAGCACGGCGCGATCGTTGCCGAACAGCAGATAGGTGAACGGCGCCTCCCAGTGGACGCACACATTCTGGCGAAGGATGAAGCTGTCCTCGTTATACTGGATCACCTGAATGCGCGGATCGCGGTTCTTCGCGGCCACGTTCGAGCCGTAGATCCAACGCAAGGCGAGGTTGCCAGGCGCCGGGCCATCGCTGGCATAATCGTGCACAACGGGGCCGCGCTCATGTAACGGAACCGCCGAATCCGTATTCCGCACGCCGGGCCGATTATAGCCCAGCGCGGGATTGCCGTTGGGATAGGCGGATCCGGTCGCGGACGCGGGATTGCCGTTCAGATTGGGATTATAAGGGATCAGGCTGGGCGCGTTGGAGGTCGGCATGGGCGTCCTCAGCAGGAGGAAAGGGCTTGCCGGCCGGCCGTCACCGAAGGTGGCGAGCCGAACGGCGAAGCTGCGGTGTCGATCCCATGAAATCCGACGTCTCACCGACGCGCATTAAGTCAAATGACGTACCGAACCGGCGCAGGCGGATGCGTCACGCCTCCCGCGTTGCCTGGCGTCCCGCCAAAACCGCAAGCGGAGGCGTATCTGGATCGGTAAGCGGCGAATGCAGCACAAGCCGCGTTCGCTCGGGCGATCGCTTCGGGTATCAGCCGATCTCGCCGCGGCGATGCTCGCCTTTGACCCAGCGTACCGTGCCCGAACTGGCGCGCATCACCACGCTGTCGGTGGTGATCATCCCGCCCGCGCGGCGCTTGACGCCGTCGAGCAACGATCCGTCGGTGACGCCGGTGGCGGCAAAGATGGCGTCGCCCTTCACCAGATCCTCGAGCCGGTAGATCCGGTCGAGGTCGGTCACGCCCCATTTCTTGGCGCGTGCGCGCTCGTCATCGTTGCGGAACAAGAGCCGGCCTTCGAACTGGCCGCCGACGCAGGTTAGGGCCGCCGCCGCCAGGACGCCCTCGGGTGCGCCGCCCGAACCCATATAGATGTCGATCGTAGTGTCGGGGTCGCTGACCGCGATCACGCCCGCGACGTCGCCATCGGGGATGAGGATCACACCGCAGCCGATGCCGCGCAACTCGGCGATCAGTTTGTCGTGGCGCGGTCGATCGAGCACGCAGGCCATGACCTCGTGCGGATCGACGCCCTTGGCCTTGGCGATCGCGCAGACATTCTCGGTCGGCGTCTGCTTGAGACTGACCAGCCCCTTGGCGTAGCCCGGCCCGATCGCGATCTTTTCCATATAGACGTCGGGTGCGTTGAGCAGGCAGCCTTCCTCGGCGATAGCCAGCACCGCGAGCGCGTTGGGCCCGGCCTTGGCGACGATCGAGGTGCCTTCGAGCGGATCGAGCGCGATGTCGATCTTGGGGCCGCTGCCCTGACCGACCTTCTCTCCGATATAGAGCATCGGCGCTTCGTCGCGCTCTCCCTCGCCGATCACGACCGTGCCGTCGAATTCGAGTTCGTTGAAAGCCTGGCGCATCGCCTCGACCGCGGCGGCATCGGCGGCTTTCTCGTCGCCGCGCCCCGACAGCCGCGATGCAGCGATCGCCGCAGCCTCGGTCACCCGCACCATTTCCAATACCAGTACGCGATCGAGCGTCTTCGAAGCCTTCACCGCCATCGCGCGCCTGTCTCCTGTCTGCGGGGTGTTGCGGGCGCGATAGGCGCGCCATGTGACCTTGTCGAGAAACGCGCTGGTAGCGCTTTGCATTTTTGCGTCCGCCTCGGCGGATAGGTCCGATCCGGTCGGCAAAGCTGGCCAAAGCGCCGTGTTCGGGGCAACACCCCCGCGTACCGACGGGAGATGCCGATGCGTCTGATCCTTGCCGCGATCCTGCTGGGCACCCCGCCCGCTTTCGCCACGCCGCTGGGGCCGCCTACGCCCGTCGCTGCCAAGACGACCCCGGCGCAGCAGGCGATTAGCCTGTATCGCGATGAATATCGGCACGGTTACGTGGCTTGTCCGGGACCTACCCATGCCAACGAGGTCGTGATCTGCGGCAATGGTAGGGGCGGATCGGCCAACCGCATCCCGCTGCCCGATGAGCGTGCTCCGCCCGACTGGGCGCGCATGGCGATCGGCGAGCTGCCCTCTGGCAAGGACGCGCTGGCCAATACCGAGGGCGGCCCGTGCGTGTCGGCGAACTGCCCTGCGCATGGCGCGTTCGACGTTATTGCCGGCACATTGGGTGTGGTGCAGGTCGCCCGCGCGCTGATCGATCCCGAAGGCGCATCGGACTATGCCGACCGCCACCCGTGGAAACCCAAGGGCTGACGCATACTGTGCAGGGCTTAATCCGATAGTATCTCGCGAAGCCCATGAGTAAGGCGGGCGACATGCGGACATGGCTGCTTATCTCGCACTGTCAGACCTTTGGCCTCGCCAATAGTCTCAACCTGCTGGCGCCCGGCATCCGAGTTGAGGCGATAGACATCTGGGAATATCGCAAGGATATCTCGGCTGCGCACGCCAAGTTTCCCGATTACGAGCGCGTGATCGTCCATCCCGAGGTGCTAGAGACGCCCGGCGCGGATTTCTCCACCGCGCATCGGATGGATATTCTGCCGGGATTGGATTTTCGCGGCTATCACCCCGACATGTGCTACGCTACCGCCGGCGTCGAAATGGTGTCGGGGCCGACCGCCGTCTATCATTCGATGATCGCGATCGCGGCGTTCAATCGGGGGCTGAGCGCGGAGGACACGATCCGCCTCTACAATGGCGCCTCGTACGAGGCCTGCGGCTATATGGACATGTGGCAGCCCGAACGGGATGCCGTGCTTGCCAGGTTCGGTGCGGTCGGGATCGATCTTGCGCCCGATCTGCGCCGCTGGTCGGCCGGCCCGCCGTTCATGTACAGCATCAATCACCCGCGCATCTTCTGTCTCTACGATATCGCCCGCGCCTATCTTGTGCGCGAGGGTGTCGAGACCTTGTTCAGCGATGTGCTGCCGCCCGACAATCTCGTGCAGAGCACCTGCTTTGCCGTCTATCCGGAGATCGGCGAGCGGTTGGGGGTCGAGGGCCGCTATGTGTTCAAGTCGGCGGGCGCGTATCACAGCTTCTCGCTGGAGACGTTCGTGCGCGCCAGCTTCCATGACTATGCGCGCTTCGGCGTGGGCAACATCGTCCCCGACATCCAGGTGCAGGAGCGCTATGCCGCGCTCGACGTGCTGTTCTAGGCAAGCGCCATGGCCAATCCTTATTCCGGTCTCCCCGATTTCCAATTCTGGCGCCGATCCATTTCGGGCGTCGCGCCGCACGAGGTGGATCCGGTGGTCGAGCCCCGCTTCCGGATCGACCGTGCCAGCAAGGTGGCGACTGCGGGCAGCTGCTTCGCGCAGCACATCTCGCGCCGGCTGAGCGCGAGCGGCTTCAATTACTTCGTGCCGGAAAACGGCAGCGACCTGCCGGACGACGAGCGGCAAGCACGGCATTATAACGTGTTCTCGGCACGCTACGGCAACATCTACACCACCGCGCAGCTGCGCCAGTTGCTCGACGAAACGCTGGCGACCCGCCGTTACCAGGATCGCGCCTGGGTTCGCCCCGATGGCCGCCTGGTCGATCCACTACGTCCCCAGATCGAGCCGGCGGGCTTCGCCACCGCGTTCGAGGTTGGCGAGGCGCGTGCGCGCCACCTGGAAAAGGTGCGATCGGTGTTTCTCGACTCAGACATCTTCATCTTCACCCTCGGCCTGACCGAGGCCTGGCGTTCGCGTGGCGACGGGACGGTGTTTCCGCTGGCACCGGGGGTGGCGGCGGGCGACTATGATCCGGCCCGGCACGAATTCGTCAATTTCGACGTAGGCGGCGTCGCGGACGATCTGTTCGCTTTCCTCGACGGGCTGAAGGCGGCCAACCCGAACGTGCGGGTGATCCTCACCGTCTCGCCCGTTCCGCTGATCGCTACGTTCGAGCCGCGCAGTGTCCTGTCCTCCACGGTCTACAGCAAGAGCGTGCTGCGCGTGGTCGCCGACATGGCGATCCGGCGTTACGACTGGGTCGATTACTTCCCCTCGTACGAGATCATCACCGGCAGCCATGCCGGCGCCCGTTATTACGAGGAGGACGCGCGCGAGGTGAACCATCTCGGCGTCGCGCATGCGATGCGCTGCTTCTTCGACAATTACATCACCGGTCGAAAGCGCGCTGGGACGGCGGCACCGGCCGTGTCTCAATCCTCGCAGGCGGGCCTGATCTGCGACGAGGAGATGATCGACTCGGTTCGCACCTAACCGGCGAGGATGTGCATCAGCATCGGCGCGCGGAGCAGGCTGGGCGAACCTTCGAGCTTGTCGAGCGCGGCGATGACCGATCGTTCGGGCCCTTCGTGCGTAACCATCACCAGGAGCACGCTGCCGTCGGGCGCCGCGCCGCGCTGTATCAGGCTTGCAATCGAGACGCCGGCATCGCGCATCGCCGCGGCCAACTCAGCGAGCACGCCCGGCCGGTCGGCGACGGTGAAGCGCAGGTAAGCGCGTCCGCGCCGCTCGCCCGCGGGCGCGACCTTGGCATGCGACAGGCTCTTCACCGGCATGCCGAAGGCAGGGCCATATTCGCCGCGAGCTATATCTATCAGATCGGCGACGACCGCACTCGCGGTCGGGCCTTCGCCAGCACCCCGGCCCTGGAAGAGCAGCCGGCCGACGAAATTGCCCTCCGCCACCACCGCGTTCAGCGATCCGGTTACATGTGCGAGCGGATG
>Ga0209455_1000765_pt1 | contig 18071 bp, 12 predicted proteins | sample AraplaCol_mCL_r2_FD_184275 | JGI IMG/M metagenome (GOLD analysis project Ga0209455, IMG submission 184275) | Arabidopsis root microbial communities from North Carolina, USA - plate scrape CL_Col_mCL_r2 (SPAdes) (version 2) | ecosystem: Host-associated > Plants > Roots > Endosphere | place: USA...
TTGGCGACCGCGCGGCGCTGGCCGCGGCGGTTGGGGTAAATGCCGGCGTGCAGCGCCTGTATGTCGGGCCTAATCGCGAGCGCTAACTTTTCGGACGTTTAAAGCCGAAAGTCCTGGTGGTTTGTACCACGGCAACTGTTTTAGACGTTACTACGACGGTCTGTTGCGCGGGCGGCCTTTGCTTCCAAAGGCTGCTATGGGTGGAATACGCGTCAACCTTCGTGCCGATATGGGTTTCAGCCCAGTTCCAACCGCCGTACTGACTGGGCAAGACTCTATGAGCCATCAGTCTTCCGATCCAAGTTGCTAGCCAGTCTGCTGCCTGAATAGTTTGATAGAGGTGGCTTTCCACTTGAAACGGCGGCTCAATTAGATTTCGGGCTGGCTCACTCCCGAACATTGTTTTAGCGGCAGTCTCGAGAAGTTTGATCCGATCAGAATGCTGATCGAGGATCATCATGAATTGCTCGCCCTGTTGTTCACAAAAGCGATCAATGTGCCGGACCGAATGGGCCAAGACGGTCGAGTATAGGCCGCTGGCGTTCGATTTGTCTGGAGCCTGATACTTCTGCCGGCCGTAGTAAAATAGACGGCCGTCGCGCTTATAGATTTGATTGACGATCCTTGATCCCGCTGACTTGAGAGCTTTGTATTGCTTTATGTTGCGCGTGGTGAAGAGTTCTGTTCCCTTCTTTTCCCATGTCGCAGGATGGTCGCCGCTTGCTTGCAGATCTGCATCTAGCAATTGATTTTTGTACTGGAAAAACCAAGTTGCGAATGAGCGAACATTCGCATGAGGTAGCAAAAAACCAGCAAGCCCGAAGACCGGGCTTTGATTGTATCGCTTGTCGTTCCGGTTGACGAAAGGCCCGATGTGGCCAAATTCGTCGAGAAAGGCGATATACATTTCCTGCCCCAGATACGCGGAAGCCCGCGCAAATGAATTGCACGGGCTCCGGAACTGGACACGATCACGTTGAACCGTGGCCATGAGTTACATATAGAGAGTAACTTAAAAAATCAAGAAGGCGATTTCGCGTTCAATTTCATCAACTTGGGAAACCTTATCCACCTAACTAACAGGTTTTCTTTTTGTTCCATGAAGGTGGTTGAGTTCCCGCCTTTCGATTTCCCAGAAATGTCGATGTGAAGCTCAGTCCTACTGGTTGCGCTGAGTGCCAAGCCAGTCCCATGCATACCCGCATGCGATCATGGTCGCGATCAGGCAGATGCCGAGCACCATAAAGCTCGAGAACGCCATGCCTCTCGAGAGCGTCACCAATCCCCAATTCAGCCCGGCGACGAACGCAGCCAGGATCACAGAGCAGACGATGTTTCGGGTGGTGAACACGGCAATATGCTCCCGGTGACTCCTTTAAGGCTCCGGGAGCATAGTTAATAAATCGTTATCGGACGAGTAGGCCCCAAACCGACTAATCGCGTTTCTCAGCAAAAACGACCTTGGCATCGTAGCCGTATTCTTTGGCGAGTGCGGTCACGATCGTTTCCGCTTTGCCGTACTCTCGAGCGGCGAGCGCTTCGACTAGGGTCATGATTGTACGGCCGGTGAAGGCTTTCAATTCAGCGTCGTTCATGGGTGATGCTTTCTAGGTTGCGGCTTTCCAAGGCCGTCGCCGGTGTCAGACCGGCAGCCGGGAGTTGGAAACTTGCCTAGAGACAAGCCGATGCACTTTTAAGCCCGAAGGCTCTGGACATGGCACACCGCTCCCGGCCATAATGGCCAGGTTCGGCGCACCCGCCAAGGTGCCGCCAGCGCTGTAGAGCCCGCCAAGGCTCGTTCGCGCACAGCTGACGCTCCGCCAAGAGCGCACGCTGTTCTAGGTCCGGGTTTCCAAGCCCACGGACATCGTAACCCGAATCAGTCGAAAACGCACCGCCGTATTGCTACGGCGAGCGCTTTTTCCTGTTTTTCCTCAGATCTTCACGTGCTTGGTCGAGAGCTGCCTTTGATAAATTGTTGAGCTTGGCGAGTGCGGCCGCCTGCGCGTCTGCGGCAGAGCGGCGTGCCTTTCGAGCATCGTACTTTTGTTCCCAGGCTTCTTCGGCGACCAGCATGGAATCGAGCGGGTTTGCTTGCCGCTCAGACAGATCTGTAAATGCTGCGTCGAGCTGCAGCCGATCCCAGATCAGGCGTGAAAAGACCTTCTTAGGTTGGGGCATCCAACGGAGCTGCACCATGCGGTCGAATGTGGTGTTACTCACGCCAACGTAGCGAGCAGCTTCATCACGCGACATGCCGCGCGGCGGGTAGGCATTCACAGAAATCTATTCGATCGTGCGGATGTCTCCGAAACTGGTTATGCGCAGAACAATGCAGAACACTGCTACCGCGAACAGCGCCACGAGCCCGAGCACGACGTAAAGAGCGATCATGTTGCACTCCGTGTTGCGCCGATTAGCGGGGAGTGCAGGGGAGTGCTTGGGATTTCACGGGAATTTGGCGCAACAAGCGCAACATATCCCGGGCGGCAATTTTAAAGTTAAGTGTTTGATTTGACTGGCGATCCCGGCAGGAATCGAACCTGCAACCCTCAGAGTAGAAATCTGATGCTCTATCCAGTTGAGCTACGGGACCGTCCTGGCCACCCCGGCTTGGGGGCCGGCCGTTCATATAGCATGGCAATATGAAAAATCTGGTCTTTCGCCAAGCCTGAACCGAACCGTTTTCCTCAGTGCTGCGACAAACCGGAACGGCGGAGTGTCAGGGTGCCGGGTTGAGCGGCAGCGGACTGGACGACGGATTACGTCGCCGGCAACGCTGACCAGCTTCCGGGACACGGTCGCCGGTCGATTGGTCCGATATTGCCTGCGCCCAAGGACGGCGTGCGCGGCGGTGGCGTGATCGATCTCCTCTGGGCGTGGCTTGCCATGGCGAATGCGACGTTTTGCACCTTTGGTTCCATCGCCTTGAGTCCGTCACCTTTCCGCTCACATTATCGCGCCGCGGCGCTCGTCCGCGATTCCCGGGAGTCCTTTCATGATTGGTCTGGTTCGCGCCGTCGCTCTCTGCGCCGCGCTGGCGTTCGGCCTTTGCGCTGCGCAGGCAGCGGACAAGGCATTCAAGCGCGACGATCTCGCCGATTCCGCGATCAAGCTCGAGGCGCAGATCAAGAGTGAGGCGGGGCCGGTCGCCAAGACCAACGCGACGCTGAAGACCGACGCCGACGCCGCCTTCAAGCGCAACGATTACCGCACCGGGCTCTCGGTCCTCGGCCAGATTGCCGCCACCACGCCTGATGACGCAGGCAACTGGCTGCGGCTCGCAAAAGTCATCTTCCAGATCACGCCGAAGAGCTCGAGCGAGCAGACGTTCCTCTTCGAGCGCGCCTCGACCGCCGCCTACATCGCGTATTTGCGCGCCGGCAATCAGGGTGAGGAAGCCGATGCGCTGGCGGTGCTCGGCAAGTCGCTCTCCGAACGGCACCTGTTCCGTCCCGCGCTCGACGCATTGCGGCTGTCGCTGGACATGCGCGAGGTCGCCGACGTCCGCGGACAATATGAGAAGCTGCGCGACGAGCACGGCTTCCGGCTGCTCGACTATACCGTGGACTCGGATTCGGCGAGCCCGCGCGCCTGCTTCCAGTTCTCGGAAGAGCTCGCCAAGCGCACTGATTTCGCGCCGTTCCTGGCGCTCGCCGGCCAGGACAAGCCGGCGCTCTCGGCCGAAGGCAAGCAGCTCTGCGTCGACGGGCTGAAGCACGGCGAGCGCTACAATATCAATCTGCGCGCCGGCCTGCCGTCGACCGTGAAGGAAGGCCTGCCGAAATCGGCCGAGTTCAACGTCTATGTGCGCGACCGCAAGCCGTTCGTGCGCTTCACCAGCCGCGCCTATGTGCTGCCGAAGACCGGCCAGCGCGGCATTCCCGTGGTCAGCGTCAACACGCCCGCGGTCAACATCAATGTTTTCCGGATCGGCGACCGCAATTTGATCAATACGGTGGTCGACAGCGACTTCCAGAAGACGCTGTCGAAATACCAGCTCGGCGATCTCGGCGATGAGCGGGGCGTCAAGGTCTGGTCCGGCGAGCTCGCGACCGCGATGACGCTGAATCAGGACGTCATCACCGCGTTCCCGGTCGACCAGGCGCTGGGCGAGCTCCAGCCCGGCGTCTACGTGATGACGGCCGCGGCCAAGGGCCCGGGCAGCGACGACGAGTACCAGCTGGCAACCCAATGGTTCATCGTCTCCGACCTCGGCGTCACGGCCTATTCCGGCAATGACGGCATCCATGTCTTCGTGAATTCGCTGGCCTCGACCGATCCGGTCGGCAAAGCCGAGGTGCGGCTGGTCGCCCGCAACAACGAGATCCTGGCGACGCGCAAGACCGACGATGCCGGCCACGTGCTGTTCGAGGCGGGGCTGGCGCGCGGCGAGGGCGGCCTGTCGCCGGCAATGCTCACGGTGACAGGCGAGAAGGCCGACTACGCCTTCCTCAGCCTGAAAACCTCGGCTTTCGATCTGTCCGACCGCGGGGTCGCGGGCCGTGCGGTGCCCGCGGGCGCCGATGCCTTCGTCTATGCCGAGCGTGGCGTCTATCGCTCCAACGAGACGGTCTATCTTACGGCGCTGCTGCGCGACGGGCAGGGCAATGCTGTCAATGGCGGGCCGTTGACCCTGGTGATCGAGCGTCCCGATGGCGTCGAATTCCGCCGCGCCGTGCTGGCTGACCAGGGCGCCGGCGGCCGATCGCTGTCAGTGCCGCTCAACTCGGCCGTTCCGACCGGGACGTGGCGGGTGCGCGCCTTCACTGATCCGAAGGGATCCTCGGTCGGCGAGACCACCTTCATGGTCGAGGATTACGTCCCTGATCGGATCGAATTCGACTTATCCGCCAAGGACAAGCTGATCAAAGCTAACGCTCCTGTGGAGCTTAAGGCGGACGGCCATTTCCTCTATGGCGCGCCGGCCTCCGGCCTCAGCCTCGAAGGCGATATGCTGATTGCGCCCGCGAGCGAGCGCCCTGGCTTTGCCGGCTACCAGTTCGGCGTCGACGACGAGCAGACCACCTCGAACGAGCGCACGCCGTTGGAGAACCTGCCCGAGGCCGACGCCAATGGCGTTGCGACCTTCCCCGTGACGCTGGAGAAGCAGCCGGCCTCGACCCGTCCGCAAGAGGCGCAAATCTTCGTCCGCATGGTCGAGACTGGCGGCCGCGCCGTCGAGCGCAAGCTGGTGCTGCCGGTTGCGCCTGCGACCGCGCTGATCGGCATCAAGCCGATGTTCGGCGACAAGAACGTCGCCGAGGGCGACAAGGCCGAGTTCGACGTCGTGTTCGTCTCGCCCGAGGGCAAGACCTTGGCCCGCGACGGCCTGCATTACGAGCTTCTGAAGATGGAGTCGCGCTATCAGTGGTACCGCCAGAACAATTATTGGGAGTACGAGCCGGTCAAGTCGACCTCGCGTGTCGCCGACGGCGACGTCACGATTGCCGCTGACAAGCCGTCCCGCCTCTCGCTGGCGCCGCGCCCCGGCCGCTACCGGCTCGACGTGAAGTCGAACGACGCCGACGGCCCGGTGACCTCGGTGCAGTTTGACGTCGGCTGGTACTCCGACGGCAGCGCCGACACGCCTGACTTGCTGGAGACCTCGATCGACAAGCCGCAATACGCCTCCGGCGATACCATGACGGTGTCGGTCAACGTCCGCTCCGCCGGCAAGCTCACCGTCAACGTCGTCGGCGACCGCCTGCTGACGACGCAGACCATCGACGTCAAGGAAGGCACCGCGCAGGTCAAGCTCCCCGTCGGCAAGGACTGGGGCACCGGTGCCTATGTGGTGGCGACGCTGCGCCGTCCACTCGATGCGGCCGCCCAGCGCATGCCGGGCCGGGCGATCGGCCTGAAATGGTTCGGGATCGACAAGCAGGCTCGCACGCTCGCCGTAAGGCTTTCGCCGCCGGATCTGATCCGGCCGAACTCGATGCTCAAGATCCCGGTCAAGCTCGACGGGCTCAATCCGGGCGAGGATGCCAAAATCGTCATCGCCGCGGTCGATGTCGGCATTCTCAACCTCACCAATTACAAGCCGCCGGCGCCGGACGACTATTATCTCGGCCAGCGTCAGCTCTCCGCCGAGATCCGCGATCTCTATGGGCAGCTGATCGACGGCATGTCGGGCACGCGCGGTCAGATCAAATCCGGCGGCGACGCAGGCGCGGCCGAACTGCAGGGCTCGCCGCCCGCGCAGAAGCCGCTGGCGCTCTATTCGGGCATCGTCACCGTCGGTGCTGACGGCACTGCGGAAGTCAGCTTCGATATTCCGGAGTTCGCCGGCACGGCGCGCGTGATGGCGGTGGCGTGGACCGCCACAAAGCTCGGCCGCGCCAACACCGATGTCGTGATCCGCGATCCTGTCGTGCTAACCACGACCCTGCCGCGCTTCCTGCTCAATGGCGACCACGGCACGGTCAATCTCGAGATCGACAATGTCGAGGGCCAGGCCGGCGATTACACGATTGGTGTCAAATCGAGTGGCCCAGTTAAGCTCTCCGGCAACTCGACCAGCGTGCTGGCGAAGGACGGCGTGGTCACGCTTCAGAACACGGTGAAGCTTGCCGCCAAGCAGCGCAGCTCGTTTTCGCTTGGGCTCGACGGGGTATTCGCCGGGCAGGGAACACTCGACGTCGACATCAAGGGGCCGAATGGCCTTTCGCTCGCGCGCCACTACGCGCTCGACGTCAAGGCGGCCACTCAAGTGCTGGCGCGGCGTTCGATCCGGACGCTAGCGAAGGGCGAGAGCCTGACGCTGACCTCGGACATGTTCTCCGACCTGGTGCCGGGCACCGGCAGCGTCTCGGTCTCGGCGAGCCTGTCCACCGCGCTCGATGCAGCGACCATCCTGAAAGCGCTCGACCGCTATCCCTATGGCTGCTCGGAGCAGATCACCAGCCGCGCGATGCCGCTGCTCTACGTCAACGACCTCGCCGCCGGGGCGCATCTGGCCATGGACACTGAGGTCGATCAGCGCATCCGCGACGCCATCGAGCGGCTTCTGGCCCGTCAGGGCTCCAATGGCTCGTTCGGCCTTTGGTCGGCCGGCGGCGACGATGCCTGGCTCGATGCCTACGTGACTGATTTCCTCACCCGCGCCCGCGAGAAGGGCTTTGTGGTGCCCGACATCCTGTTCAAGAACGCGCTTGATCGCATCAGGAACTCCGTCGTCAACGGCAACGAGCCGGAGAAGGACGGTGGCCGCGATCTTGCGTACGGCCTCTATGTGCTCGCCCGCAACGGCGCTGCTCCCATCGGCGACCTGCGCTATCTCGCCGATACCAAGCTGAACAATTTGGCGACGCCGATCGCCAAATCTCAGCTTGCGGCAGCGCTCGCTCTGGTCGGCGACCGCAACCGCGCCGAGCGGGTCTACAGCGCAGCGCTCGACGCGCTTGCGCCAAAGCCGGTGCTGGAGTTCGGCCGCAGCGATTACGGCTCGCAGCTCCGCGATGCCGCAGCGCTGGTCTCGCTGGCGAGCGAAGGCAATGCGCCGAAGGCGACGCTGACGCAGGCGGTCTCGCGGGTGGAAGTGGCGCGCGGGTTGACGCCGTACACCTCGACGCAGGAGAATGCGTGGCTGGTGCTGGCGGCGCGGGCGCTGGCCAAGGAAAACCTCTCGATCGAGGTCGACGGCCAGCCCGTCAAGACTGCGCTCTACCGCAGCTACAAGGCTGACACGCTGAGCGGCAAGCCGCTGAAGATCACCAACACGGGCGATGCGCCGGTGCAGGCGGTGATCTCGGTATCAGGCTCGCCGGTCACGCCGGAGCCGGCTGCCTCGAACGGCTTCAAGATCGAGCGGAACTACTTCACGCTCGACGGCAAGCCGGCCGATATCAGCAAGGTCAAGCAGAACGATCGCTACGCCGTGGTGTTGAAGATTACCGAGGCCAAGCCGGAGTATGGTCACATCATGGTGTCCGACTATCTGCCGGCCGGTCTCGAGATCGACAACCCGAAGCTGGTCTCGTCGGGCGACAGCGGCACGCTGGACTGGATCGAGGACGGTGAGGAGCCCGAGGATACCGAGTTCCGCGACGACCGCTTTACCGCGGCCGTTGACCGGGCCTCGGACTCCAAGGCGGTCTTCACCGTCGCCTATGTCGTGCGCGTGGTTTCACCCGGCAGATATGTGCTGCCGCAGGCCTATGTCGAGGACATGTACAATCCCTCGCGCTACGGCCGCACCGGTACGGGTAGTGTCGAGGTGCGGGCGGCGAAGTGAGTGGTGAGATGAGCGAGGCTGATCGCGTAACCGGGGACTACGGCAGCGGAGCAGGGCGCGTGAAGATGCGCATCATGTCCGCGACCTCGCTCGCGTTCATCCTCGCTCTCATCGGCTTCGTCGGCTGGGTCTATTCACTCGGCCCGCTGCCGCTCGACGACGCGCGTCGCGTCTCGACCACCATTGTCGACCGCAACGGCAAACTGCTGCGCGCCTATGCCATGGCCGACGGGCGCTGGCGTCTGCCGGTCGAGACCAAAGCCAACGTCGATCCGACGTACCTGAAGCTGCTGTTCGCCTATGAGGACCAACGCTTCTATGCCCATGACGGCATCGATCCGCTGGCGCTCGGCCGGGCTGCGGTGCAGCTGGCCACGCGCGGCCACATCGTGTCGGGCGGCTCGACCATCTCGATGCAGCTGGCGCGGCTGATGGAGCCGCGGCGGCAGCGCTCGCTTTACGCAAAGCTGCATCAGATCGTGCGCGCGATCGAGCTGGAGCGCAGCTTGAGCAAGGACGAGATCCTGGACCTCTATCTCGCGCTCGCGCCCTATGGCGGCAATCTCGAAGGCATCCGCGCCGCCTCGATTGCCTATCTCGGCAAGGAGCCGAAGCGGCTGTCGCTGGCGGAAGCGGCGCTCCTGGTCGCGTTGCCGCAATCGCCGGAGACGCGCCGGCTCGACCGTTATCCTGAAGCCGCGCGCATCGCGCGGGATCGCGTGCTCGACCGCATGGTCGAGGAGCATGTGGTCAGCATCGACGATGCGAAGCAGGCCAAGGCCGTGCCTGTGCCGACGCTGCGCAAGCCGATGCCGATCCTGGCGCCGCACGCCTCCGATAGCGCGCTGGCAACGGTCAAGGACGCGCCAATCATCAAGCTGACGCTGGACTCAAGCCTGCAGAAGGTGCTGGAGCCGCTGGCGCGTGACCGCGCTATTGCGCTGGGGCCGAGCATCTCGGTCGGCATCATCGTGGTCGACAATGACAGCGGCGACGTGCTCGCCCGTGTCGGCTCGGCGGATTATTTCGACGAGACCCGGGCAGGGCAGGTCGACATGACCCGCGCCATCCGCTCTCCGGGCTCGACGCTCAAGCCGTTCATCTATGGCCTCGCTTTCGAGGACGGCTTTGTTCACCCCGACAGTCTGATCGACGACCGGCCGGTGCGCTTCGGCTCCTATGCGCCGGAGAATTTCGACATGACGTTCCAGGGCACGGTGCCGGTGAAGAAGGCGCTGCAGCTCTCGCTGAACGTGCCGGCCATCGTGCTGCTCGACCGCGTCGGCTCCAGCCGGCTGGCCTCGCGGCTGCGGCAGGCCGGCGGCAATCTGGTTCTGCCCAAGGATGAGGCGCCAGGGCTTGCGATGGGCCTCGGCGGTGTCGGCGTGACGCTCCAGGATCTGGCGCAGCTCTATGCGGGTTTTGCCCGGCTTGGCACCACCAGGCCATTGCGCGAGATCATGGCCGCCAAGGATGATCGCGAGCCGCTGCGGCTCCTGGACCCCGTCGCGGCCTGGCAAGTCGGCAATGTGCTGCTGGGAACTCCGCCGCCGGAGAACGCGGCTCACAACCGCATCGCCTTCAAGACTGGCACCTCCTACGGCTATCGCGACGCCTGGTCGGTCGGCTTCGATGGCCGCATGACCATCGGCGTGTGGGTCGGCCGGCCCGACGGCGCGCCGGTTCCCGGCCTGATCGGCCGCGTCGCCGCCGCGCCCATCCTGTTCGATGCCTTCGCGCGGACCGGAAAGACGTTGACCCCGCTGCCCAAGCCGCCCAAGGGAACCCTGCTTGCGAGCAACGCGAAGTTGCCGTTGCCGCTGAAGCGGTTCCGCCCGGTGGGGGAACTTGTCCGGACCGGCGGGGAGCAGGCGCTCCATATCCAGTTCCCGCTCAACGGCTCGCGGATTGACGTCGATCGCTCCAACGGCACGGAAGCTGCAGCCATGCCGGTCAAGGTCGCCGGCGGGGTGCTGCCGATGACTGTCATGGTCAACGGTATGGCGCTCGGCGAGATCGATGGACGGCGCCAGCGCCTGATCGATCCGCCCGGCCCGGGCTTTGCACGGCTGACCGTGATCGATGCCACTGGCGCCGCGGACACAGTCGTCATTCGAATTCAATGACGGCGGGCTTAAGCGGTTGTGGCGATGGCGGTTTCAGCGTAAGCGGAACCAATGGCCGAGACCTATCCGACTCCCCGATTTGGAGCGCCCCGAGAGCCGAAAACGCCCGTGAATCCGGGCAGCCGGTTCGTGCTGATGCTCGACTTCGTCACCGCCAGCCACGCCCGCGCCGTGGGCTTCCTGGTGCTGTGCGCGCTGCTGCTGTTCCTGCCGGGCTTCTTTACCATCCCGCCTGTTGACCGTGACGAGGCACGCTTCGCGCAGGCCACCAAGCAGATGGTCGAGAGCGGCGACTATGTCGACATTCGCTTCCAGGAGGACGTGCGCTATAAGAAGCCCGTCGGCATCTACTGGTTGCAATCCGCGACTGTCGAAGTCGCCACGATGCTGAAGCTGCCCAAGGCCGAATTGCGGATCTGGGTCTATCGGCTGCCCTCGCTGATCGGGGCGATCGGCGCAGTGCTGATGACTTATTGGACGGCGCTCGGCTTCGTCACGCGGCGCGCGGCGGTGCTCGCCGCGCTGCTGATGGCCGCCTCAGTGCTGCTCGGCGTCGAGGCGCGGCTCGCCAAGACCGACGCCGTGCTGCTGTTCACGGTGGTCGCGGCCATGGGCGCTATGTCGCGCGCCTATCTCTCCTGGCAGCGTGCCGAGGACGAGACACATCCGCCCTGGAGCTGGCCCGCGGTCTTCTGGACCGCGCTCGCGGTCGGCATCCTGATCAAGGGTCCGCTGATCCTGATGTTCGCAGGGCTCACCATCGTCGCGCTCGCGATCCAGGATCGAGATGCCTCCTGGCTGTGGCGTCTGCGCCCGGTCTGGGGCCTGATGTGGATGCTGGTGCTGGTGCTGCCCTGGTTCGTGGCGATCTTCTGGCGTGCTGGCGATGCCTTCTTCGCCGACTCCGTCGGCGGCGACATGCTGAGCAAGATCGGTGCGCAGGAATCCCATGGCGCGCCGCCCGGCGTCTATCTGGCGCTGTTCTGGATCACCTTCTGGCCCGGCGCGCCGCTGGCGGCGATGGCGGCGCCGGCAGTGTGGCGAGCGCGGCGTGAGCCCGGCGCGCAATTCCTGCTGGCCTGGTTGATCCCGTCCTGGATCGTGTTCGAGGCGGTGCTGACCAAGCTGCCGCATTACGTGCTGCCGCTCTATCCCGCGATTGCCATCCTCACTGTCGGCGCGCTGGAGCGGAACGTGCTGTCGCGCTCCTGGCTCGCGCGCGGTTCGGCCTGGTGGTTCGTGATCCCTGCGGGCGGTTCGATCATCGCGGTCGTCGGCGCCGTCATGCTGACGCGGCAGCCGGCCTTCGTGGCCTGGCCGTTCATCGCGGCCTCGCTGATCTTCGGCCTGTTCGCCTGGTGGCTGTTCGACACCAATCGCGCCGAGCGCTCGTTGCTCAACGCGCTGGTCGCCGCGCTGATGCTGGCCGTCGCGGTCTACGGCATTGTGCTGCCGTCTTTGACGCCGCTGTTTCCGAGCATCGAGGTCGCGCGTGCGCTGCGCAACGTGACCTGCGTCGGCCCGAAGGCGGCGTCGGCCGGCTATGCCGAGCCGAGCCTTGTCTTCCTGACCGGTACCCAGACGCTGTTGACCGACGGATCGGGCGCGGCCGATTTCCTCAGGCAGGGAAGCTGCCGCTTCGCGCTGGTCGAGCAGCGCTCGGAGCGCAGCTTCGTGCAGCGCGCCGAAGCGATCGGGCTGCGCTACAAGGTGGGCGCGCGCATCGACGGCTATAATTTCTCGCAAGGGCGCGCGATCTCGATCTCGATCTTCCGTTCCGAGGGTACCGAGTAAGATGTCCGTTGCGCCGACCATCGCGCCGCGTGCCGGCTACCCCGCGCAGCTGCTGACAGTCGCCGGACGCTCGCTGGCCCAGCTCGTGCGTGCGCCCTCGCATTCGCGCCGCACGGCGGCTGCGCGAAACCTGGCGCGGCATTCGCTGTGGCTGAGCGCGGCGGGTGCGGCTGTGGTGATCGTGCTGATGGTCGCGTTCGACCAGACGGAGATCCAGCTGATGCCGGCACGCGGCACGGCCTGGCTGTGGCCGATCCGCATCCTCACCGATTTCGGCAAGGACGAGAACGTACTCTCGGTGCTGGGCGCGGCGCTTGTGATCGTGGCGCTCGTTGCGGCCGGGATGCAGGGCACCCGCCGTGCGCTGCTGCTCGGCCTGGGCACGAGGTTGCAATATCTGTTTCTGTCTGTTGCCCTGTCGGTGTTCGTCACCGAGATCCTGAAATATCTCATCGGCCGCGGGCGGCCATTCGTCGGCGGCAAGGCCGATCCGTTCAACTTCATGCCGCTGGAAGGCACGGGAGCTTATTCCAGCCTGCCGTCGGGGCATGCGGTGACGGCATTCGCTCTGGCCTTTGCGGTCTCGGCGCTCTGGCCGCGCCTCCGCGTGTTCATGTTCACCTACGCGGTCGTGATCGTGCTGACGCGGCTGGTCCTGCTGGCACACCACCCCAGTGACGTCACGGCCGGGGCTCTGGTCGGCATGGTCGGCGCCATGGCGGTCCGCTACTGGTTTGCGGCGCGCAGGCTCGCCTTTGCCATCCGCGCGGACGGCACCATCGTGCCCCTCCCAAGCCCGTTTCCGGGACGCCTCAAAAGGGTTGCCCACGGCCCATCCGCCCCATAAAAGCGGCTGCTTCCCGGCCCAAGGGGTTCCCGGGGGCGGGCCAATCCAACCACGAGCTTCCGATTTGTCGTCGTCCCAGCCTTCGGTTTCCATCGTCGTCCCCGTGCGCAACGAAGCCGGCAACATTGCGCCCCTGATCGAGGAGATCACGGCGGCGCTCGATGGCCGCTGGGCCTATGAGATCATCTATGTCAACGACGGCTCGACGGATGCGACCGGCGAGCGGCTCGCGGCGATCATGAAGCAGCGTGACGATCTGCGGCAGCTTCGTCACGCAAAATCCGGCGGCCAGTCGGCCGCAGTCCGCAGCGGCGTGCGCGCGGCGCGCGGTGCGATCGTGGCGACGCTCGACGGCGACGGCCAGAACAATCCGGCCTTCCTGCCGGACCTGATCGCCGCGGTCGAGAAAGGCTCGAATGTCGGGCTCGCCGCCGGACAGCGCGTCGGGCGCAAGGACACCGGTTTCAAGAAATTCCAGTCGCGCGTGGCCAACAAGGTCCGCAATGCCATCCTCAAGGACGGCACGCGCGACACCGGCTGCGGACTGAAGGCGTTCCGCCGCGAGGTCTTCCTGATGATGCCCTATTTCGACGGGCTGCATCGTTTCCTGCCGGCGCTGATGCGCCGCGAAGGCTTCGACATCGCCTATGTCGATGTGATCGACCGGCCGCGCCATTCCGGCGTGTCCAATTACGGTTTCTTCGACCGGCTGTGGATCGGGATCATGGACCTCGCCGGCGTGTGGTGGCTGATCCGCCGCAAGAAGCCGACGCCTGAAGTGACTGAGGTGAACGCATGATCATCCAATACGGCCAGGCGCTGAGCAATTATCTGTACGACGTCTTCGTCGCCAAGTTCGATTTCTGGCTCGCCTTCGGCCTGGTCGCGCAGCTGTTCTTCACCGCGCGCTTCCTGGTGCAATGGATTGCCAGCGAGCGGGCCGGCAACAGCGTGGTGCCGATGGCGTTCTGGTTCTGCTCGATAGGCGGCGGCCTGATGACGCTGGTCTACGGCGTCGTCAAGCGCGAGCCCATCATCATCCTCGGACAGGCGCTGGCGACGATCATCTATGTCCGCAACATCATGCTGATCATCAAGAACCGCGGCCGCGCGTCCAAGACGCTGGAGCGCTGAGCCGATTCTAGCGCGGCAGCGCCGTGGCACCTGAGGCGGGCAGGCCGGCCGTCTCCGTCTCGGAGCGGCGATAGGGCTCGCCCGCCGCATCCAGCACGGGATAGGCGACCGAGCAGATATGCGAGTGGATGCGCCTGAGATCGCGCAGCACGTCCAGATGCAGCGACGTGGTCTCGATGGTCTCGGGGCGGCCCTCGCGCAGACGGTCGAGATGGCGTTCGACGGCGGCGAGCTCGGTGTTCTTCAGCGCCGTCTTCTCCACCAGCAGCTTGCGGGCCTCGTTGGCATCGCCCGACATGAACACGCCGAAGGCGATCCGCAGCGAATCCATCGTGCGCTTGTGGAAGGCGGCGAGCTCGTCCGCGCCCTCGGCCGAGAACTGGAAGCGGCGCTTGATCTTCTTGGTGGCGAGCTCGCTCAGATTCTTGTCGATGATGTCGCCGATATGTTCGAGGTTGATGGCGAAGGAGATGATCTCCATCGCACGTCGGCCCTCGCTCTCGTCAAGGCTGCCGCGGGTCAGCTTGGTGACGTAGAGCTTGATGGCCTCGTCGAGGCTGTCGACGATGTTGTCCGTCTTCGAGACCTGGTCGACCAGCGAACGGTCGCCGGTCATCATCGCGGCCATCACCTTGCGCAGCATGGTCTCTACGAGGTCGCCCATGCGCAGCGTCTCGCGTGCGGCGTCCGCAAGCGCCAGTGACGGCGTCTCCAGCGCGGTCTCATCGAGATAGCGCGGGCGGGCAGGGTCGGTTTCCTCTACGCGATCCGGCAGCAGCCGAGTGAGCAGGCGCGACATGGCATCGAGCAGGCCGACGAAGAGGATGGCCGTGCCGACATTGAAGGCGACGTGGAATGCGGCTGTCATCCGGGCGAGATCCGGCTGCCAGGCATGCATGTGATCCGCGATCGTGCCCAGGAAGGGCACGACCAGCGCAATACCGACCACGCGATTGACGAGATTGCCGACCGGCAGGCGATAGCTTGCGGGATCGTCGCGCCTTGCGCCTTCGAACACGGGGTTGATGGCGCTGCCGAGATTGGCGCCGAGCACCAAAGCGAGAGCCGCATAGGGCGTGATGAACTGCGAATAGGCCAGCGACATGATCAGCAGCACGCTGGCGACGCTCGAATGCACCAGCCAGGTGAGGAGGGCGGCAATGACGATGCAAAGGACCGGATCGCCGGTGATCGCCGCCATCACGACCCGCATGCCGGGCGCGTTCTCCGCCGGTGCCAGCGTGTCGAGCAGGATATGCAACGACAGCAGCATCAAGCCGAGGCCGATACAGACGCGGCCGATGTCCTTGATCCGCGAGCGCGGACCCGAACGGAAGGCGACGAGGCCGAGCACGAACAGCACGGGCGCGACGGCGGCGATGTTGAACGACAGCACCTGCACGATCAGGGTCGTGCCGACATTGGCCCCGAGCATGATGGCAAGCGCGGCCACGAGGCTCAGCAGCCCCTCGGCGGCGAATGAGCTGGTGAGCAGGGCTGTCGCCGTGCTGCTCTGGAGCAACGCAGTGAGGCCGAGGCCGGCGGCGAAGGCGCTGAAGCGGTTGCCAAGGGCTTTGCCGAGCAGATGCCTGAGGTCAGGACCGAACGCACGCAAGATGCCGCTGTGGACCATATGCAGGCCCCACAGCAGCAGCGCCACGCCACCCATCAGATCGAGCAGAACCAACGTACCCATGCTCCGTGTCCGGAATTGGAGTCGAAGGGGTCAGGCTAATGCCAAACGTCGGCGGATCAAACCTTTTGTTGGCGCGTCGGCGTCAACGTTGGTTACTCCTGCACGTTCCCGCGGCGCGCGTTGGCGCGTCCGCGGGCGGAATGCCGCGTCAGCGGGCTTACATTGCTGTTTTGAGGGCAGCGAAACCGCGATCGAGATCGGCCTTGAGGTCGTCGACGCTCTCGAGGCCGATGTGGAGGCGCAGCGTCGGGCCGCCCGGCGCCCATTTGGTCGCGGTGCGGTAGCCGTCGCAATCGAAGGGAATCGCAAGGCTCTCGAAGCCGCCCCACGAAAAACCCATGCCGAACAGCTTGAGCGTGTTGAGCATGGTGTCGACGGCCTGCTGCGGCGCGGGCTTCAGCACGATGCTGAACAGGCCGGAGGCGCCGGTGAAGTCGCGCTTCCAGATCGCATGGCCCGGATCGCTCTCGAGTCCCGGATGCAGCACGCGCGCGACCTCGGGCCGGCCAGCGAGCCAGCGCGCCATCTCCAGGCCTGAACGATGATGTTGCGCGAGCCGCACCGACAGCGTGCGCAGGCCGCGCAGCGCGAGGAAGACGTCATCGGGGCCGGCGCAGACGCCGAGCAGGCGGATGCCTTCGGATATTTGCGGCCAGGCCTTGGCGTTGGCCGAGATCGTGCCGAACATGATGTCGGAATGACCGCCAATGTATTTGGTGGCGGCCTGCATCGAGATGTCGACGCCTTGCTCGAGCGAGCGGTGATAGAGCGGCGTCGCCCACGTGTTGTCGTCAATGACGAGGGCGTCGCGCGCATGCGCGACCTCGGCGATGGCGCGAATATCGGGCATCTCGAAGGATTGCGAGCCCGGCGCCTCGACCAGCACGGCGCGGGTATTGGGCTTGAACAGCTTCTCGACGCCGGCGCCGATCAGCGGATCAAAGTAAGTGGTCTCGACGCCGTAGCGGGCGAGCATGCCGTTGCAGAAATTGCGCGAGGGCCGATAGATGTTGTCAACGACCAGCAGATGGTCGCCGGTCTTGAGCACCGAGAGCAGGGTGGTTGAGATCGCAGACAGGCCCGAGGGGACGATGCCGACACCGGCGCATTGCGGTCCCTCCAGCGCCATCAACGTGTCCTGGAACGCCCGCGTGGTCGGGGTGCCGTGGCGGCCATAGGTGAACTCGCCGCGATGGGCATGCAGGTCCTCGGCGGTCGGATAGAGGACGGTCGAGCCGTGGAACACGGGCGGATTGACGAACCCCTTCTGCGCCTTGGTGTCGCGGCCAGAGGTGACCAGGCGGGTTTCGGCGTGCTGCTCTGCGGGGTGCGAGGAATCCATGCGTCTGCTTTCAAAAAAGCGTTTCCGCCGGGCGCGGATCGCACGGCCGGGGCGGCCTCGGGGCCGCGATCGTTAATAACAGAACACAGAAGAGTCCCGTCAACCCCTTGACCCGGCTCGCCAGTCGTTCTGTGATGCGCAGGTGCTATTCAGTCGCCGCATGTTGAGGGGCCTGCCGCGACCTTCGATCCATCGTCTGACCGGACCTTGCGCCACAGCCACAACGGCGGGCGCCTCGGGTGGGGATTAAGGTATGGCCTCCTTGGGATGGGCGGGTGTTCGGCAAGGTTTTCCAGCATGACTCTTGCAAGGCGCAGCCTTGCAGGGATTCCGTTCCCGACCTTGAGACGACTTTGAAAGGCTTGAAGCCCATGAAACGCGTAACCCTGGCTCTCACACTTGCTCTCGCCGCCGGCCTCTCTGCCCAAGCTGCCGACGCGCAAACGCTCAAGACCATCAAGGACCGGGGCACATTGTCCTGCGGCGTCAGCCAGGGCCTGCCCGGCTTCTCCTCGCCCGACGACAAGGGCAACTGGACCGGTATTGACGTCGACGTTTGCCGCGCGATCGCCGCCGCGGTCTTCAATGACCCGACCAAGGTCAAGTTCGTGTCGCTGTCTGCCAAGGACCGCTTCACGGCGCTGCAATCCGGCGAGATCGACGTGCTGTCGCGCAACACCACCTGGACGATATCGCGCGACACCTCGCTCGGCGCCAATTTCACCGGCGTGACTTATTATGACGGGCAGGGCTTCATGGTGAAGAAGTCGCTCAAGGTGAATTCAGCGCTGGAACTCAATAGTGCCTCCGTCTGCGTCCAGACCGGCACTACCACCGAGCTGAACCTCGCCGATTACTTCAAGGCCAACAACATGAAGTACGAGGTGATCGCG
>Ga0209455_1000767_pt1 | contig 18024 bp, 22 predicted proteins | sample AraplaCol_mCL_r2_FD_184275 | JGI IMG/M metagenome (GOLD analysis project Ga0209455, IMG submission 184275) | Arabidopsis root microbial communities from North Carolina, USA - plate scrape CL_Col_mCL_r2 (SPAdes) (version 2) | ecosystem: Host-associated > Plants > Roots > Endosphere | place: USA...
GCGTCTTCGGTCACCTTCTCGGGCTCAACGCCGAGATGCTCGACCACAATCTTCTTCACGCGATCCGGGGTGTCGCTCATTGTTCTTAACCTTCCCTAGTACGATTTACGGTTGCCCTAGCCTCGCGATTTACGTCCCGCAAGAGGCCGATACGTCACCTTCGAAGCGCGCCGAGAACGCATCACAACATCGCCATACCGCCATTAACATGGATCGTCTGGCCCGTCACATAGCCCGCTTCACGACTGGCAAGATAGGCAACCGCCGCGCCGATGTCAGCACCCTGGCCCAGATCGCCCGCCGGAATGCGGGTAAGAATCGTCGCCTTTTGCTGTTCGTTGAGTGCGTCGGTCATCGCGCTGGCGATAAAACCTGGGGCCACGCAATTGACGGTGATGCCGCGGCTCGCGAATTCCTGCGCAAGCGCCTTGGTCATCGCGGTCAGCCCGCCCTTGGACGCGGCATAGTTCGCCTGGCCGGGGTTGCCCGTCCAGCCAACAACCGAGGTAATGGAGACGATCCGCCCGAAGCGAGCCTTCATCATCGGCCGGCTGACAGCGCGGATCAGGCGAAAAGCGGCCTCCAGATTGACCGAGATCACCTGATCCCACTCATCATCCTTCATCCGCATCGCGAGATTATCGCGCGTGACGCCGGCATTGTTGACCAAAATGTCGATCTTGCCGCCGAGCGCCTCGAGCGCGGAAGGGATCAGGGCCTCGACCGAATCCTTGTCCGCAAGATTGGCCGGCACAGTGACCGCGTTGCCCCCGATCTCGGCCTTGACCGCGTCCAGTGCCTCCTGGCGGGTGCCCGACAGCGCCACCTGCGCGCCCTGCGCGGCAAGCGCCCTGGCGATCGCCGAGCCGATTCCGCCCGAGGCGCCGGTGACCAGAGCGGTCATGCCGGAAAGATCGAACATGTCTTTACTCCCGTTTTCTTAGAGCGACGCCACGAAGGCTTCGATGTCGGCCATGCTGACGAGGCTGACCGTGTTGGCGTCGGGCGCAATGCGCTTGACCATCGGTCCCAGCACCTTGGCGCCCAGTTCAACATAGTCGGTCACGCCCGCCGCCCACATCGCCTCGACGCTCTCGCGCCAGCGAACCGTGCCCGTGACCTGACGCACGAGCAGGTCGCGGATTTCGTCCGGCTCGCTCGCGGGGGCTGCGGTGACATTCGCATAGACCGGCACTAGCGGCGCGCGAACCTCGGCCTTGGCCAGCGCCTCGGCCATCGCGTCCGCGGCGGGCTGCATCAAGGTGCAATGGAAGGGTGCGGACACGGGCAACGCGATCGCGCGCTTGACGCCACGTTCCTTGGAGAGCGCCATCGCACGCTCAACCGCAGCCTTGTGGCCCGAAATCACGACCTGACCACCACCATTGTCATTGGCCGCCTGGCAAACCTCGCCCTCCGCCGCCTCGGCGCAGATCGATGCAGCGAGATCGAAATCCGCGCCGAGCAATGCCGCCATCGCTCCCTCGCCTACCGGCACCGCCGCTTGCATCGCCTGCCCGCGCAGCTTCAGGAGTCGCGCCGAGGTCGCCAGATCGAACGCATGCGCGCCACACAGTGCGCTATATTCGCCCAGGCTATGCCCCGCGACGAAATCGGCCTTGTCGGTAAGGCGGATGCCGCCCTCGCCTTCCAGCACGCGCAGCGCCGCGATCGCATTGGCCATGATCGCCGGTTGGGCATTTTCGGTAAGCGTCAGCGCTTCGGCGGGCCCATCGGCCATGATCTGCGACAATTTCTGGCCAAGCGCATCGTCGACCTCTTCGAACACCGCGCGCGCCGTTGCGCTCGCGGCGGCAAGCTCGGTGCCCATTCCGACGGCCTGGCTACCCTGTCCGGGAAAAATGAAAGCGCGCATGTTTTTCTCTCTTCTCTCTCGCTTGGGGCGGCTGACTAGGACCAGCGGCGAGACTTGCCAAGCCACACGGAGCGCCGGCTTGCGTTCCAAACCCTTTTCCGTCATAGGGTCCGCCATCCGGGCGAAGGCCGCGTGCCTTTCGCCCGGTTTGATTTTTGCACGACAGCCGGAGGGGCGTGGCATGGGGCTACGTCAGCGATCGGCAGGAGATATGGACTATGGCTCTTTACGAGCACGTGTTCCTTGCGCGTCAGGATTTGGCGCAGGCGCAAGTGGACGCACTGGCCGAAATGGCCACCAAGATCATCGAAGAAGGCAAGGGCAAGGTCGTCAAGACCGAAACCTGGGGCCTGCGTAGCCTGGCCTATCGCATCGCGAAGAACCGCAAGGCGCACTACGTGATGCTCGACATTGACGCGCCGACCGGCGTCGTCGCCGAGCTCGAGCGTCAGCTCAACATCAACGAAGACATCATCCGTTTCATGACCGTTCGCGTTGACGAGCTTGAGAACGGCCCGTCGGCGATGATGCGTCGTGGTGAGCGCGATCGCGCCCGTGGTGAGCGTGGCGACCGTCCGGACCGTGGCGATCGGGGCGACCGCCCCCGTCGTGACGACCGCGACGAGATGGCTGCGTAAGGGAGAACAGAATCATGGCACGAGCCTTTTTCCGCCGCCGCAAGAGCTGCCCCTTCTCCGCGAAGGATGCTCCCCGGATCGACTATAAGGATGTTCGTCTGCTGCAGGGCTTCGTGTCCGAGCGCGGCAAGATCGTCCCTAGCCGCATCACCGCGGTTTCCGCCAAGAAGCAGCGCGAACTCGCCCAGGCGATCAAGCGCGCCCGTCATATCGGGCTGCTTCCCTACATCGTTAAGTAAGGAGCGACACGCATGGACGTGATCCTGCTTGAGCGCGTCGAAAAGCTCGGCGCCATCGGCGATGTCGTTTCTGTGAAGAACGGCTTTGCCCGCAACTATCTGCTGCCCAACAAGAAGGCGTTGCGTGCCAACGAGGCCAACAAGAAGGTCTTCGAGGCGAACCGCGCCAACATCGAGGCAGAGAATGCCGCCCGCCGTTCGGATGCCGAAAAGGCGTCGAAGGGCGTCGAGGGCAAGACCGTGATCCTGATCCGTCAGGCATCGAACACGGGTCAGCTCTACGGCTCGGTTTCGGCCCGCGACCTTTCGGAAGCGCTGACCGAGGCCGGTGCCAAGGTGGCCAAGAGCGAAATCGTTCTCGGCAAGCCGATCAAGACGATCGGCCTGTTCGACGTGCGCGTTCAGCTCCACGCCGAGGTGGCGGTGACCGTCAAGGTCAATGTCGCCCGCTCGCCCGAGGAGGCCGAGCTGCAGTCGCAGGGCGTGGACGTCATGGCGTCGATGTTCGAGCGCGACGAGGCTGGCTTCACCGAGGACTACGATCCCAACGCCGAGCCCGGCGAGATCGCGACCGAGGAGGCTCCGGCCGCCGAAGCGATTGCCGCGGAGTCGACCGAGGAAGCCTGATCCAGGCAAATCCACGGCAAAATGGTACGAAAGGCCGTCCGGATCCGATCCGGGCGGCCTTTTTGTTATCGCTCACAACTGTTAATAGGGCCGTTCGGGGCCATCCTGCTCGGCCCACTATGAGGGGGAAAGGCGCAAGCCTTTAAACCGCCGTGAACGACATGACCCCGCCGCGCGCGCCCGCGACCATTTCCGACGTGGCAGAAGCTGCGGGCGTGTCGATCAAGACCGTATCGCGCGTCTTCAACGAGGAACCCAATGTCCGCGAGGAGACGCGTCAGCGCGTGCTCCAGGTCGTGGCGGAACTCGATTATCACCCCAATATCGCCGCGCGCAGCTTGGCGGGGCGCAAATCGTTCCTGATCGGCCTGCTCTACGATAACCCTTGCGCTAACTATATCCTCGGCCTGCAAAGCGGCAGCCTCGATCGGCTGCGCGGCGACAAATGGCGGTTGCTGGTGGTGCCGTGCGAGGATTCGGCGCGAATGGGCGGCAAGAGCACGGTCTCTATGGTGCGCGCCGCCGGCGTCGGCGGCGTGATCCTCACCTCGCCGATCTGCGACAATGCCGAGATCGTGAACGAGCTGCTCGCGGCGCGCATCCCGATGGTACGGATCGCGCCCGCCGACAGCGTCGGCACGGATCAGGCCCCCTCGGTCGGCATGGACGACCGCTCGGCCGCGGCTGAGATAACGCGCCACCTGATCGACCAGGGCCACCGCCGGATCGGCATCATACTCGGCGACCCGACCCACTCGTCCAATAACGAGCGCTGGGTAGGCTTTCGCGGGGCTATGGACGAAGCAGGTCTGGATATCGACCCAAGCCTGATCGCCCGCGGCTTCTATACGTTCGAAAGCGGGCTGGAGGCGGCACGGCCCCTGCTCGACCGCGCCGACCGTCCCACTGCCATCTTCGCGCAGAATGATGATATGGCCGCCGGCGCGATCATTGCCGCGGGTGAACTGGGCATCGCCGTGCCCGGCGAATTGTCGGTCGCAGGTTTCGACGACAGCCAGATCGCCAGTACGGTCTGGCCCCGGATCACCACCATCCGCCAACCGATCCGCGCGATGGCACAGGCCGCCACCGACGCCCTAGTCAAGCTCATGGAAGGCTCGCACCGCACGCCGGAGCACCGCGTGATGCCTTACGAACTCATTCTGCGGGGATCGACCGGCCCAGCGCCGCGCTAATCCACAGTCAGCGGGCGGTCCGACGGCGCGTGCCCTTGCCACCCTTGAGCGCGTGTAGCGGAACTATTCCTTCTTTCGTTGCCTCGGCAGCCGACGCGACCCAGTCGGTCAGCACGCCGGCACGATATTCGGGCACCAGACCGGTCAGCAGATCACGCACACCGGCCGAATCCTGGCGCGCGATCCGGTCGGCCAGTTCCTCCAGCCTGAGTCCAAGCATCTCCCAGGGAAGGAAGTATTGGAGGATTTTCTCCTGCCCCGTGCGTACGATCGCTGCCTCGTGCGCCACCCGGAGGCTTGAAGCGAATACCGGAACAGTTCCGATATTGGAGCGGGTGAAGGGAATCGAACCCTCGTCGTAAGCTTGGGAAGCTTCTGCTCTACCATTGAGCTACACCCGCGTCGCCGGGCCGACTGCCATAACCTGGCGGGCGCGGTCAATCCGCCGCTCACCGCGAACGGTTCTCCAGATAAAGATAAGTCGGATCGAATCCCGCAAACTCTTGCAGCCGGCGCAGGTCCGGAATTGATGCGAATCCGTCGCGCACGATCGCGAGCCCCGCCTCGCGCAGCTTGCGCAATGTGCGATTGACGTGGACCGGCGTCAGGCCCGTCATATCGCCGAGATCGGCTTGGGTCAGGTCGATCGGAAAACCGTCCGGCATCGCCAGCCCCACCACCGCGAACCGCATCTGCAGCTCGCAGAGCAGATGCGCGATCCGCACCGCGGCCGAATGGCCGAGCCGACCGATCCATTCGCGGTGGATCGCAGCGTCGATCACGGTCAGCAGCCACAGCATGCGCGCCAGGTGCGGCTCGGTTTCGGTCAGCTTGCGCAGCACCGCATGTGGCACCAGGGCGACGCGCACCTCGCTCATCGCGACGACATCATGGTCGAGCCGCTTCAGCAGCAGGCTATGCAGGTCGACGAAATCGCCCGGCACGTGCAGCGCGACGATCTGCCTTTTGCCTTCCGACATATAGAATACCCGGCCGAGCATGCCGTCGACCAGCAAGGTGCTGAACTCGGCCGAGACGCCCGCGCGGATAAGGGTATCGCCCGGCGGATGGATCCGGATCTCGGCTACTGCCTTGATCAGCGCGTCACGCTCGCGATCGGACAGGCTGTCACGCCGCTCCAGCGCACGGATCAGCATCTCGACGATCGTCTCGTCGTCGGTCGCAGTCCTTATGCGTGCCCCGGTGGCCATCGTCCTCCCCCTACGCTTCGTTCCATGGATCGTTCCGGCCACGATCCGCGTCGCGCGGCATAGCGTCAACAACCTGGGCTAATGTGCAGCCTTCAACGCATCGATCAGTCTGATTCGCGTGAGGAGCTTATCACGCCAGGGCGCATCGGCGGGCGCCTTGGCAAGCAGGTTCCGCCAGATCGCCTCCGCCCCGTCCACATCGCCCATCTGGAGGTAGGCCAGCCCCAGGAAATATTGCGGCGCGGGATGGTTGGGCGCAGCCTGGGCCGCGCGCTCGAACGCATAATGGGCAGGCGGCGTGAGCGCCCCGTCGGCTTGCGCCTGGAGGGCGTTGCCCAGTCCCAGCCACAACACCATGCTGTCGGGCTCCTTCTGCAGATAGGCATGGAGCAAACCGACCGCATAATCGGGATCGCCATTCTTGATGAAGGCATCCGCCCCGTCGAGCTGGAGCGCATCGAACCCTACCGTCTCCAGCCACACCTTGCGCTCATGCGCGAACAATGTGTCACCACCGCGCGGATGCGCGCCGGGCGGCGTCGGGCTGCCCGCCAGGCCAGGTGTCCCCTGCCAGCTATAGCCCGCGAGGCCGACCAGCATCGCCACGCCGATGAGATAGAGCGCGCCCCGCGCCGGACGCGCGATCAGCACTAGGGCCGCCGCGACGACCATCGCCAGCAGAACGGAGATCAGAAGCCCGCTCATACACGCCGCCGCCGGAAGCTGGTCCGCGCGATCAGGGCGCCCACGACCAGGAACAGGATCGGCGCGACCCACAGGGCCCAGGTCACGCGATCGAACGGCGGCTCATAGCTCACCCAGGACCCGTAACGCTGTACCAGCCATGCGCGGATCGCTTCGGGCTTCTCGCCTGCGGCGATCCGCTCGCGCACCATCGCGCGCATGTCGCCGGCCAGTTCCGCATCGCTGTCCGCGATCGATTGGCCCTGGCAGACCAGGCAGCGGATCGTCACCATCAGCGCCTTGGCCTCTGCCTCCTGTTTTGCATCGGGCAATTGCGTGTTGGCAAGCGGCGCGGGCGGCAGGTCACTGTCCGCCAGCACCGGCGCCGCCACAAGGGCAAGGGCCAGGAGCAGCCGCCTCATCGCGCCGCCTTCACCGCGGCGACGATGCCCGCCACGTCTTCGGGATTGACCGGACCGATCTGCTGCTGGAGGATACGCCCCTGCCCGTCGACCACGAAGCTTTCGGGCACGCCCGACGACCCCATTGCCATCATCACCTGGCTCGCATCGTCCGCCCCGATCGCGCCGAACGGATTGCCGTACCGGCTGAGGAAGCGCTGCAAGGCTTCGGGCTTGTCGCGCACCGCGATACCGACGACCGGCACCCCCGCATCCGCGATCTGCTTCAGCTGCGGTGCCTCGGCCATGCAAGGCAGGCACCAGCTTCCGAACACATTGACGAGGTGCGGCCGGCCCGTGGCGAGATCGCTGCTCGACAGGCCCGGCACCCCGGGAACCGCGGCAGGTAAGGTGAAGCTCGGTACCGATACCCCAACCATCTTCGATTTGATTGTATTGCTCTCCGGCTTTGCCAGCCCATAGGTCAAAGCCGAGCCGAGCAGGATGAACAGCACCAAAGGCGCCCATTTCGTGGCGCCGGTCATGCCCAGGTCTCCTGCGGTTTACGCCGCCCGCGCCACAACCGCCCGATCAAAGCCAGCGCGCCGCCGATCGCGACCATCGCTCCGCCCGCCCAGATCAACGTCACGAACGGCTTCCACCACAAGCGCAGCTGCCAGCGCCCATCCGCCGCCTGCTTGCCGAGCACCGTATAAAGCTGACCATCGAGCGCAGTATGGATCGCGGTCTCGCTCGTCTCGGTCGGCGGTGCCCAATAGGTCCGCGCCTGCGGGTTGAGCGTCAGCACGTCCCCGTCCCCGCGCCGCGCGAGCAAAGTCGCCTGTAAAGCCTGCCAACTGGGACCGAAGGTCGGATCGACCGCGTCGAAGGTGACATTGTAGGGTCCGACCGCGACAGTTTCGCCGACGCGCGCCGCGACCAGTTTCTCGGCCGTGAAACTGCTGTCGCACGCCATTCCCGCGATGCTGACCGCGATGCCCAGATGCGCCACCACCATGCCCCACACGAACAAGGGCGTGCGCAGCAGGTTGCGCTTCCACAAGGGCGCGACGCTCGCCAGCGCCAGCCCTGCGGCCAACGCCAGACCAAGCAGCGACAGGATCGAAATCGACGGTGCTGTCAGCTTGACCGCAACTAGGGCAATCAGCGCCAGCGCCGCGGCGGGCGCGACCCGCTTCGCCAGGAGCTTCGGATTGTCACGCCGCCAGCGGAGCAACGGACCCGCCGCCATGATCGCGACCAGGATCAGCGCCAGCGGCCCGGCGGCCGTATTGAAATAAGGGGGGCCGACTGAAAGCTTGGTGCCGGTCGAAGCCTCCAGGATCAGCGGATAGAGCGTGCCAACCAGCACGATTCCCAATATCGCGGTCAGCAGAAGGTTGTTGGCAACCAGCCCCGCCTCGCGACTGATCGGGTCGAACCGCGCGCCCTCGCGTACCGTCCCGACCCGCGCGCCGAACAGAGCCAGTGCGCCGCCGATATAGAGGAACAGCAACGCCAGCAGGAAGCTGCCGCGCTTCGGATCGACCGCGAACGCATGCACGCTGGTGAGGACCCCCGACCGCACCAGGAAGGTGCCGACCATGCTCATCGAGAAAGCCACCACCGCCAGCATCAAGGTCCACGCGCGCAGGCCGTCGCGCGTCGCCAGCACAGTCACCGAATGGAGCAAGGCGGTCGCCGCCAGCCACGGCATCAACGAAGCATTCTCGACCGGATCCCAGAACCACCAGCCACCCCAGCCGAGCTCGTAATAGGCCCAATAGCTGCCCGCGGTGATGCCCAACGTGAGGAATATCCAGGCCCCTAGCACCCAGGGCCGCATCGCACGCGCAAAGGCCGGCCCCACATCGCGTGTGACCAGCGCCCCGATCGCGAACGAGAAGGCCACCGAAAGTCCGACATAGCCGAGGTACAAAGTCGGCGGATGGAAGGCCAAACCCGGATCCTGCAGCAGGGGGTTGAGCCCCCTTCCCTCGGGCGGCACGGGCATGAGCCGCGCAAAGGGGTTCGAGGCGAACAGCAGGAAGGCATAGAAACCGAGCCCGATCACCGCCTGCCCGCCCAAGGTCGCAAGCAAGGTCCGCTCTTCGAGCTTGCGTTCGAGCAGCGCCACCGCCGCCCCGGCCACTCCCAGGATGGTGACCCACATCAGCATCGAGCCTTCGTGGTTCCCCCAGGTCGCGGCGAAGCGATAGAGGAGAGGCTTCTCGCTGCTGTCGTTCTCGAACACGAGCGCGACCGACAGGTCGACCTGCACGAACAGCCAGATCAGCAGCCCGAACGCGAGCGCGGTCAACGCCGCCTGCATCACCGCCACCGGCCGCACGATACCCGCCAGCTCCGCCTTGCCGCCCACCGTCAGCGCCACGGCGATCAGTTGGAGCAGGCAAAGCGCCGCTCCCAGCCAGAGTGCAGCAAGGCCGGCTTCCGCGATCACTTCTTCAAACTTTCGCTCTTGTGCATCGCAGAGCCATCGAGATTTTTGGCCACCTCGGGCGGCATATAGCGCTCGTCATGCTTGGCGAGGATCGTCTCAGCCACGAATTGACCGCCGGCGTCGAACTTGCCGTCCGCCACCACGCCCGATCCCTCGCGGAACAAGGCCGGCACGATCCCCTTGAAACGCACCGGCAGGCTTGCCGCATTGTCGGTCACCATAAAGGTGATCGTCACGCCATCGGGTAGCCGCTTGAGCGACCCCTTCTGGACCATTCCGCCCAGCCGTACTGCGGTGCCTGGCTGGACACGATCCTTGGCGACGTCGCTCGGCGTGTAGAAATAAGCTGCCTGATCCTTGAGCGCGGACAAGGCCAGCAAAGCCGCCACGATGATCGCCACCACCGCCAGCAGCGCCAGCGTCAGCCTCTGATTCTTGGCTTTCATGCGCCTCAGCTCTTACCAGCTCGGTCGAGCGCATCGGCGCGCCGTTCCGCCCGGCGCAGCGCCGCCAGGCTGAACCCGATCAGCGCGAGCGTCGCGCCAACCGCCACCACATAAGCCGCGATCACGAACGGCCAGGCCTCCAGCGTCGCGCTCATGCCGCCATCCGCCGCATCCGCGCCTCGACCTTGGCGTCCGCAAGCAGGGCCCGCATCCGCATCAGCACCACGCTCAGGAAGATCAGGCTGAAGCCGATTACCGACAACGGGATCGGCCAACCGATCCGCCCGTCGATCGTCGATCCGGTCAGCCCGATGCTCTCGCCCTGATGCAAAGTCCGCCACCACAAAACCGAGAAATGGATGATCGGCAGGTTGATCGCGCCGACCAGCCCGAAGATCGCCGCGATCCGTTGGCCGCCTTCCTCGCGCCCCGCCGCCTGCGCCAGCGCGATGTAAGCGAGGTAGAGGAAGAACAGCACCAGCATCGACGTCAGCCGCCCGTCCCATTCCCACCAGGTGCCCCAGGTCGGTCGCCCCCAGATCGATCCCGTCACCAGGCATATCGCGGCATAGACCGCGCCCGGTACCGCGGTCGCGCGCGCCGCGACATGGGCCAGCGGATGGCGCCATACAAGTTGCGCGAAGCTCGCCGCCGCGATTCCGCCCCAGCCGGCCATGCCGAGCCAAGCCGATGGGATATGGATATACATGATCCGCACCGTCTCGCCCTGCAGGTAATCGGGCGGCGTCAGCAGCAATCCGCCCGCCAGCGCAACCGCGACCAGCACCACGCCGATCCAGCCGAACCATGCGGTCAGCGGACGCGCGAGGCGCACGAAACGGGCGGGATTGGCGAAACGGTGCATAGAATAAGCGCTCGGAGCTTTGCCTTAGGGTCCGTACCACCAATCGGCAATGGCCGTGACCTCGGGAAATCCCGGATTGCCGCTGCGACGAAGGTTCGGGTTGCGTGTGCCTATCAACCGAGCCAATCGCAATCCATGTCCGAAACCGCCCCACCCGAACGCCGCCTGTTCGGCATCGCGTTGCGCGCGACCTCGGCGACTGCGTTCGGCCTGATGGCGGCCTTCCTCAAGTCTGCCAGCCAGCATGGCGTCTCCACCTTCGAGATGATCTTCTACCGCAACGTCTGGGCATTGCTGGTGGTGGGCGGCTGGATCGCGCTCGGACCCGGCTGGTCGGCGGTGAAGACCAGGGCGCCGCTCGCGCACATCACCCGCTCTGTGATCGGCCTGATTTCAATGCTGCTCACCTTCGGCGCGGTCGTCCTGCTGCCCTTGGGCGAAGCAACCACGCTGACCTATGCCGCACCGATCCTCGCAACCCTGCTGTCCGGCCTGGTCCTTGCCGAAAAGATCGGCCCGCGCCGCTGGATTGCGGTCGCGGTCGGCTTCATCGGCGTATTGCTGGTCGCGCGGCCGGGCGCTGGCATCACCAGCCTCGGCCTCGCCGTCGGGATCGGCGCCGCCTTCGGCCAGTCCGCGGTGATGATCACCGTGCGCCAGATCAGCCGGACCGAGCAAACGGCCGCGATCGTCTTCTGGTTCACCGTCTTCACGACGCTCGCGGGCCTTTTGATGCTACCCTTCTTCGGCCACAGGCACGACCTTGAGACCTATGGCATTCTCGCAATCGCCGGCCTGCTCGGCGGGATCGGCCAGCTCAGCATGACCGGCTCGCTCCGCTTCGCGCCCGTATCGGTTGTAGTGCCGCTCGATTATCTGCAGATCGTGTGGGGTATCGTGATCGGCTGGCTGGTATTCCTGAGCCCGCCGACCCCGCTCATGCTGGTAGGCGCGAGCCTGATCGCCGGCAGCGGCATCTACACCGCCTGGCGCGAGCATGTGCGCGGCAAGATGCCCGCCGAAGCCGGCTCGATGCCGGAAGCAAGCTGACGGTTCTTGATCGAGAGCCGTACCGGCCAAGCTTCGGCGGATGCCGAAGCGCACCCAACAAACTATCCTCTCCCGATCAGCTTCATCGCCATCCGGTCTGCGACGCTGGCCGCGGTCTCGCCCGTGGCCTTGCTTTCCGCCCAGATCGTCTCGAGCCGGCCCGGGATCAGCTTCAGCCGCGCCTCCACTTCGGCGCGGTCGCCCTGGCCGAGATATTCGAGCGTCACGTTGATGATACCGCCTGCATTGATCACGTAATCGGGCGCGTAGAGGATGCCTCGGGCATGCAACCGGTCGCCATCCTCGGGCGTCGCCAGTTGGTTGTTGGCCCCACCCGCGACCACCGGCGTGCTGAGCTTGGCGATCGACTCCGCGGTCAGGACCGCGCCCAGCGCGCAAGGGCTGACGACGTCCGCATCCACCGACAAAATCTCGGCCGCATCGACCACCGAACCGCCCAGTTCCGCCGCGAGGGCAGCAGCGCGTGCCGCATCGACATCGGCCAGGGTCAGCTTCGCGCCTTCCGCCGCCAAAAGCCGCGCCAGCCCGCCGCCGACCGAGCCCACGCCCTGGATCGCGACATGCACGCCCTGTGCACTATCCTTGCCGAGGGCCTGACGGATCGCCGCCTTGACGCCCAGGAAAACGCCCATCGCGGTCGACGGTCCCGGATCGCCGCCGGCATGACCCTCGCCCACCGGCAGGCCCGAAACATGGCGCGTCTCCTTGCTGATCGCGACCAGGTCCGCCTCACCCATGCCGACATCCTCGGCAGTGATGTAGCGCCCACCGAGCGAATCGATCGCACGGCCGAAGGCAGCAAGCATCTCGGGCGCCTTCGTATGCGCGGGATCCGCCAGGATCACGCCCTTGCCGCCGCCGACGGGCAGCCCCGCCATCGCATTCTTGAAGCTCATGCCGCGCGACAGGCGCAGCGCGTCGGTCACCGCGTCGTTCGCATCGGCATAATGCCAGAAGCGCGTGCCGCCCGCGGCAGGCCCGAGGTGGGTAGAGTGAATCGCAATGACTGCGCGCAGTCCCGAAGCCGGATTCGAAAAGAAGTGAACGCCTTCATGGGCGTCGAAATCGGGCAGGTCCCAAACGGCAGGCATGATTCGCTCTCGCTAAGAAAATTGCGGTATAGCGCAATAATCTTGTCTGCTTCTGTTCGAAAGCCTGAAAGTGGGGCGGATGACGGGACTTGAACCCGCGACCCTCGGTACCACAAACCGATGCTCTAACCAACTGAGCTACAACCGCCACGCTTCGGCGCCGCCGTCTCCGGCAGGGCGCGCGAAGCCCCTTAGGGGCGGGTAGCGGTCGCGGTCAAGGCATCCGATTGCGCATCGGGCCGTCCGTGCCCCCACGGCACCAATGCCCACAGCCTCTCGTGGAAATAATAGAGGACGATCTTGGTCACGACCTCGGTGCCCGCGATCGAGGCGGCCGCCTTGGCACTCTGTGTAAAAAAGAAGCTGAGGATGAAGGTGTCGATCGATCCCAGCGCGCGCCAGCTTACTGCCTTCAAGAACGAGCGAGGGTGCGATTCACGGCCGCGGAACAGGAACATCCTTCACTCCTTCTTGCCGGATCGCTTTAGCCGCGAAATCCCTATCGCTCGACAAGGCTTAGCTTGAGTCGCGTGAAACGGAACTTGGCCCAACCCGCGCGGTTCGGCCAGTCATGACCGATTCCCCCGTCCCCGCTCCGATGGAAGCGCGCCTGGTCGATGCGCTGCCCGCCGGGCCGGATTGGGCCTATGAGCCAAAATGGGACGGCTTCCGCTGCATCGCGCGCCGCGAAGGCGATGACGTCACCCTCACCTCCAAGTCGGGCAAGCCGCTCGGCCGCTATTTCCCCGACGTGGTGGCGATGCTCGCCGGCCTCGATCGGGATCGATTCGTGCTGGACGGCGAATTGCTGATCGCCGCCGGTGACGGCCTGTCCTTCGCCGCCTTGCAGATGCGTCTCCATCCCGCCGAAAGCCGCGTGCGCAAGCTTGCGGCCGAAACGCCCGCCGCTTTCATGCTGTTCGATTGCCTGGCTGGTGACGGCAAGGATTTGACAGGTCTCCCCTTCGCCGAACGCCGCACTGCGCTTGTAGGATTCCACGCCAAAACCGGGAACCACCGCCTGCTCCTGTCGCCGCTTACCCGCGACGCGGCGGAGGCCGAACACTGGCTTCAGCGCGGCGGCAAGGCGCTCGACGGCGTCGTCGCGAAAAGGCTCGACCTGCCTTACCGTCCGGGCGAGCGCGTCATGGCCAAGATCAAGCAGCATCGCAGCGCCGACTGCGTCGTCGGCGGCTTTCGCTATGCGGGTACGACGCAGAAGGCGGTCGGCTCGCTCCTGCTCGGCCTCTATGACGATGCGGGCAAGCTCGACCATGTCGGCTTCACCTCGTCCTTCGACGCCGATGAGAAGAAAACGCTTAAGGCCAAACTTGAACCGTTGATCGAACCGCCCGGCTTCACCGGCGAGGCCCCCGGCGGCCAGAGCCGCTGGTCGACCGAACGTTCCACCGCATGGCAGCCGCTCCGCCCGGAACTGGTGGTGGAGGTGCGCTACGACCAGATCACCGGCTGCCGCTTCCGCCACGGCACCACCTTCCTGCGCTGGCGCCCCGACAAAGCGCCGCAACACTGCCGAATGGATCAGCTCGCCCGCGAGCTCAAACCCGCGGGGCTGGAGGAACTGCTCGGCCTTTAGGCGACTTCGCCGCCCGTCGCTTTAGCCCAGGCCTCACGCATCTTGGCAATGCCGAATTTCCACACCTCGCCCAGCTGGATATGCGGCATGGTCGGGATTTCGTTCGGATCGACCACGGCGTGCAGCACCGCAGGTCCAGGCGCTTCGAGCCATTCGCGGATTGTCCGGTCGAGCAGGCCCGGATCGCGCACGGTGAAACCCTGTGCCCCGCATGCCCGGGCAAAAGCGGCGAAGTCGGGATTGGGGAAGGCCGCACCCTTGGTCGCGGGATTGCCCGCGCCTTCCATCTCAAGATGCACCAGCCCCCAGCCTGCATTGTCATAGACCACGATCTTGATCGGCAATTTGTGCTCGACCGAGGTCATGAACTCGCCCAGCAGCATATTGAAGCCGCCATCGCCGACATGCAGGATAACCTGCCTCTCGCGATCCAGCGCCTGGATGCCGTTGGCGATGCCCAGCCCGGTCCCGACCGCGGCATTGTTGAACGATCCGCAATGGCGCTGCGTCCCCCGCTGCCGCGTCCAGTTAGCCGCCCACAATGTCACTTCGCCCGTGTCGGTCACGAACACCGCATCGTCGCGCGCATGGTCGCTCACCAGCCGCGCCACCGCTTGCGGATGGACGATATCCTCGCTCCGGCCCGGATCGGCTTTGGCGTCGAGCATTGCATTCCAATCCGCGCGGGCGGCCTGCACCTTGTCCAGGAATTCCCGGTCGGTCCGCTGGGTCAGCCGCTCGAGCAGCATTCGGAGCGCGGGGCGGACCGATCCGACCACGCCCAGTTCGATCGGCGCGCGCCGCCCGAGCGCGAAGGCGCGCTCGTCGATCTGCACCACCTTGCCCTTCTTGGGCAGGAATTCGGAATAAGGATAATCCGTGCCCAACATCAGCATCAGGTCGGCATCGTCCAGCGCATCGACCCCGGGCTTGCCCCCGATCAGGCCCACGCCGCCGATCCAGTGCGGATCGTCGAACGCCATGATGTCCTTGCCGCGATAGGTGTGCATCAAGGGCGCATGCAGCCGCTCGGCCAGCAGCTTCAGTTCTGGCGCCGCACCATGGCAACCATGGCCGCAGAACACTGCCACCGTCTTCGCCGCTTCGATCAGCGTCAGCGCTGCGTCGATATCCGCCTGCGCCGGTGCGACCTCGGGCCGCGGGCGCAGCGAAGCGATACTCGGCACCGGCCCCGGAGCCTTGGCCGCGAAAATGTCGGGCGGCACCGACAGATGCGCCACACCCCGCGCGCCATAGGCCTCCGCGATCGCCTGATGGATGACCGCGGATGTCTGCTCCGCGCTGCCCAGCAATTGCGAATAGACCGAAACATCGTCGAACAGGGCGACCGGGTCGTCCTCCTGCAGATAATCGGTTCCGCGCAGCTTGCTCGGCACATGGCCTGAAATCGCCAGCACGGGCGCGTGGTCCTTGCGCGCTTCGTAGAGCCCCGCGACCAGATGGTTGCCGCCCGGCCCGGTCGTGCCGCAGCACACCGCCAATCGGCCGGTCAGCTTGGCCTGGCCCGCCGCCGCCAGCGCCGCGCCTTCCTCGTGCCGAACGCCGACCCACTCGATCCGCCCGTCGCGCCGCAGCGCGTCGGTGAACGGGTTGAGCGCGTCGCCGACGATACCGAAAATCTGGCGCACGCCAAGCTTTGCCAAGGTATCGACCAGCAATTCCGCGACCGTCTGCGCCATGACACTTACTCCAACAGGATCGGGCCACAACGCCGGGCGCGGTCAAGCGCTCCGGCCCGATTTGGCCTTGGCCCTCGGCTGAGCTAGGGCGTGCGGAAATGACCTCCGATGCCGCCCTTTCCGACTGGATCCGCCAGATATTGCGCCACGAGCCGCGCGACATCGCCTTGTTCCGCCGCGCGCTCACGCATGGCAGCCAGGGCGGGCCGACCTACCAACGGCTCGAATTCCTCGGCGATCGCGTGCTCGGACTGTCGATCGCGGCCTGGCTCTACGAACAATTCCCCGAAGATCCCGAGGGCAAATTGTCCGCGCGCCTCAATGCGGTGGTGAGCCGCGAGGCGTGCGCAGAAATCGGCCGCGACCTTGGCGTGCCCGCGCACCTGATCCTCGGCAAACAGGCGCGCGAGGATGGCGCGCAGATGAGCGACAATGTCGTCGGCGACGTGGTCGAAGCCCTGATCGGCGCACTCTATCTTGAGGCCGGTCTTGAAGGCGCCGCCGCCTTCATCCGCCGCGCCTGGGACGGGAAGCTCGATCGCCGCGGCGAGGCACCCAAGCATCCCAAATCCGCGCTCCAAGAATGGGCCGCCGCGCGCCAATGCGCCCCGCCCGTCTACACATTGGTCGGCCAGTCGGGCCCACACCACGCCCCCGTCTTCACGGTCGAGGTCAAGGTCGGCGGCAAGCGCGGCGGAACCGCCCAAGCCGACGGATCGTCCAAGCAGGAGGCGGAAACCGCCGCCGCTGCCCAATTGCTCAAGGAACTCGCATGACCGAACGTTGCGGCCTGGTCGCCGTGCTGGGCGCGCCCAATGCGGGCAAATCCACTCTGGTCAATGCGCTGGTCGGCCAGAAGGTCGCGATCGTCAGCCCCAAGGCACAGACCACGCGCGCGCGCCTGATGGGGATCGCGATCGAGGATAAGGCGCAGCTTCTGCTGGTCGACACGCCCGGCATCTTCGATCCGCGCCGGCGCCTGGATCGCGCGATGGTCGCCGCCGCCTGGGGTGGGACCGAAGGCGCCGATCTGATCGCGCTGGTGATCGACGCCAAGACTAAATTCAACAGCACCGCGCGTGCGCTGGTTGACCAGATCGCCGCACGGCCCGAGCCCAAGATCGTCATCCTCAACAAGGTCGATGTCGCCGACAAGGAGCCGATGCTCGCGCGCGCCGCCGAGTTGCAGGCGATGCTCGATCCCGAAGCGATCTTCTTCGTCTCGGCCGCGACCGGCGATGGCGTGCCCGAACTGAAGCGCGAACTGGCCAAGCGCATGCCCGAAGGTCCCTGGCATTTTCCCGAGGACCAGGTGTCCGACGCCTCCGAACGCATGCTCGCGGCCGAGGTCACGCGCGAGCAGCTCTATCTGCAGCTGCGCGCCGAGCTCCCCTACGACAGTGCGATCGAGACCGAGAAATATGAGGAGCATCGCGACGGATCGGTCGCGATCCACCAGCAGATATTGGTCGCGCGCGAGACGCAACGCGCAATCATCCTCGGCCATCGTGGCGCGCGCCTCAAGGAAATCGGCCAGAAAGCGCGCGAAGAACTGAGCCGCATCACCGGCCAGAAGGTCCACCTCTTCCTCCACGTGAAGGTCAATCCGCGCTGGGAGGAAGATCGCGGCCTGTATCAGGAAATCGGGCTCGACTGGGTCGACTGATCACATTTCTTCCAAAGCGCGATTTCGCAACCGCTCACACTTGCCCAAGTACATCCGTTACGGCATCATCTAAGGCAAGCCCGCCCTTCTTTGACGGGCGTGGAGGATCGCCATGGCGATTGTTGCGGTAGCGGCTCTGATTTCCCTGGCAGCGCATAATCTTGCCTCGCCACAGTCGGACTTTTCGTTCGGCAACGGCCCGCAGGAGCGGCTTGCGACCGCAACCGACCCAGCTGGACGCATCACCTTGATGAC
>Ga0209455_1000768_pt1 | contig 18017 bp, 13 predicted proteins | sample AraplaCol_mCL_r2_FD_184275 | JGI IMG/M metagenome (GOLD analysis project Ga0209455, IMG submission 184275) | Arabidopsis root microbial communities from North Carolina, USA - plate scrape CL_Col_mCL_r2 (SPAdes) (version 2) | ecosystem: Host-associated > Plants > Roots > Endosphere | place: USA...
GACCTCGCGGCGATCGGCGCCCTGCGCGCCCTGCAGGAGCGCGACTTCCACGTGCCGGAGGACGTCGCGATCACGGGATGGGACAACACCCCGATGACGGCGGTCACCTACCCGTCGCTGACCACGATCGCGCCCGACATGCGCGGCCTCGCATCCCGCGCGGTGGAGATGCTGCTGGAGCGCGTCTCCGGATTCGACGGGATGGGACGGCACGAATTGGCGCCGTTCTCGCTCGTCACCCGTGAGAGCGCGCCCGCGCGGAGCTGATCGCGGCGGAAAGCGACTTTACAGCGCTGCACGGATCGTGCATGCTAAGGGGATGCTCACCCAGGAACACCCCGTCGCCGCGGCCACCGCGCAGGACGGCCGCTACCCCCGGCCGCAGCTCGTCCGGGCCGACTGGCTCGACCTGTCCGGCCCGTGGACGTTCGCGTTCGACGACGACGACCGCGGCCGACGTGAGCACTGGGAGTCGGCCGGCCCGTTAGCGAACGTCATCCAGGTGCCGTTCCCGTTCGAGTCGGAGGCGTCGGGTGTGGGCGACACCGGGTTCCATCCGGTGGTCTGGTACCAGCGCACCGTGCTGCGCGACGAGGTGCCCGCCGGCGAGCGCATCCTCCTGAACCTCGGTGCCGTCGACCACGCCTGCGAGGTGTGGGTCGACGGACGCTCGGCCGGCACCCACGAAGGCGGCTCGACGCCGTTCTCGCTCGACGTCACCGACCTGGTGGGCGATGCGGACTTCTCGATCACCGTGCGCGCCGAGGACGACCCGGCCGACGTCGCGCAGCCCCGAGGCAAGCAGGACTGGCGGCACCACCCCCATTCGATCTGGTATCACCGGACGACCGGCATCTGGCAGCCGGTGTGGATCGAGGCGGTGCCGGAGGTGCGCATCGAGCAGCTGCACTGGGTGGTCGACGTTCCCGCCGGCGAGGTGACTGCGCAGCTCCGGCTGAGCCGTCCGGCTCCCGCGGGGGCGACCGTGCGGATCGCGGTCGCGCTCGAATCCGAGCCGCTGGCGTCCGTCGAAGCGAGCGTCTCGGGCCGCGAGGTCGAGATCCCGTTCCGCATCCACCGTCAGAGCAACGGGCAGGCGTACGAGGAGCTCCTCTGGTCGCCCGCGCACCCGACCCTGCTCGACGCCACGGTCGTGCTGCAGGCGCCGGAGGCGGCCGGGGACGTGGTGAGTTCGTACTTCGGCCTCCGCTCGGCTTCGGTCGAGGGCGGCCGGTTCCTGCTCAACGACCGGCCCTTCTATGTGCGGTCGGTGCTGAACCAGGGCTACTGGCCGGGCTCGCACTCCGCGGCCCCCGGCGCGGACGCCCTGCGCGCCGAGGCGCAGCTCATCCTCGACCTTGGCTTCAACGCGACCCGCCTGCACCAGAAGTACGAGGACCCGCGCTTCCTGTTCTGGGCCGACAAGCTCGGGCTCCTGGTCTGGGGCGAGGCGCCGGCCGCCTACGCGTTCAGCCCGGAGGCGGTGCGGCGCAGCGTCGCCGAGTGGTCCGCCATCCTGGACCGCGACCGGTCGCATCCCTCGATCGTCACCTGGGTTCCGCTCAACGAGAGCTGGGGCGTGCAGCACCTCGCGCACGACCCGCGGATGGTGTCGTACGCGAAGGCCCTCGTCCACCTGACCAAGACGGTCGACCCGACGCGCCCGGTCATCTCGAACGACGGGTGGGAGCACGCCGAGTCCGACATCCTGTCGATCCACGACTACGACCACGACGCGGCCCGGGTCGCAGAGCGGTACGCGACGCGGGAGGGCATCCTCGGTGCGACGTTCACGCTCCCCGGCCGCCGGCTGATCGTGGATGCGGCCCAGCGCACCGACGCGCCCCTGATGCTCACCGAGTTCGGCGGCATCTCGTACACCGAGAACGGCCCGGAAGACGCCTGGGGCTACTCGACGGCGACGAGCCAGGACGATCTGGTGGAGCGACTGCGGGCGCTGGTCGGCGCGGTGCGCGCGGCGGCGCCGCTGGCCGGGTACTGCTACACCCAGCTGGCCGACACCGGGCAGGAGACAAACGGCCTGGTGTTCGAGGACCGACGCCCGAAGGCGCCGATCGAACAGCTGCGCGCGATCTTCGGCGCCTGAGGCGAAGAGCCGCTACGGCCGGGACCAATACGAGTAGCCCGACGCCCGGCGGAAACCGAGCGACGCGTACAGCGCGTGGGCTGCGGCGTTCTCGGCGACGACCTGCAGCCAGAGCGAGGCGACGCCGTGCTCCGAAGCCGCGTGGGCCAGCGCCCGCGCGAGGTCGCGGGCGAGACCGCGTCGCCGCGCCTCCGGACGCGTCGCAACGGCGTACAGGCCGCCCCACTCCCCCACGAGGGCGAGGCGGGCGACGGCGTCCGGTGCGGAGGGATCGCCGTGCGACGCGTACAGCGCCGGTCCGCCGGTCAGGATGCGCCGGGTGACCTCGCGCTCGGCCGGGCCGCCGCGTCCATCCACCGACCACCAGGTGTCGAGCCACCCCGCGCTCGGGCTGTCGGCCGACGCAGGCGCGGTCGCCGAGGCTCCCGGGGCCTTCCCGCCGTGCGCGACCTCCGCGCGGTCGGCCACCAGGACGTCGGTGGCCGAGTGCTCGCGGTAGCCGCGGCCGGCGAGCACCTCGCTCAGCGCGCCCGGCGATGCGGGGCTCGTCTGGAACACCGGCGGTAGCGAGCGGGCCGCGTACCAGCGCTCGGCCTCCTCGACGGCAGCGGCCACATCGTCCACCTCACCCGCGGTGAGCACGGAGTTGGCGCGGTTCGTGACGCCGTTGGACGCGCGCAGCGTCCACCCTTGCAGGGGCGTGCGCTCGAGGGCGGGCCAGCCCCGGTCGGCGAGGCGGTCGAGGGCGGCGGGGTCGGGAAGGTCCACCTGTCGACGCTAGCGGAGTCGGCGTACCGTGCGTGCTATGACCGACACCGACACCCGAGGCCCGACGGGCGAGGGCCTCACCGACGCGGAGGTCGCCGGGCTCAGCGCGAAGACCGTCGCCCACGTCATCCACTACCGCCGCAAGACGTACGTGACGAAGCCGTCGGAGGGCTACGCCCTGCTCAAGCGGGTGCGGACGATCCTCCGCGACGGGACGACGGACCTCGTCCCGCTGGTCCACCGCGACGGTTTCGTCTGGCTCGCCGTGGGTCCGAGCATCCCGATCGCGATCGACGAGATCGAGACCGACCCGGGTCACTCCGAGCACCACACCCTGAAGCGTCTCGGCCTGGACTGACCTGCGGCCGCCGAAATGAGTGGTCCCGACACGCCGCCATGCGGTCGGGCATGACGGCGAGTCGGGACCGGTAGGTGGGGCTTGGGTCAGGCGCCGGAGGCGGCCGCCAGCTCGAGCTCGGGCTTGCCCGGCTTCGGCTTCGCGGCGGCCGGCTTAACCACGACCGGCTTCGGAGCGGGCGCCGGCTTTGCCGCGGCCGCGGGGGTGAGCGCGGGGAACGTCGGGATCGGCGCGGTCTCGGCCGGTCCTGCGGTCGTCGCGAACTCCTTGAGCCACGGCAGCAGGTCGGGCCCGAGGTCCTCGCGGGCGACGGCCATCTGCACGATCGCCTTGAGGTAGTCGAGCCGATCGCCGGTGTCGTAACGCCGTCCACGGAAGATGACGCCGTGCACGCCGCCGGTCCACGCCGGCGCGGTCGCGAGACCCTGCAGCGCGTCCGTCAGCTGGATCTCGCCGCCCTTGCCCGGCTCGGTCTTCTCCAGGATGTCGAAGATCTCGGGGCGCAGGACGTAGCGGCCGATCACGGCGTAGTTCGACGGCGCGTTCTCGCGGCTGGGCTTCTCGACCAGGCCGGTGATGCGCACAACGTCGTCGTCGTCCGTCTCGACCACCGCGGCGGCGCCGTAGAGGTGGATGGACTCCGGCGGCACCTCCATCAGGGCGACGACGGTGGTGTTCAGCGCGTGCTGCACCTCCAGCATCCGGGACAGCAGCGGGTCGCGGGCGTCGATGATGTCGTCTCCGAGCAGCACCGCGAACGGCTCGTGCCCGATGTGCATCTTGGCCCGCAGGACCGCGTGGCCCAGCCCCTTCGGGTCGCCCTGACGGACGTAGTGCATGTCGGCGAGCGAGGTGGAGTAGCTGACCTTGAGGAGCTTGTCCTGGTCGCCCTTCTTGGCCAGCGCGTCCTCCAGCTCGGCGTTGCGGTCGAAGTGGTTCTCGAGCGCGTTCTTGTTGCGGCCGGTGACCAGCAGCACGTCGTGGAGGCCGGAGGTCACGGCCTCCTCGACCACGTACTGGATGGCGGGCTTGTCGACGACCGGGAGCATCTCCTTCGGCATCGCCTTGGTGGCGGGCAGGAAGCGGGTGCCGAGTCCCGCCGCGGGGATCACGGCTTTGGTCACGTAGCTGGTCATGGTGTCCTCCTGGGTTCGGACGTTCGGCGGATCAGAGGGCGGGCGCGAGCGCGGCGAGGTCGTCCGCGAGCGGGGCGCCCTCGGGGAGGGTGCCCATGGCGTGGACGCTCCAGCCCGCCCGGTTCCAGGCGGAGGCGTCGAGGCAGTTGCGGCCGTCGATGACGGAGCGGCCGCGCACGATGGCGGCGAGCGCCGCCGGGTCGGCCGTGGTGAACTCGTCCCATTCGGTGAGCACGACCGTCAGGTCGGCGCCGGTGAGCGCCTCCTCCATCGAGTCGGCGTAGCCGAGGGTCGGGAACAGCCGCTGCGCCGTCTCGCGGGCCTGCGGGTCGTAGACCACGACCTGCGCGCCGCGGAGGTGCAGCGCGGCCGCGACGTTGAGCGCGGGCGAGTCGCGCACGTCGTCCGTGTGCGGCTTGAAGGCGGCGCCGAGGACGCCGATGCGGCGGTTGAGCACCGAGCCGCCGAGCGCCTTCAGGGCCAGGTCGATGACCCGCTGGCGGCGGCCCATGTTGATCTCGTCCACCTGCTGGAGGAGGCCGACCGCGCCGTGCGCGCCGAGCTCGTTCGAACGGTGCATGAGGGCGCGGATGTCCTTCGGGAGGCAACCGCCGCCGAAGCCCAGGCCGGCGTTGAGGAACTGCCGCCCGATCCGCTTGTCGTGCCCGAGCGCGTCGGCCAGGAGGGACACGTCCGCTCCCGCCGCGTCGCAGACCTCGGCGATCGCGTTGATGAACGAGATCTTGGTCGCGAGGAACGCGTTCGCGCTGACCTTGACGAGCTCGGCGGTTGGCAGGTCGGCGACGAGCACCGGCGAGCCCTCGGCGATGGGCTTCTCGTAGATGCGGCGGAGGGTGGCCTCGGCCTTGGCCGAGGTGCCGCCGAACACGAGTCGGTCGGGCGAGAGAGTGTCCTCGACCGCCTTGCCTTCGCGGAGGAACTCGGGGTTCCAGACCAGCTCGACGTCGATCCCGGCCGGCACCGCATCCGCGACGATCGCACGGAGCCGGGCGCCGGTGCCGACCGGGACGGTGGATTTGCCGACGATCAGGCCGTCGTGCGTGAGGTTCTCCGCGATGCCCCGGGCCGCGGCCTCCACGTAGGAGAGGTTGGCGGCGAAGGATCCGGACTGCTGCGGCGTGCCGACGCAGATGAAGTGGACGTCGGAGACGGCGACCGCCTCTGCCAGGTCGGTGGTGAACGTCAGCCGACCGGCGGCGACGTTGCGGCGGATGAGCTCGGGCAGGCCCGGCTCGAAGAAGGGCGCGCGTCCCTCCTTCAGCTCCTCCACCTTGCGGGGGTCGGTGTCGACGCCGACGACGTCGAAGCCGAGCTCGGCCATGGCGGCCGCGTGCGTGGCGCCGAGGTAGCCGGTGCCGATGACGCTGATGCGGGGAGCGGGCTGATCCTTGGTTTTCTTGGGAGCGGTCATGATGATCGTCCTTTCTCTGCGGTCGGAGTTCAGGGAGCGGGGGTGAGGACGAAGTCGTCCTCCGGGCGCGTGATGCCCGTGATGAAGGCGGAGAGCGAGTCCGCCCGGGAGTCGATGCGCCAGTCGTTCGTGGCGCGGACGCCCTCCACGTAGCTGGTCACCGCCAGGTTGAACCACGAGAAGCCGATGATGTCGTCGTTCTCCGGCTTCCCCAGGGCTTGGAAGAAGGAGGTGATCCAGGCCGCCTTGTGCCCTTCGGTCTCCGACGCCCCGATCTCGGCGAGCATGATCGGCTTCTTGGCGATCGACCGCAGCTTGTCCAGGCTGGCTTTGAACGTGTAGTCGAAACTGAAGTCGTTGTCCGACTTGTACGGCGGCCGGAGGTACCCCGAGAGACCCGCCCAGTCGACGTAGGCATCGCCCGGGTACAGCGCCTCCAGGTAGCCCGGCGCCTTGTGGGTCGCCGGCAGGTTGTTGACGATGTTCGGCGCCCAGACCCACATCACGAGGTTGTTGGCGCCCTCCTGCTGAAAGATGTCGTGCACGTGGCGCCACATCTTCACGTAGTCGCCCACGTTGTTTCCGTTGATCGACTTGCCCTGGCCGTCGGTCTCCGACCACGGGTACCAGATGCCGTTCATCTCGTGGTCGAGGCGGATGGCGAGGGGCAGGCCGGTCGCCACGATGTCCTTGGCGTACTGGTGGAGGTAGGCGTCGAAGTCGCCGCGGATGATGTTGGGCAGCGAGTAGGCCGGTGCATCCGCCGTGTCGTTGCCTGCGTCGATCGGGCGGGACTCCCAGGTCATCATCGGAAGCCGGTGCTGCTGCCAGGCGCGGGTCACTGCATTGGCGCGGAAGTTCTCGTCCCAGCCGCTGAAGTACCCCACCACGTTCGGCGACACTCCGATCTTCGCGCTGGTGGCGTCGAAGGTGGCCCAGTTGAACGGGGCCTGCTCGGTGTACATGCCGAAGTAGCGCTGGGACGGGTTGACCAGGTCGGCGCGAGCGGGCGCGGTGATCGGCGTGGCGCCGGTCCCCGAGCCGGACCCGCCGCTCGAGCCGCCCTTTCCGCCCGCGGTACCGCCGCCGGCCGCCGACGCGGACGACCCGGCGCTGCCCTTGGCCTGCGCGGCCGAGAGCTGCGCCTGCACGCTGGCGAGCTTTCCTTCGGCCGCCGACGCCTTCTGCTGGGCGAGGGCGAGCTGCTTTGCGGCCGCCGCCTGGGCGGCGAGAGACGCCTTCTCCATCGCGGTGAGCTTGCCCTTCTGCGACGCGATGGTCTCGGTGGCGCGATCGAGGTTCTTCTTGAGCTCCACGTTCTGTGCCGCGAACGGCGTGACGGCCACGGCCGCCTGGTCGACGGCCTTGCGCAACGGCGCGCCGGTGGGCGAGACCCAGACGTAGGCCGAGATGCCGACGAGAACGGCCGTCAGGACGATGGCGGCTGCGGCGGTGGCCTGCGAGCGGGATTTGGACTCGGACCACCAGGCGGCGGCCTTGGAGGGGGCGGTCTGGCTAGACAAGGAAGAGAGCCTCCAGGGTCAGGATCGCGATTCCGATCAGGTACGGGATGGCCGCGTAGGGGTTGAGCTTGCGGTGGTTGGTCTTGGGCGCGGGAGCGGCGACGGCCGCCGCCTTGACCTCGGCGCGGGTCGCCAGCTGGGTGCGGGTGGCGAGCGCGGTCGCGGTGGTCACTCCGCCGACCGAGTCGGGCAGCACGGGCGACTGGTGCCCGGACGGCGCACCGGCCGTCGCGTGCTGGGCGATCTCCTCCTCGGAGCTGATCTCGCCGGGGCCGCCGGCGTAGGCACCGGCGCGGGTGCCCCATCCACTGGCATGCGCCATCCGGAAGAACCCGATCAGGCGGATCGGCATCAGGAAGAAGGTCGACACGATGATGAAGACCGGGAGGCGGAAGAAGTCGCTCGGCTTCTCGGAGAGGTGCCGGATCTGCCGGATCGACATGCTGATCACCGACGACGCGACCATCAGGGCGACGACGGTCAGGATGCCGCCCTCGATCCCGTAGGACTTCAGGAAGCCCTCGTAGAAGTTGTAGCCGCCGCCGGTGATCGACCGGTAGATCCAGCCGCCGATCACGCCCGCCAGCATGAACGGCAGGATGATGTCCATCACGAAGAAGAACGCCAGCACCGGGGCGTGGCCGAGCATCCAGGGCAGCATGCGCAGCGTGTTGTACTGGCTGCCGCGGGCCCAACGGAGCTGCTGCTTGAACAGCTTCTTCACCTTCAGCGGGGCGTCCGTGTAGACGAGGCTCGTGTGCTGGTAGACGGTGCGGTAGCCCTCCTTGAGCGTGAGGTTCGTCAGCGTCCGGTCGTCGGAGACCTCGAGGAACACGCCGAGGAACTTCTCGGTCATGAACTTGTCCATGACGCGCATCAGGATCGAGCGGCGGAAGGCGATGGTCCGGCCAGGGAGGCAACCGATCTGGCCGACGACGCTCTGGGCGGGCATCGAGTAGAGCGCGCGGGAGTTCTCGAGCCAGTCGGCCCAGCGGGTGATCCAGCTGCGGGTCGGCTCCAGGATGCGCTGCTTGGTGGTGACCCCGCCCACCCGCTCGTCGGCGAACGGCTTGACGAGCTCGGCCAGGGTGCCCTCGGTCCAGATCGTGTCGGAGTCCACCAGCACAGTGATCTCGCCGGTCGACATCTTCGTCCCGATCATGACCGCGTTGCGCTTCCCCGGGATGGGCGTGTGCACCCAACGCACGAGCGGCGCGAACTCCTCGCATACCTCGGCGAGCTCGGGGTTGGGGGCGCCGTTGATGACGACGATGATCTCGCCCGGCTTCTGCTCGACCATGCGGCCGAGCACGTCGCGGAACAGGTCGAGCGGTTCGTCCACCACGGGGACGACGACGCTCGTCGTGCCGTGGAACTCTCCGGTGTACGCCCGGTACCGGCGGGACATCAGGACCTTGACGATCCAGATGACCCAGATCAGGGCGGAGTAGATGGCGAAGAGATAGAACTCGGGGTGGCCGCCGAGCATGTGGCGGATCTGCAATAGGAAGATGAACACGGCTTGGACCTCTCACAGTGGGGTTGTCGTGGGGCGGCATCCGCAGCGCTGGGGATCTGGTCGAGTTCGGGTGGACTCAGTTCTACGGGGGCGCTCGGGCGACCCGCAAGTAGGGCACATGGCGGACCTGACGGCGTGTCGCTACGTCCCCCGATGAGCCGTGTCCGCAGAGGTGCGGACATGTTCAGGAGAGCGCGTCCACACCGGGATGCCAGGGCTTCTCGGCAGCGGAATGGCTGTTGGGGTGGCAAATCTTTTGCTGGGTGTTCCCCGAATTCGCATGTGTTCGGCACGCCCGGGATGCTCGGATTCTGTACCCCGCCCGGGGGACTTGCCGAGGGTCTGCGAATGTTACGAACTTTTACACCGGCGACACATTCCGTTCACACAGACCCGACGGGAATACCTCGCAGTCCTATGCGTTCTCATGGTTATAGCTCGGCAATGGAGCCCGCCTCACCTCTGACCGAAACACCAATCACCGAGGAGACCCTGTGACCCTGGTCGACACCACGTCGCGCGGCGCCGAGACGTCCGCGCCGCTGCTGCCCGCACTCGCCGAGCGCTGGAGCCCCCGCGCCTTCGATCCCACCGCCGACGTCGAGGAGACCGCACTGCGGTCAGCGCTCGAGGCGGCCCGCTGGTCGCCGTCCGCCAACAACTCCCAGCCGTGGCGCTTCATCGTCGCGCGGCGTGGGACCGGCGCCTTCGACACCATCGTCCAGAACCTCGCCGGCTTCAACCAGGTCTGGGCCGGCTCCGCCGCCGTCCTGGTCCTCGCCCTCGCGGAGACGGTCGACGACGAGGGCCGTGAGCGCCGCTGGGCCACCTACGATCTGGGCCAGGCGGTCGCGCACCTCACCATCCAGGCCCACCACGACGGCCTGCACGCCCACCAGATGGGCGGCTTCGACGGGACGGCGCTCCGCGAGGCCTTCGAGGTCGGAGAACGCTTCGAGCCCGTCTCGATCACCGCGCTCGGCGTGCTCGGCGACGCGGACGCGCTGCCCGAGCCGCTCCGCGAGCGCGAGAGCGCTCCGCGCACCCGGCACCCGCTGGAGCGGATCGTCCGCGTCCACGACTGATCCCCCCGCGAAATCACGAAGGGCGGCCGCATGATGCGGCCGCCCTTCGTCGTATCGGGGTGGATCAGGGACGCACGAGCGTCTTGATCGCGCGGCGCTCGTCCATCGCGGCGTACGCCTCGGCGATATCGGTCAGCGGGACCTCGAGGTCGAACACCTTGCCGGGCTCGATCGCGCCGGACCACACATCCTGCAGCAGCTCCTCGACGTAGTTGCGCACGGGTGCGACTCCGCCGTTGACGCCGATGTTGCTTTGGAACAACGGGCGGACGGGCAGCTCCGGGCCGCCGTTCGGCACGCCGACGTAGCCGACCATGCCGCCGGGGCGGGCCGAGCGGATGGCCTGGTCCATCGACTCCTTCGTGCCGACGGCCTCGAGCACGCAGTCGGCGCCGATACCGTCGAGCAGCTCCTTCACCGCGGCCACGCCGGCGTCGCCGCGCTCGGCGACGATGTCGGTCGCGCCGAACTCGCGCGCGAGCGCCTGACGGGTCTCGTGGCGCGACATGGCGATGATGCGGGAGGCGCCCAGCCGCGCGGAGGCGAGCACCGCGCAGAGACCGACGGCGCCGTCGCCCACGACGACGACCGTGCTGCCCTCGGTGACACCCGCGGACACGGCGGCGTGGTGGCCGGTGCCCATCACATCCGACAGGGTCAGCAGGCTCGGGATGAGGTCGGCGCGCGGGTACTCGGGCGTCGCGACGAGGGAGCCGTCAGCGTGCGGCACACGGACGCGCTCGCCCTGGCCGCCGTCGGCGAAGCCGCCGATGCGGTCCTTCGAGCCCCACCAGCCGCCGTGCAGGCACGAGGTGCTGACGCCGTTCTTGCAGTTCACGCAGGTCATGTCGCAGTCGTAGAACGGCGCGATGACGAAGTCGCCGGGCTTGATCGTGCGGACGTTCCCGCCGACCTCCTCGACGACGCCGACGAACTCGTGGCCGATCCGGTGGGGCTCGTTGGTCGGCGTCACGCCGCGGTAGGGCCACAGGTCGCTACCGCAGACGCAGGCGGCGATCACGCGCACGACGGCGTCGAGGCCGTCGGCGTTCGGACCGGTGTACAGGGTGGGATCGGGGACTTCTTCGAGGCGCACATCGCGCTCCCCGTGGATGACAGCAGCACGCATGCTCCGAGCCTACGCGCACGAAGGGCGCCGCCCGAGCCGGGCGGCGCCCCTGTGGATGGCGCTTTTCGTGTGGAGGACTACTCGCGCACGGCCTGCACCGTGAGGTGGTCGGCGTCGCGGTCGAGGTCGACCCGCACGAGGTCGCCGTCGCGCACCTCGCCGGCCAGCAGCGCGGTCGCGAGACGGTCCTCGATCTCGCGCTGCATCAGGCGTCGCAGCGGACGGGCGCCGTAGATCGGGTCGTAGCCGCGCTCGGCGAGCCACGCCCGCGCGTCCGGCGTCACCGCCAGCTCCAGCCGCCGCTCGGACAGCCGCGCCATGAGCCGGTCGATGCCGAGCTCGACGATCTCGCCCAGCTCCTCCTGGCTGAGCGCCGAGAACACGACGATGTCGTCGAGGCGGTTCACGAACTCCGGCTTGAAGGCCTGGCGGACCATCTGCAGCACCGCCTCCTCCTTCTCGGTCTCGTTCAGCGTCGGGTCGACGAGGAACTGGCTGCCGAGGTTCGACGTGAGGATGAGGATCGCGTTGCGGAAGTCGACCGTGCGGCCCTGGCCGTCGGTCAGGCGGCCGTCGTCGAGCACCTGCAGGAGCACGTCGAAGACCTCCGGGTGCGCCTTCTCGACCTCGTCGAGGAGGATCACCGAGTACGGTCGCCGCCGCACGGCCTCGGTCAGCTGGCCGCCCTGCTCGTAGCCGACGTACCCGGGAGGCGCACCGACCAGGCGCGAGACGGAGAACTTCTCGCCGTACTCGCTCATGTCGATGCGGACCATGGCCTTCTCGTCGTCGAACAAGAATGCGGCGAGCGCCTTGGCCAGCTCGGTCTTGCCCACGCCGGTCGGGCCGAGGAACAGGAACGATCCGGTCGGGCGCCCGGGGTCGGAGATGCCGGCGCGGCTACGGCGGACCGCATCCGCCACCGCCTGCACGGCCTTCTTCTGGCCGATGATCCGGCGGCCCAGCTCGTATTCGAGGTGCAGCAGCTTCTCGGTCTCGCCCTGGGTGAGACGGTCGACGGGGATGCCGGTCCACGCCGCCACGACCGCGGCGATATCGTCGGCGGTGACCTGCTCGTTCACCATGCGCGGATGGTCGTGCTCGGCCGCCTCCGCCTCGGCGAGCTCGCGCTCGATGCCGGGGATGGTCTCGTACTCGATCCGGGAGGCCTCCTGGTAGCGGCCGTCGCGCAGCGCGAGGTCGCGCTTCGTCTTGGCCTCCTCCAGCTGCGACCGCAGCTCGCCGACACGGTTGAGCGACGCCTTCTCCGCGCGCCAGCGGGCCTGCAGTTCCTCGAGCTCGCGCTCCTGCTCGACCAGCCGCTGACGCAGCTGCTCGAGGCGCTCCCTGCTGGCGTCGTCCTTCTCCTTCTTGAGGGCGAACTCCTCCAGCTTCATCCGCTCGACCTGACGCTGCAGGGTGTCGATCTCGACCGGAGCCGAGTCGATCTCCATCTTCAGCCGGGACGCGGCCTCGTCGATCAGGTCGATCGCCTTGTCCGGGAGCTGCCGCGCGGTGATGTAGCGGTTCGAGAGGGAGGCCGCAGCGACCAGCGCGGAGTCCTCGATGGTCACGCCGTGATGCGCCTCGTACCGGCCCTTGAGCCCGCGCAGGATGGCGACGGTGTCCTCGACCGAGGGCTCGCCGACGTAGACCTGCTGAAAGCGGCGCTCGAGCGCGGCATCCTTCTCGATGAACTCGCGGTACTCGTTGAGCGTGGTCGCGCCGATGAGCCGCAGCTCACCACGCGCGAGCATCGGCTTGAGCATGTTGGAGGCCGCCACGGACCCCTCGCCGCCGCCGGCGCCCATCAGGATGTGGAGCTCGTCCACGAAGGTGATGATCTGGCCGTCGGCGTCGTTGATCTCCTTGAGGACGGCCTTCAGCCGCTCCTCGAACTGGCCGCGGTACATCGCACCGGCGACCAACGCGGACAGGTCGAGCGCGACGAGCTGCTTCCCCTTGAGCGAGTCGGCCACGTCCCCCGCGACGATGCGCTGGGCGAGGCCTTCGACGACCGCCGTCTTGCCGACGCCGGGCTCGCCGATGAGCACCGGGTTGTTCTTGGTGCGGCGGGTCAGCACCTGGCTGACGCGCCGGATCTCGGCGTCCCGCCCGATCACCGGGTCGAGCTTGCCGCTCTTGGCGATCTCCGTGAGGTTCACGCCGTACTGTTCGAGCGCGCTCTTCGCCTCCTCTTGTGTGGAGGGCGCACCCTGCATGTTCGCCATCTGGTTCCTCTCCCATTTCTCTGTGGGCAAACTTGAGTCTACTAAGCTCAACTTTGGGACGCGAGGGGTTGTTCCCACATTCGCTCACTTTTTCGGCGGTAGCCTGGGCGCATGGTGGATCCGGCCGACTTGCGCGTCGTCCTGATGGACGGCGCGACGGCGGCGACGCTCGCCCAAGTGCTGCCGCTGCTGCTGCTCACGCTCATGGTGGAGTTCCGGCGGGTGGAGTTGCATCACCGCGGCAACATCACGCTGACCCGCGTGCTGCTCGGGCTGTTCTTCCTCGCGTTCGGCGTGGTGGAGACGGCGTTCGTGCTCTCGATCGACGGCACGCTCATCCCGTTCAGCGTCAGCGATCTGCTGGCGGGTCTCGCGATCTTCGGCCTGCTGGCGCTGCTGTTCTTCCTGTCGTTCCTGGACACCCCGAGCCCGCGCAGACCGGGTCATGAAGACAAGCCGTAGCCGCCGAGCACAGGAAAAACGTCGCCGGCCTCGTGGATCGACGACGTTTTTCCTGTGCTCGGCGGCTCCTTAGGGCCGGGCAGCGGGGTCGCGGTCGTCGATGTTCGGCGGCGCGGCGGCGTCGAGGTCGGCGGGCAGCTCGAAGGGGCGGCGCGAGTAGTACTCACGGGCCTTGCGGTAGAACAGCAGGATCGGGACGATGCCGACCACGATCAGGCCGAGGCCGAGCACGTTCACGACGATCGCGTCGTCCTGGAAGTTCTGCACGATCCCGAGCACGAACATGACCCCCATGAAGATCGCGCCGACCGCCGGCCACAGTCCGATGAAGACGAAGTTCCTCATCGACTTGAGCAGCACCTTTCGGTAGGCGACCACCACCGCGACGCCCGCCAGCGTGTAGTAGAAGGCGATCTGGATGCCGATCGACAGGATGGCGTTCGACATGATGTCGCCGACGGTGCTGCCGAGCAGGTTCGCGCCGAGGAACAGCACGATGGAGACCCCGACGACGATCAGCGTCGCGAACGCCGGGGTGCGCCAGCGGCGGTGGATGCTGCCGAACACCTTCGGGATGGTGTGGTCGCGGCCCATCGCGAACAGCGTGCGCGTGACCTGGATGAGCGTGGTCTCCAGTGTCGCGATGGTCGACAGTGCGACCGCGATGACCAGGATCTTGCCGCCGATGCCCGGCCACACCGCGTCACCCAGCACCGAGAGCACGTTGGCGCTGTTGTCCTCGATCGTCTTCGCGGGCAGGATCACCATCGTCGCGATCGTGAAGACCTCGAACAGCAGGAAGACGATGATCACGCCGATGATGCCCGCTGAGCCGGCGTTCTTGTGGCCGTCCTTCGTCTCCTCGTTGAGGTTGGCCGCGACATCCCAGCCCCAGAAGTAGAAGGCGGCGATCAGCGCGGCGGAGACGAACACGCCCTGGCCGGTGAGGTGCTGGAAGCCCAGCCAGTCCCACGAGAAGGAGGGGCCGGCGTGCGCCGAGGTGGCGGCGCGCACGATCATGAGCACCGCGAAGACGATCAGGATGCCGACCTCGATCACCGACATGATCCACTGCGCGCGGGCGGTGACGTGCACGCCGAACAGCACGCACGCCGCCATCACGAGGAACCAGAGGGCGCCGACGCCGGTGATGAGCGGGACGTTGTTCGCCTGCTCGGGCGCGAAGAGCGTGACGGTCATCGCGCCGGCGGGCAGAGCTCCGGCGACCATGAAGATCGTCGCCGAGATGACGAGCGCCCAGCCGGACAGGAAGCCGAGGATGGGGTGCAGCGCGCGGGCCACCCACGAGTACGCGGCGCCCGCGTTGACGTCGAGGCGCCCGAGGTAGAGGAACGCCCACGCGATCCCGAGCATCGGGATGCCGCACCAGAGCAGCGCGGCCGGGGCGCCGAGGGCGGCGGCGCCGACGAGCGTGGCGGTGGTCGCCGCGATCGAGTAGGCGGGTGCACTGCCCGCCACGGCCATGACGATGGAGCCGGCGGCGCTGACGCCGTCCGCCTTCAGCGCGTGGTTCTCCTCCGTCGCGTGCTCGGCGCCGTGCGGGGCGTCCGGCCGGGAACTGGTCTGCGTCATGGCTCTCCCTGGGCTGCGTGGGTCGCGGGTGCGGCGGAGCTCGGGCGCACCTCGGTGTTGCGACAGGGGGACGTTAGCAACATCCGCGGTTCTGGACAAGCATTTTTCGACGGATCCGGTTGCCTAATCGCCGAAAGCCCTGCGGAAAACGTTGTGAATCCTCTCATCCGCGACGGAAGAAGTCGCCGGGCCACACGTTGAGCGCGCTCGCCGGTCACTCCGGCTTGCGCGACACCGTCACGGTGAACTTCGGATTCCGGGCGATCTGCCGCGTCGGCCCGACCGCGCGTTCGAGCGCCGGGCGGTAGCCGAGATGCGAGTTCCAGACGGTCCACAGCTCGCCTCCCGGGGCGAGGACCCGTCCGGCGTCGGCGAACATCCGGTGCGCGATACCCGTGTGCACCGCCCCGCCGATGTGGAACGGCGGGTTGAGCACCACGAGTTCCGCCGAGCCGTCGGGCTGGGAGGCGAGGCCGTCGTCCCGCACGACCGTCACCCGGTCGGACACGCCGTTGGCGGCGGCGGTGGCGGACGCGGACGCTACGGCGGCGGCGGACTGGTCGGTCGCGACGACCCGCAGCCCGGGGCGGGAGACGGCGAGCGCGGAAGCCAGCACCCCCGTCCCGCAGCCGAGGTCGATGGCGGTGCGGGCGTCCGGCATCGCAGCGTCGAGGACGCTCAGGAGGAACCGCGTCCCGATGTCCACGGCCGTCCCCGCGAACGCGGCGCCGTGCGCGCACACCCAGAGGCCGGTCTCCGGGTCGCGCACCCGCTCCGGCCAGCGGTCCAGCACGGTGGCGGCGGCGGGATGCGGCTCCCGCGCGGTCAGCACGCGCGCCTTCTGCCGCGCGAGCGACGCCTCCACCGAGCCGAACACCTCGCCGAGGACCCCGTTCATGGCGGTGGTCATGTGCTTCAGCATCCCGCCGGCGTAGACGACGACATCGGCGGGCGCATGCTCGGCGATCAGGGTCGCGATCTCGGCGAGCGCGTCCAGGCTGCGCGGGAGGCGGAGGAGGACGGTCCGGGCGCCGCGCACGAGCGACTCGTCCAGCCCGTGGTGCGCGTAGGTCCCCGCAAGCGACAGCGCGGCGGCGTTCGCGTCGACCGCGCGCTCACCGGTCAGCGGATCCTGGTGCACCCGGATGTCGCGGGCGCCGCGCGACGCCGCGGCCAGCGTCAGCGCGCCGTACGCGTCGCCGATGACGACCAGCCCGGGCTGCAGGACGGCGTCGCCGGCGAGGTCCGCCAGCAGCCGGTCGGCCGCGTCGGAGGCGAACAGGTTCGGCGCCTCCACATCGGGCCACCGCCGCAGCCGCTCATACTCGAACACGCACTCCATCCAAGCAGAGCGGCCGCGGGCGGCGCGCCGGATCAGGCCGAGACGAGCTCCTCCTTCTCGGAGAAGTCCATGGTCGGCGGCCTGCGGCGGAAGCCCCGGGTGAGGACGGCGAGGTAGATGACGCCCACCAGCATCCACGAGAGTCCGACGATGAACGTCGTGAGAGTGAGCGAGGTCCACAGCCAGACGGTCAGCACGAAGCCGATCGCGGGCAGCACGCCGTAACGGAACCACTCCCCGGCGGTCGGCCGCTCACGGCCGCCCTTCGGGAAGAGGTGGTGCCGGATGACGGACAGGTTCACCATCGAGAACGCCGCCAGCGCGCCGAACGAGATCATCGTCGCCGCCTGTTCGAGCGTCAGCACGAGGGCGAGCAGCGAGACCACCGAGACGGCGGCCGCGGCGACCCAGGGGGTGCGGAAGCGCGGGTGCAGCGTGGCGAAGATCCGCGGCAGCACGCCGTCGCGGCCCATCGAGTAGATGATGCGGGACACGCTCACCTGGGTCGTCATCCCCGACCCGAAGGCGCCGTCGACGTAGATCGCGACGAAGAACGAGGTCAGGAACGTGCCGCCCACCTTGGCCATGAGCTCGACGCCGGCGGAGTCGAGGTTCGCGAACTCCTTCCACGACGGGTAGACGAGGGCGCCGAGCCACGACACCACGATGAAGATGGCGCCGCCGATCAGCGTCGTGAGCACGATGGCGCGCGGGATGTCGCGCTTGGGGTTCTTCGCCTCCTCCGACAGCGTCGACACGGCGTCGAAGCCGAGGAACGACAGCGCGAGAACCGCGGCGCCCGCGAAGATCGGTCCGAGACCGCCGGGGCCCGGCAGGAACGGCTCGATAAGACTCGGGGTCTCCGACGACGGGTTGGTGACGAGCTCCTTGATGGCCAGCACCGCGAACACCACGACCAAGAGGACCGACAGCGCCACGATCGCGATGTTCAGCTTGTTGACGAGCGTGATGCCGAGGACGTTGAACACCAGCACGAGCAGCAGCGACGCCAGCGCGAACACCCAGCCCGGCACATCCGGGAACTGCGTGTTGAGGTAGATGCCGATCAGCAGGAAGTTGATCATCGGCAGGAACAGGTAGTCGAGCATCAGCGTCCACCCGGTGAGGAACCCGATGTGGCCGCCGAACGTCTGCTGCGTGTACGTGTACGCCGATCCGGACACCGGGAACGCGCGCGCCATCGCGCCGTAGCTCAGCGCCGTGAACAGCATCGCGACGAGCGCGACGACGTAGGCGGACGGGAGGTGGTTGTCGGTCGTCTCGGTGACGATGCCGTAGGTCGTGAAGACGGTCACCGGCGCGAGGTAGGTG
>Ga0209455_1000770_pt1 | contig 17990 bp, 17 predicted proteins | sample AraplaCol_mCL_r2_FD_184275 | JGI IMG/M metagenome (GOLD analysis project Ga0209455, IMG submission 184275) | Arabidopsis root microbial communities from North Carolina, USA - plate scrape CL_Col_mCL_r2 (SPAdes) (version 2) | ecosystem: Host-associated > Plants > Roots > Endosphere | place: USA...
GGCGGCGGCCTGTCGTGGCTGCAGACCGGCGACGTCATCCGCATCGACCTGAACGCGGGCTCGTGCAATGCGCTGGTCAGTGAAGAGGAGATCGCGCACCGCAAGCAGACGCTGCCGGCGCCGCCCATCCCCGAAAGCCACTCGCCCTGGGAAGAATTGTTCCGCGAAAAGACCGGCCAACTGGCCGAGGGCGCCACGCTGGAATTCGCGCTCAAGTACCAAAGGATCGCGCAGAAGACGCCGCGGCATAATCATTGACCGTCTTCTGATTTATTGGCTTGGGAACTTTGTGAAGTGGAGGTTGTTCGGGCTCTTTGTGCCAGAGGTGCGCCAACCTATACGGGCCAGTACGCACACCTTTGCACATCACGATGGTGTCACAGCAACGGCCACGATCTTCGTTACTTCCAGCGCGAGCGCCGCGCCGTGCGCGTCGAAATTCTCTTGGCGTGCACCAGGCCATGGCCTCGGCCACCGACGCCACCGGCCCCGCATACGCCAGGAAGCGGCTTTTCTTGACGTCCTCCTCGTGGGTGCAGAGTGCGGTCAGCGTGTGCGTCATATCGGCGAGGTTTCGACAAGCGGTAAAAAATTGTGCCCGAAGCCCGGGCCTATTCTCCCAGCCACTCTGTGAATCCGCGAGCAACCGGCAAAACTTTGCTTACAGAGGTAAGCCGGGCAGGCGATATAACTCGCATAGTCAAAAACAGTGCGGGAGAACACCTTGATCAAAGCGCGTAATCTTAGTCTGGCCTGCGCCATCGCCGGCAGCCTGCTGGCAGCCACCGCCCATGCCGACGCGGCGCAGGACGTCGCCGCTTTCCAGAATTTCCAACTCACCGACGCCTTCATCGCCAAGTACCAGGCGGTGGAAACCGACACCGCCAAGGACGTGTGCAAGCTTAGTCCCTTCAAGGTACTGATGCAGGCCAATGCGGACAAAGACAAGATAGCCCTCGACCAGGTAGCCGCCCAATACGACGCACAGCCCGGCGTGCATGCCATGCTCGCCAGCCATGGCATGACGGCGAAAGACATGATCCTGGGCATGTTCACCCTCATGTCGGCCGCCGCGCAGGATCTGAACCGGACGCACCCCGGCATGGTCCAGACCACAGGCGCCGCCGCGCACGTCAGCGCCGCCAACATGGACTACTACCACCAGCACAAGGATGCGCTGCATGCGTTCCAGAAGCAGCTCGGCCAGCAGGAATTACACGCCAACGGTGGCAAGCTGCCGGCTTGCATGATGCATTGACCGCTCGGCGCGGCATGGCGGCAACTGGCAGGCCGAACTGCACAATATCAAGATGAACGAACGCGAGACGATGAGCCTGAACTATGCATCCGTCAGCGGCATCATCACCTGCACCAGCCACATCGATTTGGACGCGCTCACAAAGCCGCCCAAATAGCAGGAAGAGCCCACGAACCGGGACGTCGAATCACCCATGGCAATCCGGCACGCTCTGGTCCAGATAAACATCGAAAGCCACATTGCGCGCCCACTGCGAAGTCATCTTCCGCCAGCCCTCCTGCCCGCGCCATTCCCGCATCCGACCCGCCAGCCAGCCCGCCTCGGCCTTGTCCCGCAACAGCCAGACATGCTCGACGGCGGAGCCTTCCAACGGCAGCGTGGCCGAGAATTTTTTCCATTCGGGATAGCTCATCAACGGCGCCCGGACCGTATCGTCGACCAGCCCCAGATCGCACTGCCCTTGGCGCACCGCCACCAAGGCGTCTGAAGGCACCCGATAGACCCGCACCGTCGCTCCCCACCGCCGGGCCAGCGCCTGCGCCGCCACCGCGGCTTCGGACATGCACGCCGTGCGGCCGGCCGCATCCGGCCAGCGGCGCATCGCCGTGTCGTCGCGGATCACCGCCTGCGGGCGCGTCGCGTATCCGGTCGGCACGCGCCTGATGCCCGAAGGCAGCATGCCCTCGGCATCGGCCTGATCGGCCAGCACGAGATCGACTGCCCCGCTCGCCAGCAAAGCCTGCGCCTGCCCGGCGTCGACCTGCTCGAGCGTCACCGGCAGGCCCAGGTCCTTGCCCAGGCGCTGCGCAATCGCCGAGTCCAGCCGCTCGGGCGTGCGCACCTTGGCGCCGGCCGCAAGCGGCGGCGCCAGATAAGGCACGCCCACGATCAACTCGCCGCGCACACGCGCTTCATGGAACAACGTCTTCACGTCCACCGGCCGCAGCGACCGCGCCCCCGCCGCGGCCAGCAGCGCCAGCACGACCAGCAGCAGGACAAAACGCGGCGGCCGCAGCCGGGTCCGGAAAAGAAAGCGCATGACTCAGACGTACTGATAGCGCAGCAAATAATGCTTGAGCCGCTCGAGCACCAGCTGGTCGATCAGCGCCGCCAGGATGGCGATGACCAGGATGTTGCTCATCACGCCGGCCATGTCGGCGATCTCGCCCGAATAAGCCAGCGAGCGGCCCAGCCCCTTGCCGAAACCCACCAGCATCTCGGCCGAGATCAGCGCGCGCCAGGCGTTGCCGAAGGCCAGCTGCGCGCCCGTGATGAGCTCGGGCATGACCGCCGGCAGATAGACCCGCTTGACCATGCCCCAGGACGTGGCGCCCATCACGCGCGCGGCCGACACGTGCACGCGCTGCACCGATTCGGTGGCGTTGAGCACGCTCAGCGCGGCCGGAAAGAACGCCGACATCGCCACCACCGCGATGATGGGCGTGTTGCCGAAGCCCATGACGATGAGAAACAGCGGCACCCAGGCGATCGAGGGAATCGCCTGCAGGATGACGATGGCGCTGCGCAGCACCTCGCGCAGGAACGACAGCGTGGCCGCCAGCAGGCCGAAGCCGATGCCCGCCACCAAGGCCAGGCAGTAGCCCGCGCCCAGGCGCCCCAGCGTGCCCGCCAGGCTCTGGTGAAACGCGGTCTTGCCCAGGTCCTGGCCCAGCCGCTCCAGCACGGCCGGAACGCCCGGCATGAGAAAACCCGGCAGCGACCAGGCCGCCGCCTGCCACAGCAAGAAAATGAAGACGATGCCCAGCCCCGTGGCCAGGTGCTTGCGCAACCCCGTCACGCGCGCGGTGTTCACAGATTGCGCGCCTTCTGCCAGGACAGATCGATGATCTGGTTCACGTCGTACGGCTTGCCGTCGCGCGTCTTGAGCGAGCCCTGGGCCTGCATGATGTCGGCCAGTTCCTGCATGCGGGCCGTGTCCTTGCCCGTGAGCTTGGGCTGGAAGACCTGCGTGCGGATGGCCTCGGAGATCACCTGGTCGCGCGGCATGTCGCCGTGCTTGAGCGTCTTGAGCGTGGGCTCGGCGATGAAGTAGTGCGCGATCAGCTTGGCCGCGGCGTCGGGCTTCTGTTGCAGCAGGTCGATGGCCTGGTGCTGCGCGTCCAGCGCCTTCCACACCTCGTCCTTGTGCTTGGCCAGCATGTCGCCCGACGTGATCACCACCATGCACGGGAAGGGCCAGGACTTGCCGATCTGGTAGATCTGCTTGACCGGCGCCACCAGCTGCGCGATGCGGTCGTAAGGCTCGAACAGGAAGGCCGCGTCCACGCGCTTGCCCACCAGGGCCTGCACCGACACCGCCGGGCTCACGCCCATGATGTTGACGTCGCCGTCCTGCAGATGGCCCTGCTTGAAGACCACGCCCTTGAGCACCACGTCGGCCGTGCTGCCTTCGGACTGCGAGGCCAGGGTCTTGCCCTTCAGGTCGGCCAGCGTCTTGATGCCGGAATCGTCGCGCACCACCAGCGAGTGGTAGCCCTGCTGGGCTCCGCCCACCACCTTGATGTCCGCGCCCTTGGAGGCCCAGGTCACGGCGTTGGTGAAGCCCAGCACGCCGATGTTGACCTGGCCGCCGACGATGGCCTTGATGAGGTCGGTGCCCGACTTGAATTCGACCAGGTCGGCATCCAGGCCGGCCTTTTGATAGAAGCCGCCGTCCTGTGCCACGATGGCCGGGGCGTCGTCCATCACGCGCAGATAGCCCACGCGGAACTTGTCGGCCGCCGCTGCCGGCGCGGCGGCTGCCGTCAGCGCCGCCGCGGCCAGCAACAGGGAAAGACTATGCTTGAATTTCATGATGATGTTTTCCATGGAAAAAGCGATGCCGGCGCACGCACGGGCGCGCCGGCCGAAAATCTGCGCGTGTACGCGCCGGGATCAGGCGGCCAGCGGCTGCGGCACGAGCTTGCGGCCGCCCACGTCGATGCCCAGCAGGCTGAGGATCTCGTATTTCTCCTCGGCCAGGTCCGACAGGTCGTGCGACTTTTCGCGGTGCGCCAGGTTGAACTCGCGCAGCACGCGCGCCGGGCGCGGGCTGAAGACCACGATGCGGTCGGCCAGGTAGAGCGCCTCGTCGACGTCGTGCGTGACCAGCACCACCGAGGGCTTTTCCTCGCGGATCAGCTGGTGCAGCACGTCCTGCAGCGAAAGGCGGGTGAGCGCGTCCAGCGCGCCGAAGGGCTCGTCCATGAGCAGGGTCTGCGGCTGGGCGATGAAGGCGCGGGCGAGCGCGGCGCGCTGGCGCATGCCGCCCGACACCTGGTGGGGGTAATAGGTTTCAAAGCCCTGCAGGCCCACGCGGTCGAGCCAGCCGTCGGCCTGCTCGCGCGCGCGCGCCTTGGCCGTGCCCTGGAACTCCAGCGCCAGCGCCACATTGTCGCGCAGGGTGAGCCAGGGATAGAGGGCATGCTCCTGGAAGACCAGGGTGCGGCTGGGGTTCGGGCCGGCGATGCGCTTGCCGTCGGCCAGGACCTGGCCTTGATTGGGCTTTTCCAGCCCGGCGGCCAGGTGCAGCAGCGTGGATTTGCCGCAGCCCGAGGGGCCGACCAGGGCGGTCAGCTCGCCCGTCTTGAATTCGTGGGTAAAGCCGTCGACGACCTTGAGCGGGCCGAAGCTTTTCTGGACGTGGTCGAAAGTGAGGTTCATGAACGGCTGGCGACCGCTGGGCCGCCTCCCTGCAACAAGAGTAGGCCTGTGAGTCTATCCAGCCGTTATATGGATATGAACGAAATTTTTATCATGCCTATATATCCCATGGGTATAAAAGCCCCGGAATCTTATATCCAGAGGTCGGATAACCCGCCGCCCCCTGTAAGCCGGTGTTCAGGCCGGCTGCCTCACCAGCCGGCCGCGCCGCATCGCTTCCACCAGCGCGATGGCCGCCAGGCAACCGCACGCGGCCACCAGATAGATCGCGGCATAGCCGTGGCCCTTGGAGATGTAGCCCGCCAGGGGGCCCGCCACCGCCAGGGCCACGTCGAAGAAGACCGAGAACACGCCGATGGCCGCGCCGCGGCTGCCGGGGGACACGCGGGTCACGACCTCCACGCCCAGCGCGGGAAAGAGCAGCGAGAAGCCCATGCCGGTGAGCGCGGCGCCGACCAGCGCCAGCGCGGGATCGGGCGCCAGCCAGATCAGGACCAGGCCCAGCGCCTCCACCGCCAGCGACACGAGCGCCACCTTGAAGCCGCCGAAATGCGGGATCCAGTTGCCCGAGACCAGGCGCACCAGGATCAGCGCGCAGCCGAACACGGTCAGCGCCGTGGCGGCGCCGTCCCAATGATGGCTGGCGTAGTACAGGGTGACGAAGACCGTCAGCATGCCCATGCCCAGGGTACCCAGGCACAGGCCGCCGCCGAAGGGGAGCACGCGCGCCACGACGCTGCGGTAGGCCATGCGCGCGCCGTGCTGCATGGGCGGGGCCGAGCGCGACCAGGAGAGCGCCAGGCTCACGAGCCCCAGTCCCAGCACCGCGGCGCCGATGGCGCCGAAGCTCAGGTCTCCCACCACGAGCACGCCCAGGGGCGCGCCGAGGGCCAGGCCGCCATAGGTGGCCACGCCGTTCCAGGAGATGACGCGGGCCGTGTGCGCATTGCCCACCTGCAGCAGGCCCCAGGTGATGCCCGAATTGGAAATCTGGCTTTCGCACAGGCCCAGCATGCAGCGCGAGACCAGCAGCGCGCCCAGGCTGAAGGCCGGGCTGCGCTCGAAGGCATAGGCCATCAGCAGCAGCACGCCGCTGGCCGCGCCGACCACCTGGCCGCGCATCACCGAGCGCTTGGGGCCGATGGTGTCGGACAGCTTGCCGGCCGGCGCGCGCGTGATCAGCGTGGCGATGGACTGCATGCTCACCACCAGGCCGGTCATGATCGGCCCGTAGCCCAGCACGTCGTGCACATAGCCCGGCAGCACGGCCAGCTGCAGGCCGACCGCCAGATAGCAGAAGAAAGTGAAGAGAACGCAGGGAACGATCCGCAGCGTGACCTTGAGCACGCTTTCCACGGATTCCATATGCACATGACTGCTCATGCTGGCGACTATCCTTGCCCGATCGCCGGGCTTACCATTGCGCCACGCCGGGCGAAGAAGCTCGGCATTTTATCTCAAACCAAGGGTTATCCCTAGGTTCATTTCATGAAGATCGAAGCGGATATGAAACGCACGTTGCTCGGCCTGGCCATCGCTTGCGCTCCCCTGCTCGCCCACGCCGGCTGCGAAGACAATTTTGCGAAGTGGGTTCAGCAGTTGCAGCCGGGCCGCGCGCTCGACGCGGATCGCCCCGCGGTCTGCAAGATCTGGCCTGCCAACGAAGCATTGACGATCGCGGCGCTGCCCTTATCGCGGCCGGGCAATACCGACATCGAAGGCACCGACGATCTCGAAGTGCTCGTCGCCGACACGGCCACCGGCACCATCGTCGCGCAAGGGTTCGAGAAATCGGCACTGCAGTTCGATGCGGTGGCGATCCGCGATCTCGCCATCGATACCGCGCGCTATCAGCTCACGCCGCAACAGCGCGCCTTCGGCATCCGCGTGGACTACGACAATATGTCGCGCGCCAGCCCCTACGAGGCCAAGGTGTTGAGCCTTTACGTGATGGAGGGATCGACGCTGCGCACTGTGCTGGGCAGTTTGAAGGTGCAGGAATCGGGCGGCGAATGGGACGAGAATTGCGCCGGCACGCGGCATGACATCGCGCGCACCATTGCCATAGGGGCTGCAGACAAGAGCGGCTATGCGGCACTCAAAGTGACTTCCCGGACGGAGACAACCGTTAGCAAGCTGAGCGCCGGCAATTGTGTGGACCGCACTAGAACGGCCGGGCCGTCCACCGTATCGCTGCAATATGAAAGTGGGCGTTATGGGGTGCCCAAGGATATGCGGTATAGCGAGTGATCGGTTTTGCCGCATAGGCGGTCGAGACATGAACGCGGTGCTCGCGGCCTCAAAGGAGGCGCACGTTCAAACATCATGCAGTGGCAAATATGCACAGCGTATTTGCACGATGACAGCTTATCTTGATCGGCTACCCTCGACCCAATGCGGAATTTCAAACGATCAGATTCGGCTCCCGAAAGCGGCCATTCACTGGTGGTAGTACCTCTGATTTCCGGCTGTCATGAATGCAGTGATAGTCGCCTTTGCCAAGAAGTTCTAAGTGAACGTTGTCAGGCAAGGAGTGGTTGGTGATTTCGATGGCAATTGGCAGTCAATCAGTCGGGCATCGGCTGGAATAAATGCCTGAAGATATTTACAAAACTCTCAGTCTATGTGTGACCTGAAACCATCCACAAGCACCGAGAATCGAACTTTGTTCCGCAATAGGCTACAAACCAATGGCCGACTTTCGGTACTGTATAGCTCCCAAGTCGAGGATGGGAGTGAACTTGAATTTTTCCGCCGTCAATCGAGTATGAAGTTTGCGACTGACGCTTTTCCGGCGATTTTCCCGCCGAAATGCTCCGTCACTACGGCGGCGAACATATCGGCTACTTCGGCGGGGTTGAAGTCCTCAGAGTGCTGAAATAGCACGGCGTCATGCATCGGAATCTTCAGCTCTATGTTTGTCAAAGAGCTCATTTTCAGCAACGCCTTTTTAAAAATTAGTGAAGCGGTCCCTTGAACCACTTGACTCACAGCCGATCGTTTCTCCTTTTCACTTAATTCATCTGAGCCGCTTCTAGAAAGGTAATTTCCGAATGCCGTTCCAATCCGTCCGCTAGTTTTGAATTCCGTCCACACTCCTAGCTTCCATTTCTCGAACGTTGAGAATTGATTGAAAAAAGCCTTTGCTACATCTCTTTGGGCACCGAACTCGACAGCCGCATCAATTAGACTCTTCCTTTTCATCCCATAGGCATAGGAAAGAAATAGCCTTTTAGCCGACTTTCTTTTCGAAGTGTCAGAGAATATTTTCTCTGCGACGAGCGAATACAGGTCACCCGATGCAAAAAGATCGAGCATGCTTTGATCACCTGAAAGTGCACCCATAATTCCGGCTTCAAACTGACCAAAGTCAACGTAGGAAAGTTTCATCCCTTCATCTGGCGAGATGATGTCGCGGTGGCGCTTCGCAAGGTTTTGAAGAGAGGGGTCTTTGTAATAAATTCGCGATGTGATCGATCCAAAATGGTCTACGATGGGAAATATTCTCTTCGCACTAAACGGGATGGCATTCAGTACCATTCGACTGGTGGCGATCTTTCTTAATTCCAAAAGCCGATCCGCAAACCCGTCCGCTATCGGAACAAATTTGAGAATGTAGTCGACTCCAACGCCGGAAAAATCAAACCCCTTGGGCGTCAAATAATCGACAACCTCATCATCCGATGGGATTTCAAGCGGCAAAGAATATTTCGCCGAAAACTCCTTTAATGCCATGTAGTAGGCGAACTCGACGTTGTCCTTATATTTTCTGAGTGCCGTACTATTGATTGCTATGCCACTCGCCACAGAGCGAATGAGGTACTCGCTGACTGGCCTTTCGAGAGTCGCGTAGCGCTCCCATTCATTTGCTGCTTTTGCCTTTGCTTCAACATCGTTTGACAGGCGCAAGAGTGCTTCGCCCACGAGGATAAGTGTGTCAGAGTCAAGCGCTGCATTCTTGAATACAATATTTCTGTACCTTCCAATCACATCCTCTTTGAGGAAATCCAACTCTAGCAAGACGGAGCAAACATCTCGCGAGTCCCGATTTTCTCGATCTTCCCGGAGGCCCGATGTTGAAATCCGCAACTCTTCAACATCCATCACTCTTATTGGGAGTAATTTTGTTCTTTTATAGAGGGCGGGCGCAATAAGCCAATAATCATGGCAAATCAGTTCCGCCTCTTGTTTTACTACCTCGTCAGCACTGACCTCTTGAACAGAGTCGCCTGAGACAAAGAAGAACCTCTCCTCGCCACAGTCGGTGAAATCATTCACGAAAAGCAATGCAATTCTCTTCTCAGTCATATGGGCTCAGTTCGTCGTACATTTGCGGCATCGAAGTCCGTTCACGCTCAGCTAGAGGAACATTCGCAACGAAATGACTCCTCGCGCGGTTGACGGTGCCTTTTAGTTTGGGGCCGAGATGCGCGACAACGGGCTTGAGAAGGTCTCGACTTGACTCGCTTGTCGCAAGCAGGTAGTTTCGCTGGTGATAATAGGGCCAGCTAGATCGAAAATCAGCTGCAATATTTTCCAAAATACCGACTTCGTCCACGCAGCGTAGATATATAAAAATAGCCGAAATTTCGGATTGCAGGACATCAGTTTGAATTCGCTGCGTTGCGAGAGATACAAGCCTTTCTGTCTTGTATTTGATTCGCGCCAGAGTCAGCCAAAGATGATAGTTTTGCCAAGAATGAATGGCTCGTTCATGGTCACAGAGGAATTGCTCTATTCGTTCCATCTCAGCTGGCGCCAATTCAAGAACGCTGAGTAAGCGGCAGTATTGGTCAGTAGATACGGCATGATCTTCTAGGGAGCCAATCAGCAGCGACTTAAGCTGTTCAGCCATTCCGCCCCGCACATCAAATATCCCGGCATCGACAAGTCTGATCAGTCGGTTTACAGCGAACCTAAACTGCCGTGACTGCGTCTGCTTGGAGTCGATGCACTCTTGAAGTAGCTGAAATATGTATTTGGTCGATCTAATGATTACTCGCCTACTTCTTGAGCGCCACATGCTGTCGATGGTGACGCTACGATCATCGGAACCTGGAAAGCATTCACTGATGTCTGAAGCTGGGCTCTCCGCTGTAAGTATCTTCGTCTTGGATGAATTTATGTTCATACCCACTGTGCGCAATCGACCGATCAGTAGCGTGGCCGCCTGCCTAGCCGCGCGTGGACTATCGCATATTATGCGGATATCGTCGACGTACCTGTAATAGTCAAATCCCAGTCGAACCATTTCGTGGTCGACGGCGTTTAGAACTACATTGGCAATGAATGATGAGGCATCCCGGTTTTGTGGCAGCCCGTGCCTTTCACTATAGCCCCAATGAGTCATCAGCTCGCAAAGCGTATTTATTGAGTTTCGAATCAGCACCTTCTCTGGGCCAGATGCGCCGATTTTTGGAAGCATTTCCTCAAATGCCACTCGAATGCTTTCTGTGGTGATATTTTCGAAATAATTTATTAAATCAGTTGCAAAGAGCGCTTGGTTGTTAAAGAGTGCCGTTCGAGTTACACCTTCAAACGTCTGCCACAGTTCGATTCGCCCCTTAAAAAGGTCTTTGCCCGCATGTCGCCTCTTGTTGTAGCGATGGCCTAAGACTCGATGGGAAAGGAGAGGATCATAAAATGGGATTAAGTAAGAGCAGATGGCCTGATAAATAAATCTGTCATAAAAATCCGTCTCAAGAGCGTACCGAACACCAAGCCCCTTTTTGGGGATGTCGCAGACATTCCTTTTTGATGCCCCGTAGCGCCCATTTCCCTCCAGCAGAACATCATGTAGAACGTCGCGCAAGGCCTTTTTGCTGGCAAATAGATCGCGATGCTGTAGAACATCCTCAAACCAGTCGTCGCGCATATCTCGATGCAAATGCTGCAGAACAGCGTCTACGTCGATAGGAAATGCAAGTATCTCTAAGCGTTCGTCATCGCTATGTGGTGGCATGAGCCCTCCCCCATTGTTATTTGTTCGGCAGTCTGTGGCTGCAGTTAATGATGGTCATATCGTACTGAATTCCGCTGAAGCTACGCAGGGTAAAGCCCGGGGCTCCGCTGAGGATCCTCGTATCCGTAACTTCCGGGTCAAATACCGCTCCCACTCATCTCACACGTTGAGTGTCCTCACTTCTGATCCGGCACTGACCACGTTGGGTCGGGAGCGCCAGTTCATGACGTCGTAATTCTGAACTGTGCTGGAGGCCTTACCAATTTCCCATTCGGGTGATTCTTTGAACGCCAGCTTACGTTGTAGACAGAACGCAAAGCGAACCGCCTGGAAGCAGCCATTGACGAACGACCAATGCTGGCCGACAAGAGGCCATCGTCAGACCAGATCTTGACTCTATTTCCAATTGCCATGGGAAACGATCAGCCTGGCCATGTTGTAGTGCCCCGCCATTGCATGACTGGCCATAGGCGTCGAGCAGATCTATTGGATATCCAATCGAGTCTTTCATCACCCCAGCGTTAGCACGTCTCGCTTCGCCTCCTTGTCGAAGTAATCGCATACGAAGTCGACAAACGCCCGTACCTTCGGGCTGACCAATCGCTGCGACCCATGCAGCACCCAGACTTCTACCGCGGGCTGTGCCGAAAGCCCCCAACTTACGAGGCGGCCTGACGCCAGGGCGTCGACGGCGATCGAGCGCGGAATCATTGCCGCCCCGGCTCCGGCTATCACGGCATCGCGGATCGACAGGGGCGACGCCAGGCGCAATACCGCCTTCGGATGGAACGCCGCTTCCTGGCCGCTCGCCTCGTCGACGACATGCCACGGTTCGTCGTCGGGCGCCCCGGGCCGCATGACGGCGGGAAACCTGGCCGGCGGGTCCGGCTGAGCAGCGACGGCGGGGCGCGCAAGGCCGGGCGGCGCGACGAGCACCTGGCGGTTGCGAAGAAAGCATCGGCCTACCAGATCGCTGTCCGGCGGGTTCACGCGGACGACGACATCGAACGCTTCGGCGACAAGGTCGACGAAGCGGTCGTCCGACGAAGCTTCGAGCAGAACCTCCGGATAGGCGTTCCGGAATGCGGCCGCGAGCGGGCCCAGGCTGGTGTGCGCGAACAGCAATGGCACGCTGACCCGCAGCCGCCCGCTGGGGCGGCCGAGGCCGGCCTTGACGTCCTGCAGCGCTTCGGCGATCTCGCCGATTCTCGACCCGGTGCGCGCGTGCAGGACGGTGCCCTCTTCGGTCAGCCGCAAGGTGCGCGACCCGCGCTCGATCAGGCGTACACCGAGGCTGTCTTCAAGTTCGCGTACGTGCCGAGACAGCGTGGCTTTGGGCTGGCCGCTCGCGCGGCTGGCGCGGCCGAAACCGCCGTGGATCGCGACGAGGTTGAAGTCGGCGAGAGCGAGAAGATCCACGATAGGTCCATATTTGAGACGAATAATATCAATATTTTAGTCTATGCACCGATTATGAGACGAAATAATCTTCAATCACCGGGACAAACCACCATGCCGCCTTCATCAGGCCGGCGGTGAAGCGATCCCTTCCGACCCGAAAACTTGCCGATCATCAAGGAACTCATCATGACCCCGATCACCGAAACCAAGCGTGTGCTGTTCATTGGCCAATCGCCGGAGACAGTCGATTTTTCGGATCCGGCGCTTCCGCTCGGCTTCGACGCCGCGAAAATCCATGCCGGCATCGCGATCGGCATGCAACTGATGGCCGATCGCGGCTGGGCCGCTGATTTATGTCTTGTGCAGCCGGACGCGTCCGCAGCCGATGCGGTAAAGCGGCGACTCGCCGACATGACCTATGACGCCGTCGTCATCGGAGGCGGCCTGCGCATCCCGCCCAAGAGCCTGCTGCTCTTCGAGCAGTTGGTGAACGCTGTGCACCAGGGCGCACCCTCCGCGGCCATCGCCTTCAATACGACGCCGCAAGATACGGCGGATGCGGCGGCGCGATGGTTCGATGGGCCGCAGAACTAAATCGACCAGAGTTCCAAGACGGGCTCCGCGTCGCCACCCAGGTCGGCTGTCGCCAACAGGGTTTAGGAACGTTTACTGCACACCCTGGCTGGCCAGGAAGTCCTCGTAATTGCCGCGGTAGTCATTGATCGTGCCATCAGCCTTGACCTCGATGACCCGGCTGGCCAGGCCGCTGACGAACTCGCGGTCGTGCGAGACGAAGAACAGCGTGCCTTCGTACTTTTCCAGCGCGAACTGCAGCGACTCGATCGATTCCATGTCCAGGTGGTTGGTGGGCTCGTCGAGCAGCATGACGTTGTGCCGGCCCAGCATCAGGCGGCCGAAGGTCATGCGGTTCTTCTCGCCGCCCGACAGCACCTTGGGCGCCTTGGGCAGGTCGTCGCCCGAGAACAGCAGGCGGCCCAGGGCCGAACGGATGGCCTGGTCGTCGTCGCCCGGCTGGCGGTAGTCGCCCATCCAGTCGAAGAGATTGATGTCGTCGCGCTGGAACTGGTCCGACACGTCCTGCGCCATATAGCCGCGGTCGGCGTTCTCCGACCACTTCACCGTGCCCTGGGTCGGCTCCAGGTCGCCGGCCAGAAGGCGCAGCAGCGTGGTCTTGCCCACGCCGTTGGCGCCGATGATGGCGACCTTCTCGCCCGCGTCGATCATGGCCGAATAGCCCTTAAAGACGAACCCCGCCTCGTCCGTATAGCTCTTGCCCAGGTTCTCGACCGTGACCGCCAGGCGGTGCATGACCTTGGCCTGCTCGAAGCGGATGTAGGGGTTCTGGCGCGAAGAGGGCTTGACCTCGACCTGCTCGGCCTTGATGCGGTCGATCTGCTTTAAGCGCGACGTGGCCTGGCGCGCCTTGGATTTGTTGGCCGAGAAGCGCCGCACGAAGTCCTGCAGGTCGCTGATGCGTTCCTTGGCCTTGGCGTTGCTGCTGCTCTGGCGTTCGCGCGCCTGGGCCGAGGCCAGCATGTAGTCGTCGTAGTTGCCGGGGTAGATGCGCAGCTCGCCGAAGTCCAGGTCGGCCATGTGGGTGCAGACCTGGTTGAGGAAGTGGCGGTCGTGGCTGATGATGATCATCGTGCTGCGGTAGCCGTTGAGCACGCCTTCCAGCCAGCGGATGGTGTTGATGTCCAGGTTGTTGGTCGGTTCGTCCAGCAGCAGCACGTCGGGGTTGGAGAACAGCGCCTGCGCCAGCAGCACGCGCAGCTTCCAGCCGGGCGCGATCTCGCGCATGAGCAGATTGTGCTGGTCGACCGCGATTTCCAGGCCCAGCAGCAGTTCACCGGCGCGCGCCTCGGCGGTATAACCGTCGTATTCGGCGAACCTGGCCTCGAGGTCGGCGGCGCGCATGTAGTCGTCTTCGCTGGCCTCAGGGTTGGCGTAGATGGCGTCGCGCTCGTTCATGGCGGCCCACATCTCGGTGTGGCCCATCATCACCACGTCCAGCACCCGCACGTCTTCGAAGGCGAACTGGTCCTGGCGCAGCTTGCCCAGGCGCACGCCGGGGTCGAGCGACACATTGCCGCTGGAAGACTCCAGGTCGCCGCCGATGATCTTCATGAAGGTCGACTTGCCCGAGCCGTTGGCCCCGATCAGGCCATAGCGGTTGCCCTCGCCGAACTTGACGCTGACGTTTTCAAATAGCGGCTTGGGGCCGAACTGGATGGTGAGATTGGCGGTGGAGATCACGGAAGGGGCGTTGAAAAATGCTAGGAAAACCAAGCATTTTACGTTTTTTTCTTGAAACGGCCTTTACGCTTGGCTGCGGGTCGATTCGGCGCCGCTTCGGAGCCGGCCCGGGATCGAGGCCATGCCATATCCGCGTAGCGAACCTGCGCTATCCTGCCGTACCGCAAGGAGAACCCCCGTGCCTGACTCATTTGAAACCATCGAAGTCGTCTACAGCCCGCAAACCGCCACGGTCTGGATGAACCGCCCGGACGTGCGCAACGCGCTCAGCCCCACGCTGATCGCCGAGCTGACGCAGGCCTTCCAGGCCTTGGGCGAAGACCCGGGGATCCGCGCCATCGTGCTGGCCGGGCACGGCAAGGCCTTCTGCGCCGGCGCCGACCTCAACCGCATGAAAGAAAGCGCCCAGGCGCCCGAGGCCGAGAACCGCGCCGACGCGCAGGCGCTGGCCGCCCTGCTCTACACCGTGCACACCTGCCCCAAGCCGGTGATCGCCCGCATCCACGGCCCCTGCATGGCCGGCGGCCTGGGCCTGATCTCGGCCTGCGACGTGGCGGTGGCCGCGCAGCAGGCCAAGTTCGCGCTTACCGAAACGCGCCTGGGCCTGATCCCGGCCATGATCTCGCCCTATGTGCTGCGCGCCATGGGCGAGCGCGCCGCGCGCCGCTGGTTCCTCACGGGCGAAGTCATCACGGCCGCCGAGGCCTGGCGCATGGGCCTGGTGCACGAGCTGTGCGAAGACGGCGCGATCGACCAGCGCGTGCATCAGCTGCTCGAATCCTTCATGCTGGCTTCGCCGTCGGCCCTGGCCGAATGCAAGCGCCTGATCCGCGACGTGGCCGGCCGGGCCATAGCCGCGCCCGTCATCGACGAGACCATCGCGCGGCTGGCCGCGCAGCGCGCCACCCCCGACGGCCGCGAAGGCCTGGCTTCGTTCCTGGAAAAGCGCAAGCCCGCATGGGTAGTGGAGCGTGACGACGATCCGGGCGCGTGATCGATTACGCTTGACCCATCCGTCTTGCAGGCCGTTCGGGCTGCCGCGGCCGGTGTTCGGCAACTATTTTTCATCGCCTGTCGAAACGCGCCTCGGCCGTTCGACTAAGCAGTAAGGGCGCCGCCCTTACTAGCAAACCAGGAGATCGAAATGCGCGTCATGGTAATCGTGAAAGCCAGCAAGGAATCCGAAGCGGGCATCCTGCCCAGCCAGGAGCTGATGCTGGAGATGGGACGTTTCAATGAGCAACTGGCCGAGGCCGGCATACTGGAGGCGGGCGACGGCCTCAAGCCCAGTTCGCACGGCGTTCGCGTGCGCTTCTCGGGCGCCGCGCGCACGGTGATCGACGGCCCCTTCGCCGAAACCAAGGAGCTGGTGGCCGGCTTCTGGGTCTGGCGGGTCAACAGCATCGAGGAGGCCATCGAGTGGGTGCGCCGCTGCCCCAACCCGATGCCCAGCGATTCCGAAATGGAGATTCGCCCCTTCTATGAAATGGAAGACTTCGGCGACGCCCTGACGGACGAAGCGCGCGCCTTGCACGAGGATGCTTTTGCCTGTGCCCAACAGCCCCGGAAAAACTGACCGGCGCGGCATCGAGTCCGGCCGTGTCTGACACGGCCCCGCCCGACGCCGCCCCCGGCCGCGACGGCCTGGCCGCGCTGGAGGCCGTCTATCGCCGCGACGGCCGGCGCGTCTTCGCGACGCTGGTGCGGCTGCTGGGCAGCCTGGACCTGGCCGAGGAAGCGGAGCACGATGCTTTTCTGGCGGCGGCCGAGCAGTGGCCGCGCGACGGCGTGCCGGCCAACCCGGTCGCCTGGCTGGTCTCCGCCGGCCGGTTCAAGGCCATCGACCGCCTGCGCCGCGAGGCGCGCTTCGTGAGCGGAGAAGACCACGCCGCATTCATCGAGTCGGTGCCCGACCCGGCGCCCAACTGGGACGAACGCGAGGCGATCGAGGACGACCGCCTGCGGCTCATCTTTACCTGCTGCCACCCCAGCTTGTCGGAAGAGGCCTGCATCGCCTTGACCTTGCGCGAGGTGTGCGGCCTGGCGACCGAAGAAATCGCGCACGCCTTCCTGATACCGCCCTCGACCCTGGCGCAGCGCATCGTGCGCGCCAAGGCCAAGATACGCGACGCGCGCATCCCCTACGAAGTGCCGCAGCCGGATCAACTGGCCGAGCGCCTGGACAGCGTGCTGCGCGTGCTCTACCTCGTCTTCAACGAAGGCTATTCGGCCAGCAGCGGCGAGAGCGCGCTGCGCCTGGACCTGGCCGCGGAAGCCATCCGCCTGGGCTGGCTGCTGGTGCGGCTCTGCCCCGACACCGAAGTGCGCGGGCTGCTGGCCTTGATGCTGCTGCATCACGCCCGGCGCGAGGCCCGCGTCGACGCCGACGGCGAGCTGGTGCCGCTGGAAGCGCAGGACCGCCGACGCTGGGACGCGGCCGAACTGGGCCTGGGCCGCGCCATGGCGCTCGATGCCGTGCGCGGCGAGGGCTACGGCGCCTACACGCTGCAAGCGGCTATCGTGGCCGTGCACTCCGACGCCGCCACCGCGGCCGAGACGGATTGGGCGCTGATCACGGGCCTGTACCAACGCCTGCTGCAATTCGAGCCGACGCCGGTGGTGCGGCTCAACCACGCCGTCGCGGTCGCCATGCGCGACGGCCCCGAGGCCGGCCTGGCGCTGGTGGCCCCGATGCTCACGGAAACTCCGCTGGCGACCTACCACCTGACCCACGCCGCCCATGCTGACCTGTGCCGGCGCGCGGGGCGCGTAGCCGAAGCGCGCGTCTCCTACGAGCGCGCGCTGGCCTTGGCGCAGCAGGAACCCGAGCGCCGCTTCCTGCAGCGCCGGCTGGACGAACTGGCCGGCGCGCCGCTGCGCGATTAAAAATTTTTGCCCGGCATGTCGAAAGCGCCGGCCGCCGTTCGACTAGAAGATGCAGCAGCAAGAATCCCTAAATCCGACCGACTGGAGATAGCAATGACCAACCCGATTCCCTACCTGGCTTTCGATCGCACGTGCGAGCAGGCCATGCATTTCTACGAGCGCGCCCTGGGCGGGCGCATCGCCGCCATGATGCGCATGGGCGATGCGCCCGGCCCCCACCCGGTCCCGCCCGAGGCGAAGGACCTGATCATGTACGCCGATCTCGTCCTGCCTGACGGCGGCCACATCTACGCCGGCGACTGCCCGCCCGGCATGCCCTATCAGGGCATCCACGGCGTCGCGCTGGCGATGAACTTCGCCAGCGTCGCGCAAGCGCGCAAGGTGTTCGATGCTCTGTCCGAAAACGGACAGGTGATCATGGCGCCGCAGGCCACTTTCTGGGCCAAGGAATTTTCGATGTGCGTCGACCGCTTCGGCGCGACCTGGTCGCTCAACGGCGAACGCCTGGATGCTTGATTGCACGGCGCGCTGCGACGGCCCCCG
>Ga0209455_1000772_pt1 | contig 17958 bp, 24 predicted proteins | sample AraplaCol_mCL_r2_FD_184275 | JGI IMG/M metagenome (GOLD analysis project Ga0209455, IMG submission 184275) | Arabidopsis root microbial communities from North Carolina, USA - plate scrape CL_Col_mCL_r2 (SPAdes) (version 2) | ecosystem: Host-associated > Plants > Roots > Endosphere | place: USA...
GGTCGGCCGCAATCATCCTGGTCCACAACCATCCGAGCGGCGATCCCTCCCCTTCCCGCCAGGATATCGCGCTCACCAAGGAGATTGTGGGCGCGCTCAAACCGTTCGGCATCCAGGTGCATGATCATGTCGTGATCGGATCGACCGGCCATGCCAGCCTGCGGGCGCTGGGTTTGCTCTAAGGCCGAGCGGTTGCTACCGGGCGCGCGACTCCTTTCACAGAAAGCTTGGCCATGGTCCCCCGTTATTCGCGCCCCGAGATGGTTGCCATCTGGGAGCCGCAGTCCCGCTTCCGCATCTGGTTCGAGATCGAGGCTTATGCGACCGAGAAACTGGGCGAACTAAGCGTGGTACCCAAGAGTGCGGCCAAGGCTTTGTGGGACTGGTGGGCAACCAAGCCCGAGATCGACGTCGCCGCGATAGACGCGATCGAGGCGGTCACCAAGCATGACGTGATCGCCTTCCTGACCTGGGTGGCGGAGCAGGTCGGCGACGAAGCCCGCTTCATGCATCAGGGCATGACCTCGTCCGACGTGCTCGACACCTGCCTCGCGGTGCAGCTGGCGCGCGCAAGTGACATCCTGATCGCCGATATCGACAAGCTGCTCGAAGTGCTCAAGCGCCGTGCCTTCGAGCACAAGCTCACGCCGACGATCGGCCGCAGCCACGGCATCCATGCCGAACCCGTCACCTTCGGGCTCAAGCTGGCCGAAGCCTATGCCGAATTCAGCCGCAATAAGGCGCGCCTGGTGGCCGCACGCGCCGACATCGCCACCTGCGCGATTTCGGGCGCGGTCGGCACCTTTGCCAACATTGACCCGCGCGTGGAAGAATTCGTCGCGGAAAAGCTCGGCCTCTCGGTCGAACCGGTCTCGACCCAGGTCATTCCGCGCGATCGTCACGCCATGTTTTTTGCCACGCTGGGCGTGATCGCCTCATCGATCGAGCGGCTCGCGGTCGAGGTGCGCCATTTGCAGCGGACCGAGGTGCTGGAGGCCGAGGAATATTTCTCGCCCGGCCAGAAGGGCTCGTCGGCGATGCCGCACAAGCGCAACCCGGTGCTGACCGAGAACCTGACCGGCCTCGCGCGTATGGTCCGCGGCTATGTCACGCCCGCGCTCGAGAATGTCGCGCTCTGGCACGAGCGCGATATCAGCCACTCGTCGGTCGAGCGCTATATCGGCCCCGACGCCACGATCACGCTCGATTTCGCGCTAGCGCGCCTGACCGGCGTGATGGACAAGTTGCTGGTCTATCCTGAGCGGATGATGCGCAACCTCGACAAGATGGGCGGCCTCGTCCACTCGCAGCGCGTGCTGCTGGCGCTCACGCAGGCCGGCGTCAGCCGCGAGGACAGCTATCGCCTCGTCCAGCGCAATGCGATGAAAGTATGGGAATCCGATGGCCAGCTCTCGCTGCTGGAACTGCTCAAGGCCGATCCGGAAGTGACCGCGGCTTTGCCGGCGGCGGAAATCGAGGAGAAATTCGACCTCGGCTATCACCTCCGCCAGGTGGATACGATCTTCGACCGGGTCTTCGGCTGACCGGGCCGGCGGAAGCGCCCCAACGCTTCCGCTCGGACGGTCGTCCTTAGTGGATTTCGGAGGAAATGTGATTCGGCAGGCGCATCGCCAGCCGCTCGATCACTAGCGACAGATGCGCCGCCAGCGCGATCTCATTCTCCTCCATCAGCATGCTGTCTGCCTGCCTCAGGAGAACGAGGCATTCTTCGATCTTCGTATGGGACATCTACGCTTACTCTACTCGGCACCCCCCGCGGGTGGCATGCTTTCCCTTTAGGTAAGCGTCTCCTTTCACTCCAGTGAACGGCCGGGAGGAGATTAGTCGAAAGTGCGTGGTTAACCGGTGCGTTAACCATCCAAGCGTCGGAGCGACCAAGAAAAATCCCAATCGCTCCGAAGTGCTTGTTAATTATGGTTTCTTCGCCGTTTTGGTTCAATGCCCTGCTTGCGGGCCGCGCTTGAGGCCCGACAGCGCCAATTGATGGTCGATCTGGCCTAGCAGCCGGTCGAGTCCCACCTGGTCCTTTGCCTCCGCGCGCGCCACCAGCACATCCTGAGTGTTGGACGCACGCAGCAACCACCAGCCGTCCGCCGTATTCACGCGTGCGCCGTCGGTACGGTTGACGTCCGCGCCCTCGGTTTCGAGCCGGTCGAGTATCTCGTCCACCACCGCGAACTTACGGCTCTCGTCGACCTGGAAACGCATTTCGGGCGTGTTGACCAGTTCGGGCATCCGATCCTTGATTGCGGTCAGCGAGCCGCCCATCGCGCGCACCGCGCCGATCAGCCGGATCGCTGCATAGAGCGCATCGTCGAAGCCATACCATTCGTGACGGAAAAAGATGTGGCCCGACATCTCGCCCGCGAGCGGGCTGTTCGTCTCCTTCATCTTCACCTTGATCAGCGAGTGACCCGTCTTCCACATCAATGGCTTACCGCCCAATTCTGCGATCCGGTCGTAAAGCGCCTGGCTCGCCTTCACGTCAGCGATGATGGTCGATCCGGGTTCGGCGCGCAGGACCGGTTCGGCCAGGATCGAGAGGATCTGGTCGCCCCACACGACGCGGCCCTGGCCGTCGATCGCGCCGATGCGATCCGCGTCACCGTCGAAGGCGATACCGAAATCCAGCCCCTTCTCCGCGACCAGCTTCTTGAGGTCGACGAGGTTCTTCTCTTCCGTCGGATCGGGGTGGTGATTGGGAAAGCTGCCGTCGATCTCGGTATAGAGCATGTGATGCTCGCCCGGCAGCCTGGCGACCAATTTCTCCAGGATACGGCCGCCCGCGCCGTTGCCATTGTCCCAGCCGATCCGAAATTCACCACCCGAATAGCCCGCGAACAGGCGGTCGACGTAGAGATCCTCGATATCGGCGTCGGTGACCTCGCCGGTTCCCTCCTCCCAATCGCCTTCCTCGGCCATCTTTCCGATCGACTGGATCTGCTCGCCGAAGAAGGGGCCATGCTGCAGGACCATCTTGAAACCGTTATAATCAGCGGGATTGTGGCTGCCGGTGATCTGGACCGCGCCGTCCACCTCGAGCGTGGCTTCGGCGAAATAGAGCATCGGGGTGGGCCCAAGGCCGGTGCGCACGACATCGACGCCGCTTTCGGTCAGCCCGCGGACCAGTTCGTCGCGCAGGCTGACCGAGGAGACGCGTCCGTCCCAGCCGACCGCGACACGCGTGCCGCCAGCGCGGCGCACATGCGTCGCGAAGCCTCGGCCGATCGCATAAGCGTCGGCTGTTCCCAGCGTCTTCCCGACAATCCCGCGGATATCATACTCCCGCAGCGAGGTCGGATCGAAGCGATGCGTCATGCAGATTTCCCTAACAAGAATGAGAGCAACCCAGAGTCGCGTCTTAGACGCATGACTTTGTTACGGGTTCAACCCCGGTAGCGCAGCAAAGTGTCCCGCGCTGCGTTGACCTGACGCGTCAGATCCGCCGAACCGCCGACATCGGGGTGGACGCGCGCCACCAAACGTCGGTGCGCGGCGCGGATTTCCTCGGGCGTGGCGTCGACCGGCACATCGAGCAAGCGGCGCGCTTCCTGATGTGTCATCCGGTCGGACTTGCCGCGGCCGAATTTGCCGCCGGTGCGGAACCAGAACCACCAGCCAGCCGCACCCAGCCCGAGCACACCCAGCGGCGAGTGACCGTCGAGCATCTTGATGCCTACCAAGGCCGCGATCACGGCGAGGACGTCGCTGATCCGCATCGCTTGTGGATCACGCGTCTTCCATGCCCAATAGAGAACGCCCGCCACCGCCAGGAGGATCAGGTCGATCACGCGGCCCGCGTCTCCTGACCGGGCTCCTCGGGCAGTTCCAGACCCGCGATCAATTCGCGCAGCTCGCCACGCGCCGCGACGTGCGCCAGCCCCGCATCCTCGCCGATCGCGGCGAGATCGAGCAGGGTCAGCCCCTTGGGGAAGAGTTCGCGATAGATGACGCGCTCAGACAAGCCCGGGATCACCCGAAAGCCAACCCGCTTCGACAATTCTGTTAGCGCGGCCGCGACCCGGCGCATGTTGCGCGCCTCGAGATGCTGGAGGCGGTTGCGTAAAACGACCCAGTCGACCGTCCCGCCATCGCTTTTGGCGCGCACCTTGCGCGCATCCCACACCAGCTCCGCATAGAAGCTCGGCCGCTTGACCTTGTAATTGTCGGGATCGACCTGACCGATCAGGTCGAGATCGACGAAACTGTCGTTGATCGGCGTGACCAACGTATCGGCGGTCCCGATCGCGTCGCGCACGTAATCGTCGTCACGGCCGGGCGTGTCGACGATCAGGAAGTCGGCGCCGTCCGCCAGGATGTTCATGCGATCGACGATCGAAACGCTTTTGGCCGGGTCGAACGTGTCATAGGTCGGCATCGGCAGGGTCAGCCCATCGCGCACGGCGAAAGCGGCGCGATTGTCGAGGTAGCGGCCAAGCGTGCGCTGACGCGTGTCGAGATCGAGTGCGGCGACCTTGTGCCCCTTCGCCGCGAGCGCGACCGCGGTGTGGACCGCGCTGGTCGATTTCCCCGATCCGCCCTTTTCATTCGCGAAGATGATGCGATGTGCGCCCATTCAATCTCTCTCTGCGGCCCCTCTTGTGCGCCAAATAAGACGCATCCGCGCTCAAGTCCCCGCGAAAATCGTCGTTAACGAGGCGTAGGGCAAGTTTTGTGGGGATAATCGGTCATGGCACGGATGGTGCAAATTGACGATCTGGCGGGGAGCGCGGCCTGCGGCGACGAGGTCGCGGCGTTCGAACTCGCCATGTGCTATGCCAGCGGCAGCGGCGGGGTGACCGTCGATCTGGTGCAGGCGCATCGCTGGTTCAACGTGGCGGCGGCGTGCGGCTATCAGCCCGCGCTCGAGTGGCGTCACGAGATCGCAATGGAAATGAGCGCGCGAGAAGTGGTGGAGGCGCAGAAGCTCGCCCGCGCAACGCTCGCCGGCCTGTTCCGGAAAGCCGCCTAACCTTTCTTGTAGGGCGATTCCTCGCTTAATATCTCGATGTTTGCGGCGATCATGCGCCGTTCCTGCTCGAGATAATCCGCGATCGCGCGGCGGAAGGTCGGGTCCGGAATATAATGCGCCGAGAAGGTCGGCGTCGGCAAATAGCCGCGTGCGAGCTTATGTTCGCCCTGTGCCCCCGCCTCGACCGTCCGGAGGCCGCGCGCGATCGCGGCATCGATCGCCTGATAATAGCATAGCTCGAAATGGAGGAAGGGCACCTCCTCGGTGCAGCCCCAATAGCGGCCGTAGAGCGTATCCTTGCCGACCAGGTTGAGTGCGCCCGCAATCGGTTCGCCGTCACGCAGCGCCAGCATCAGGATGACCTTGTCGCCCATCCGCTGCCCAAGCAGGCTGAAGAAGCCGCGCTTCAGATATGGCCGACCCCACTTCCGCGAACCCGTATCCTGATAGAAGCGCCAGAAGGCGTCCCAATGCCGCTCCTCGATCTCTCCGCCGGTCAGATGGAGGAATTCGAGACCTTCGCGCGCCTGTGCCCGTTCCTTGCGGATCGCCTTGCGCTTGCGCGACGAGAGCGCATCAAGGAAGTCGTCGAAATCGGCATAATCGCGGTTGAACCAGTGAAACTGGCGATCGGCCCGGATCAGCCATCCTGCGGCCTCGAAGAAGTGAAGCTGAGTGCCTTCGATGAAAGTCGCATGCGCCGAGGACAGGTCGTTCTGCTGCACCACCGCCTCGGCCGCGGCGATCAGGGCTGGCGCGAGCGCCTGGTTGCGCAATAGCAGCCTCGGCCCCGGCACCGGCGAGAACGGCACTGCGATCTGCAGCTTGGGATAATAAGCCCGCCCTGCCCGCTCCCAGGCATCGGCCCAGCCATGGTCGAACACATATTCGCCCTGGCTGTGGCTCTTCGCATAAGCCGGCAGGATCGCCGCAGGCGCGCCATCGGGACCATCGATCGCGATTGGCACCGCCTGCCAGCCGGTTTGGGCAACCGCGCTGCCCGAATCCTCGAGCGCGCTCAGGAAGGCATGGCTGACGAACGGATTGTCCTCGCCCGCGCAGGCATCCCAATCGCACGCGTCGAATGCGGCGATGCCGTCGGCCATGCGGGCGACGACCTGGTCCATGCGCTTAAGGTCCGACCTCAGGCCTTGATGGCGACGACCGCGTCAACCTCGACGATCGCGTTCAGCGGCAGCACCGGCACGCCGACCGCGCTGCGCGCATGTTTGCCGGCATCGCCGAACACATTCTGCATCAGCTCGGACGCGCCGTTCGCGACCTTTGGCTGAGCGGTGAAATGCGGGGTCGAGGAGACGAATACGCCCAGCTTGACGATCCGCTCGACCCGGTCGAGCGAACCCAAGGCCTTCTTCATCTGCGCAAGGAGCATCACGCCGCAGCGCTCTGCCGCCTTGTGGGCATAGTCCTCATCCCGATCTTCGCCACAACGGCCGGTCATGATCTGGCCGTCAAGGAACGGGATCTGCCCCGAAATATGGAGCATACCATTGCTCTCCACGGCCGGCACGTAGGCGGCGACGGGGGCGGCGGGTTCGGGAAGCGTGATGCCGAGTTCGGCGAGGCGATTGTCGATGCTCATGGGGCGCCCTTCGGCCTCCGCGCCGCTAGCGTCAAGCGGTCGCGGAACATTCCGCAGCCGAACAAGCCATGCCAGCGGCGGGCAGCCTGTTCGACCGCCCGCCACCGTCCGTCAGGCGGGCTGCGTCTCTCGAACGTAGACGAGATTATAGAGGCTGGTTTCGGCATCTTCGAGCATCGGCCGTAACTGGTCGCGATGCTCCAGGAAGGCGGCACCCCGCTGGAACCCACCAAGATGCTCCTCGTCCCGGAAATGTGACAGGAGGATGGCGCGATGTCCGTCACGTGCGGCGTAGAATTGCGCGCCAAGCGACCCCGCCAATTGCCCAAGCCGCGGAAGGTTTTCGAGCTGGACGTCGAGAAAAGCGCCGAAATGCTCCCGCTTCGGTGTGAAGATGGTGATGCTGACCAGCGTGGCGTCGGAAGTGAATGTCATGATCGATTCTCCCTTTGGGGAGCGCATCGATACAACCTCAAGGAAGGTTGAGGTCAAGCGGTGAATTCGGTAATAGCCCATTATGTCCGGCCCACTTCCTGCGGCTATCGAATTGACCGTCGGTGAAGTGGCGCGCCGATCGGGCATCCCGGTCTCGGCCCTGCATTTCTACGAAGCAGAAGGATTGATCCGCAGCCGCCGCAGCGCCGGCAATCAGCGCCGCTTCCCGCGCGGTGTGCTCCGCCGGGTCGCGATCATAAAGGTTGCGCAGCGCGCCGGCATTTCGCTTCGTGAGATCAAGGATGCGCTCGCGCGCCTCCCGCAAAACCGACCCCCCACACCCGACGATTGGGCGGCAATGTCCGCCGCGTGGCGCGACGCACTCGATGACCGCATCCGCAAACTCGCCGCGATCCGTGACCAATTAACCGACTGCATCGGCTGTGGCTGCTTGTCGCTATCTGTCTGCCCCCTCCGCAACCCGGCGGATCGACTAGGCCAGGACGGAAGCGGTGCACGCCTGATCGAGACGCCCTGATCCGATCAGTCCCACGGTTCGCCTTGGAAACGCGCCATGATCCAGTCGACCGCGACGCTCCAATCATCGATCCGCACGTGCGCATGCGGCGCAGCCGGTATCGTCGGCGCGATCCAGGGCTCGGCGATCATATGCAGGCGGAACACGTCGGGTGCATGATGCGCGACTGATTCGTGATGCTGTTCGAGATCGTCGACGAACACGGTGACCGCCGCTCCATGTTCGGCAGCGAGCCGTGCGACCGGCTGTCCCTTCCCGCCCTGATTGCACACGATCCGGTGGCGGATACCAAGCGCATCCAGTTGCGCGGCGCGACCGGCGTGGCACCAGTCCTGAAGATTGGTGAGGATGACGATGTCCGCCACCGCGGCGATCCGCTCCAGCGCCTCGGCCGCGCCAGGCACCAAAGTCTGTCGATCCATTTCGGTGCGGAAAAATCCGTCGAGCAACGGCCAGACCTCTTTGGACGGCACTTGCTCGCCCGAAGCGCGCCGCGTGAGCGCGGTTTCGAACGCGCCACCCAGCGGCACGAAGTCGATATCGTGCGCCTCGTCGAGCCACTCGCCGAAGTGCCGCACCATATGCAGCAGCACCTCGTCACAATCGGTGATGAGCAGCGGACGGCTCATGATTCCAATGCCTTCCGCGCCTCGACCAGGGCGATCGGCTGCACGTCCAGCGCTTCCGCGCAGGCGATCAAATCGGGCTCATAGGCTTCCAGAAAACCCAGTACGGCCGCAAGCACCGCGGGTTCCATCGCCCGCTCGCGCAGGTCTTCGCCGGCTAGGCCTGTTAGCGCCAGCATCCGGTCCGCGCGAACCTGTTCAGCCAAGGTCCATGCTAGCGCGCGCAAGGCTAATGCAACCGGGTCCGCAACAAGTTGTTTACGCTCTTGCATGATGTTTGTTTCGGGGGCGTGGAGTGATGTATGCAGGGTCGGAAGCTGGTCCGATGACCAAGAAGGTGCTTGTTGTCGAGGACAATGAGCTGAACCTCAAGCTGTTCTGCGACCTTTTGCGGGCGCACGGCTACGAAGCCGAGCCTGTGCGCGATGGTTGGGACGCGGTGGACCGCGCCCGCGAAACGCGCCCCGATCTGATAGTGATGGACATCCAGCTTCCGCATGTGACCGGTCTCGAGCTGATCGAGACGTTCAAGACCGATGCGGGGCTGAGGGATGTGCCGATCATGGCGGTTACCGCTTATGCCGCCAAAGGCGACGAGGAACGGATCCGCGAGGCGGGTGCCGAGGCCTATGTCTCCAAGCCGGTGACCGTGTCGCGCTTCCTGGAAGCGGTGCGCGGGCTTACCGATTGAGTCCGAAAATCCCTTTTTGACGTCACCCGAGCGAAAACTGGAGTCCGTACCCTCACCTGGACCTTGACGTTTGGGCAAGAGATGGATGCCAGCTTTCGCTGGCATGACGGAAGAGAATTTACTGAGCGCGCGCCAGATAGGTTTGGCGGAACAGTTTGAGATCGCCCATCTCGACGTCGGACACGGCCCAATATTCCAGCCCGCCCGTGGTCCAGCGCACTATGCTGTAACCGTCATGATGTGTCGTCACCTCGCCCGGCAGCGACAAGGTGTGCGCGGGCCGCACAAACAGGTTGATGACGTGCAGGTGCCGCCGATAGACGATCGCGGCGACCTCATGGTTGTCGATATAATCGAGGCGCCCACCCACCAGCGGGAACCCCTGATCGGCCAGTTCAGGTACCGACGGCGCGAAATCGACCTTGCCGTTGAACCAGGGCTTCACGACGTGACGGTTCGAGGTCGGGATATCGACCAGATGGCCGACCAGCAAAGACCGGACATGGCTCTGGACGAGCTGATCCTCTACGTCGGTATGCGCCATTTGCGGCATAACAACCGCCAGTGCGAGACTGGCGGCGATCATGCCGGTCGCTGCACCCGATAGCCAACGGCCGCTAAGAACATGCGCAGCCGCCCCACCGCCGGCCCAGGCGAACCGACCCGGCATCGGCGAGGGGCGCGATGCGGCGTGCGAGCGCGGCGCCGGGCCGGCCTCGGCATCGATCATCAACTCGATCCGCTTGTGCAGGTTGTCGGGCGCATGCTCGCGCAACGGTGCCGCCGCGATCAGCTCGCGAACCGCCTGGATCTGCTCCAACTCGGCACGGCAATCGGGACAGCTCCTGAGATGCGCCTCGATCGCAATCGTGTTGGCGGCATCGAGCTCGCCGTCGACCAGGCCGTGCAGCAAGGGCAATGTGTCAGGATGGAGGCTCATGACCGCGCCTTCCGGGGAGCATTGGGCAGCAGCAGGTCGGCGAGCATCTGCCGCGCGCGCGCCAGCCGCGACATGATCGTGCCGATCGGAACATTGGCGATGGCGGCAATCTCCTTGTAGCTCAGCTCTTCCAGTTCGCGCAGGATCAAAGTCTCGCGGAACGGCTCCGGTATCTGGTCGATCGTCGCGCGCAGCATCTCCGCCTCGGTCTGGTCGGCCAGCAAGCTTTCCGGATTGCTCGTTTCGATCAATTCGTCGGGCAGCTCGCCGACCAGCTCGTGGACGGGGCGACCGCTCAGCCGTTCGGCGCTGCCACCAACGCTGTTGAGGAAGCAATTACGCACGATCGTCAGCAGCCAGGGTTTGGCCGCCTCGCCGCGCCAGGTGTCGAAACTGCGGTAAGCCCGCAGATAGGCGTCCTGGACGATATCCTCGGCGGCGGTCGGGTCGCGGGTAAGGTAGCGCGCAAGATTATAGGCGGCGTCCATGTGGGGCATCATAGTCCGGCGAAAGGCTTCCGCCTTGTCGTGCCGCTCGCGCGCTTCCTCGCTCCCGCGATCGGTGGACGTGGCGAGTCGCGGCCAGAAGAAGCCCCTTCCCGTCACCGCCCGCTGATCCCGTCCCGAATGCCCATCATTCAGCCCTTTACGATGACCTTACCGGTCATATGCGGGTGGAGCGAACAGAAATAGGCGAACTCGCCCGGCTTGGTGAAGGTGAAGCTATAGCTTTCGTCCGTATCCATCGCGGCCGAGTGAAAGCCCTTGTCCACTGCGACCACCGTATGCGGATCCTCGTCCGCGTTGGTCCAGGTAACGGTGGTGCCCGGCGTAACCACGATCACCTGTGGCGAGAAGGCGAAATTCTGGATCGAAACCCGCTGGATCTTGGCGGGCGCCGCCGTGACCGCCGCCTGAGAAGGGGAGACGACGGCGGGCGCAGCGACGACCGCAAACAACGCTAAGCGACTGACAGTAGACAGGAAGGACATCAGAAAACTCCGGGCAGGGGGAAAGATCAGGCGAAGCTCGAATCGATCAAAGCGATGGGGGCATTGCCGCGCACGAATTTGGCACTGCGAATGCCGAGCATGGTGGGAAGCTGTTCGGTCGGAACCTTGAGCGGCCCCGGCGAGGGCGCTGCGCCTGGCGCGGGCTGCGGGTAAGCGGTCGAACGCGCCGAGTGGAACGAGATATTGCCCTCCACCTTGGCGAGTATCTGGTGGATGTGACCGTTGAGCACAGTGACCGATCCGAAACGGCGCAGCAAAGCCAGTGCCTGGTCGGCATCGTCGGTGCCCCAGCCCCACGCCTCATAGACCGTCCACATCGGGATATGCCCGAATACGACGATCGGCATGCTCGCAGGCAGGCCGGCAAGATCCTTCTTGAGCCAGGCGATCTGGTCGTCGCCGAGATGCGCCATGCCGCCCGGCTTCAGCGCCGCGACATTGTTGAGCGCGACAAAATGCACGCCGTTATGATCGAAGCTATACCAACCCTGGCCCAACGTGCCCTTGCCGTAATGCTCCAGGAAAGTCTTGCCCTGCCCTTCGTCGAGGAAGTCATGCTCGCCGGGGACGTAGAAGATCGGGATATTGAGGCCCGACAGGATCTGCTTGGCGTCGTCGAACTGCTCGTCCTTCGACAGATGCGTGATGTCGCCGGTGTGCAGGATCAGATCGGGTTTGACCGCCATCCCCTTGATCCGCTCGACAGCCTGAAGCGCGGTGGCGTGGACATTGGGGTTGGCGGGCTTGTCGAAGCCGATATGCGTGTCGCTAATCTGGACGAAGGTGAAGGGCTTCGCCTTTGCCGCCGGCTTGCCCGCGGCAAGCGCCGCGTCCAGGCTTACCGAAGAAACAACACCGCCAGCGACAGTATAAACCGCGGCGGTACCCGCCCAGCCGGCACAATGGCCCAGCATCTCGCGGCGATTGAGACCTTTATGATCGTGATCGTGATGGTGATCCATTGTTCTGGCTTTCCATTGCGTGGTGTTCGCAAGGAAAGATCAGAGGGCCACCAGATTTATTCCGGGGGCGCGTAAATTTTACAAAGTGCGGATAATCCCGCCCTCGACCGCGACTGGCCAGACCGAGAGTCCCGCGCCCATGCAGGGCCCACCGATGCAGCGGCCGCTCTCGATATCGAACAGCGCACCGTGCCAGGAACAGGCGATCATCTCGCCGCCAGAACTCAGGTACCTATCCAGTTCCTGCGCGAGCGGTAGGCCCATATGCGGGCAGCGGTCACGATAACCGAACACGGAATTGCCCTTGCGCACGACGAAGCCGTGGAAGCGCCCGGCCTTCATCTGCAGCACGAAATTGCGTGCACTGCCGTCCGGAATGTCGTCCAGCGCGGCGAGGCGGACGCCGGGCGGGGTTTCTACCAGCCGCTCGCCCTCGTTCACGCGGTGGTGGCGCCGGGCTGGTTTTCGGGATGCGCCGTAACGAAGGCCGGCAAGGCACGCGCCTTCTCGGCTACCGCCGTGATTTGATGGAACGCACTTAAGTCAACATTGAAGCGTTCCGCATTAAATACTTGTGGTACAAGGAAACAATCCACCATCGTAGGCGTCGCGCCAAAAGCAAAACCATCGCCGTGGCGGCCGATCATCACCTCCAGCGCGGCGAATCCTTCCTGTATCCAATGCGCGACCCAGGCATCGATCCGCTCCTGCGGTTCATCCAGTTCGCTTTTGAGATATTTGAGAATGCGCAGGTTGTTAATGGGGTGGATGTCGGCCGCGATCATGAGCGACATCCCCCGGACGATTGCCCGATCGTTCAGGGCCTTGGGAAGCAAGGCTGGCTCGGGCCACCGCTCCTCCAGCCATTCTAGGATGGCGAGGCTCTGCACATAAGCATGGCCATCATGCTCCACCGCTGGCACCAGTCCGGCAGGGGCGATCGCTGTGTAGGAGAGATCCTTGTGCGCCCCGGTGCGAAGGTCGTGGTCGACCTCCTCATAGTCCAGGCCCTTGAGGTTGAGCGCGATCCGCACCCGATAGGCCGCGCTTGACCGCCAATAGCCGTGAAAGAGGATGTCGCTCATGGAGCGGGCACTATCACCGCGCTGCACGATCCGAAACCGATCGGTGCATAGCCATCGGCGTTCGCGACCGCGCGCAAGGTCACCTCGTCGCCATCCTCCAGGAAAGTGCGCGTCTCGCCGGTTGGCAGTGTGACGGGTTCCTTGCCACCCTGGCTGATCTCGAGCAGGCTTCCGAACGCACTCGGTTCGGCGCCAGACAGCGTGCCCGTACCGATCAGGTCGCCCGGCTGAAGGTTGCAGCCGCCGGAGGCGTGGTGGGTCACGATCTGCGCCATCGTCCAGTACATGGCGGTCGATGAGCCTTTGCTGAGCCTGAACGGCGCCAGCCCCTGCTCGCGCATTTTTGCGCTGCTGATCCGTACCTCCAGCTCCAGCGCATAAGCGCCGTTCCGCTGATCGGCCGCGTCGAACAGATAAGGCAAAGGCGCGGGATCGCCTTCCGCTCTCGCGGGCTGCGCGGTACGGAACGGCGCCAGCGCCTCGGCGGTAACCACCCAGGGTGAGATGGTGGTGTGGAAGTTCTTGGCGAGGAACGGCCCGAGCGGCTGATATTCCCACGCCTGCACATCGCGCGCGGACCAGTCATTGAGCAGGCAATAACCCGCAATATGCCGGCTTGCCTCACCGATCAGGATAGGAGCCCCAAGCGCGTTCCCCTGCCCCACCCAGATACCAAGCTCGAGTTCGTAATCGAGCCGGAGTGAGGGGCCGAAACTGGGTTCGGGATCGTTTGGGCCTTTGCGCTGGCCGTTGGGCCGCATAACCTCGACCCCGGAAATGCGCACCGAAGATGCGCGGCCATGATAGCCGATCGGCACATATTTATAGTTGGGTAGCAGCGGATTGTCCGGCCGGAACAGCGCGCCGACATTGGTCGCGTGATGGATGCCGACATAGAAATCGGTGTAGTCGCCGATCGCCGCCGGCAAATGCAGCGCGCACTCGTCCACATGGTAGAGCAAGGGCTCCACAATTCCCCGATGCGCCTCTTCCGATAGCAGCTCCGAAAGCTTGCGCCGCATGGCGACGCGGTCACCCTGCGGCAGGCCCATCAGCGCATTGAGCGTGCTGCCCGAAAGCGTATGCGCCACCGCGTCAGGAAGCAGGCCGGCCAACCCACCAAGGTCGAGAATATAATCACCGATCGCCACACCAGGCCGTGCCGCGTGACGGCCGGGCGAGAAGATGCCGAGCGGCAGATTCTGGATCGGGAAATCGGGGTGGCCGTTGGCGCTTTCGACCCAGCTGACGCGCTTGGGATCGTGGGTCTCGTCGATCGAACTCACGGCAGTTTGGCTTTCTCGAAATCGGCCCAGCAATCGTCATAGTCGAGTTGGCAGAGTGGGCTCTCCGCCGCCCAGCGGGTCGGGCGGATCACCCAGCGGCTTTCGAACATGAAGGCCATCGTCCCTTCGATCTTGTGGGGCTTGAGCTCGGCGGAAACCGCCTTCTCATAGCTCGCGCGGTCGGGGCCGTGGCCCGCCATCTGATTGTGCAGTGACGCGCCGCCGGGAGCGAACCCACCTTCCTTGGCATCGTAGGCGCCTTCGATCAGCCCCATGAATTCGCTCATCACGTTGCGATGGAACCAGGGCGGGCGGAACGTATGCTCGGCCACCATCCAGCGCGGCGGGAAGATCACGAAGTCGCAATTGGCGGTGCCGTGATGCTCGGACGGCGAGGTCAGCATTGTAAAGATCGAGGGATCGGGATGGTCGAAGCTGACCGTGTTGATCGTGTTGAAGCGAGATAGGTCGTAGCGGCAGGGCGCGAGATTGCCGTGCCAGGCAACTACATCGAAAGGGGAATGGTCGAGCGTCGTGCTCCAAAGCCTGCCCTGGAATTTCTGAACGACCTCGTGCGCCTCGTCCTTGTCCTCGAACCAAGCTGCCGGCGTCTCGAAATCGCGCGGATTGGCAAGGCCATTCGACCCGATCGGGCCCAGATCGGGCAAGCGGAACGGCTGCCCGTAATTCTCGGCGACATAGCCACGCGAGGGGCCGGAAAGCTCGACCCGGAAACGAACCCCGCGCGGGATCAATGCGATCTGGAGCGGCGCGACTTCGAACCGGCCCAGCTCGGTGACGATCATGAGGGTGCCCTGCTGCGGCACGATCAACACCTCGCCGTCCGCATTTTGGAATGCACGGCGTTCCATCGAGTGGTTGGCGGCGTAGAGATGGATGCCCAGCCCCGCCCCGGTCGCGACGTCGCCATTGCCGCCGTAGGTGATCAGCCCGTCGATGAAATCGGTCGGCGCTTTCGGCAATTCCAACGGGTCCCAGCGCAGCCGGTTTGGCGTCGGCGGAAGCTCGTCGAACGGTCCGGACCGCAAGGAAGCCGCGCCCCGATAGGGCTGAAACGGCTTGTGGCTCGCGGTCGGGCGCAGGCGATAAAGCCAGGAACGCCTGTTCTCGCTACGCGGCGCGGTGAAGGCGCTGCCCGAAAGCTGCTCGGCATAGAGGCCGAACGGCACCTTCTGTGGCGAATTCTGGCCTTCGGGCAACGCGCCCGCGACCGCCTCGCTCGCGAAATGGTTGCCGAAGCCGGTGAGCATCTGAGCCATCTGCCCTGCTCCTAGCCTATTCGTCGACCGTGATCACCCCGCGGCGGATCTGATCAAGCTCGATCGACTCGTAGAGCGCCTGGAAATTGCCGTTGCCGAAGCCTTCGTTACCCTTGCGCTGGATGATTTCGAAGAAGATCGGGCCGAACATATTCTCGGTGAAGATCTGGAGCAGGATGCCCTCCTCGCCGACATTGCCGTCGATCAGGATACGGTTCTTCCTGAGCCGCTCCAAGTCCTCGCCATGGCCGGGGACGCGCTTGTCGACCAGCTCATAATAGGTCTCGATCGTGTCCTGCAGCCGCACGCCGCGCGCGCGCAGCCGTTCGACCGTGTCGTAGATATTGTCGGTCGTCAGCGCGAGATGCTGGATGCCCTCGCCATTGTAATCCTTGATGAATTCCTCGATTTGGCTCTTGTCGTCCTGGCTCTCGTTCAACGGGATGCGGATCGCGCGATCGGGCGCGATCATCGCCTGGCTGAAAAGGCCGGTCGCCTTGCCCTTGATGTCGAAATATTTCTGCTCTTCGAAGCCGAACAGCGTCTTGTAGAATTCGGACCAGACCCGCATCTGCCCGCGCTTCACATTGTGGGTGAGGTGGTCGAGCAGATCGAGTCCGACATTGTTCCTGGCTTCGGCTTCCTGCCAGCCCGGGAATTCGGCCCAATCCTGATAGAGGTCGGTGCCGTCCTTGATGAAATAGAGGTAGGACCCGCCGATCCCCTGAATCACGGTATCATCCTCGTCGGTCGCCTTCCCACCATTGGCGAGTGCCCACTTCAAGGCAGCCTCGGGATCAGCCACGCGGAATGCCATCGCGCTCGCGGATGCGCCATGTTCGTTCCGGAACGCGGCGACGCGGCCATCCGCATCGCGGTTGAGCATCAGGTTGATACGGCCCTGCTTGTAGCGGGTGATATTCTTGGTGGGGTGACGGTGCGACGGCACAAAACCCATCTGCTCGAACTGGCGCCCCATTGCCTCAGGATCGGGCGACGTGAATTCGACGAATTCGAAGCCATTCAAGCCGAGCGGGTTTTCGGGGGTCTGGGCCATGACGGGCACCTCTCAAACTAGTATCAATTGATACCATCTAATGCGGCTTTGCGCCGATGGTGTCAAATGTTACCAACGCGCATGGCCGACGTTTCGCTGCGCCTCGACGCATTCATCCCCTATCTGCTTTCCGTGACATCCAATGTGGTGAGCGATGCCATCGCCAGCACCTACCAGGCACTGTTCGGTCTCACGATTCCGGAGTGGCGTCTGATCGCGGTGATCGGTGAAGATGACGGCATTACCCAGCAACAGGTCGGCCGCCGCACGCGGATGGACAAGGTGACGGTCAGCCGCGCCACGATCGCTCTAGTCGATCGCGGCCTCGTCGAGCGCAAGCCCCACAGCAGCGACCGGCGTTCGCAGAGCCTGCACCTCACCAAGGCCGGCCACGACCTCTACGATCAGGTCGCGCCCAAGGCGATCGAGCTGGAGCAGCGAATCTTCGCCAGCTTCGACCCCAGGGAGGTCGCGGCGTTCAGCAAGATGCTCGCACGCATCCAGGATGTGACGCTGAAGATCAGCGGCGAAGTCTAGATCATCCCGAAATAGCGGAGCACGGCCAGCACCGCGATCAGCAGTGTAACGGCGACGATGATAGCGGCGACGTTGACGCCCGTCTTCTCGACGACAACTTCCTTGGTTTCGTCAGACATAAGGTTTCCTCCTGATGTTGCGGCGCCGAACGCGCCGGTTGGGAGGCCGTTCCGGATCAGGAAGGAAGCGTCTTGGCCTGCTGGCCGGCAAGCTCGACCACATATTGCCAGGCGACGCGGCCCGAACGGCCACCACGCTGGGTTGCCCAGGCGATCGCCTCCTGCGGATCGAAGCTGAGTCCGTAAGCGCGCGCATAGCCCGCCACGATCGCGACATAGGTCGGCTGATCGACCACGTGAAAGCCCAGGCTCAGCCCGAACCGGTCCGCCAGGGCGAGCTTGTCGTCAGCGACATCGCGCGGATTGATCGCGCTGTCCTGCTCCGCCATGTCGCGCGGCACGATGTGGCGGCGGTTGGCTGTGACATGCAGCCGCGCGTTGCCGGGCCGCGCTTCCGCACCGCCCTCGAGCACTGAGCGCAGCAAGCGCGGCGCCTCGCTGGGTTCGGCAAAACCGAGATCGTCGATAAACAGCACGAACGCGCGCGGCACGTCCGCCAGCGCCGCGAACAGTCCAGGTAGGCCAGCCAACCCGTCGCCGCCGACCTCGACCAGGGCAAGCGCCCCGCCCTCCTTCTGCACCTGGCCGACCGCAGCCTTCACCAGAGCCGATTTGCCGGTGCCGCGCGCGCCCCAAAGCAGGACGTCGTGTGAAGGCAGACCTTTGGCGAGACGGCGCAGATTGCTGAGTACAGCCTCTTTCTGCGCCTCCATCCCCTCGAGCAGATCGAGCGATTTGGGCTCGAACGCACGCGCGGCCTGAAGCGCATCGTCGCGCCACACATAGGCCGGGTG
>Ga0209455_1000773_pt1 | contig 17934 bp, 11 predicted proteins | sample AraplaCol_mCL_r2_FD_184275 | JGI IMG/M metagenome (GOLD analysis project Ga0209455, IMG submission 184275) | Arabidopsis root microbial communities from North Carolina, USA - plate scrape CL_Col_mCL_r2 (SPAdes) (version 2) | ecosystem: Host-associated > Plants > Roots > Endosphere | place: USA...
CGAGAGGGTCACGTTGAACAGCACCGTGCCGTAGCCGACGGCGGTGATGGCGATGGCGACGTTGGCAATCACCAGCGACAAACCATAGGTATAGTTCGCCATGTAATTGCCGGCCTTGCCGAAGGCATATTCGGCATAGCCACCCATGCCGCCGGGCTTTCGACTGAGCAGGCCGCAGCGGGCGAAGGCATAGGCGAGGGCGAGCGAGCCGCCGGCCGTGATGATCCAGGAAAAGATCGAGATGGTACCGACCTGTGCTAGCTTGGTCGGCAACAGAATGATGCCCGATCCCATCATGTTGACGGCAGTCAGGATGGTGAGCTGCCAGACATTCATCTTGCTTTTGGTCGCGCTCATATAGAACCCCCTCTATCGAACTCTACACTGCCTCAGTTAAGCAGTGCCGCTTGTGCCGATATGCCGCTTTGCCAGTGATGCTCCTTACGAGACGATTGACGATTCCTCACGCACAAAGTTTCCATTGTGCAAGCCATCGCACGTGCCACTTTTGATCCGAGACCTTGGCACAATTCCGTGGCAACCCGCTGCCACACCAAGAAACTCGACAGCATCACGGCGATCGGTAAAAGCACTAACGTGAGGTCGGGCACAGCGTCATTCCCCCTGACGTCCTGAGCAGACGATAAGCCGCTCAGGCCCCTGATTTGACTCGCGGAAGGATCACAGCCACACGTCGGTAGTCTGACACATCTCGATAGGCCGCACCATTTTTAATATAGATGGTTCGCACCTGTACGTGGCTGAGATTTATCAAATGGAAACTGTAGCCCGATGCATAACCGAGTCTTCGCGGCAACGTGGTTTGTTATCGCTTGACGCCCCCCGGCGCACATCTATGTCGTTACCTTTTGAAATTCTTTTGCTGCATCGCACAGTTGAGAGTGACGCAGGCACTGTCGCGGGTACTCGCAGCTCTAGCCGGTGACGCCGTCGCGCAGCGTCGTACTATTTCTTACTGCGGCATTTGCGCTTGCGTTACCAGACCATCTTAAGTTGAATGGTTGCGACCGCTGGTTAAGGGGACACCGACACACCAGCATATATCTCACTCGTTCCGTGGCCGAGAATTTCGGCGCGCTGCCTGGCAGCATGGAAGCAATGATGGCGACTGCCATCTCGTGAAACGAGGTAGCTATGACGATTCCGGTTGCCGACTATTTTCGCATTCTTGTCGTTGGGACTGAGTATGCCTGGGTCGCGAAACTGATCGAGGACAACCTGCGATTCCGCACGACCGTCTGTCCGGATGAGGAGGCGGAGGTGGCGATACGCGGGGGTGCCGATCTCGGCGCCATCGTCAGCTCACGCGAGTCAACGGAACTGGTCATCAAGACTCGTGACGCTCGTGGCCTCAGAATGCCGGTCTTCATGCTGACCCGGCGCGACACGGAAACCTTCACGGCGCCCTATCTGAAATCGCTGGCGGGCCTCTTCATGGCGGATCTTGAGACCCAGGCTTTCTATAAGAAACAGTTGCTCAATGCCGTGGAAGCCTATGCGGCGAGCCTGATGACGCCATTTTTCGGCGCCCTGATGGCATACGACTTCCATGCCAATCGCAGCTGGGCCTGTCCGGGCCATCAAGGCGGCCAGATGTTCATGCATCACCCGGTTGGCCGCCTCTTCTATGAGCATATGGGCGAGAACGTTTTCCGCGACGATATCTGCAACGCCATGGTCTCGCTGGGTGATCTGCTGATCCATGAGGGGCCGGCTCTGGCGGCGCAGCGGGAGGCGGCGAAGGTATTCGGTGCCGATCGCACCTATTTCGTGCTCAATGGCACCTCGGCCTCGAACAAGGTCGTGAACACCGCCTTGCTGCGCAGCAAGGACATCGTCCTCTTCGACCGCAACAATCATAAATCCAATCATCATGGTGCCCTGTTCGTCGCGGGTGCGATCCCGATTTATTTGGAGACCGATCGCAACGGCTACGGCATGGTGGGGCCGATCGACTGGTCGGCCTTCGATGAGAAGGCGATCCGCGAGAAGATCCGCCATCATCCGCGCCTCAAGGGTACAGATGCCTGGAAGAAAGAGCGACCGATCCGCGTCGCCGTGATCGAGCAATGCACCTATGACGGCACCGTCTATAATGCCCGCGCTGTGCTGGAGAAGATCGGCCATCTTTGTGAGTACATTCATTTCGATGAGGCCTGGGCCGGCTTTGGCGCCTTCCATCCGCTGATGAAGGATCATTTCGGCATGGGGCTGAGGCTGGGTGAGGGCGACCCTGGCATCATCGCCACGCAATCGACCCATAAGCAGCTGGCGGGCTTTTCCCAGGCATCGCAGATCCACGTCCGCGACGCCCATATGGGAGAGAAGCCCTCCCGGGTCAACCACAAGCGCTTCAACGAGATGTTCATGCTGCAGGCATCGACATCGCCCTTCTATCCGCTGTTCTCCAGCCTGGACGTCAACGCGCAGATGCATGCCGACAAGGCCGGCCATGTGCTGTGGGACGACGTGGTAAAGCTCGGTATCGAAGCCAGGAAGGCGGTGCGCATGCGCTTCAACGGCCTTCTCGATCCCTTCGTGCCAGATATCGTTGAGTATCGCGGCAAGACGGTGAAATGGGAGGATGTGCCGACCGATAAACTGGCCGCCGAGCAAAAATACTGGCAGCTCGCTCCCGGCGCCAAATGGCATGGCTATCGCAATCTCGGCGAAGATGTCGCCATGGTCGACCCGACCAAGTTCATGCTGACGACGGCCGGCATTAATCGCAAGACCGGTAAATACGAAAAAACCGGGGTGCCGGCGACCATCCTCGCCAACTATCTGCGCGAAAACAACGTCATTCCGGAAAAGAACGACCTCAACAGCATCCTGTTCCTGATGACGCCGGCCGTGGGCGAGGGGAAGATGGCGATGCTGATCGCGGCCCTCGAGCGCTTCCGGGAGCATTACGAGGCCGACAGCCCGCTCTCAAGCGTCGTGCCGATGCTCTATGCCAGGAACGAGGCTCGCTATCGCGGCTACACCCTGAAGCAGCTCGCCCAGGAGATGCACGGCTTCTTCGTCGATAAGAACGTGAAGGAGTTGCAGCGGCTCTGCTTCCGCTATGAGAGCTTTCCCGAACAGGCCATGTCGGCGCGCGACGCGAATGAGGCGCTGGTTGGCGGCGAGGTCGATTACGTGCCGATGTCCGAGGTCAAAGGCCGGATTGCCGCCACCTTGGCCCTCATCTATCCGCCTGGGATTGGCATCATCGTCCCCGGCGAGCGCTACGACGACAAGGCGCAGCCGATGATCGACTATTTCCTCACCTTCGAGGAAAGCTGCAACCGTTTCCCGGGATTCTCTTATGAGGTCCAGGGCGTCTATCAGGTCGTCGAAGACGGCCGGGTTACTTTCTATACCTATGTTGTGAAGGAATGAACGCGAAGAGCTGGGGATGCCAACCATCTGGCTGATGGCCCACTGATTGAATGATCGAAGGCATTGACAGGAGCAGGACCATGTCACGGACGAACAACAATCTGCATCGCGGTAATCGCCTGGGGATGTATGCCCTCGTCATCGATGACGAGTTGAATGATCAGACGGCCGGCAGCCGCGCCTTGCGCGCGTTGATTGCCGATCTGGAGACGCGGGACGTGCAGGTGGTGGAGGCGCTGACCGCTGCCGATGCCAAGGCGATCGCTTCGTCGGATACGGCCATTCAGTCGGTCTTGCTGGACTGGGATTTCCGCAACGACAAGGGGCATGCCCAGGCAGAGGAGCTGTTGGCGCATATCCGCGCGCGCAATCCCAAGGTGCCGATCTTTCTGCTGACCAGCCGCAGTGCCGCCTCATCGATCTCGACCAAGGCGATGCAGGATGCCGATGATTTTATTTGGCTCCTCGAGGATACGACCGATTTCATCTGCGGCCGCATCGTCGCCGCGATGCAGCGCTATCGGCAGCAGGTGCTGCCGCCGATGTTCAAGGCGCTGGTGGAGTTCTCCAACATCTATGAGTATTCCTGGCATACGCCGGGCCATACCGGCGGCACTGCCTTCCTGAAGTCGCCCTCGGGCCGCGCCTTCTTTGAATTCTTCGGCGAAAGCCTGTTCCGCTCGGACCTGTCGATTTCGGTCGGCCAGCTTGGCTCGCTGCTGGATCACTCGGGGCCGATTGGTGAGAGCGAACGTTACGCGGCGCGGGTGTTCGGCTCGCATCGCAGCTATACGGTGACCAATGGATCATCAACCTCCAACCGTGTGATCCTGATGGCCAGCGTGACCCGCAATCAGGTCGCCCTCTGCGATCGGAATTGCCACAAGTCCGCCGAACATTCGATGACCTTGTCGGGAGCCATCCCGACCTATCTCATCCCGACCCGCAACAAGCTTGGCATCATCGGTCCGATCCCGCCGGAGCGGCTGACGGCGAAGGCCGTGAAGCAGATCATTGCCGATAATCCCCTGGTCGGTAAGGATATCGATCCGACACCGGTTCATGCCATCATCACCAATTCGACCTATGACGGCCTCTGCTACAACGTCACTCGGGTCGAGGAGGTTCTTGGAAAGACCGTCGACCGGCTGCATTTCGACGAGGCCTGGTATGGCTATGCCCGGTTCAACCCGATCTATCACAACCGCTTTGCCATGCATGGCGATCCCAAGGATCATAAGAAGGATGGCCCGACGGTCTTCGCCACGCATTCGACGCATAAGCTGCTGGCAGCATTGTCGCAGGCTTCGTTCATCCATGTGCGCGATGGGCGGCGGCCGATTGACCACGGGCGCTTCAACGAATCCTTCATGATGCATGCCTCAACCTCGCCGCAATATGCCATCATCGCCTCGAATGACGTGGCGGCCTCGATGATGGAGGAAAGCGGCGAGGCACTGACCACGGAATCGATCCGGGAGGCGGTCGGCTTCCGCCAGATGTTGGCCCGGCTGCATGCCGAATTCACCAAGAAGGGCGATTGGTTCTTCACCGGCTGGCAGCCGGAATCCGTGAAAGACGCCAAATCGAAAAAGAAGGTGCCGTTCCATCAGGCATCGGAAGAGCAGCTAGTTAGCGATTCCAGCTGCTGGGTCCTGCATCCCGGCGAGGATTGGCATGGTTTCGAAGGGCTGGAAGACAATTACTGCATGCTCGACCCGATCAAGGTCTCGATCCTGACGCCGGGTGCGACCGCCAGCGGCGGTATCGGCAAGGAAGGTATCCCGGCCAGCATCGTCACTGCCTATCTCGGCCAACAGGGCATTGTCGTCGAGAAGACGACGGATTTCACCATCCTGTTCCTGTTCTCGATCGGCATCACCAAGGGCAAATGGGGCACGCTGGTGAATGCGCTGCTCGACTTCAAACGCGACTACGATGCCAATGCCCCGCTGGAACAGGTCCTGCCTGGCCTGGCCGCGTCCTATCCGGCGCGCTACCGCGACATGGGCCTGAAGGACCTCGCCGATGCCATGTTCGCGACAATGAAGAAGGTGCGCACCACCGAGTTCCTCGCCAAGGGCTTCGCGGTGCTGCCGAAGGCCGATTACAGCCCGGTCGAGGCTTATGAGCAGCTGGTGAAGGGCAATGTCGAACTGGTGACCCTGGATCAGTCGGTGGGACGTGCGGTGGCCACGGGTGTCGTACCGTATCCGCCGGGCATTCCGCTGCTGATGCCGGGCGAGAATACCGGCCCCGCCGATGGCCCGCTGCTCGGCTATCTCAAATCGCTGGAAGCCTATGACCGGATGTTCCCCGGCTTCACCCATGACACCCATGGTGTTGAAGTCGAGGATGGCGTCTATCGCGTCTGGTGCGTCAAAGGCCGCAAGAAATAGCCGGGGGAGGTGGTCTCAGCCGCATCTCTCGATCAGCGACATGGCAGCGGCCGGGTTGCGCTCCTTGAAGCCGCTGATGACATAGAGGAAGACATCGCGCTGCGTGGCTTTCTTGGGGGCCGGTCCGACGCTTTCGAGATCGTCGGGCCGGCCGCCTTCGGCATAGATCTTGGCGCGCTTCACCCAGGCGTCGAGTGCCTTGCTCGAATAGCCGAGCTTTTCCTTCTCCACCGTTCCCATGACACGCAGATAGACGAAGGGGGCGGTGACATCGGCGATCTGCGGATAATCGGAATCCGCGGCGGTGATAACGGCGACCTCATGCTCGCGGGCAAGGGCGATGAAATCCGGTGATTTGAAGCTGTCATGCCGCACTTCGACCGCGTGGCGTAATTTGTAGCCATCGAGGCTCTTCGGTAGCAGCTTGAGGAAGGCGGCGAAATCATCTGGATCGAATTTCTTCGTGCCCATGAATTGCCAGTTGATCGGCCCGAGCTTGTCCTTGAGTGCCGTAATGCCGCTTTCCAGGAATTTCTCGATCGAACCGCCAGCCTCGGCAAGGACACGCCGGTTGGTGGCGAAACGCGGCCCCTTCAAAGCGAAGACGAAATCATCCGGTGTCTCATCGTGCCATTTCTCGAAGCTCTCGCGCTTCTGCGAGCCGTAATAGGTGCCGTTGACCTCGATGCTGGTCAGTTTGCTGCTGGCATATTCCAGTTCGCGCTTCTGGGCGAGGCCATCGGGATAGAAGGTGCCGCGCCAGGGTTCGAAGGTCCAGCCGCCGATGCCGATGCGAATATGCGCCTTGGCGGTTCTTGCCATCATGAAACTCCCTGGGAAAACGCGCGACGGAAAGGTGCCGCAGATGCAGGCGATAGCAACATGTGCCGCCGCCGCTGGCAACTCCCTCCGTCATCACATAGCCGAGCGATGAAGCCGGCTGGGGCATTCTCTTGCCATACAACTGACAGCAGGAGGTCAACGCCGGCGCGATTTAGCCCGCAAGACAATGATGATGATCAAGCCGACCAGGGCGAGCAATCCGCCGCGATAGATCCACGGCGTTTCATTGATCATGAAGCTGCTGGCCGGGTAGGGGAAATAGCCGCTGCCCTGGCCCATCCAGATGAGGCCGATGATGAGGGCGAGGACACCAACCACGAAGCCGACAGCTTTCATCTCGTTCTACCTTCCGACAATGCTTGTTTCTTCAGTGGCGAGTATTTAGTCATATACCACTTTTAAGGGATTTCACACTTGGTATTTCGCCCTTAAACCGCTGTGGTAAGGGCGTCTTAACCTTCCGATCCTAGGTTTCGGATATCGCATATCACGCCCGAGATGAGATGTCGCCAGATCGGATGCCGTCCCCAGCCAAACGGTTCCGCTTGACCCGCAATTTCGCGCTGCTATCGGCGGTGGTGTTGCTGGCGACCGCGGTCGGCTTGTCGCTGTTTTATCGCAGCTGGGCGGTCGAGCAGATGGAGGCGGAGGCCGAGCAGTCCAACGTATCTGTTGCCCGGTTGCTGTCCAATAGCCTGCTGAATTGGGATGCTGACATTCTGGCTCGCCTCGGCGCCTATAGCCCCGGTGAACTGCCCGGAAAATCCGAGATGGCCGATCTTGCCACGCATATCGGCGCTTTGGTCCGGCATGCACCGATCATCAAGGTCAAGATTTATGACCTTGATGGCCGTACCCTGTTTTCGACCGACCATCGGGAGATCGGCGAAGACGAGGATGACGATGACGGCGTTGTCGCCGCTGCCAAGGGTGTCGTCGCCAGTGAACTGGTCCACGCCAATACCATGGATGCCTTCGAGGGCCAGATCAGCGATCGCGACATCATCTCCAGCTACGTGCCGATCCGCGCCAATGCCGGCCGGGCCTTGTCCGTTTCGGGTGGGGCGAGCGGGGGACAGGGGGCTGCAGGCCAGGGGAAGGCGGCCGATATCATTGGCGTCTTCGAGGTCTATAGCGACGTCACGACTTTCGTCGCCGCCATCAATCGGTTCACCGTCTGGCTGATCGCGATCACGGTTGGCGGCGCCCTGGTCATCAATCTCTTCCTGGTGCTGATCGTCGGGCGCGGTGACCGATTGCTGCAGCGGCAGCATGAGCGCAGCCTGGAATTGGCCCGTACGGCGACGCAGGCGGATGAGCGCAACAAGGCGAAGACCGAGTTTCTCGCCAATATGAGCCATGAATTGCGGACGCCCCTGAACGCCATCATCGGCTTTTCCGATCTGATGTTGAAGCAGACCTTCGGGCCTTTGGGCGACGCGCGCTATGACGGTTATGTCAGTGATATTTACGAAGCCGGCGGGCAGCTTTTGGGAACGGTCGACAATATCCTTGATCTCACCAAGATCGAGCTTGGTCGCATGGAGCTCCACAGCAGCGATGTCAGGCCGGCGGATGTCGTCAATGATGTGATCCGATCGGTTGCACCATTCGCCTCGGCGCATGAGGTCGGCATCCGTTCAGAACTTCCTGACGACCTGCCTGTCCTGGTTACGGATCCCGGCAAGCTCAGGAAGTGTCTCGTCAACCTGATGTCGAATGCGGTGAAGTTCTCGCCATCGCGCGGCACCGTCATCCTGTCCTGTCGCCGGCTGGAGGCTGGATGGTGCCAGTTCGCCGTAATCGACCATGGCATCGGGATGTCAGCCGAGGAGATACCGGTTGCCTTGTCGGCATTCCGGCAGGTCGACGGCTCCCTTGCCCGTAAATTTGAGGGGGCCGGCCTGGGACTGCCCCTGGCCAAGGCCCTGGGCGCATTGCTGGGCGGCCGGCTGGAAATAGAGAGTGCAGCCGGCAGTGGTACCACGGTGACGATCACGCTGCCGGCGCATCCGGTGCCGGAGACGCTGCCGCCCAGAGCGGTTGCTGCGGTTTAAGCGGATTATCTGCGGTCGAGTCCGGTCTTCGTACTGACGCCGCGTAATGCCGTGTCCGATCACCGTTTAGCTCTTTATGCCTAAGCGGCCTTTCCCAACCTCTGATTGTAGCGGTTTGCTGACAAATCCCGTTTGTGGAAAATTGTTGGAAGGGACGTCAGACGACGCGGGAAACCAGCAGCCGTGCCATTATCGCTTTGCTTGGCAAGTTTTTCTTATCGCTGAAATTGCGAAATCTGCTGCTTCAAAGGGGCACGGTTTCGATTCATGTGTTGCAACCTGTGGCAACGTGCCATTAATCTATCATCAAAACGAACTAAGAATTTGAAACAGGGGCTGACAATCGATTTCCACCTGGGCGAACCGCTGGGAAACAGTGGCCGTGCCGTATTCGATTGTAAGTAGGCGTGCTGTTGGTTGGCCCCTGAGCCGACAGATGTATCGTCTTGGGAGGATGTAAATGACTAGGTTGAATCGTCGTACAGTACTGAAAGGGGCGGCCGCGGCCGCTTCTGTTATCGGCGCACCGCGTTTCGTGCGAAATGCCTTCGCCTCGTCTGGCGAACTCAATTTCATGGGCTGGGCCGGTTATGACTTCAAGGCTGCCTTTGCCGCCTTCAACAAAGCCACCGGCATCAAAGTGAATTTCAACGAGCAGCCCGATCAGGATGCGATGTTTGCCCAGTGCAAACTCGCTCTGCAGACCGGCGCTGTTGACTGCGTCGAGCCGACGCTCGATCGCTTTGGCGGCTGGGTCGCCAATGGCATCATCCAGCCGTGGGATCCCAACAAGCTGGTTCTCGCCAACTATCTCGATGGCGTGCCGGGCGGCAAGCCGGGCGATGCCGGTGAGCTCAACGGCAAGCGTTATTTCGTCCCCTCGGTCTGGGGCACGGAAGCGCTGGTCTACAGCAAGAAGGATGCGCCGGAGACCTACGGTACGGCCAGCCTCGCCGATCTCTTCGATCCGAAGTTCGAAGGCAAGGTAACGGTTCGCGCCCATTCGTCGCTGGCCGCGCTCGGCCGCGTCATGGACGGCCAGGGCAAGCTGCCCAAGCCCTTCCTTGAAGGCTACAAGGACGAAGCCTCGATGAAGGCGATCTGGGACGTCGTGCTTGCCGAAGCGATCAAGCACAAGGCCAATGTCGCCCAGTGGTGGGCGTCTGAGAACGAAGCCCAGGGTGCGTTCCGCACCAATGGCTGCGTCCTCGGCCTGTGCTGGGATTCGACCGGCGCCAACATGGCCTCGGAAGGCTTCGGCTTCATTGCGCCGAAGGAAGGCGCCTTCGCCTGGAGCCAGGGCTTCGTGCAGATGGCCAATGCCAAGAACAGCGACCAGGCCCATGAATGGGCCAAGTGGGTCTCGACCGCGGAAGGTGCGGCGGCCTGGGCCTCGGCGTTCAAGGCGAACGCGGTCGGCAAGGGCGGTGTCGAGCTTGCCGATCAGGGCGTGAAGGACTTCTACAAGGCTGCCTATCCGGGCGATGCGCTGCAGAAGCTGTGGTGGTGGCCGGCGCAGGACGCTTGGTTCGTCAAGCTGCGTGGCGAATACGCCGACAAGTTCAAGGCTGCGTAATCGATCGACTGGCCGGCTGCCGGGTCCGCACTGGATCCGGCAGCCGGCTATTTCGCCTGGGGTCCTGCCGCATCCACTGAGCGGCTTTCTTGAATTATTGGGGTTTTTATGAGTGAAGGCGTCGAGCTTTCCGCCGTGTGCTGCGACTTTGGCGATTTCCGCGCCGTCGACCACGTTTCGGTAACCATCAAACCGGGTGAGTTCTTCTCCTTCCTAGGCCCGTCGGGCTGCGGCAAGACGACGATCTTGCGCATGGTGTCCGGCTTCATTTCGCCCAGCGAGGGCGAGATCAAGATCGGTGGCCAGAACATGCGGGGAATCGGCCCCAACAAGCGGCCGACCGCGCTGATTTTCCAGAACCTGGCGCTGTTTCCGCTGATGCCGGTCTGGGAAAATATCTCCTTCGGTCTTGAGGTGCGCGGTGTCGACAAGGAGACGCGGCGCGCCAAGGCGGAGGAACTGCTCCGCCTGGTCGACCTGCCGAATTCAGCCGACAAGGCGATCAGCCAGCTGTCGGGCGGCCAGAAGCAGCGCGTCGCCATTGCCCGCGCGCTCGCCGTCGAACCAAAGGTCATGCTGCTCGACGAGCCGCTCTCGGCGCTCGATCTCAAGTTGCGCCAGCATATGCGGGCCGAGTTGCGCGCCATCCAGAAGCGGACCGGCGTCACCTTCATTTACATCACTCATGACCAGGGTGAGGCGCTGGCCATGTCCGACCGGGTTGGCGTGATGTCGCAAGGCAAGCTGCAGCAGGTCGACACGCCGCAGGCCATTTACAACCAGCCGGCCAACGGCTTCGTCGCCTCTTTCGTCGGGGAAAACAACATCTTCACCGGCACGGTCGAAAATGTCGCCGGCCAGATGGGGACTTTCGGGACATCGGTAGGCAATTTCACGGCAGCGATCGGTCCCGGCGTGACGCGGAATTCTGCGGCCCGCCTTTATGTGCGGCCGGAATATGCCCATCTCCAGGCGGCTCCGGCGGCCGGCAACAGCTTGCCGGTGGCGGTGGAAAACGTCGCCTTTGAAGGCAACTTCATCAACGTCCATCTCAGCGATGCCCATGGCGGCGCGCGTATCATCCAGATGCGCAACGACAAGGCGATCGCGGTGCCGGCACCGGGCGAGCGCCTGCATATGAGTTTCGCCCCGGAAAACGCCATGATCCTGGCGGATGGCGCGGGTCAGCCTGCCTCGCGCAGCGCCGCGCAATCGGCTCTGGAGGCATCCCATGCGTGAGCTGGTTAGGCGATATGGCCTGACGCTGGCAGCTGTCTTCGCGGGTTTGACGGCGTTCTGGTTATTGGCCCTGGTGGTCTTTCCCTATTTCTTCCTGGCCGAAACCTCGTTCCGGCACTATCTGCCGGTCGATCAGCTCGGTGGCCCGAACGATACCTTTACGCTGTCGAATTACCTCACCTTCGTCAGCAGCTCGAGCACGACGCCGTTTCTGTTCCTGAACGTGCCGATCCATGTCTACATCTTCATCGAGACGGTGCTTTTCAGCAGCGTGGTGACGATCATTACCTTTTCGCTGGCTTACCCCCTGGCTTATTTCCTCGCCAAGGTCGCCAATGTGAAGACAGTGCCGACGCTGTTTCTGTTGCTGCTGATTCCGCTCTGGGTCAGCGAGATCCTGCGCAGCTTCGCCTGGTACATCATTCTCTCCTATCAGGGACCGTTGAATGCACTGCTGGGCGTATTCGGGTTGCACCAGGTAAGATGGTTGACGGCCTATAACGGCGTCATCGTCGGCTTGGTCTATACCTACGTGCTCTTCATGCTGTTCCCGATCTACAACGCCATTTCGACACTGGACACCAACCAGATCGAAGCAGCGCAGGATATGGGTGCCAGATGGTGGCAGATCCACCGGCGCATCATCCTGCCGCATTCCAAGCCAGGCGTCGCTTCCGGCTGCGTGATGGTCTTCATGCTGTCGGCGGGATCGATTATCGTGCCGTCGCTCCTGGCATCGCCCAGCTCCCGCTGGTTCACCGAGGTCATCCAGCAGTGGATGTTTGAATCGCAGGATTGGAACACCGGCTCCGCTTATGCCTTCCTGCTGCTGCTGATTTGCACCATTTTCGTCTCGGTCATGATGCGCCTGTTCAAGGTGCGCCTTGCCGATATTGCCCAGTGAGCATGAGATGAACAAAACACCGCCGAGCCGCATCCTTTTCAACATCTACGTGGCGATCTTTCTCGCCTTCATGTTGATCCCGCTGGCCATCATGGGCGGGGCGGCCCTGAATGCCTCACGCTTCCCCTCGGTCTATCCCTGGAAGGGTTTCACCGATCAGTGGTTCATCGATCTCTGGAATGATGATCGGATGCTGAATGCCGCCAAGAACACCGTTCTGGTGGCCCTTGGCGTCGTCTGCATGGCGGTGCCGATCGGTACCGCCGGTGGCATCCTGATCAACAGCCTGCGTGGGCGCTCGCGGTCTTTCCTCTATGGTCTGATGGTGGCGCCAATCCTGACGCCAGGTGCGGTCATCGGCATCTCGACGCTGCTGTTCTGGAACAAGTTCGATGTGCCGGCCGGCCTGCATCTCTCCGCCTTCGGCCAGGTCTCTTATATTGCCGCTTATGTCATGCTACTGGTTTTGGCACGGCTCCAGAGCTTCGATAAGGGGCTGGAGGAAGCAGCACTCGACCTCGGTGCCAGCCATGCGCAGGTTATTCGCCGCATCCTGGCGCCGCATCTTTACCCGGCGATCGGTGCCGGCGCGTTGATCGCTTTCTTCCAGTCGGTGGAAAACTTCAATGTCACGCTCTTCACCAAGGGCACCTACGATACGCTGACGGTTTATGTCGGCTCGAAGGTACGTACGGGTATAACGCCGACCATCAATGCGCTGGCCCTGATTCTGATCACCATCACGATCATTGGTGCGGCGGCCTATGAAGTGCTGCGGCGGCGTGAAGAAAGCCGGCAAGAAAAGCTGCGCGAATTGGCGCGGGAGGCCGAAGTGGCAACCGAAGCAGCCCTGCTGACGGGCGCCACGGAAACCGCCTGACGCGACCAGCACTGCCCGTATTATGCATACAAACGGCCAGCCGGTTTCCCGGCTGGCCGTTTCTGTTCAAGACACTTGGCAAGTGAGGTCGGTATCTGGGACTATTAGCCTGTGCCTGCATTCTCAATGCAACATGTCGGAGCAGCGACGCGGCCCGAATAGTTGGAAGTGTTTTGGGGGGAGGCGATGGTCAACGATCTTTCCGCTGATATCAGGCAACGCGGCCGCGAAGTCTTTCGGCGCGTTGTAGAAGCCGTGCCCAGCGCGATGCTGGCCATCGGCCCCGATGGCCGAATCGTCTTGGCGAATGCCCAACTTGATCAACTTTTTGGCTATGCGCGCGGCGAACTCGTTGGCCAGTCGATCGAGGTTCTAGTGCCGGAAAGATATCGGCACGGCCATCCCGATTTGCGTCAGGGCTTCTTCGCGCGACCCCAGTCGCGACCGATGGGTGCAGGGCGCGACCTCTATGGGTTGCGCAAGGATGGGAGCGAGTTTCCCGTGGAGATTGGCCTCAACCCGATCGAGACCGAGGACGGCACCTTGGTGCTGTCATCTATTATCGATCTCTCGCCGCGCAAGCGCATCGAAGAACGCTTCCGTCGGGTGGTCGAAGCGGCCCCGAATGCGATGGTGATGATTAACAGCGCCGGCTTGATCGAGATGGTGAATAACCAGGCGGAGCGTTTGTTCGGTTATGATCGAGCCGAGATTCTCGGCCGCCCCATTGAGACATTGGTACCGATGCGCTTCCGACCGGGACATCCGCAATTGCGCAGCGACTTTTTCACCGATCTGCAGTCACGTCCCATGGGGGCCGGGCGCGATCTTTATGCGCTGCGCAAGGATGGCAGCGAGTTTCCGGTCGAGATCGGCCTCAACCCGATCGAGACCGATGAGGGCACGCTGGTATTGTCGTCCATCATCGATCTCTCGCCGCGCAAACGCGTGGAAGAGCGCTTTCGTCGCGTGGTCGAGGCAGCCCCTAGTGCCATGGTGATGATCACCAGGGCCGGCCTGATCGAAATGGTCAATGACCAGGCGGAACGCATGTTCGGCTATGACCGCGCCGATCTGCTTGGTCGCTCGGTGGAGATTCTGCTGCCGAACCGCTTCCGGCAGAATCACCCGCAGCTGCGCAGCGACTTTTTCACGGACCTGCAGTCACGATCGATGGGGGCGGGGCGCGATCTTTACGCCTTACGCAAGGATGGCAGCGAGTTTCCGGTCGAGATCGGCCTCAATCCGATCGAGACCGAGGAGGGGACGATGGTGCTCTCCGCCATCGTCGACATTTCCGATCGGAAACAGAAGGAGCAGCGCATCGAGGAGGCACTGGAAGAAAAGAATATCCTGCTGGCGGAAATCCATCATCGCGTCAAAAACAATCTGCAGATCGTCCACAGCTTGCTTGACCTGCAATCAGCCCGGCTGACGGATCAGGCTGCCATCGAGATGCTGAATGACAGCAAGAACCGGGTCAGTTCGATGGCGCTCATTCACCAGATACTCTATCAATCGAAGGACTTCGCCGAGATCGACTTTCGCTCGGTGCTGGAGTCCCTGGTACCGACACTGACCCAGTCCTATCGCGTCTCGCCAACCGACATCGATGTGCAGCTCGACGCCGAGAATGTCTTGCTGGCGCTCAACGCGGCAATTCCCTGCGGGCTAATCGTCAACGAACTGATATCGAATGCGCTGAAGCATGCCTTTCCTGCCGGACGGTCGGGTCGGATCAATATATCGATGAAACTCGGCGATGGTGACATTGTGGAGTTGCGCGTCGAGGATAACGGTGTCGGCATCCCTGCTGAGATCGACTTTGAAACTACGTCGACCCTGGGACTGCAACTGGTGCAGCTGTTGACCAGTCAGTTGAAAGGGACGCTCGACGTCAACCGGGTCAATCCGACCTGTTTCACGATTGCCTTTCCGGCGGTGCGTTCAAACTTCGAATCGAGCACGTGACGCGGCGAAAGGCGCGCGTCTCGTGGATATATGACTCCCTCAGGATATCGCCGGATCCTTGCCGGTGTGATTGGGCATTCCAGTTTCCGCCAAGACCACCCGTTCCGCCGGCAAGCTGACCCGCGCCGTTGTTCCCTTGTCGACTTCGCTTGCAAGGCTGAGTTTGCCGCCATGCAGTTCCGCCAATTGCCTGACCAGAAAGAGGCCGAGCCCGGTTCCCTCGACGCGGCGGGTCTGGGCGCTTTCCAACCGCTGGAAAGGCTCCTGGGCGCGCTCGATATCAGCGGCGGGCATGCCGCAGCCGGTATCCGCTATCTCGATCACAAAATTCTGCTCATTGTCGATCCGGGCATGGACGGTAACGGAACCACCGGGCGGCGTGAACTTGACCGCGTTCGACATCAGATTGAGGGCGATCTGCTTGAGTCGCATCTCATCGGCGATAATCAGCGGCAGGTTCGTATCGCTATCGTTGGATAGAAGAATACCATTCGCTTGGGCTAATGGCTCGACCAGGATGCAGCATTCGGCAAGAAGCTGTGCGGCATCGATCTTCTCACTGCGCAATTCCATATGCCCGGCTTCAATCTTGGCGAGATCAAGGACATTGTTCACCAGCCCGAGCAGGTGGTTGCCGGCATCATGAATGAAGCCGCCATATTCCCGGTATTGAGGCGGGACGACGCGGCCATGTACCTCATCCATGATGATCTGTGAAAAACCCAGAATGGCATTGAGTGGCGTGCGGAATTCGTGACTCATATTGGCGACGAAATCGGACTTCGCGCGGCTTAAAGATTCGGCCTCTTCTTTCGCGGCCCGCAATTCGTCAAGGAAACGCATCTGGTCGGTAATGTCCCGTCCGGTTCCGCGATAGCCGCTGAAACTGCCGTCAGCGGCAAAGACGGGGATGCCGTTGACCACAAGATGGCAAGGCGGCGCATCCAGGAAATGGCGGACGAAACGGAAATCGTGAAACGGGCGTCGCTCATCCAGGTCCGTCATATGCCGAACGATCTTCGTGTCGCCTTCCTCTTCAAGCACCATATCGCGCCAGCTATGCCCGATCGCGAGCACGCCAGCCATGCGCGCCTGCAGGGCCGGCTGGCAGGAAATCCAGTTGAAGCGCAGCGTCTCGTCCAGTTCCCAGAACCAGTCGGAAGAGAGCTCGGCAAAATCGCGTAACTGCCGTTCCCGCTGGCGTTTCAGCCGATCGGTCGCGCTATTGGCAATCGCCATTTGCAAGGTCGCGTGCAATTCGCGTTCGGAAAACGGTTTCAGCAGATAGCCATAAGGATTGGTTGCGGCAGCGCGGCTCAATGTTGCTTCTTCGGAATAGGCGGTGAGATAGACGACGGGGGTCAGGTCGTCAGCGGGCATCATGGCCGCGGTCTGAATGCCGTCGATGTCACCTTCGATATTGATGTCCATCAGGACGACATCGGGATGTGTCTGCTGCAGAAATTGCAGCGCCTGCTCACCGGAGGCGACGACGGCGACAACGGCATAGCCGAGTTTGGTCAATTGCTGCTTGAGGTGGAGGGCGACGATACGCTCGTCTTCGACGACCAATACACGAATTGGCTGCATCAGGTTCTCCCTGGATACCTACTGCACAATTCCGCCCCTAGACGCTCTGCTGCTTTTTAGGAAGTTTGTCGCAGCTCAGACCGGCTGCCAAGTCCTAAAGATATCCCATTCCACTTTTTCAATTCCGTGGTCGTGGCGTATTCCAGCAAGCCAGCTGGATCGCCCGTATCCGCAGTAGGGCTTGATAGCTTCTCTGACGGAAGTTGGAAGGTGTAAACGGCATGGCCGCATTTGAAGCTTCCCGCTATTCTGGTTTCACTAATGGCGACTTTTTTTCGTTTACAGTGAAATCAGTTCTGTCTAGCGTTGCTGGCATAAAGCGAGTGCCTATTGCGTGGGGAGCGCGTGGCCGAATGCCCGAAAGCAGGACCAGACCGGCAGCTGACCGGTCCGCCTTTACCTTTACCTGGAACGGCAAGACGGTGGCGGCCAGGGCCGGCGATACGCTGGCCGATGCCCTGTTTCGGGCGGGCCATCGGGTGAGCGGTACCAGTCGCAAGCGCCACCGTCCCATGGGGCTCTCGGGCGCCTTCGTGCAAGGCGTGATCGCCACGGTCGACGGCATTCCCAATCAGCGTCTCGACCACGTGTTCGTCCGGCCCGGCATGCGGGTGTCGCGGCAGAATTTCTGGCCGATGCCGCAGATGGATCTGCTCGCTCTCTTCAAGTACCTGCCGTCACGCTGGGTGCGGGGTGGCTTCGAACACACCCGCTTCATGCCAAGCGGAACCAGCCGCTTCCTGATCTGGGAACGCCTCCTGGCCTTCCTGGCCGGCGAGGGCCGGTTGCAGGCCGAGCCGCTGGAACCCGCCGTCATCCCAGGGCGCAAGCTCGCTTGCGATCTCGTCGTGATCGGCGGCGGCCCCGCAGGACGGCAGGCGGCCAATGCAGCGGTCTCGGTGGGCAAGCGCGTCGTGGTGATCACGCGCGGCCGGAAGCCGGGCCGGATGGCGGCACTGCTCGGAATCGAGATGCCATCACTGCATCCCGCGGTGACGCTGCTGACTGGGCACGAGGCCACCGGCATCTATCGCGACGGCAAGCTGGTTGTGGCGGCACCGGTAATATCG
>Ga0209455_1000775_pt1 | contig 17915 bp, 19 predicted proteins | sample AraplaCol_mCL_r2_FD_184275 | JGI IMG/M metagenome (GOLD analysis project Ga0209455, IMG submission 184275) | Arabidopsis root microbial communities from North Carolina, USA - plate scrape CL_Col_mCL_r2 (SPAdes) (version 2) | ecosystem: Host-associated > Plants > Roots > Endosphere | place: USA...
CCGCACCGCACGCGACAGCGTGCGCGCATCGGCCGGCGCCAGCTCCGACGCGTGCAGGCCGGTGTGGTTGCAGGTGGTCGGCGTCATCGCGTTGCAGAAGTCGTAGGTCATCAGGTTGAACCAGTCCAGCGACGGCGCCACCGCGGCGATGTCGATGCCGTCCACGAACGGGCCGTCGGCGGCGGCGATGCTGAGCAGGTAGTGCTTGCCGTGGCCGGCGCGATCGAACGTGGCGCGCAGCGTCTGGAGCAGGGCGGTGAAGTGCGCGCGGTCCTGCGGGCTGGAGGCGATGCCGGATTCGTGGTGGCCGGGGTATTCCCAGTCCACGTCGAGGCCGTCGGCGTGCGTTGCCGCCAGCAGCGCGGCGGCGCTGTCGGCGAAGCGTTGCCGACCGGCCGCGGTGGATGCCGCCTCGGAGAAGCCGCCCGCCTCCCAGCCGCCCACCGACACCGTCACTTTCAATTGCGGGTGCGCGGCCTTCAGCGCGATCCGCTGCGCCAGCCGCGTGCGGGCCGTGTCGCCGAGCGTCACCTGGCCATCGACCACCTGCGCGAACGCGAAGATCAAGGTGTCGATGCGGTCCACGTCGTCCGCGGGAATCGGGTGCTGCGCGGTGTCGTAGGCCACCACGCGATAGTGCTCGCCGGCAGCGGGAGCGGCTTGCGCACCGAAGGGCAGGGACAGCGCGGCCAGCAGCGCAAGCAGGGGGAGGAGACGGCGTGACGGCATCGGGGGACTTCCGCAACGGGGGGAGCGTGGATCATCGCAGCGCGCCGGCCGCGCGGCCAGTGCGGCGATACACTCAAGCGATGCCAGACCGGAATCCATGCGCGTGAGCCCCGCCGACACGCCTGCCAACCCGCCCGACGATCCGCGGCCCGAGCCGCCGCCCGAGCCCGATCCGTCCGACTGCTGCGGCGAAGGTTGCGTGCCCTGCGTCTACGACACGTACGAGGCGGCGCTGGAGCGCTACAAGGCCGCGCTGGCGGCGTGGCAGGCGCGGCATCCCGGCGCGTGAGATTTCCTGGCTCGACGAATTTGCGTCGAATCTCCATGAAATGACGGCGGCATTTGAGCCCCTCCCTTCAAGGGGAGGGTATGGGTGGGGATGGTGTGGATGGTCGTGAAACCCCATGCCCGCCCCGGCCCTCCCCTTGAAGGGGAGGGAGAAAAGCGGGCTTCCGCGTCGCATTGGCAAGCGCGCCTGCCGCCCCCAGATCGGCAGGCATCGTGCCACCGGATGCCGCCATGATCCCGTTCTCCGTCCTTGACCTCGCGCCGATCACCGAAGGCAGCGACGCCGCCCAGGCGTTCCGCAACACGCTGGACCTCGCGCAGCTCGCCGAGCGGCTGGGCTACCGGCGCTACTGGCTGGCCGAACACCACAACATGCCGGGCATCGCCAGCGCGGCGACCGCGGTGCTGATCGGGCATGTCGCCGCCGGCACTTCGACCATCCGCGTGGGCGCGGGCGGCATCATGCTGCCGAACCACGCACCGCTGCAGGTGGCCGAAGCGTTCGGCACGCTGGCCGCGCTGCACGGCAACCGCATCGACCTCGGCCTGGGCCGCGCGCCCGGCACCGACCACGCCACCGCGCGGGCGCTGCGCCGCTATTACGACAGCGCCGATGCGTTCCCGCAGGACGTGGCGGAGTTGCTGGCCTACTTCGAGCCGGCTGCGCCGGGGCAGGCGGTGCGCGCGGTGCCCGGTGCAGGCAGCGAGGTGCCGGTGTGGCTGCTCGGTTCCAGCCTGTTCGGCGCGCGGCTGGCCGCACAGCTGGGCCTGCCGTACGCATTCGCCTCGCACTTCGCGCCCGACGCGATGGACGAGGCGCTGGCGCTGTACCGCCGCGACTTCCGCCCCTCGGCGCGGCTGGCGCGGCCGTACGCGATGCTTGGCATCAACGTGGTGGCGGCGGACAGCGACGACGAGGCACGGCGGTTGTTCACCACCCAGCAGCAGAGCTTCATCAACCTGCGTCGCGGCCATCCCGGCCTGATCCCGCCGCCGATCACCGACATCGAGGCGTACTGGACGCCGCCGGAAAAGCTGATGGTGGAACGCGCGCTGGCCTGCGCCGTGGTCGGCGGTGCCGCCACGGTGAAGCAGGGCATCGCGGCCTTCATCGACCGTCACCGGCCGGACGAGCTGATGATCGTCAGCAACGTGTTCGAGCATGCGCTGCGGCGGCGCTCGTACGAGCTGGTCGCCGCCGCGTGCGACCGGCTTGCGACGGGGATTCATGCGGATCGGTCATAATGGCCGGCTTCCCTTGCTCTGACGAACCTCTTTACGCATGAAAACCCCCGCCGGCCTGCAGGCGCTGATCGATGACGGCGTGATCGACGAAGTGCTGCGTCCGCTCAAGAGCGGCAAGGAGGCGTCCGTCTACGTGGTGCGCTCCGGCGACGCGATCCGCTGTGCCAAGGTCTACAAGGACATGGCCCAGCGCAGCTTCCAGCAGCGCGTGCAGTACCAGGAAGGGCGCAAGGTGCGCGGCAGCCGGCAGGCGCGCGCGATGGGCAAGGCGACGAAGTTCGGCCGCAAGGAGGCCGAGGCCGCGTGGAAGAACGCCGAGGTGGACGCGCTGTATCAGCTCGTCGCCGCCGGCGTGCGGGTGCCGCAGCCGCACGGCTACTTCAACGGCGTGCTGGTGATGGAACTGGTCGCCGATGCCGACGGCTATTCCGCGCCGCGGCTGGGCGAGGTGGAACTGTCGGCGGACACCGCGCGCGAGTTCCACCGCGTGCTGATCCGCCAGGTCGCGCGGATGCTGTGCGAGGGGCTGATCCACGGCGACCTGTCCGAATACAACGTGCTGGTGGCGCCGGACGGCCCGGTGATCATCGACCTGCCGCAGGTGGTCAGCGCCGCCGGCAACAACGCCGCGCGCACCATGCTGCGGCGGGACGTGGGCAATCTCACGATCAGCCTGGCGCGCTTCGCGCCGGAACTGCTCGACACGCATTACGCCGAGGAAATGTGGGCGCTGTTCGAGCAGGGCGAATTGCAGCCGGACAGCGAACTGAGCGGCCATTTCGTGTTCGACGAGAGCGACGTCGACGTGGACAGCGTGATGCAATCGATTCTCGATGCGCGCGAGGAAGCGCGCATCCGCCAATTGGGGCGCGAGGCGGCTGCTGCCGAGCCGTAACGCGCCCGCGTAGGAGCGGCTTCAGCCGCGATTGCGTCCCACGGTGACAAATGCGTCACGGCTGAAGCCGCTCCTGCGGGGGCGACTCACCGCTTGGCGGCTTTCTTCGCCGCCTTCTCGGCCTTCTTCTCCTTGGGCGTCTTCAGCGGCTTCTTCTTGTCGCTCTTTTTCTGTTCCATGCCTTTCATGGCGTTCTCCTGCGGGTGGGTGTGGTGGCTGCATGGTGCCACTTTGCAGGGGCGATGGCACTCAGTTCGGGTCGACTTGAAGCAGCTCGACCTCGAACACCAGCGAGGCGTCCGGCGGAATCGCGCGGCCGGCGCCGCGCTCGCCGTAACCCAGTGCCGCGGGAATCAGCAGGATGCGTTTGCCGCCCACGCGCATGCCGGCCACGCCTTCGTCCCAGCCCTTGATGACGCGGCCCTGGCCGAGCGGGAACGAGAACGGCGCGCCGTGGTCGAGCGAGCTGTCGAACTTCGCGCCGCGGTGGTCCTTCGCGTGCTCGTCGTACAACCAGCCGGTGTAATTCACCCGCACGTCCATGCCCGGCTTCGCCTCGGCGCCGCTGCCGACGACTTCGTCGATCGTGGTGAGCTTGTCCACGTGGCCACCGGTGTACGGTGCCGGCGCGGGGCTGCAGGCGGCGAGGGCGAGCAGGGCGAACAAGGGCAACAGCCAGCGCATGAGCGACTCCAGGCATGGGGAATGGGGGTAGGAGCGCACCCTGGGCGCGAATGCTCTTGTCCGGTGTGCCGAAAAAAGCCTCGCGCACAGGGTGCGCTCCTACATGATTGCAGGTTCAGGCGACGGCGTAATCGCCCATGCGCGCCTGCGGGCGGATCGCCAGCGTGCGGTCGCCGCTGATCAGCTGCAGCTCGCCGTCCTGGATCAGGCACTGCAGGCGCATGCCGCGATCGCACAGCGCGGCGAGTGCCCGCACGTCGGTTTCCGGGATGTCCAGCACGGTGAGATTGTCGTTGCGGGCCAGCGCGCCGGCCAGCTTGTCCCACCAGATATCCGCGCCGCGTCCGCCGTAGGTGAACACCACGACCTGGCGCGCGCGGCCGCAGGCCTTGCGGATGCGCGCCTCGTCCGGCTGGCCCAGCTCGATCCACAGCTCGATCTCGTCGGTATACGCCTTGCGCCACAGCGCCGGCTCGTCCTCGTCGCTGAGGCCTTTGCCGAATTCCAGCCGCTCGTCCGCGTACAGCACGAACGCGAGCAGGCGCACCATCAGGCGTTCCTCGGTCTCGGACGGATGCCGTGCCAGCGTCAGCGCATGGCTGGCGTAGTAATGCCGGTCCATGTCGCTGATCGACAGCTCGGCCTTGTGGATGGTGGCGTTGAGGGCCATGCGCGTGCCTTGAGGACAACAGCCGCCCATTGTACGCGGTGGTTCAGGCCGCCGCGGCCTGTGGCTGCGGCCAGACGTGCGCTGGGTAGTAGACCCGCATCATGCGCGCCACGTAGTCGACCAGGTTCGGATGGCGCTCGGCGGCGGTGCGCAGCGGCGTGTCGAAGAACGGCGTGAGGATCGCCGCGAGCACGCCGAAGGCGATGGCATCGACGGCGTGCGGCCGGTCGCCGAACAGATATTCGCGCTCGCCCAGCAGCATGGCCAGCGCGTCGATCGAGCGCGTGCCCAGCTCGGCGATCTGTTCGCGGCTGTGGCGGCCCAGGCCGTGCGCGTGCAGCGCGTTCTGCTTGGCGGCCTGCATGTCCTCGCGCAGCCGTTCGCGGATCGCCTCGGGTGCGCGGTCGGCGAAATGCGCCGGGCCCCTGGCGAAGTTCTCCGCGTCGATCCAGCGGAACCACACCATCGCCCAGTACAGGTGGTCCTCGACCATGCGCTCGATCGCCCAGGCTTCGGCGCGCTGGCGTGCGTCGAGGCCCGCGTCCAGGTCCACCCCGTGCTTGCACTCAAGGTAGGCGCGGATGAAGCTGGAATCGCACACCACCTCGCCCGCGTCGTCGATGTACGGCAGCTTGCCCTTGGGCGCTTCCGGCGGGATCGCGAACACTTTCCGATGGGGCAGGTGGGCCATCTGCAACTGCACCTCGGTCTTGGTGACGAAGGGGCTGGGATCGGGCAGGCCGAAGGCCGGGGCGCAACCGTACAAGGTGATGGGGGCGGTGGTCATGGCGAGGCTCCGTGGAAGTTGCGAGGAGTCTGGCGATGCCCTGCTGACAGCATCGTGTCAGCAGGACGCGGGCAGGAGCTGGCCTCTCACCGTTCGCCCCCGGATCAAGTCCGGGGGTGAATGGTGAGGAACGGCATGGTGCCGAACCACCGTGCGAGGACCAATCGGCTCACGCCTTTGGCAACGCATCCAGCAGCGGCTTGATCAGCTCCATCGGCAGCGGGAACACGATGGTGGATGCCTTGCCGCTGTTGGACATGTCGGCCATCGTCTGCAGGTAGCGCAGCGACAGGGCTTGCGGCTGCTGCGAGAGCATGGCGGCGGCATCGCGCAGCTTCTCGGCAGCCTGCAGTTCGCCCTCGGCATGGATCACCTTGGCGCGCCGTTCGCGCTCGGCCTCGGCCTGGCGGGCGATCGCGCGCACCATCGTCTCGTTGAGGTCGACATCCTTGAGCTCGACGTTGGTGACCTTGATGCCCCAGGGATCGGTGGCCTCGTCGAGGATCTGCTGCAGGCTGTGGTTGATTGAATCGCGTTGCGATAGGATCTCGTCCAGCTCGTGCTGGCCCAGCACCGAGCGCAGCCGGGTCTGCGACAGCTGGCTGGTGGCTTGCAGGAAGTTCTCCACCTGCAGCACCGACTTGTCCGGTTCCACCACGCGGAAATACACCACCGCGTTCACCCGCACCGAGACGTTGTCGCGCGAGATCACGTCCTGCGGCGGCACGTCCATCACGGTCACGCGCAGATCCACCCGCGTCATGCGCTGCACGATGGGCACCAGGATCACCAGGCCCGGCCCCTTGATGCCGGTGTAGCGGCCCAGCGTCAACACCACGCCGCGCTGGTATTCCGGCAGTACCTTGATCGACAGGAACAGCAGCAGGACCACCACGATGACGACGACACCACCGAACCCGATCATGGGAGCTCTCCTTTGTTCGCCTGCAAGGGCGTGACGTGAAGCAGCAAGCCGTGCCGTGCGGTGACGCGCACGCGCGTCCCGGCCGGCAGGGCGACTTCGCAATGTATCCGCCAGCGTTCGCCGCCGATCAGCGCCCAGCTTTCGCCGCCGGCCGGCACCGCTTGCAGCAGTTCGCCATTGGCCTGCAGCATCGGTTCGTCGCCGAGGAAGGGCTTGGCCCGGCGCGCGCGCGTCACCAGCCGCAGCAGCATGGCCAGCAAGGCAACCGCGCAGAAGGCGAGACCGGCGATCACGCCCACGTTCACCTCGTAGCCCGGCACGCCGCGGTGGAACAGCATGATCGAGCCGATCACGAACGCGATCACCCCGCCGATGCCCACCACGCCCGCGGTGGGCACGAAGGCCTCCGCCAGCAGCAGACCGATGCCCAGCGCCATCAGGGCCAGCCCCGCGTAGTTCACCGGCAGCAGTTGCAACGCGTACAGGCCCACCAGCAGGCAGATGCCGCCGGTGACGCCGGGCAGGTAGGTGCCGGGGTGGAACGCTTCCAGGATCAGCCCGTAGATGCCGGCCAGCAGCAACAGGTAGGCGATCGTCGGATTGGTGATGATGCCGAGGAAGCGCGCCCGCCAGTCCGGCGGGTAATCGTGCACGGCCAGGCCGCGCAGCTTCAGTGCCACGCTTTGATCGCCAAGCTTCACCGTGCGGCCGTCGGCCTGCGCCAGCAGCGCGGTGACATCGGCGGCGACGAAGTCGACCACGTGCTGGCTGGCCGCTTCGCTGGCGGTGAGCGTGGCCGCGCCGCGCACCGCCTGCTCGGCCCAGGCCGCGTTGCGTCCATGCAGTTGCGCCAGCGAGCGGATGTAGGCGATCGCATCGTTGAGCACCTTGCGGGTTTCGGCGTCGGGTGCGGGACCGCCGGGTTCAGGTGTGCCGCTGCTCTTGGGTGAAGCCGGTTGCGTGCCGCCGATCGGCAGCGGCGTGTCGCCGGCGAGGCTGACCGGGGTAGCGGCGCCCAGGTGGGTGGCCGGCGCCATCGCCGCGATCGGGCAGGCATACAGGATGTAGGTGCCGGCCGAGGCCGCGCGCGCGCCGGCCGGCGCCACGTAGCCGAGCACCGGCAGCCGCGATGCCAGGATCGCGCTGACGATACGCCGCATCGATTCGGCCAGGCCGCCGGGCGTATCCATCTGCAGCACGATCGCCGTGGCGCCGTCGGCGTCGGCTTGACGCATCGCAGCATCCACGTATTCCGCCGCGGCCGGTCCGATCGGGCCGTTCAGGTCGATCCGCGCTACGAAGCCGGCATCGTCGCGCGCAGCCAGCGGCGACCCGGTGGCGAGTGTGAGCAGCGCCAGCGCCAGGCAGATGACGGCACCGAGGTTGAGCCATGGCTTGCGCCACATGCAGCTCTCCTTCCGAATCGCAGCACCGTCACAGTGCGCCGGCAGGTGTTGCGGCAATGTCTAGGCAGTTTCCGGGCGGCGCAGTGGATGGTCCCGACTTGAGGAAACCCCGGTCTTGCTCGTCATTCCGGCTTTCGCCGGGATGACGAACCTTGAGCGCCGGAGCACTTGGCGAAGCATGCCGGCCGTGCCAGGCGGTACTTTCGGGGCGAAATTTCGCGGTACGCCCGATCCACGCTATCGTGCGCGGCAGCGTCCATCCGGGGAGTACCAGCGTGAACCCATCCGCATCCAGCGCGTCCTCGCGCGCCGAACTGACCCTGCGCGGCCTGGTCATCGGCATCGTGATCACCGTGGTGTTCACCGCGGCCAACGTGTTCTTCGGCCTCAAGGCCGGCCTCACCTTCGCCACCTCGATCCCGGCGGCGGTGATCTCGATGGCGATACTGCGGGCGATGAAGAACTCCACGATGCAGGAGAACAACATCGTGCAGACGGTGGCCTCGGCCGCCGGCACGCTGTCCTCGATCATCTTCGTGCTGCCGGGCCTGATCATCATCGGCTGGTGGAACGGCTTCCCGTTCTGGATGAGCTTCGGCATCTGCGCCACCGGCGGCATCCTGGGCGTGATGTACACGATCCCGCTGCGCCGCGCGCTGGTGACCGACTCGGACCTGCCGTATCCGGAAGGCGTGGCCTGCGCCGAGGTGCTCAAGGTGGGTTCGGCGGGCGGCGAGGAGGCCGCCGAATCGGTGGAGTCCGGCGGCGCGGGCCTCAAGGCGGTGATCGTGGGCTCCATCGTCTCGGCGGTGTTCTACGTGGTGGTGCAGACCAAGGTGTTCGCCGAAGCGGTGTCCAGCTACTTCCGCATGGGCGACCGGGGCGCGGCCACCGGTTTCGACTTCAGCCTCTCGTTCGCGCTGTTCGCGGTGGGCCACCTGGTGGGCCTGTGGGTGGGTGTGGCGATGCTGGTGGGCGCGCTGATCGGCTGGGGCTGGGCGGTGCCGCACTTCCTCGTGCTGCACCCTGTCGCGGGTGCAGCCGCGGATGCCGCCCAGGCCACCTGGAACCATTCCGTGCGCTTCGTGGGCGCGGGCACCATCGGCGTGGCCGCGATCTGGACGCTGGCCAAGCTGGTGAAGCCCGTCATCGGCGGCCTCGCCGGCGCGATGCGCGCCTCGAAGGCGCGCAAGAGCGGCCAGTTGCACACGCTGCCGCGCACCGAGCACGACATGCCGATCGGCATGGTCGGCCTGATCACCCTGCTGTGCCTGATCCCGGTGGGCTACCTGCTCGGCCACTTCGCCAATATCAGCGGGCTGGGCGAGCACGCCACGCTGCTGGTGATCGGCGGCGTGCTGTTCGTGATCATCCTGAGCTTCCTGGTCTCGGCGGTGTGCGGCTACATGGCAGGCCTGATCGGCTCGTCGAACAGCCCGCTGTCGGGCGTGGGCATCCTCGTCGTCATCATCGCCGCGCTGCTGCTGGTGCTGGGCGTGAAGTCCATGGTGCCGGCGGACGCGGGCAAGGCACTGGTGGCGTTCGCGCTGTTCATCACCGCGATCGTGTTCGCGGTGGCCTCGATCGCGAACAACAACCTGCAGGACCTCAAGACCGGCCAACTGGTCGACGCCACGCCCTCGCTGCAGCAATGGGCGCTGGTGATCGGCGTGATCGCCGGCGCGCTGGTGATCCCGCCGGTGCTGGACCTGCTCAACCAGGCTTACGGCTTCCTCGGCGCGCCCGGTGTCGATCCCGCGCGCGCGCTGCCGGCGCCGCAGGCGGGTCTGATCTCGGCGCTGGCGCAGGGCGTGATCACCGGCAACATCGACTGGAGCCTGATCATCATTGGCGGCGTGATCGGCGTGGCGATCATCGTGCTGGACGAGATCCTCGTGCGTACCTCGAAGTCGATGCGCCTGCCGCCGCTGGCGGTGGGCCTGGGCATCTACCTGCCCACCTCGACCACGCTGATGGTGGTGGTGGGTGCGCTGGTCGGCGCCTGGTTCGACAAGCGCGCCGATCGCGGTCCCAGGCCCGAACCCACCAAGCAGCTCGGCGTGCTGCTGGCCTCGGGCCTGATCGTGGGCGAGAGCCTGCTCGGCGTGATCGTGGCCGCGCTGGTGGCGTTCTCCGACAAGCTCGGCTTCGCCAACCGCAACGCGCCGCTGGCGCTGGTGGGCGAGGGCTTCCACGGCGCGGCGATCTGGATCGGCGGCATCGTGTTCGTGGCCAGCGTGGTGCTGATGTACCGCTGGATCGCGCGCATGGGGCAGGGCACGTCTGCACAGTGATCGCGGATACCGTTCATCGCCTGCAACAAGGCCTGCTCTAAACTAGTGGGGTACCGGGGCCGGCGCACTGTCCGGGCTCGGCTTCGCCGGTCAATCACTTGGGTGATTGACCGGCGGACGATCCATCCGTGAATCGAGTCATCGGGCTGTTTCTCGACAGCTCGCCAGGTACCTCCCAGGGAAACGAGCGTCGCGTGGAGCAGGAAAAAGTCGAGCAGGTGCCACGCACGGATGATGCCCTGAGCCCGCCCAGCCAGCGGGCGGTGCTGCTGCGGCGCATCGCCGGGCCGCTGCTGTCGGTGGGCATGCTGGTGCTGGCGCTGTGGGCGCTGCACCTGCTGGCGCGCCACGTCACCTATCACGAGATCCGCGAATACGTGGCCAGCGTGTCGCGCGAACGCCTGCTGCTGGCGATCGTGCTGACCACGCTGGGCTTCGGCGTGATGTCGCTGTACGACCGCTTCGGCCTGCAGGCCATCGGCAGGAAGCTGCCGTGGCGGCGGGTCACCCTGATCTCCTTCATCAGCTACGCCTTCAGCAACGCGGTGGGCATGTCGTTCCTGGTGTCGGGTTCGATCCGCTACCGCTTCTACCTGCAGAACGGCCTTTCCACCGCCGAGATCGCCAAGCTGGTGCTGTACTGCACGCTGAGCTTCTGGCTGGGCCTGCTGGCGCTGACCGGCGTGACCTTGCTGATCGTGCCCTTGCCCTCGGGCCTGCCGCTGAGCGATTGGCGGTTCACACTGGCGATCGTGCTGACCGCGATCCCGCTGGCCTGGGTGCTCGGCGGCTTAATCCGCAGGCCGCTGAAGCTGTGGCGCTGGCGCGTGCTGCTGCCGCGGCCGGCCTCCGCGCTGCGCCAGGTGCTGGTGGGCGCGCTGGACTGGTGGCTGGCCGCCGCGGTGATGTACGTGCTGATGCCGGACAGCCTGCACGCCGGCTTCGGGCATTTCCTGGCGATCTTCGTGATCGCGCAGATCGTGGGCCTGGTCAGCCACGTGCCGGGCGGCCTGGGCGTGTTCGAGACGGTGATGCTGGCCGGCTTCCACGCCACCACCGACAAGCACCTGGCCGCGCCCATACTCGGCGCGCTGGCGATGTTCCGCATCGTCTACTACCTGATGCCGTTGTGCGCGGCGACCATGCTGGTGCTGCAGCGCGAGGCGCGCGGCCTGCGCCGGCAGTCGCTGTGGTCGCCGTGGTTCAACGGCCTGCTGCCTTCGTTCTTCGCCGGCCTGACCCTGGTGTCCGGCGCGGTGCTGCTGTTCTCCGGCGCGACGCGGGCGTTGCCGGAGCGCATGGCGATCCTGCGCGACGTGCTGCCGCTGTCGGTGCTGGAGGTCTCGCACCTGCTGGCCAGTGTGATCGGCATGCTGCTGCTGATCCTCGCCCGCGGCCTGCAGCGGCGGCTGGACGCGGCCTACTGGCTGACCCTGGTGCTGCTGGTGGCCGGCGCGGTGCTCTCCCTGCTCAAGGGCATCGACTACGAGGAAGCGAGCCTGCTGGCCCTGCTGGCGCTGGCGCTGGCGCCGGCACACCGGCTGTTCTACCGGCGCGCCTCGCTGTTCAGCACCAGCTTTTCGGTGGGCTGGATCGTGGCGATCGTCGCGGTGTTCGGCTGCGCGACCTGGCTGGTGATGTTCAGCTACAAGCACGTGGAGTACAGCAGCAGCCTGTGGTGGGAGTTCAGCTTCCACCAGGGCGGCGCGCCGCGTGCGTTGCGCGCGCTGGTGGCCGCGGCGGCGGCGGGCCTGCTGTTCGCGCTGGCGGCGCTGATCAAGCCGCAGCGCCTGCGCCGCGTGCCGCCCAGCGAGGCGGAACTGCAGCGCGCGTTGCCGCTGATCCGCGGCTTCCATTCCGCGCAGGCACACCTGGCCCTGATGGGCGACAAGCACCTGCTGTTCGACGACGAGGGCAAGGCCTTCCTGATGTACGACACCGAGGGCCGCAGCTGGGTCACCATGGGCGACCCGGTGGGCACGGACGAGGACGCGCGGCGCGAGCTGGTGTGGAGCTTCATGGAGCAGTGCGGACGCGCGGGCGGCTGGCCGGTGTTCTACCAGGTCTGCCCCGAGGACCTGGACATGTACCTCGAAGTGGGCATGAACCTACTGAAGATCGGCGAGGAGGCGCGCGTGCGGCTCGCGGATTTCAACCTCGACGGCAAGACGAAGAAGACCTTGCGCGGCACGATCAACAAGCTGGGCCGCGACGGCCTGCGGCTGGAGATCGTGCCGGCGGACGCCGTGGCGCCGCTGTTGCCGCAGCTGAAGGAGATCTCCGACGCCTGGCTGGCCGACAAGCACGCGCGCGAGAAGCGCTTCTCGCTGGGCGCGTTCGACCCGTGCTATCTGGTGCGCACGCCGATGGCGCTGGTGTGGCAGGGCGAACGGATCGTGGCCTTCGCGAACCTGTTCCTCACCGAGACGAAGGAAGAAGCTTCGCTGGACCTGATGCGCTTCGCGCCGGAGGGCCCGTCCGGCCTCATGGATTTCCTGTTCGTCGAGCTGATGCAGTGGGCGAAGCAGCAGGGCTACCGCTGGTTCAACCTGGGCATGGCGCCTTTGGCCGGCCTCACCAGCCGGCGCCAGGCGCCGCTGTGGAACCGCTTCGGCGCGCTGGTGTTCGGCCGCGGCGAACGCTTCTACAATTTCCGGGGCCTGCAGCGCTACAAGGACAAGTTCGATCCCGAATGGGAGCCGCGCTACATGGCCGTGCCCGGCGGCATCGCGCTGCCGATGATACTTGCCAACGTGGCCAGCCTGATCTCCGGTGGCCTCACCGGAGTCGTGCGTCGATGAGCCTGTCGAAACGAGGAAAGCGGATCATGTGGGCAGGTATCAGTGCATGCGTGTTGGGAGTGGCCCTGGTCTGGACGCCGTTCTCCAAGCCGAGCCTGGAGAACTCCACCATCGTGCTCAGTCCTGCGGCCGGCGTGCAGGCGCCGGCGGGCGAGGACGACGTGCTCACCATCCTGTATTCGGGCGACGGCGGCTGGGCCGACCTCGACAAGCAGCTCGGCAACGCCTTCGTGGCGCGCGGCATCCCGGTGCTGGGCATCAACGCGTTCAAGTATTTCTGGCGCAACCGCGACCCGAATGTCGCCGCCGCCGAGCTCGACGCGCTGATGACGAAATACCTCGACCAATGGCACAAGCGGCGCGTGTGGCTGGTGGGCTTCTCCTTCGGCGCCGACGTGCTGCCCACGCTGATCGACAAGCTCAGCCCGGCCAACCGCGCGCGGATCACCCAGCTGGTGCTGCTCTCGCCCAGCCGTGACACCAGCTTCGAGATCCAGTTCGAGGGCTACATGATCACGCAGGGGCGCTTCAAGGCCTTCGTGAAGACCGTGCTGGAGAAGTTCAACAAGGTGCCGCACTACGACGCGCTGCCGCCGGTGGTGGCGCTCAAGCACCAGTTCCCGGTGATCTGCTACTACGGCAAGGACGATGCCGACGACAGCCTGTGCACCGACCCCGGCCTGCCCGCGTGGGTGACCGTGCATCCCAAGAACGGCGATCACCATTTCGAGGGTGGCTACCAGCCGCTGGCGGCGCAGATGATCGATGAGATCCCGGCCGCCGCGACGGTCGGCAACACGGCGCATTGACGGGCCCTGCACCAGACTCGGCGCCTTCCCAACGGGAGACGCCCACATGCTCGATTGGCTGGAATACCGCAAAGAATTGCTCGGCCGCATCGGCGAGATCGGCAAGCTCAGCCCCGACACGCTGCGTGGCTATCAGACCCTCAGCGCCGCCGGCAGCAAGACCAACCACCTGGACGCCAAGACTCGCGAGCTGATTTCGCTGGCCGTGGCGGTCACCACCCGCTGCGACGGCTGCATCACGGTGCATACCGGCGAGGCGCTGAAGCACGGCGCCACCCGCGAGGAGATCGCCGAGGCGCTGGGCGTGGCGGTGGCGATGAACGCCGGCGCCGCGATGGTGTACTCGGCACGCGTGCTGGACGCGGTGGCCGCGCACGGCGGGGCGTGACCGCCTGCCGCGGGATGTCCGGGCGGCCGCGACCGTCGCATAATGCTCGCCGCGATTGACCGGACAGTCCGCGCCATGCCCAGCACCAAGATCCCCGACGAAGCCAGACTCGACCGCATCGTGGCCGAGGCGCGCCGTGCGGCCGAACAGCGCGAGCAGGGCTACCGCGAGCGCGCGCTGAAGATGTACCCGTGGGTCTGCGGCCGCTGCGGCCGCGAGTTCACCCGCGCGAACGTGCGCGAACTCACCGTGCACCACCGCAACCACAACCACGACGACAACCCGGCCGACGGCAGCAACTGGGAGCTGCTCTGCGTGTACTGCCACGACAACGAGCATTCGCGCCACATCGACCACGTGCGCGGCGCCGGCTACGAGCTCGCCGCGCCCGAACAGGCGCCCGCCACCGGCAACCCGTTCGCCGACCTGAAGGCGATGCTGGAAGCGAAGGACCGGCGCTGAGCGGCGCGCACGCATGTCGCTGACGGCGCTCGGCTGGCTGTTCACGCTCGGCGTGCTGGTGCACAACGCGGAGGAGGCTTGGCGGTTTCCGGCCTGGTCGGCGCGGGCGGGCAGGTGGCAGGTGCCCGTGGCGGCGCCGGTGTTCCGCTTCGCCGCCCTCGTGCTGTCGGGCCTGTTCGTCGCGATCACCCTCGCCGCGTCATTTTCCGCGGCCGGCGGTGTGGCCGCCTACCTGATGGCTGGCTACGCGTTGGCGATGGTGCTGAATGTCTTCCTGCCGCACGTCCTCGTCACCGTCGTGACGCGCCAGTACATGCCGGGCACGGCCACGGCGCTGTTGCTGAACCTGCCGCTGGGGTCGCTGTACTTGCGGCAGGCATGGTCGGAACGCCGCATCGAGCCGCACGTGTTCGGCTGGGCCGGCCCGCTGGTGGTGCTGGCGATCCTGGCCGTGATGCCGCTGCTGTTCGCCTTGGGCCGCAGGCTGCGCCCGGTTTCTGCCTGACGCGGTGGCCTCGTGGGCCGCGCATCGCGGGCACCGTACAATGGCCGCCCGTTTCCATCCGATATCGCCGTGACTGCAGCCGGTTTCTCCGTGGCCACGCCCGAGGCGGCGCTGGATGCCTTGTTCGTGCCGTTTGCCGGTGGCGACTTGTCGCTGCCAGCGGACGGTCGCGTGTTGTTCCTGCGCGCCCGCGCCGGCGTGCGCCTGCGCGAACTGGCCCGGCCGGGCTGGCTGTGCGAGCAGAGCTTCCTGCCGTTCGCCGACGAGCTGGCGCGCTGCGGCCTGCGCGTGGGCGAGCCGGCGGAGGGCGAAACCTTTCCGCTGGTGCTGTTGCTGCCGCCGCGCCAGCGCGACGAGGCGCGTGCCTTGTTCGCCCGCGCTCTGGACCTTCTCGCACCCGGTGGCACATTGGTGGCAAGCATGGCCAAGGCCGAAGGCGCGAAGTCCGGCGAGGCGGGCCTGAAGCAGGTGGCCGGGTCGGTGGCCAGCCTGTCCAAGCACCACTGCCGGGTGTTCTGGGCCACGCCGCAGCCGGACGCGATCGACTGCGCGCTGCAGGACGCATGGCGCGCGCTGGACGCGCCGCGTGAAATCGCCGACGGCTGGTGGAGCCGCCCCGGCCTGTTCGCCTGGGATCGCGTGGATCGCGCCTCCGCCTTGCTCGCCGCGCACTTTCCGGCCGACCTCGGTGGTCGTGTGGCCGATCTCGGCGCGGGCTACGGCTACCTCGCCACGCAGCTGATCGCGCACTGTCCCGGCATCACCGCGCTGGACCTGTACGAGGCGGAAGCGCGCGCGCTGGAGCCCGCCCGTCGCAACGTCGCGAACGCGCTGCGCGCCGCGGGCCGCGACTTTCCTGTCAGTGTGCATGGGCACGATGTTACCCGCGGCCTGCCGCAGTGCTACGACGCGATCGTCAGCAATCCGCCGTTCCATCTTGGCCGCGCCGACCTGCCGGAACTGGGCCGCGCCTTCATCGCCAGCGCCGCCGCCGCGCTGACGGCGCAGGGCCGCCTGCTGATCGTGGCGAATCGCCACCTGCCGTACGAGGCCTTGCTTGCCGCGCGTTTCGCCGACGTGCGGCAACTCGCCATGCAGGATGGCTTCAAGGTGATCGAGGCCCGCGGGGTGCGCGCATGAAGCTGGTGAAGCTGCTCGCCAACCTTGGTTACGGCAGCCGCAAGGACGTGGCCTGGATGTTCCGCGAGGGTCGCATCACCGATGCCGACGGCGAGGTGCTGTACGCCGACGACAAGATCGAACACGCGCGCATCCGCCTCGATGGCGAGCCGCTGGACCCGCCCGCAGGCCTGGTGTTGATGCTGCACAAGCCGCTGGGTGTCACCTGTTCGCGCAAGGATCCCGGCCGCGTGGTCTACGACCTGTTGCCGTCGCGCTACCGCATGCGCGAGCCCGCGCTCTCCACCGTGGGGCGGCTCGATCGCGACACCTCGGGCCTGCTGTTGCTCACCGACGACGGCGCGCTGCTGCACCGGATCATCTCGCCCAGGGCCGAGGTGGCCAAGGTCTACGAGGCCACGCTGGCGGATGACCTGCGCGGCGACGAAGCCGCGCTGTTCGCCAGCGGCACGCTGCTGCTGGAATCGGAAACCACGCCGCTTGCCCCGGCCACGCTTGACGTGCTCGGTCCGCGCCATGCGCGGCTGACCCTGCACGAAGGCCGCTACCACCAGGTGCGTCGCATGTTCGCCGCCACCGGCAACCGGGTGGAAACGTTGCAGCGCGTCGCTATCGGTGCGCTCGCACTGGACGCGCTGGCGCCGGGCGAGTGGCGCGCGCTGGAAGCGGACGACGTGGCGCGGATCTTCGCCGGCGCGAGATGAATCGGCGTCAGCGCAGCACCACCGGCGTGGGGATGGGGTGCGCGCTGCGCCACTTGTCACGCTCGTGACGACAGCTGGGGCCGCCCATCGCGTACTTGCGGCAGATGCCGGGGCGCTCCTCGTAGATGCTGCAGCGCATGCTCACCGGGTCGAGCGCGGCGCACCAGCCTTCCTCGCTTTTGGCCAGCGTCTCCATGCCATGCGCATCGCGGTGGATCAACCAGGCGGGCACGTGGTCGTCAGGCATCAGCACCACGGTGAGGCGGCAGCATACGGCTTCGCAGGCGTCGCAATGCACGCGCGGATCGATGCTCTCGGCGTAGGGGTCGGTATTGGTATTCACTCGTCAGCATGACAGCTGTCGCCGTGCGGCATGTGAAGCGCAGGTTCAATCGGTGTCGCGCCACAGCGCCTGCCAGCCGGCGAGGCCGAGCCGGCGCAGCGTATCGATGTTGCGCCGGTAGATCTCGTCGGTGTCGCTCATCGCCTCCATCGCGCGTTCCACGCTGGCCTCGCGCAGCAGGTGCAGGGTGGGATACGGCGAGCGGTTGCTGAAGTTCTCGCTGTCGTCCGGTGCGCTGTCGGCGAACTGGTAGGCCGGATGGAAGCTGGCCACCTGCAGCACGCCGTCCAGCCGCAACGCTTCCACCGCGGCATCGGCCACGTCGAGGAAATCGTTGTAGTCGAGGAAGTCGCCGAACACCGCCGGATGGATCAGCAAGGTGGTCTCGCAGTCGGCCGGGTCGGCCGCGGCCAGGCTCTGCAGTTCGCCGCACAGGTCGTCGAGCAGGGCGTCGCTGTCGCGCGCGTGGCTCACCGCATAGCGTATCGTCCCCTGCACGAACGGCGCCCGCGCGAACGGACACAGGTTGAGCCCGACCACCGCGCGCTCCACCCAGCATCGGGTCGCCTCGATGTACGGCATGTCCACAGGCGTGAGGCCGGCTGTGATCGCGTCGCTGGGCTGGGGCATGGCCGCCTCGGATGATGGGCTGTCGCCCGCGCCAGCATGCTACGCCGCGCGGCCAAAGAAAAACCGCGCCGAGGCGCGGTTTTTCGGGTGTTGCTGGAATGGAATTGGTGGAGCGGAGGAGGATCGAACTCCCGACCTTCGCATTGCGAACGCGACGCTCTCCCAGCTGAGCTACCGCCCCACGCGAGTCGCGCATCTTAGCAGCGGCTG
>Ga0209455_1000776_pt1 | contig 17892 bp, 11 predicted proteins | sample AraplaCol_mCL_r2_FD_184275 | JGI IMG/M metagenome (GOLD analysis project Ga0209455, IMG submission 184275) | Arabidopsis root microbial communities from North Carolina, USA - plate scrape CL_Col_mCL_r2 (SPAdes) (version 2) | ecosystem: Host-associated > Plants > Roots > Endosphere | place: USA...
CACGCCGTCATTGTCGGGCAGGTCGTTCCGGACGATCGAACCGCTCTGAATGAAGCTGTCGACGTTGATGTAGAAGGCGCCGATGCTCAGCAGGCTGGCCCGCCCGAAATAATATTCGAGCGATCCGTCGAAGTTGGTCGCGCGCCACGGATCGAGTGCCGGATTGCCGCTCGAGCTGCCGCCCGTCACGCGGAACACGGGGGCGCCCGGATTGCTCGTGTCGATCGCATAGTTCGGGGTCAGACCGCCGCCCCATTGGTCGAGGTTGAGCAAGGTCATCGTGCGCGAGAAGGCGACGCGGAACTTCAGATTGCTGGTCAGGTCGAACGCCGCGTTGAACGACGGCAGGATGTCGGTGAAGCTGCGCCTGGTCTCGACCGTGCCGTTGGGCAGGTTTGCCAAACCGTAAGGCTGCGGAGAGCCCGTCACGAACTGCGTGATGTCGAGGCGCGTATTGATCACCTTCACGCCGGCATTGGCGTTGACCGGAATGCCGAACAGGTCGCCCTTCATGTCCATCTGGACGTAGCCGGAGGCCTGCTTGACCCCTACTGCGTAGGACGAGCCCGGATTCGCGACCTCCACATTGCCCGGATAGAAGCTGTTCTGGAACGCCAGGACATTATCCATCGCCTTGGGATCGAGCACGTAGAGCGCCGGAATGCCCTGGCCCGGCAGGGTGAACTGCTTGACCTGGCCGTTGAACGAGGCGTCGCTCGCCTTGCGCGTCAGGCCGGCGGTGTAGAAGCCCGCCGCATCGCCCGCCGAGCAGGTGCTGTCGTTCACCGGAACGTCGAACGCCTTCCACTTGACCAGGCAGCCCGTGCCGTTGGTCGCGCCATTGGCGCCGTAGAGCGGCGCGGCTCGGTCGAACGCGTCGTTGGTAACGCTGCGGTCGCTGTAGCGGCCACCGAACTCCAGCGTGAGCGCGTCGTTGACTTCGTAGCTGCCGTCGGCGCGGACCAGCTTCAGGTCGCCCTTGCGGCGGTAATTGCCCTCGGACGAGATCGTCTTCAGCGCATAATCGTCGATATTGCCGAGCTCGCTGGTGAGCTGGCCCGGCAATGTGAAGGTCGGTTGGCTGCCGGTATAATTGACCACCACCGGCAGCGAATTGGCGCCCGCGATCGTGTCGACCGTATAGCCGTTGGCGTTGAACACACGGTTGCCGCCAAGTGCTGCCGGATAATGGCCGACGCCGCCCGGCTCCCACTGGGTGCCGTTCGACAGGCTGAACTGCGTGTAGCTCTGGTCATAGTCCTGATAGGCCTTGCCGTAGATGCCACGCAGCGTCGCCTTGAAGCGGCCGCCATTGTCCCACTTCAGCTCGGCATTGTAGTTCTGCGACTGCGACTTGTAGTGGTCGAGCTGGGCATAGCTGTCGAAATTGCCGAGGTCGTAATCATACACCTGGGTGGTGTTGACGTGATAGCCGTTGACCACCGCACGGGTATCACGGCTCTGGCCGGGGACGAACTCGGCCGCCTGCCAGTTCACATCCTGCATCTGCAGGCCCGCGGTACGGTCATATTCGTTCTGGCGGGTGAAGAAGCCGTCGGCGGTCAGCGTCAGCGCATCGTTGATCTTCCACTGGAACGATCCGTTGATGCCGAGGCGCTTACGCTCGTTGATCTTGTCCCAGGCGGTGAAGCCCTGCGGGACGATGAAGGCATCGTTCGCGTCGCCGTCGCCATTGACGTCGATACCGCCCGCGACCGCCTGCCCATGCGGACGGATTGCCGGCGAGAAGCCGCCGGACGAGGTCGCGTCGGCCGTGCCCTCGTTATGCAGCGTGGCGCCATAGCTTTCCTGTATGCCGTTATGCAGGTTGGCGAGGCGCACGTCCGAATAAGCCGCCGAGACGAGTGCGCCGAACGTGTCGTTGTGCCAGCTGATCAGGCCGTTGAAATTGGGATCATACTTCTTGGTGCGATCGCCATAATCGCCCTCGGCCGTCGCCGCGACGGTGACGCCGCTCTTGAGGTCGAACGGGCGGCGGGTACGCAGATTGACCGTGCCGGTGATGCCCGCGTCGAGCAGGTTGGCGGTCGATGACTTGATCACGTCCGCGCCGGAAAAGAGCTGCGACGGTATGTCGTTGAAGTTGGGCTGGACGTTGGTGATCGAATTGGCGCCGAGGAATTCCTCGCCGTTCATCAGCGTGGTGACCTGCGGCAAGCCGCGGATATTGATGGTCGAGCCTTCGCCCGCGTCGCGGCGGATCTGCACGCCCGGAATGCGCTGCAGCGAGTCGGAAATGGTGACGTCGGGCAGCTTGCCGATATCTTCGGCCGAGATAGCGTCGACCACCGATGCGGCGTTGCGCTTGATGTTGACCGCGCGCTGCTGGGCGGCGCGGATGCCGGTGACGACTACTTCCTGCTCGCCTGCATTGGGGTCGGCGGCGGGAGTTGTTGCGGCGGCCGGATCGGCGCTCGGCGGCGTCGCCTGGGCGAGCGCGGCGGCGGGCAGCATCGCCATCAACGAAGCCGCGGCCATCAGGCCGGCGCGGGTCTTTTGGATGGTTGCCTTCACGAGAGTCTGTCCCCTTTCGGCGCTCGTAAAATGGCTGCGAAAAGGGGGCGAGCGAAACGGCAAAAACCGTGCCCTTACAACCTCTTCCAACCACGCGGCTGTTCCGCCGCCTTTAGCGCGACGGGCCTATTCGGCTTCCGTTTCGGCAGTGTCAAGAATAAACAATTCAAATTTAATTTATGTTTCGGTGGGAACTTTTCCGGCGCGATAAATGCGTGCTTTGCCGCGCTGAACTGGCTACCAATGGGCGGTCGCTGGGGAGCGGCGGGGGGAGTGAAAGCGTGTTAAACGCGATACGGGACCGAATGGGCACGCAGGACAGAATCGGTGCGGACGATCGCGGTACCCGCTTGGTCGGTAGCCTGTCCGGCACTAATCTGGAGCGCGCCGCCGATTACAATCAGCGCATCGTGCTGCAGGCGATCCGCGTCGCCGAGGAAACCACGCGCGCCGAATTGGCGACCATCACCGGCCTGACCGCGCCGACCATCGCCAACATCACCAAGCGGCTGCTCGACCTCGGTCTGATAGCGGAAGCCGGGCGTCGTTTCGGTATGCGCGGCCAACCCGCGCTCCGGCTGCGCGTCAATCCCGACGGCTGTTTCTCGATCGGGATCAATATCGACCGCGATCATTATACGATCGTCACCCTCGATCTGCTCGGCACCGTGCGCACGCGCGCGGTCAAGGAGATCAGCTTCGCCATGCCCGAACATGTGCTTGCCTGTCTTCGAACCGAGGTCGAGGCAATCCGCAGCTCGGGCGAGATCGACCAGAAGAGGTTGATCGGCGTCGGCGTCGCCATGCCCGACGATCTTGGTAGCGTCGAATTGCCGCATCGCCCGGAAGGCTATGAGGTATGGAATCATCTCGATGTCGCAGGGCTGGTGCGCGAAGTGCTGCCGCTGCCCGTCCATGTCGACAACGACGCCGCCGCCGCCGCGATCGGTGAGGCGCAGTTCGGCAGCGGCCTGACCCAGCAGAGCTTCTTCTACGTGCTGATCAGCGCGGGCCTGGGCGGCGGGCTCGTGATCGACGGCAGCTATGCGCGCGGCGCCAATGCGCGCAGCGGCGAGATCGGCTTCCTGCCCGATCCGACTGCGGGCCGCGCCGGTGCGACCGTGCAGGACACGGTCTCGCTCTCGGCTTTGCTCGCGCGGCTTGAGGCTGCGGGGAAGCCGGTTGAGACGATCGATAATCTGTCCGAGGATATGCCGATCGTGCGCGAGTGGCTCGACGATGCCGCGCGCTCGCTCGCCAACCCGCTGGTAGCGGTCAATTGCCTGGTCAATCCGGCTGCGATCGTGATCGGTGGGCGGCTGCCCGCGCCGCTGATCGACGCGCTGATCGCGCGGCTCGAACCCGCGCTTGCGCTTACCACCGCGCCCGTGATCGCGCCGATGATGCGTGCCGCCACCTCCAGCGACGCGCCTGCGATCGGGGCCGCGATCCTTCCTTTCCTTGACAGGGTGCTACCGACCGAGTCTGCTCTGATGCAGGCGGGGCGCTGAGATTTCATAAAATCTCTTTCATAATTCTCTCCGCCTGACTAGTGGGTCGCGCAGGCGCGGTGAAAACGCGCCGGCAAAGGAGGGGATATGGCAAGCAGCGCACCGCGGCAGGGGCTCGCATTCGTCTATGTGACGACGCTCTTTTTCATCTGGGGCGCGGTGACGTCGGTCAACGACATCCTGCTTCCGGCGGTGAAGGAGATCTTCACGCTCACCGACACGCAGGGCTTCCTCACTCAGTTCGCCTTCTTCATGGCCTATTTCGTGGTCTCGCTGCCCGCGGCGGCGGTCGATCAGAAGCTCGGCTCGGCGCGCTCGATCATTCTCGCGCTCGGCATCATGGTCCTGGGCTGTCTGCTCATGCCGGTCGCCACGCACGTTCGTTCTTACTCGATCGTGCTGGTCGCGCTGTTCGTGATCGCGAGCGGCATCACTCTGCTTCAGGTCGCAGCCAATCCGCTATCGGCCGCGCTCGGGAGGCCCGATCGCTCGCACTTCCGCCTCGTGCTTAGCCAGTTCTTCAATTCGGCGGGCACCGTTGTCGGCCCGTATCTCGCCGCCCATACACTGTTGCAAGGTGGCCTGTTCGATGGCGGCGCTCCCACGGAAGCGAAGATTGTGGAATCCCTGGGCCGGATCGACGAAGCTTATTACTTCGTCGCCGGCGTGATCGTGGTGCTCGCGATCTTTCTGTTCAGCGTGCGGGACCGTATCACCAATGCGGCGCCCAATCTTGAAAGCGGCACCGGCGGAATCAGCGCAGCCTTCGCATCCAAATGGGCGCTTGTCGGCGCTGGTGCGATCTTTCTCTATGTCGGCGCGGAGGTGTCGATTGGCTCGACCATGGTCAACTTCCTGGAGCAGCCGGATATCCTCGCCATCACGGCTGCGGAAGCCGGCAAGCTGGTGAGCGCCTATTGGCTGGGCGCCATGGTCGGCCGCTTCGTTGGCAGTTTTCTTCTGACGCGCTTGCCCGCCGGGAAAATGCTGACTTTTGTTGCTGGTGTGGCAGCGCTCCTTTGCCTCGCCGTAAGCCAGATCCATGGCCATCCGGCGGCGATGATCGCGATCTCGATCGGCTTGTTCAATTCGATCATGTTCCCGGTGATCTTCACGCTCACGCTGGAGCGCTCGACCGCGCCAGCCCCAGCGACGTCGGGCTTGCTCTGCATGGCGATCGTGGGCGGCGCCCTTATGCCGCTCGTCTTCGCCAAGGTGGCGGACATGACCGCCAGCCGTTCGACCGCATTCCTGGTGCCGATGGCCTGCTATATTCTGATCACCCTGTTCGCGATCGCCGCAGGCAGGGCGCGGGTGGTGCAGGAAGCCGATCCGGCGGTCGGCTCGCACTGATCGCCCAAGGGAGAGTGTAAGCGTGACCCAGATCGGGATCGACTTTGGCGGCACCAAGATCGAAGCCGCCGTGCTCGACCGCGCCGGCGCGTTCGTGACGCGCCAGCGCGTCCCCACGCCCGACAATTACGACGCAGCGCTGAAGGCGGTGGTGGATCTGGTCGCGCAGGTGGAAAAGGAAACGGGCACGGCGCGCTCAATCGGGATCGGCGTACCGGGTTCGATCTCGCCCCGCACCGGCGTGATGCGTAATGCCAATACCACCTACTTGAACGGCAGTTCGTTCCAGAAGGATCTGGAAAAGGCGCTGGGGCGTGAGATCCGGCTCGACAATGACGCCAATTGTCTGGCGCTGTCCGAAGCCAAGGACGGCGCCGCCGCGGGCGAACGCGTGACCTTCGCGATCATCATCGGTACCGGCTGCGGCGGCGGCGTGGTGGTCGATGGCAAGCTCATCTCGGGCGCCAACGGCATATCCGGAGAATGGGGCCATATCCCGCTGCCCTGGGAACAGCAGGAGGAATATCCCGGCCCCAAATGCTGGTGCGGCCTGACCGGCTGTCTCGAGAAGTGGATCTCGGGCACCGGCTTCCGCGACGATTATGAACGTCGCACGGGCACGCGGCTCAAAGGCGATGGGATCGTAGCCCTCGCGCGCCAGGGCGATGCCATCGCGAAGGCGACACTCGATGCGTATATCGATCGCCTCGGCCGCGGCATGGCGGTGATCGCCAACATCCTCGATCCGGATTGCTTCGTGCTCGGCGGTGGCATGTCCAACGTGAACGAGCTCTACGACCGGCTCCAGCCCGTCATCAACCGCTACGCCTTCAGCGACGGTTGGGATGCGAAAATCGTGCCCGCCAAATGGGGCGACAGCTCGGGCGTGCGCGGCGCCGCGCACCTGTGGCCGGCCGAGGGCTGAACCAAACCACCGAGGGGTTAAGGCGCGCTGCGCAACCCGCAGACTTCGCCGCGCAGATCGGCCTTCATCTCCGACTTGCCGTCGCCAAAGCTGATATAGGCTTTGCCCGGTGCATAAAGCGCCCAGTGCGGCAGGCCGGTGCCGTTGGGATCGCCGGTGCGCGCGAAATTGACCCAATAGCTTTCAAGCGGCGGCGCGCCCGCCGGGAAAGCGGAATGTGCGCCCATCGCGAACTTGATCTCGTAACTGTGCGACACTTCCTGCCCCGGCAGCGCATAGTCGAACTCATATTGCCAGGTCGGGCCCGTCTTGCTGTGCGCGGCTGCGACCACGTCGGCGGGGCAGGCGAAGGCTAGGTCAGTCGAGGCCTGCAACAGGACATTACCGCGCCGCGGATCGTCCGTCAGCTTGTCGTAGAAAGCGCGGCCTGCAGCGACGTTGGCGCCGAAGGTTCGATCGAGCGCGTTCTGCAGCTCTGCCTGATTGTGGAAAGCGTCGAGCTCGCGCGCATTGCTGCCGATGATCAGCGGCAAGGGTGCGCCCCCGGTCCGCGCCAGCGCGGTCGCGGGCTGCTCGGTCAGCACCCAGCCGTCGATCACCGGCTGCAGCCAGATATAGCTGTTGTCGCCCACCTCGGGCAGCGGCGTCTTCTCGGTGGCTGCAAGGATCGCAGCGGCCGGGAGCTTGCGCAACGTGGGCGCATCGGCATGCGCAGGCGCGCCCGCCAGCGTGACCAGGGTTTCGCCGATCGCCTCGCTCGCTGCAAAGCTGCGCGGCGGCATGCCGAAGCCCGCGGTGCCGCTTTCCTCTATTCCCTTGGCGAACAGGCCGCGTGCGAGCGGGGAGAGATATTGCAGCCCGACATCCTGCGCGCCCGCGCTCTCGCCAAAGATCGTGACGTTGCGCGGGTCGCCGCCGAACTTCGCAATATTGGCCTGCACCCAGCGCAAGGCTGCCTGCTGATCGAGCAGCCCGTAATTGCCCGAGCTCTTATGCGGCGATTCCGCGGTCAGCGCGGGGTGCGCCATGAAGCCGAAGGCCCCCAGCCGATACTGGATGCTGACCAGCACCACCTCCTTGCCCAGATCCGACCAGATCGTGCCGATGCCGCCACCCGCGCGATTGCCGCCGCCATGGATCCACACCATCACCGGCAGCTTTTTGGCCGGCTTCATGTTGGGTGAGACTACCTCCAGATAGAGGCAATCCTCCGACTGGTTGGCGGCATTGTCGTGGTTCCAGCCATAGTCGAGCTGCATGCAGCCGGGGCCGGACTTGGTCGCGTCGCGCACGCCCACCCAGGGCTTTATCGGCGCCGGCGGTTTCCAGCGCAAGTCGCCGACGGGCGGCTGCGCGAAGGGAATGCCGAAGAACAGGCTCCGGCCATCGGGCGTGGCCTGGCCGGCGATCTTGCCGGTGTTGGTCTGGACGACGACCGGAGACGCGGCGGCGGCAAGCGTAAAAGCCGCGACCGGTATCACTCTACTGCCATCTTGCGCGGCGCGGGCATAGCCAGCGTGCGCCGGATCGCAGCCTCGGCGACGGGCGCCATCACGGCATAGCCCGCCTTGGTCGGATGGACGTGATCGGATGACAGACCTTCGCGTGTGCCGAGCCCCGCGGGCTGCTTCAGTGCGCTCCAATAGTCCGCATAGACGCAGCCCGAACGTGCCGCATAATCCTTGAGCCAGGCGTTCATCGCGACGATCTTGTCCGCCACCTCCAGTCCCGGCTTCCACGGGAACATGTCCGCCGGCGGAATCGAGGCCAGAATCACGCGAATGCCGTGCGCATGCGCCAGCTCGACCATCGAACGGATATTGGCCTGGGTCTGCTGTGCGGTCATCGGGCCGGTATTGCCGGCAATGTCGTTGGTTCCCGCCATGATCTGCACCGCTGCTGGATGAAGGTCGATCACGTCCTGGCGGAAGCGCAACAGCATCTGCGGGGTGGTCTGCCCACTGATTCCGCGCCCGATCCGCCCCGGCGTAAAGAAGTCGCCGGCCAGATTGACCCAGCCTTCGGTGATCGAATCGCCCATGAAGACGATGCGGGGGTGTCCAGGCGTCGGCACCAATGCGGCGTTGGCCTCCCTATAGCGGGCGAGATAGGCAAAGTCGGTGCCGAGCCGGTTGTTCCACTCGACGCTATACTTGTTGTTCGGGTCGAGCGCGATTTGCGCCGATCCCGTGCCGGCCACGACCAGGCCGACCAGAGCTCCGACGATCCACTTCTTTCGCATCAGGCTTTCTCCATGCGCGCGTCCATCTTTTCGAGCGCGACGCCTTTGGTTTCGGGGAAGAACAACAGCACGACGACGAACTGCAACGCCATCATCGCGCTGAAGAACAGGAAGGGAGCACCGGTCGAATGACGGGCGACAATCGGGAAGATGGTCGCGATGATCGCGTTCATGCACCAATGGGTCGAGCTGCCGATCGCCATGCCGCGCGCCCGCACGCGGGTCGGGAAAATCTCGGACAGATAAACCCAGATCACCGCGCCCTGGCTGGGTGCGAAGAAGGCGATGTAGCCGACCAGCATCACGATCAGCATCGACTTTGGCAGCAGACCCCAGAAGATCGCGCCCACGATCGCAAGGCAGAGCGCCATGCCGAGGGCGCCGACGAGAAGAAGCGTCTTACGCCCGGCCTTGTCGATCAAGGCGAGGCCGACCAGGGTGAAGATCAGGTTGGTCGCGCCGACCGCGATCGTCTGCAGGTCGGACGACAGTCGCCCGTAGCCTGCGGCATGGAAGATATCGTTCGAATAATAGAGGATCGCGTTGATGCCCGCGAGCTGGTTGAACGCGGCCAGCAGGACCGCGAGCAGGATCGGCTTGCGGTGCAGCGTCAGCGACAGTCCTCCAGCGCGCGTCTCGGCATCCGTCTGAATGCCCGCGCGCAGCGTCTGAAGTTCGGCTTCCGGATGCCGTACGCCGATCAGCTCCAGCCCGGCGCGCGCCTCGGCCTCCCGCCCGCGCGCGATCAGCCAGCGCGGGCTGTCGGGGATGCGATAGAGAAGGGCCAGGAAGATAAGAGCGGGCAAAGCCGGCACGCCCAGCTTCCAGCGCCAGGCGGTCGCATCGCTCGCGATCTGGCCCACCACCGCGTTGGAGAGATAAGCGAGCAGGATGCCCGACACGATCATTAGCTGGAACAGCCCGACCAATCGTCCACGCCGCGCGGGCGGTGCGATCTCCGCGATGTAGACGGGCGCCAGTACCGACGATCCACCGATCGCAAGTCCCGTGACGAACCGCGCCGCCATCAGCGATCCCAGCCCCCACGAGAAAGCCGCGACCAGCGCCGACGCGATGTAGAAAGCCGCCAGCACGCGCAGCACGTTGCGCGCGCCATAGCGGTCGCCCGGCAATCCCGCGCACAGGGCACCCAGCAACGTGCCCCAGACCGCCATGCCGACGGCGATGCCGATCGCGCGCTCGTCGAGGCCGAACACCACACGCCAGTCGGCGGTAACCCCCGCGACCACCGCCGTGTCGAAGCCGAACAGCAGTCCGGCCAAAGCGGCGGTGGCGATACTCTCGCCGAGCAGGCCCCGGCGCGTCACCCTAGTTGGCCTTCACGGCTTGCGGCGTGATGTTCCAGCCGCGCAACTTGACCGTGACCGGCCCCTTGGCCGCCGCGCCTGCGGGATAGCGTATCTCGATATGACGACTCTCGCCCGGCATCAGCGAGACATAGTTGTCGCTGAACAGGGCCGGCAAGACCTGCGCGCCGTTGGCGCCGAACAAGGTCAGCTTGGTCGCCATCGCCGCCGTGCCCGACGGATTGGTCAGATCGACGCTGGTCACGCGATCCGCACGATCGCTGCGGCTCGCCGCCTTGGCGGTGAGCTTGACCGGCGGCATCTTGTCCATAGCCTGGTACGAGGCCTCGTCGCGGCCCTGCCAATAGACGTTGCGCGACAGGATCTTGCCCGAAGCGTCGGTCACGTCGAGCGCGACCAGCACCACGCCTTTCTGCAACGCCGCACCCAGGTCGAGCGTGAACACATCCGTCGTCAGCCCCGCCGCTGCCGATACCGGCGCCGATCGCTCGGCCACCAGCTTGTTGTCGAGCGTGGTGACGCGCGCATGCACGGTCGCACCGGCCAAAGCGTCGCGGCCATTATTGACCACGATCACCTTGTAATCGGGCAGGTTCATCTGGACGTGGACCGGCTCGGCCGCCTTCTTGGTGCCGTAGAAGGCCGCGTGCGTGTCATAGTCGGACGAGAAGATCTGCCAAGCAGACGACGGCCAGGCAGGCTGCGTCATCCAGAACATACGCGCGCTGTTGGTCTTCCACAGCCCCGCGTTGAAGCCCTCCATGATCGCGCGATAGCTCACATATTCGAGCATCTGCGCCTTGCGCTCGAAATCCTCGAGCCCGGTGGCGGGGCCGAATTCCTCGTCCATCGCCTTCATGTAGGTCGCGACCGCGCCGTTCCCGGTCTGGTGCCAGTCATGATAGGCCCAGACGTCGCTGATCGGCCAAAGGTCGGCCGCCGGAATGGTGCGCTTCCAGCTTTCCAGCGTGGGGAAACTCGGCGTGCCCAGCTCGACCGAGAAGCCTTGTGCTTCCTTGGTGAAATAGTCGGCCGGCTGGCGCCAATTATAGGGCCCGCTATTCCAGAGCGAAATGCGGTTGGACGAGGCCAGATAAAGCCGCGTGCCGTCCTCCTGCTCGGTCAATTTCTCGATCCCTTCGTTCAGGATCGGCTGCGGCACGCCCTCGTTGCGCGGCACCCACACCACGATCGAAGGATGATTGCGGAAGCGCCGGATCACATCCTTTACGTTGGCGAGGAACAGAGGCACGTCCTGCGCCTCGATATTGTAATCCTGGGTCGACTCCCAGAAATCGTTGAACACCATCAGGCCATATTCGTCGGCGAGCGCGTAGAAGTTCTCGCTCGTATCCTGGCCCATCCAGTTGCGTACGATGTTCATGTGCGCGTCGCGATGGAGCTTGAAATAAGGCTCCTGCTTGTCGCGGCCGACGCGCTTCATAAAGTCGTCCATGCCGACGCTGCCGCCGCGCACCGCGATCCTGACCCCGTTCACGCGCAGCACGAGGAAAGGCGATAGCCCCTCGTCGCCCGCGATCGGCGAAACGGCCGACGAGGTTTCGCCGCCATCCGCGAAGCTGTAGGCCCAGCCACGTGGCACTTCCCGGATCGCTTCGTGGCGATGGTCGACGATATGCCGGTCGGTATCGCGCGCTGCGGTCGGGTCGATCAGCACGCGCTTTAACGCACCGTCATGATCCATCAGCGACAGCTCGTAGGTCACCTCGCGCATTCCGAAGCGCACGTCCTTGGCGTCCGACGTGCCTGCCGAAAGATGGAGCATATGGAGGTTGGGCGCCCCGTAATTGTTAGGCCACCAGAGCTTGGGATTATGCACCGCAAGCTGCGGGAAATCGGCAGGCGTCAGCCGCACCAAGGTCTCGCCCGGCGCGAGCGTGACCTGCTTGTCAACACGCACATCGTCGAACATCGCTGTCAGCGTGGTCGTCTCGGCATGATCGCTCACATTATTGAGCGGCACCTCGATCGTGATGTTGGCGAGGCTGGTGTCGTTGCCGTGGGGCAGATGCGTGATCACCTGCGCGTCGCCGATCTGCACGTCGCCCGCCGCCGACAGGTCGACGCCCTGCCACAGGCCGCTATTGCGGTCGCGCACGGTCGGTATCCAGTCCCAACCTTCTGTCGCCTCGAAGGTCGGGCCGTCGAGCATCATCATGCCGCCATTCTCGCCGACGCCGGACGTCAGCGATTCCTCGGACGTGATTCCGGGGTGGGGCGGGGGCGAGACGCGCACCGCGATCGCGTTGCGCTTGCCCGGGGTCAGCTTGCCGGTGACATCGAACTTGCCTCGGATGAAGGCGCCCTTCATGTCACCAATGCGCGTGCCATTGACCCAGATTTCAGCGCTATAGTTCGCGCCGTTGAACGTCAGTGCAAGATGCTTGCCGGCCAGATCGGCGGGCACGTCGATCTCGGTCCGATACCAATAATCCTGATGCGCGAGCGCCTCGGGAATGGCGAGATTGTTCAAGCCGTAGGCCGGATCGGGATAGACGCCGCGATCGATCAGGGTGGTGAGCGCTGTGCCCGGCACCGTGGCCGCGTACCAGAGGCCCTTGCCGAACCCGGGCCGCGATATGGCCGCACCGTCGGGCGCATCGAGCTTCGACCCTTCCGCCATATGCCAGCCCGCGACCGTCCATAGATTCGGCGCGCGTGCGGCCAGCGCCGGGCCCTTGGGTTCGGGCTTGGCGACGGGCTTCTGGAAGGGGGCATTGCTCCTCGGCAAGGTCCAGGCGGGCTGCGGCGTGACCTGGCCCAGCGCCTGGCGCACCTGCACCGGCCAGGTCGGGCTCGACAGCGTGAAGACGGTCAGCGCCGGATCGGGCGCATGGCCTGCGGCCTTCTGCACCTCGGCCGCGGACAAGGCAGCACCCTGGTAGCCGAAGCCCGCGACGCGACCGCCGAAACCGTCTCCGCCCAGCCGCGCTTCGGCGCTCAACTGCGCCGCGCTCGCCGGCCCGCTCGCGACCTCCTGGCCGTTGACGAATAGATGCGCGGTGCCCTTGTCGGCAGTCGCGGCAAGGTAGCTCCACTTACCCGTGGGCAATCGGTCCTTCGCCTTCACGATCCCCGCGGGCGTGACGAGGGCAGGGGCGCCATCGACCAGGGCCAGGAACAGGCCCGCGCCCGGCGCGCCCACGCCGGCGACCGAAATCGTGCCCGACGGCACCAGCCGCGGCTCGACCCAGCCCTGCAATGTCCAGCTCGGGCTGGCGGGAAGATTTGTGCCGGGTGCGCCGACCTGCGCGACATAGGGAATGCCGCCGGCCGCGACTTCTGTGTTGAACGGGCCGACCGCTGCGGGCTCCGCCGCCAGAAGCGCCGAGGCCGATGCCCCGAGCAGGAATGCCGCTGCGCGTGCGAAGCTCTTCATCATTCTCTCCCCGTTGGCGCAGGCTGCGTGGCCCCGCCGATCCCTTCGCTTCAAAGCATGACCGCCGGAAAAAACCAAATGATTTTCGTTATCACCGGATGGTAGCCATGCAGCTTTGCTATCGCTATCTCGTCATCATGCTGTCGCAAAAGGCCCGATACGCGCTGCGCGCGTTGCTGCACCTGGTCGAACATGGCGCCGATCGCACGATCCAGGTCGGCGAGATGGCCGAGCGGCAGATGATCCCGCGCAAATATCTCGAATTCATCATGGTCGACCTCAAGAAGGCCGGCCTGGTGACCAGTAGGCGGGGGCCGGGTGGTGGTTATGTCCTGGCCAAATCCCCGACCGAGATCAGCTTTGTCGAGGTGATCCGCGCGATCGACGGCCCGATCGCGCTCGTGCCGTGCGCATCGGAGAATTTCTACCAGCGCTGCGACGATTGTCATGACGAGGCGACCTGCGCGATCCGCAAGGTGCTGCTCCGCGTGCGCTCCAGCGCGGTCGACATCCTCGAAAGAACCACATTGGCCGATGCGGCCGGGTCCGAATTGGCCGCACACGCGTTGTCGCCCGCCTGAATTGAACACCGGGGGAGGGGCCGTCTTGGCGCAAGCCAGGCAAGGCCCTGAAATCGGGGGGAAAGCCGGGCGGGGCTTTTGGGACGTCAAGAAAAGCTACGCGGGCGAAACACAATAACCCAATTGCCGACTAGGAATTAGTATAATACCCCACCTGAGAATACAGGGAGGTCCTATGCACCGTCGGAATTTTCTGCTCGCCGCTGCGGCCCTGGCCGCCACGCTCACGCCGATCGCGGCGCAGGCGGCCGCACCGGTCGAATTGCTCAACGTCAGCTACGATCCCACTCGCGAGCTCTATCGCGACATCGACGCCGCCTTCGCCGCGCAGTGGAAAGCAAAGACCGGTCAAGTCGTCACGATCAAGCAGAGCCATGGCGGCTCGGGCGCGCAATCGCGCGCGGTGATCGACGGCCTCCCGGCGGACGTGGTGACGCTGGCGCTCGCCGCCGACATCGACGCCATCGCCGACAAGGCGCATGCGATCGCGCCCAATTGGCAGTCGCGGCTCGATAACAATTCGACGCCTTATTATTCGACGATCGTGTTCCTCGTCCGCAAGGGCAATCCCAAGGGGATTCATGATTGGGACGACCTGATCAAGCCGGGCGTGAAGGTCATTACTCCCAATCCGAAGACGTCGGGCGGCGCGCGCTGGAACTACCTTGCGGCGTGGGGGTATGCGCAGCGGAAGACCGGCACCGTCGCCGGCGCGCGCGATTACATGACCAAACTGTTCCGCAACGTGCCCGTGCTCGACAGCGGCGCACGCGGCGCGACCACCACCTTCGTCCAGCGTGGCCAGGGCGATGTCCTGCTCGCGTGGGAGAATGAGGCCTATCTGGCGACCAACCAGCTCGGCAAGGGCAAGTTCGAGATCGTCTATCCGTCGATCTCGATCCTGGCAGAGCCGCCGGTCGCGGTCGTCGATAAGGTGGTGGATCGCAAGAACACCCGTCAGGTGGCGGAGGCGTACCTCAAGTTCCTCTACACGCCCGAAGGTCAGAAGATCATCGGCAAGAATTATTATCGCCCGCGCGATCCGGCCGTAGCCGCTTCGTTCAAGAGCCAATTCCCGAGCCTGCCATTGCTCAGCATCGACAAGAATTTCGGCGGCTGGAAGCGCGTCCAGGCGGCGCATTTCAACGATGGCGGCGTGTTCGATCAGGTGTTCGAAGACGCCAAGAAGTGACCGGGTGGGCGGGCCCTGGGGAGGGTCCGCCGCCTCAGACGAAAAGGGACAAACATATGATCCGCCAGATTTTGCTGGCCGGCGCTTCGGCGCTGGCCTTCACCGCGCCGCTGAGCGCGCAAGCCGCGCAGGGCTCCGGCCTCGACACGACGGTCGAAGACAACGCCGCGCCCGCGCCGGTCGCCAAGACGGGTGACGCGGTGCTCGATCGCCTCAACGAGCTCGAAGCCAAGGTCAATGCGCTCGAAGCGCGCAACAAGCAGCTCGAGGCCGAAGCCGCCGAGACGCAGACCCGCGTCCAGAAGGTCGAGGTACGCGCCGCCAAGGAAGTCCAGCCCGGCCCCGCGCCGACCTTCAGCGACGTCAACGGCAACTTCACCTTCCATCCGCGCGGCACCGTGCAGCTGGATTATGCCGCCTATCGCAGCCGCGCCGGCGGCTATGACTACAATAACGGCACGGATATTCGCCGTGCGCGCTTTGGCTTCGACGGTACCTTCTACGGCACCTGGCGCTATCGGGTGGAGGCCGAGTTCGTGAAGGGCGCGACCAACCTGCTCGACGCCTACATTCAATATGCGGGCTTCAAGAATGTGCTGCTGACCGTCGGCCAGCAGAAGGCGCCTTATGGTCTCGAAGCCAACAGCACCGACGCGCTCAATACCTTCCTCGAACGCGGTATGGCCAACAATGCGTTCGGCGCGGTCGGTGCCGAACGCCGCGTCGGTGCGACCATTGCACTCACGCCTACCCCCCAGATCATCGCCACCGTCGGCATCTTCGGCGCTGGCGAGGCGGTGCAGCGCAACGCGACCACGCCCGACGAGACCTATGGCGTCAACGGCCGCATCACGTTCGAGCCGATCAATGACGTCGACAAGCTCGTCCATGTCGGCGTCTCAGCCTACCATGTCAGCGATTTCGCGGTGAAAACGATCGGCAATCTGGGTGATCGTCCCAACACGCGCGTTGATGGCGGCCTGATCGAATCGCTGAGCTTCGCACCGGTCACGACCGGTCCGGCCGCCGGCCAGACCCAGGGCGTCAAGGATGCGACTTACTGGGGTGCGGAAGCCGCGGGCGTCTATGGCCGCTTCTCGGTCCAGGGCGAATATAACCACCTCCACATCAACCGCTACGGCAGCGTGGTCGACCCCAATTTCGATGGGTTTTATGTATTCGGCACGGTGTTCCTGACGGGCGAAAGCCGCACCTTCAAGGGTGGTACGGTGGATCGGGTGAAGCCCTTCAACAATTTCGATCCGGCCGCCGGCCATTGGGGCGCGATCGAATTGGCGGTGCGCTACGATCGATTGAACCTGACCGATCTGGCTTTGTCGCCGCTCGATCACGATGCTTATGCCTGGACCGGCGGGCTCAACTGGTATCTGAACCCCAACACGCGGTTCATCGTGAATTACATCCGCTTCAAGGGGTATAACTCGCCTTTGGTGGTCGCGCCGGTTGCGGTAAACGGAACGACGGCCAAGGGTGATGCCCTGGCGACAAGGTTGCAGTTCGACTTCTGATGGCGACAGCGGCTTTTCCAGTGTCGAACAAGGGCCGGGGAAGGCATTCGCCTCTCCCCGGCCTTTCGCTCACCCTCGGCATAACCTTCACCTGGCTCGGCATATTGCTGCTGCTGCCTTTGGTGGCGCTCTTTATCAAATCGCTGACGCTGGGCCCGGCGCATTTCGCGGAGGCGGCTTTCTCGCGCCGCGCGATCGCCTCCTATGAATTGAGCTTCGGCGCAGCCCTGGTCGCGGCGGCGGTCAACGCGGTGTTCGGGCTGCTGGTCGCCTGGGTGCTGGTGCGCTACCGCTTCCCCGGCCGGCGCCTGCTCGGCGCCTTGGTGGATCTGCCTTTCGCGTTGCCGACCGCGGTCGCGGGCATCGCGCTGACCGCGGTCTATGCCAATACCGGTTGGGTCGGGAAGCCGGCGGCCACGCTCGGCCTCCAGCTCGCCTATAATCCGGTCGGCGTGGTGATCGCCTTGACCTTCATCGGCTTGCCCTTCGTGGTGCGCACGGTCGAGCCCGTGCTGGCCGACATGGGCCATGGGCTGGAGGAGGCCGCCGCGACCCTGGGCGCGCGCCGCTGGACGATTTTCCGCCGCGTGATCCTGCCCGAAATTTTCCCCGCGATCGTGACCGGCTTCGCCTTGGCTTTTGCGCGCGGCGTCGGCGAATATGGGTCGGTGATCTTCATCGCGGGCAATATGCCGTTCAAATCGGAAATCTCGCCGCTGCTGATCGTCACCAAGCTCGAGGAATATGATTATGCCGGCGCGACCGCGATCGCGACCGTGCTTTTGCTCGCCAGCCTGATCCTCTTGCTGCTGATCAATGCCTGGCAGGGCCGCGAACTGCGGAGGCGTTCGGCATGAGCGCCAAGAACAAGGCGGTCAGCGAGAGCCTGCTGACCAGGACGATCCTGATCCTGGTTGCGGTCGCCTATATCGGGTTGATCCTGGTCCTGCCGCTGGCCTCAGTCTTCAGCCAGGCGTTCGCGCATGGTCTCGCTGCCTTCAGGGAGGCGATCGCCGATCCCGACGCGCTCGCCGCGATCAAGCTCACACTCACCGTCGCTGCCATCTCGGTGCCGATCAACGCGGTGTGCGGCGTCGCCGCCGCCTGGGCGATCACCAAGCATGATTTCCGGGGCAAGCAACTGCTCATCAGCCTGATCGACGTACCCTTCTCGATCTCGCCGGTGGTAGCGGGTCTGATGTATCTTTTGCTGTTCGGGGCGCAGGGCTGGTTCGGCGACTGGCTGCTGGCACACGACATCCACATCGCCTTCGCCAAGCCCGGCATCATCCTCGC
>Ga0209455_1000779_pt1 | contig 17830 bp, 16 predicted proteins | sample AraplaCol_mCL_r2_FD_184275 | JGI IMG/M metagenome (GOLD analysis project Ga0209455, IMG submission 184275) | Arabidopsis root microbial communities from North Carolina, USA - plate scrape CL_Col_mCL_r2 (SPAdes) (version 2) | ecosystem: Host-associated > Plants > Roots > Endosphere | place: USA...
CTCAACCGCGGCAATACCATTGCTTACCGATAAAGTTGGCCTGATAGCCGTTTCAAAATCATTTGTGGTGTTATTCTCCATAGTTGCCGCTCGTTAAAATATTGTTATTAATTATCTTTTCAATCGTCCAGTGGTGGCCAAAGGGATCGACTATGCTGCCCTGGCGATAGCCGTAATCATAATCTGTCACCGGCGAGGTGACCCGGGCGCCCGCAGCTTCTGCTTGCGCTACTACGGCGTGCACATCGTCAACCATCAATCCAACGTTTACGGTTGTGCCATTATATGTAGCCGGACTAAAGCCGGAATTTGACGTTTGTTCATGAATATGAAACAGCGCATCATCAATAGTGAACCCTGCTACGTGTACCGAGCCGTCGTCGTTGTTCAATCGCCATAGCTCAACGGCGTTAAATGCTTTAACGTAAAAGCTGATATCGGTTACCCCGTTCGGAATAACCAGCTCCGGGGCAAAACTTGTTTTAGTTTTCATAAATTCTTTTTCTTCTGTCTTGGTTCTTGACTCTTGATTCTTGATTCTAGTCCCCTTCTTCCAGCATAAATATTTCCTCGAGCGGCTTGCCGAAAACTCTTGAAATTTTTAATGCAAGTACCGTTGAAGGTACGTATTTATTACTTTCGATGGTGTTAATTGTTTGGCGCGATACGCCTACGGCATCGGCAAGATCGGCTTGAGTTATATTTTTTATGGCGCGTTCAACGCGAATGTTGTTTTTCATGACTAAATACTTTTAACTTCGGTTTGCTTCGATATGCGGTACACCCTGTAATAGAACCAACCGATGAAAATCAGCGGGATGGTTACGAGGTTCACCAGCTGTATATAAAGGAATCCTATACCGTAAACCAACCAATTGGACAGTAATAAAATGGCATAATTTACATACACCGCAATCTGCATGGCATCCAGCCTGGTAGCATTAATGTATTCATCTTCGATTTTTTCGGTCGAAAATATCCACAACAGCAAGCTAAGCGGCAGCAGCCAAAATAAGTTCGACAGGGCATTGCTCCAATTAAAAGCTTCATTGCCTGCCACAACAACCATAATTACAATTGACACCCATTTCCCTATTTGCCGGTATGGTTTGTAAGGCAGGTAATGCACCGGCTTTATATCAAACTCGTTTTTATTACGATACAGCAAAAAGTAAAAGCGACCGATAAAAATAACCAACGGCACAAAAAAGTTGTAAACTGTATATTCAAGGTTGTTGGTTAAATCATCAATAAATTTATTAAGCGAGGGTGATTTTAACAGGTAACCAGCAAAGGCAAGTAAAGCCAGGCATGCATATAAAATGTAATTTACCAGGATAGCCCAGTACAACGAGTTGAGCCTTATTTTGGCAGTTAACTCGTCTTCCCTTTTTGTGCGCGAAAATGCAACCAGCAATAGGCCTGCAACTACCAGGGTGAGCGCCACCTCGTTTGTAAAGTCTTCTTTGGCGCTTAAAAACAGCGTGCTTGTACTGCGCAGGCGGACCTCAAGGCCTGGAATACTGTAATTTTTATAAACCACAAGGTAACCCAATATTAAGCCGGGAACAGCCAGTATTGAACCCAGGTATTTTGTCCATGCAGGGAATAAATATGTTGTTTTCATTTTGTGTCCTCCTTTATTGAATGATTAAGCCTGAAAATTACCCAGCGAAAACGAATGATAAAAAATGCCAGCGGCACCCACAGGTTAAGCTCCAAAATATGCCCGGTATCGTTTATTAAAATAAGGCTCGCTATAAGTATGATATAATTAATGTAGATAGCCCACCGCAGCGAGTTAAGGCGAATTTGCCATATCTGCTCATCCTCTATCTTTTCGCGCGCAAATGCTACCAGGAATAAGCCTGCCGACATGAGCAGGGTAGTACAAATAAAAAACAGGTGTTCGCCATTGAAAAGCGGTTCGGCGACAGGCCCGTGGTCGAGCACGCTGTTTATTCCATGCGCCCTGCCCAGCATAGCCAGCGGCACGTGCGCAATTATGCTACCCCACCCAATGTACCGGCACCAGTACGGAAATAAGAAATGGTTTTTCATTATTTGTAAAGTTTGATTTACCAAATGTAAAACAAACTTTACAAAAGTCAAATAAACTTGACAAAATATTTTTTCTTTTCTGCAGAGATAGTAGGAGACGCACTGGATAAACCATCAACGACCTGTAGCAATGTAAAATTCTTGTTGGGTTTTAAATGAATTCTGGAGAGATTCTGGATTTTTACTAACTTTAAGGGCGTCCACTGCAATAACGCTAATATTGACATGGAAAAAACAGCAGAATACATGATGCTTCTCGATGAAAAGAAGTGCATTTCGTATGAAATACAGTTGTTGAAAACCGAACTGGCCAAAAGAAAGGCGGATCTAGCCTTGGTTCGGGAGAAAATTAAAAACAGTACAAGTAAGAAGTTTGTTGCAGCTGACGCGTAAGCCGGCAATAAAGTTGACTGCTTTTTTAACGTTTCTATTTTTGAGCCGGTATAAAATATTTTTTAACCAACTTCTCAACTTTATGACGGATATGAGTGGATATGGACTTCCCCCAAATTAGCTTATAACCGCCGTCCGGCCTGGTAAAAACAGTGAAGTAATCTTTTAGGTCTCCATTTATTTCACTTGGATTGTTTAATTGTATCTGTTTAAGTTCCTGGTCAAAATTTTCCATCATTTTTTTAATTTGTTTTTACGGGCGCGGCAATCAATCCAGGTAAATATCCAATAACCCCTCAGGCAAGTCAACGCGCACTATCTCCTTCACCACATCTATGCCTTTAATTATCTCCTCGTTAAGCGGGAAAAGCACTTCGCAATTTTTATAGGTAACGGTGGCCAATATTTGTTGCGGATACTCCTGCACATCGGTAATTTTGCCGAGCTCGCCCTCATAATCATCAATAGCGGTAAAACCAACCAGGTCAAACAGGGTAAATTCTGCTTCTTTCTTTTTGGGCTTTAGCTTATTCGACAGGTAAATGTCTTTTTTTGCAAGGGTAGCAGCCTTTTCAATTGCATCCACATCTTCCAAAAACAGGTAGGCTGCATTTTTTTGCAGGTATTTTATCGATGCCACAAAATAAGGCACCAGCTTACCCGCAGTTTCAACAAAAACGGTATTGAACTTTATATTTTCAATGCCATCAAAATCAACATAAATATGCAGCTCGCCTTTAAGGCCTTTAGGTTTTAAAATACTGCCTATGCGGAAACAATCTTCGGTTGTCATAACATTGGGTTGTTACGGGGAATGTATATTAAACAACAATGGCGAAGAACATATAGTTACTTCGCCATTGTTTATAAATTCTTGTCTGAAATTATTCAGCGCTGTCTGCAGGAGTTTCGTCAGCTGCAGCTTCCGGAGCTTCAACAGCTTCTTCTTCGGCAGGGGCCTCAACTTCTTCAACTTCAGGCGTGTTTTTAGCAACAATAGCCGCAGCTTTTGCTTCTTTCTTTTTAGCTTCGGCAGCCAAAGCAGCTTTGCGGGCTTCTTCTTTTGCCGATACTAAACCAGTTTTCTTACCTGTAATTTTTCCTTCTTTGGTATCCAACCATTCCTGGAATTTTGCTTCAACCTGCTCTTCAGTTAACGCACCTTTTTTAAGGCCGCCCTGTAAGTGTTTTTTGTACAATACACCTTTGTAAGATAGTATAGCACGGCAGGTATCTGTCGGCTGTGCACCATTGTTAACCCAATCCAACGTTTTATCGAAATTGATGTCGATAGTTGCAGGGTTAGTGTTTGGGTTGTATGAGCCTAAACGCTCAATGAAACGACCATCACGCGGCGCGCGCGCATCGGCTACCACGATGTAATAAAAGGGTTTTCCTTTTTTACCGTGTCTTTGCAATCTGATTTTAGTTGCCATTTTTAAATTTTATGTATTCAACATTGTCCCCGGAGTCCTTTCTGCGGGGATGCAAAGGTAGGTATTATATTTATTAATTGGAAATGATTTCATCATTTAGTGATTGGAGGCTAGTTGATTAGAGATTAGGGGAGTAGTGATCAGATTAGAGATCAGTTGAAAAATGAGGCGCATTCCGAAATTCGCATTCCGACTTCCGCACTAACTAACCTCTAATCTCCAACTAACTAATCACTAAAATTCACTTTCTTCTTTTAAAAACCGGTAGATATGTTTAGTATCGCAAAATAAAAGCTGGTTGCAGCTAATAATGTATTTTGAAGCAAAGTCCCGGTAATTGGCCGGGCAAATGGTTAAAATTTAAAATAATAGTTAACTTTATAAAAATGCCCAGGCGCTAAAATTAAATTATGCCCGATTTGCCTTTTAACGAACTAGGTTTTTTATTTGATGATAACCCCAACCCGATGTGGGTTTACGAAGTGCAGTCGTTGCGAATTTTAAAAGTAAATAAGGCGGCGGTTAAACACTATGGCTATACCGAAGACGAGTTTTTAAACTTAACCATCCTTAACCTTCGCGAACCAGGTGATATTGAAGAATTTAACACATACTTTAAAAAACATCGCCTCGCCGATCCGAATTCAAAAGGACCTTTATACGCGGGAATTTGGAAGTACAAAACGAAAGCCGGAAATACCGTTTATGCCGAAATTACCAGCCATGCTGTCACCTATAAAAATCAGGCTTGCCGCATTGTTGTAGCCGCCGACGCTACTGATAAAAGGCGTTACCAGGAAGAGGCGCAGCTTAAAGAACAGGAACTGATTGGCACAAAAAACAGCCTTGAAGCACTGATAAACAATACCGACGACCAGATTTGGTCGGTTGATACCGAAACCCGGTATGTTTATATGAACCAGGCTTACCGCAGCAAAATTACCCATATCACCGGGGTTGAGCCTAAAAAGGGCGATTACTCCTACCTGCACCCGGGCTATAACAAACAATCGGTGGCCAGCTGGCAAAACTATTACAAAAGGGCATTGGCCGGCGAAATATACAACGTGGTTGATGAAAGCATCGACCCTGACACTAAAGAGGTACTTTCGTTCGAAATAAGCTTTAACCCGATCTACACTTCAACCGGCGAAATAATAGGGGTCGGCTGTTTCGCCCGAAATATTACCCAACGCCTTAAAACAGAGCAAGCTATTGTCGACCAAAATGAACGCCTCCGTAATATTGCATCACTAACATCGCACGAATTAAGGCGCCCCGTGGCCAGTATGCTGGGCCTTATTGCCATAATGGACAGGGTAAACTTTTTTAACCCGGATAACAAGGAAATTATTGAGCACCTGCTAACCGTTGGCAACGAAATTGACGAGGTGATACGCCTGATAGTTGATAAAACTTTTATAGGTAACGAGCACAGGCCTGATAAATATCAAACTCCCTGAACCGTTGATTTAAATGATTGCGTTGATTTCGCTGATTATACCCGGCAACAGGATTAGAATTCCGAAATACCTATCCGGAACTTAAACGCGGTGTTGCGCACCTGGGGAGCGCCAATCCCTTTTTTCTTTCTTGCTACCGATATTTGACCCCGATGGGGTCGTGCATTGCGGGACATCATAAAATAAAAAGGCGATGAGCCCAAACCCATCGCCTTTCCTAAACTCTTTAAACCAATTCCTATAAATCAGCCTTCACCCCATATTTATCTGCAAACTTTTTGTAAAGCTGTTTATGCAAATTGTCGAGGTTGATGTTGCGGCCCTGTATAAATGCATAATCAACATCAATGCTAATCATATCCAGCGCATCGCCTTTTGACACAAACAGGTTGGCGTCTTTGCCGACTTCCAACGTACCCGTGGTTTTGTCGATACCTAATATTTTTGCATTGTTAATGGTGATCATCGATATGGCCTGTTCTTTGGTCAAGCCGTAACCAACTGACTCACCGGCCTCGAAAGGCAGGTTGCGCTGACGCCAGAAACCAATGCCGGTAAGTCCATAAGTTATGCCTGCATCCTGCAGCATTTTTGGTAATTTGTAGGGCAGGTACACATCGTCTTCCTCTTTATCCGGCAGGCGTTGGGTTTCTTTTAATATAACCGGCACGTTATTGTCTTTCAAAACATCAGTTACCAGGTACGACTCGTTGCCGCCCACAATAACCACCTGCACGCCCATTTTCTTGCCAAAATCAACCGCCTGTATTATTTCTTTTGCACCTTCGGCATTTACAAACAGCTTTTTAGTACCGTTAAACAAACCCTTCATGGCTTCCAGGCGGATGTTGGTTACTTCGGGTTTTGCAATATCTGCATACGCCTTTGCCTCATTAAACAGGTTGGTAATAGCGTCGATAGCTTTTTGCGCCCTTTCGGCAGGCGACTCCTGCGGCACACCAGGTGTTGGTGCAACCGGCCTGCGGCGGCCCTGTACCCTGGCAACCGGCCAGGTTAGGTGTATTGCAATATCGGTTTTGTAAGCCGCATCCTGCCAGTTCCATGCATCCAGCTGCACTACCGATGATGTGCCTGAAATGGTACCACCAACAGGTGTTGGCTGTGCCAGCAAAATGCCGTTCGACCGTACCGTAGGTATTACTTTTGAATCAGTATTAAACGCAATCAGCGAGCGCACATGCGGGTTAAGGTCGCCGGTTTCTTCTTCATCTACGGTTCCGCGGGCGCCCTCTTCAATTTCAACCAGGCCCAGAGTGGTTATGGGGCAGATAAAGCCCGGGTAAATTTGCTGGCCTGTGGCATCAACCACATCTGCCCCGGTAGTGTTGGGTGCCGAGCCTTCTCCAATGGCTGTTATTTTGCCTTTATCAAAGGCTATGTAGCCATTATTTATTACCGTGCCGTTACCCACGTGGATGGTAGCACCTTTTATTATTATGGGCTTCATTTGCGCCTTTGCCGGCGATATGTTTGCCTGTCCGTTTGCGAGGATGGTGCTTAGCAGTAATCCTCCAAAAAGTATAAATATCTTGTTTTTCATTTTATGCCTCTTTAATTTGTTAACCGAATATTCCATCCGCACATCTTCATATCTGCACATTCGCACGTCAATTATTTACCGTTCGAGTTAGTCTGTCCCACGCCATCGCCCGATACAAATTCATCATCTTCATCACTTTCATTGTTGCGGGGGCGTCTTCCGGCCGGCCTTTGAGTTGCAGCGCCTTTATTTTTGGCAGCAATCATCTTCTGGATGATCCGTGCCTCGTCGGCTTTTATGGCTTTCTGGTTAGCGGCATCTTTTTCAATATCCCAGTATGGTATGCCATCTACATAGGTTTTTTCGGCAACTGCGTAGATTGAAAGCGGGTTGGCCGACCATAATACCAAATCAGCATCCTTGCCAACTTTAATGCTACCTACTTTTTTATCGACATGCAGCATTGTGGCCGGGTTAATGGTAACCAGTTTCAACGCTTCCTCTTCGCTCATTTTACCGTAGGCTACCGATTTGCCGGCTTCCTGGTTAAGGCGGCGTGCCATTTCTTCATCATCCGAGTTAAAGGCAACAATAACACCTGCATCATGCATCAGCTTACCATTGTAAGGTATAGCTTCAGCAACCTCATTTTTGTAGGCCCACCAGTCGCTAAAGGTTGAACCAGCGATACCGTGTGCTTTCATTTTATCAGCCATTTTGTAGCCTTCCAAAATGTGGGTAAAGGTGTTGATCTTGAAGCCCATCGAATCGGCAACATGCATCAGCATATTTATTTCCGACTGTACGTACGAGTGGCAGGTAATAAAACGCTTGCCATCCAGTATCTCCACAATAGCATCCAGCTCAATATCGCGACGAACGTTGCTGCCTTTTGCGGCACGTGCGGCTTTATATTCTTTGGCTCGGGTAAATTCATCAATATAAACTTCCTCAACCCCCATTCGTGTTTGCGGGAAGCGGGCGGCACCGGTAATTGGACCGTTGTTGCTGCCTTTTACGTTTTCGCCAAGGGCGAATTTGATAAAGCCATCAGCGCCTTCAAACTTCATATCGTCGGGCAATACACCCCAGCGGTGTTTTATCAATTGGGTTTGGCCGCCAATAGGGTTAGCCGAGCCATGCAGGATGTGCGAGGTAGTAACCCCACCTGCCAGCTGGCGGTAAATATTAATATCTTCCGAATTTAAAATGTCGGCAATCCTAACCTCGGCGCTTACGGCCTGGGTGCCTTCGTTTATGCTGCCGCTGCCCGCAATGTGCGAGTGCTCATCAACAATACCCGGCGAAAGGTGTTTGCCGGTAGCATCAATAACTTTGGCGGCACCCGGTGCAAGGCCCTTGCCTATGGCTTTTATTTTGCCATTCTCAATTAATACGTCGGTGTTTTTCAGGATACCGTCTTTATCGCTTGTCCAAACAGTGGCATTTTTAAACAGCACCGATTCAGCCTTTGGCAATTCGGCAGCGCCGTAGGCCATAAACGGGTAAATTACCGGGCCGGCAACATTATTTGCTTTAGGCACATCGTTGCGGTTGCGATCCGGTGCAGCAGGACCTGTGTAGGCCGCGCTCCATTTTATTTCGCTGCCATCAGGTAAAATACCGCTGCCGTTAAAGGTTAATGGCGATGTTTTGGTGATGTAGCCGTTTAGCCTCACGTTACCGGCTGGTTTGCTTTTCAGGTCGAAGTAGATGCTCACCATATCGCCGGTGCGGGTAATGGTACCGGTGGCTTTCGTACTGTCGGCGTCGGTACGTTCCAGGTTAACGGTGTATGCACCCGGTGTGCCGCTAATTTTCAGAACCACATTTTGCAAAGCATCGCTGGCAAAATTATAGTTACCACGCAGGTCTGTTACATCAATTTTGCTAACCACATATTGTCGGCCCTCCACCCAATTTTCGAAAATCACGTTGTCTTTTTTAAATAAATCGTCAGACGTGATAATGAAATTGGCCATTTTACCTTTGACAAGCGTACCCACCTTATCGGCCACGCCCAGCATTTCCGCAGGAACGGTGGTCAGCGAGTTTAAGGCTTGTTTTTCGGTTAAGCCATTGTCAAGTGCGGTGCGCAGGTTTGTCCAAAAATCGCGGGCGTTGGTTAAGCCGTACGATGTAATGGCGAATTTTATGCCTGCCTTTTCCATAACAGCAGGGTTGGTCGGCGCAAGTTCCCAGTCCTTCATTTGTGTGTAGCTTACATTACGCGCATCAAGCGGATCTTCCACATCAAATGCTTCGGGGAAAGTAAGCGGGATAATAAAACTGCCACCGGTAGCCTTCATGGCATCAATGCGGCGGTATTCCTGCCCGTCGGTTTTAAAAATATACTGTTTGCCAAACTCCTTGCCAATTTTATTGGCGCGCAAAACGCTAAGCGGGTCGCCAACTTCAAAAATCTGTGGGAGTGACTGTGTACGGTTAAATTCGTCAAGCGAAATATTGTATTCCTCTTTTTGGTTTTTGTACCACTGCGCATCATAATAAGTTTGGCGCAACAGGGCAATAGCGCCCATTAATGATGAAGGATAGTTGGTTGCCGCCGTGCCTTTGCTGAACGAGTAGTTGGCCGCAGCCTGGTCGTTCAATATTACAAAGTTATCCCGCTCGTTACCCAGGGTAACCACTGCCGATGTGCCGCGGGCAATGCCATCGCGTATTACTGAATGCACGGTACCAAAGCCGTTCTTTTTAAAGTCTTCGGCTTTTGAATCGTCGGCATGGAAAACAGCCTTTACATTCATTTCGGGCTTGATAGCCTCGTTCCAACCGTAAGCACCGGGTTTGGTTGATACCGGCACAACTGCACGACCAAAACCGCCCTGGGCAAATGCAGCCCTTGGCGCGTCGGGGATACCGTAGCCTGTGTATGCATCAACAAGGCTGGGGTAAATGTACTTGCCTTTCAGGTCGATAGTTACATAGCCTTTGGGGATTTTAACATCAGCGCCAACAGCTTCAATCTGCCGGTCTTTAATCAATAAAACACCATTGGTAATGGTTTGGTCGGCATTTACAACAATGGTGGCATTGGTAAATGCATATTGTCCGGGTCGGATGTCCCATGCGCCGTTTACCGGGAAAGTTTGCTGCGCCCGGCACAACAGCGCAAACAGCATGGCGCAGCCAAGAAGTAAAAGTTTTTTCATGTTAATAGTTTAGTCAGTTACGGAGCTAAATATATTAAACATTAGCGAAAACCCTGATCGTAAGCGGAGTATTATCATGGATTTGTTACAATGAGGAAGTCCGGAAGTGGGAAAAGTCAGAAAGATCACTTGCTGCTGTCCGCAGATTATTACACACTATAGAATCATCCAGAAGTGTAAACTTCAATAAGGATTATCCACTAAAAATCATCAATTTTTTTAAGACAGTATTATCGACAGCGCTCCAATGGTCAAATAAATGTACGTCGATGATAAATCCCTTGTCATAAAGGGAAAATCACATATTACCGGGCTCCTTTTAATCTTGCTAAACAAAAATATTACTCCACCTTGTTTTTTACATTTACCTCCTTAGCCATTTTTATAGTAAGCAATGTAAGCAGCAGCAATGCCGATATTATGACTATCCAGATAACCATTGTGTAGTCGTGCCGCGGTGCTTTAGGGGTAGGCGTTCCGAAAGCAGCGTTGTATTTTACCTCGCCATGATTAATTTCGGGCACCTTATTTTGGATACTATCAACAAAAAACTTTAAGTCGTAAACCTGTGCCATGGAATTGGCATCGCCTGTTAAAAGTCTATATGATTGCCCGGCCTCCAGATATGCCGTAATGGATTGGTCGGCTTGTGCTAGCGTTACATCTTTAATATCGAGTGGTGTATTATCTCCATTGTCAATTTCCAGCTGCAGATTGTTTGTTTTGGCGTTTATAAAAAGAATCGGCTTTTTGGCTGAATTTAACTCGGCATTGCCAGCCAGTTGCCGTCCTTGTTTATCGATTTGATATATGGCGACATCACGTTTGTAATATTTAGGACCAGCAATGGTCAAATCAACCCGGTTAACCAGGTAGTTATTGTTTAGCCGAATGGTAACAACGGAGGTTTTATTGCTGTCGACCTTTGAAAATTGCGAGCCAGAAATCGGGGAATAGAAACTGGCCACCGATTGTTCGGTAAAAATACCCGCTTCTAAAAACTTAACGGGGGCTTTGTTTTTATCGTTCACCAGCAATTTAAGATAACGGTAATTGCTTGCCGGGAAAGCGATGGATTGCAGGTAGCTGCCATCATTATCCAAAACAGCTTGTTGCAGCGGGATATTTTCTTCAATGGCAAACCAGCGTTGCAAATCGTCGCTGCCCGACAGGTTTATGGTACGTTGTACGGCGGTACTTTTGAGCTTTAACCATAAACGGTTTACGGGTGCTTTCTCCTTACTTTCAACAATAAATGTGGAGCCTGTATCCTTTTTTGAAACCACTTCGGGGAAAACAATAAACTTTTCGTTATCCGGGTGTGGTAAATTGCCGGCAGTTATGTAAGGCACAAAGTTGCCTTTGCCGTTTACAATCCTTATATCGGTTAATTGTGCGTTGCTTTTGGCTATAAAAGCAGGCTGTAAGGCTATCTTATAAAACCCTCCCGAATCTATTTTAGGCAATGCCGCCTGGTATTTAAAGTTTTTTTGTGCCGATGCCGCCAACGTAACAACGCTCAGCATCGCCCATAAAAAAAGTGCTTTATTCTTTTGGCTTAGCTTCATCATCAACAATTATTTTTTTAACCTTTTGGTACATAAACGATATGATCAGCAGCAAAATACCTAGGCAGAAAAACGCCGCAATTTTACCTGCAACAGGGATGTTATTAATATCGAACAAAAACAATTTCAGCAGTGTAAGCAAAAACAGGCTTAACGAGATTATACGCAAGTTTTTTTGCTTATTGCGCATGCCCATCCACATTAAAATAAATGAGGATACGCCCCATAATACAGGCAAAGCTGTTTTTATATAAACGGTTTGTATAGTATCGATGGTGTTGGCTTTTGAGTAGAAAATCACTTCGCTTAGTAAACAAAACTCCAGGCTTAAAAATAGTACGATGGCACCGGATATAATCCAGGCAGCAGTGCTTTTCATGCCATCGTCAATATGCACCTGGCATAAACGGATTAACGGATAAAATATAAGCGCAATAAATGCAGCGCTTACCCAGTGCGCCATAAAATGTGATATTTGTATGTGTTTATTAACCAGTATGTCGCTTAAAATATCAAAAAATTGAGGACTTAACGCCAGGTAAACCATAATGATAGCAGCGCCAAGTACCATGCCTAATTTGCCGTTATATTCAATGCCGTTTACTTTGGCCGATATAAAGTTGAATACATATACAAACACAGGCACATATAACGCGAGGTACAAAATGTTAAGGCTGGTAGCAGGGTAATAATATAAAAACTGGTAGTTTATTTCGAACATACCGCTGGCGAATAGCAGTAAAAGCGCCATTATCCTGAAAGGGTTTTTGAAAATGGCTACCCCATAAATTTGCGTTTCGGTATCTTTTTTTACCAAGGTATACAACAGGTAAGAGCTTATTGCAGCAACTATTATGGTGATAAAACCCCTGTTGGTAATTATAGCAAGCTGCGCATTGGAACCAATATAAACCTGGAACAAATCCATAAACAGGCTGAGCAGCATCGCTACCCAAATCAACAGCGACGTCAGCTTCATTAATTTGATGGACGACTTTTGGTACAGCCAGTAAAGCAATACCGTCTCCGACGCCCAGAACAACGTAATGTTATTGCCGTGTAACTGTATTGGCGCCGTTAACGAAATAAATGTAAGGGTGATGCCTATAAGCAAATACAAAATATTAGGGTCCACCTTGCGGTTGCGGAACAGGATATAAGATAATACCAGGTTTAAGGCTGCCAGCCCGGCGCTAAACACGCCGCGGTATTGTTCAAGGTGCATTTCGGTTAACAAGTAAAGACCCGCAGAAAAATATAGCGCCGTGTTTATCAGCAATATGCTAAAATCGGCAGCCAGGAATTTCCTGTTTTCGCGTACATTATTAATAATGTTGATGGTGAAAAACAACAGGTAAAAAATGGTGGCAAACCTAAAGCCTATATAATAATTGGATGTGTTTAGCGTGTAAAGCACGGTACCAAACACCAATACCGACAATGCAAACGACGAAATATTAAGTATGCGCCAGGCTTTATAATAAGCTATAATTAGCAAGCCCACGTTTAGTATCAATAAATAGGTAAACAAGCCGTTATAATTGGCAGTACCATTGCTTACCATAAACGGACTGGCAAAACCGCCAATCAATGCAATCACAGCAAGTTCCTCCTTATCGTACAATAGCGAAAGCATTACGGCAAAAACGGTAATAACAATAAGTATGATAAGCGCGGTTAGTTGTTCAAATAAATGAAACTCCTGGAAAGCAAGTGTAATGGTAAAATAAAATATGGCCAACCCGCCGCCGACCAGCACCGAACTGAATGCTTTATAACTGTTATGCATGCGATGGGCGAAGGCTATAAGTATTCCACCACAAACAATCCCTATCCCCACACGACCAACGGGGCCCACCCAATCATTATCGATAGCATATTTTACAAAGAAGCCTATAGCCAGCACGAGAATGGCGATACCAATTTTGTTCACCAGGTTTTCGCCAATGAATTTTTCAAGATCGGGGTAGCGTTCAAAAAACGAAAGACTGGGTTCTTCCTGCTTTTTTACAGGCGGCTCCCAGGCTTTTACGGGCTCTTGTATAGTTGAGCGATAGTCGGCAATAATTTCTTTTTGCTTTTCAATAACCGGCCCGGGTATAGCTTCCACATGTCTTGGTGGTTCGGGCACCCTTACCGGCTCAGGGGGCCTTGTAACAGGAGGAGCCGGTGGTGCGATCGCCTCTTTAGGTTTTTCAACTTCTTTTGGCGCCTGCTCTTTGTATTTAAGTAAATTTTGCAGCTCCATAATCCGGTACTCCAAATCGTAAAACTTTTGATTGAGACTTGACTTGTGGCTTACGATAATGATAAGTATTACTATAAGTAATATTGCGTTTAAAACATCCATGGTGTTAGGTTGGTGAAATAAAGATAGAGGATTTAGCTAATAAACCAACACCCGGGGAAAATAGCGGTATTAATACTTGCTTTTTGCAGACAGCTCCCGCGACTTAGCCGCTGGGTATGGAAAATGGCTTGTGGTCGGCTGTGGCGACACAGCCTCGGGTAGTGGGTGGGATTTCTATCTCAAATCTCTCGTCTCAAATCTCATATCTCAATTCAAAATATCAATTTATAGCCCACTCCCCGCATATTGATAATTTCAACCGCGGGGTCATGTTGCAGGTGTTTGCGTAGCTTGGTTATAAAAACATCCATAGTGCGGGTATTGAAAAAGTTATCATCGCCCCAAAGCTTTAGCAGAACGGCTTTGCGGTCGAGCACTTCGTTTTTATGTTGAATAAGCAGGGCCAACAACTCGTTTTCGCGGTGAGATAATTTGGCAGATAATTGCCCGTTGATCCAAAGTTCCTGTTTGGCATTGTAAAAAGTGTACTGCCCAATGGCTAAGCTGGCCGGGGCCGGGCTTGACATTGAGCGGCGCAATAACTCGTTCAAACGCAGGATTAGCTCCTCTAAACTAAAGGGCTTTTTAAGGTAGTCGTTACCGCCGCTTTCATACCCTTTTATTACATCTTCGGTTTGTGATTTTGCCGTTAAGAACAAAACGGGGGTCTGCTTATCTGTTTTACGCAGCTGTTCAACAAAGCTAAAGCCATCCATAAAAGGCATCATCACATCTACTATGCAAACGTGGTAATCGTTTTTGCGGATGGCTTCGATACCCAAAACGCCGTTAGCCAGGTGGGTAACGTTAAAGCCACGCGTTCGCAGCGTTTCGCTTACAATTTTTGCAAGCTGCAATTCATCCTCCAACAACAGTACCCGTGCTTGCTTCATGATAAATTAGTGGTATGCTGATAATAAATTCCGTTCCGTTGCCGGCGTTGCTAATTAAGGAAAGCGTGCCATTATGCCGCTCAACAATGCTTTTGGCATAGCTTAGGCCCAGGCCATAGCCTTTAACATTATGGATATCGCCCGAGGGAACGCGGAAAAAACGGTCGAACACTTTAGCCTGGTATTGCTGCGGGATGCCGGGGCCATTGTCCGCGACTGAAATGATAATGTTACCATTTTCTGCGGTTTGACTGACATTGATTACCGAGCCCGCCCCGCCGTATTTTATGGCATTATCAAGCAAGTTACCTATTGCATTTTTAAGCAGCGATTCATCCGCCATTGCCGTCAACTCTGTATCCGCAATTTCACAATTTATGCTGACACCGACTGCGTCTGACTGTGGTTTGTAATCGGTTATTATCCTGTTTATTAACTGCCCGGTGTTTACCGCGGCGATATTAAGGCGAATGTTTTCCTGTTCGGATATTACATTTTTTAAAATCTGGTCAACAAGGTTAGCCAGGTTGCCAGCTTGTTGGCGTATAATGCCCAGGTACTCATCACTCGAAATCTTGCTTAAATTAAAACCCTGTATCGCTTCGGCAGCTATATTTATAGTGGCTATGGGTGTTTTAAGCTCATGAGTCATATTGTTTACAAAATCGTTTTTAAGTTCTGCCAGTTTTTGCTGCGAAAGCAGGGTTTTAACCGTGTAGGCGTAACAAAATATGGTGATGCCAATTAACAAAAGCGAGGATATCAGCAGCCACTTCATTTCGCGCAGAAAAAACAAATCGGGGCTTTCAAAGCCGGCAAAAACCGGATCTTTTTGATGAGGCCTTTGCAACCCGGCATTTACTGTACGGGTTAGAAATGAATTCTTGCTAGTTAATTTGGCTGGGGCGATAACAAAAGGTGCATCAACCTCTCTTAAAAGAAGCTCTTCTTTATAAAATTTATTCAGCGTGGCCGTATTTAGCCGGCTTTTATCAACTATTTTTTGCAGGCTATCGCCAAGCCTTTGTGTGTAAAAATACACTACCCCATCTTTTAAGTGATGGCGAAGCGTGGTATCGGCCATATGATTGATAAACAATGTTTTTGCTTCCGGGGTTATCTGGTGTAATTTTTCCTTAAAATCAGTTATCCCAAAGCTCACCCCTTTGTTTGCACCGGGGTAGGGATGTGTATCTTTCATGGTAAAAACAGTTGCACTGTCCCTGTTTTGAACGTTACAGGTAATCGTGATAAATGAGGTATCAGCAAGCCAGCCTTTAAACCGGGTAATTATCTTTTGCTCCCGTGCATCCATTTCTCTGTCAACTGCAACATTCAAAGCCTCGTTAATATCATGCTTAAACGCTTTAACTGTACGGTCATAATTCTGATAATTCCAGTAAAGCTGCAACCCGGTAATGCCGGTAACACATACCGACATCAGTATCAAAATCAACTTGATGCGCTTTTTCACAGCTATAAAAGTACCACCTGTTTGTTTTATTTACGAAAACGTTAACACTAATTAACTGTGTTTAACTCGCGTTAACTTTTCTACAAGCTTATTATATCGTTTTTTGAAAGAAAAAATAACATGAAGAAGCTTACCCTGCTCCTAACTATCATAACCAACCTCGCCCTTGCCCAGGTAAAAAATGGCGAGGCAGTTCCCGATATTAATTTCAAAACCATTTTAAATGCGCCTGTTAAAACGTCTAACTTAAGTAACCTTAAAGGAAAGATTATTTTAATTGATTTTTGGGCAACCTGGTGCGGATCGTGCATAGTGGCCATGCCGCATCTGCAACAGTTGCAGCAAAAGTATCCGGGCAAACTGCAAATCATTACAGTAACCGACGAAACGGTTAAGCGTACCAGGCAGTTTTTAACCAGCAGGCCATCCAATCTTTGGTTTGCTGTTGATACTGGCCGCTCAATAGCACAAGTTTTCCCGCACCAGTTGATCCCCCACGATGTGCTCATTTCTGCAGATGGTAAACTCATTGCTAACACCAGTCCCGAATTAGTAACAGACAAGGTGATTGACAGCCTGCTGAATAACCAGGAGGTACACCTCGCTGAAAAGAAAGACAATACGATGGACTATGAGGAAATTATAAAGAAATACTTTTTTGCCGCCGATACTGTAAAAACCCGTTTCAGCATGATGCCGGAAATAAAAGGTGCGCCGGGACTAAGTACAACCTGGATGCAGGATAGTACTTTTAGGGGCCGCAGGCTTACCTGTTTAAATTTAGGATTAACTACCCTTTACAGGTTGGCGAATGGTGATTTTCCATATTCAAGAATGGTAGACAAAACCGAAAAGGTGAAAAACGAGCCGGTATATTGCCTTGATATAATTGCAGCAAGCAAAGTCGACCTTTTGCCAATGCTGAGAAACGAACTTGCCAAACGCTTTGATTTGCAGGCACGGGTTGAACAGCAAAACAAAGAAGTGTACGTGCTGAAAATAAACGATCCTGTAAAATTCAAAAGCATTCCCGTAAATATCTCGGGTAGCCGAACTTACTACAGCAGGCACGGCGAAATTGACCAGCAGGGCATGACGATGGCCGATTTTGCCGAATACCTGGAAAGCTATGGCATTGCCCGGTTAATACCGGTTATTGACGAGACTAAAAGCAACGGCAAGTTTGATATCAAATTTTCCTTTCAGCCAGAAAACCCGGCAAGCCTTACACAAATATTAACCGATATGGGGCTTAGCCTTGAAAAACAACTGCGTAAGGTTGATATGCTGGTGGTGTATAAAGACGGGGTTTAGATACGGTTTCAACCTATATTAATTACGTAGGGGCGAATTGCATTCGCCCTCACCATGCTATAACGGATACTGTAATCATTCATTAGCGTTTTCCAACCTTTCCGGCGTGGGCGAATGCAACTCGCCCCTACAGTTTTCTCCTTGCGGTCTTTGTGGCCCCATAGTTAAATTTTTACGCGCTGTTATTTGTTATGATACACGAAC
>Ga0209455_1000781_pt1 | contig 17808 bp, 11 predicted proteins | sample AraplaCol_mCL_r2_FD_184275 | JGI IMG/M metagenome (GOLD analysis project Ga0209455, IMG submission 184275) | Arabidopsis root microbial communities from North Carolina, USA - plate scrape CL_Col_mCL_r2 (SPAdes) (version 2) | ecosystem: Host-associated > Plants > Roots > Endosphere | place: USA...
AATACGCGTGGTCTTGACGCCGGAGTGTTCCAGCAGTGCGTGCTCGTGCTGCGGGGCATGGGCCAGGATGGTATCCATGACCTTGGCTTCCGCGCGCGTGGCCATCAGCAAGAAGTGGCTGAGTGCATCCACCGGCATCTGTTCCAGCTTGAGTGCTGCCGCGCGCGTCTGCGCGGTGTGCGCCGAACGATCCACGGTGATATGGCAGATGCGCTGCATGATCGCCTCGCTGGCTTCCACCTTCGCGTTCTGCGAGATCACCACGGTGGCACGGAAGGGCGGCTCGCGGGTTTCGTTGCCCGAGTTCTTGACGCCCGTCGCGCGCACGCTGCGGCCGTTGTAGGCGGTCTTGAGTTCATCCCAATCGAAGCGCTTCTTGGCGTCGTCGTCGCGGTCGCTTTCGATCAGCACCACCGGCAGGTTGGACACCTGGGCGAAGTTGCGCGCCCGCGCGGCCGAGGTGGACTTGGACGGATCGAAGCCTTCGTAGTCCCGACGTCCGAAGAGCTTCCACATGAATTCGATCAGCGTGGACTTACCCGCACCGGCCTCGCCCACCAGTTCCAGGAAGGGGTAGCTTTTCTGCACCTGGCGGATTTGCTCGGCAAAGAGGCTGCCGAACCAAAACGCGAGCGCCACAAGCCCTTTGGCGCCAAAGCACTGCCACACCAAGTCGAGCCATTCGGCGCGGTACTCTCGCCGATCGCGGTTGAAGGTGAGCTGCGGTGACTGACTCAGCGTCTTGAGGTTGAGCTTACCCAGCTCGAAGTAATCCTCGTCGTTGAGCGTATGCACCACGCCATCCTTGATGGCGATGTCACCCATCACGTAGACGCCGTGCTCTTTGCTGTAGCCGATGTAGTCGATGGTGTCGACCGTTTTGATATTGAAGAGCTGGCGCTGGATGATGCGATCGAGCTGCTGGCTGGTGCCGGTGAACACCGCACCCGGCGCGATGCTCAGCAAGCGCTTCTTGAACTCGCTTGCGCTGGCCAGGCTGCTGCCGGCAAAGGTGTTCTTCACCGAGCCGCCGCCGTGCGGAAAGCTCACGCGGTAGTAGTACCAAGACTCGTCGGTGACGGTGTTGGCCTGGTAGTACAGCGGCTGCGGGTTGCAGTTGGCGATTTCCACGTTTTCGCAGGCTTCCATCAGCGCCTGGTCGCGGCGCTCGATGTCGTCCTGGTCCGGGTCTTTCTCTTGCAGCTGCTGCATCGCCTTGTCGAGCGCCTTGATGTCCAGGTCGAACCAATAGAGGCGGTCGGCAAAGTCATAGAAAAACGTCGCCATGCCGGTGCGGCTGTACATGAGCCGGGCCTTGTCGGCATGGTTGCGCGCGATGAGCAACGAACCCTGGTAGCGGTACTCGTCGAGGTCGCACGGCATGAGCTTGTCGGCCAGGTGCAGGTCGTTCCAGTCCTGCTTGCTCTTGCCGATCTGCGGGATGGTGGCCGCTTCGCACTTCCAGCCGTCCTTACGCGCGCGCTTCACCCACCGTTGCGTGTAGTCGCGCCCTGCGGCATCGCCATCGAGCGCCCACACGAGCGTGGGCCGGTTCGTGGCGCGTGCGTCGCGTATCCGCTGAAGAAAGGCGGCCGGGTAGTTGTTGCACGACATGGCGGACACGGCGTGGATGCCGTGATGACCAAGGGCCACGGCATCGAAGATGCCCTCCACGATCCACAACTCATCGGCGGTACCCAGCGTTTCGCTCGTGACGGTCGGCGGCACCCACACCTCGCCCACGTAACTCTTGCCCGGCGCGAAGCGCGCTTTCATCTTGCCGAAGCGGTGAGCGCGATCGATCAACCGTTCCCAGTAGCTGCCGCCGGGCAGCGCAAAGCGCACCGTGGCCGAGGTCGCGGCGCTGTCGAGGTCTTTGAACCATTCCTGCGTGTACGTGCCTTGCACGCGGGCCAGGTTGAAGCCGCGCGCATTCTTCAGGTACGCATCGGCCGCTGCATACGGGGCGTCCTCGGTTTTCTTGTAGCGCTCGGACCAGTCTTCGAAGAGATCGGGAAAGAGGTCTTTGACGGACGCTTCGTAGCCGCAGTTTTTCAAGCGACCGCAGCGAATCACCCACGGCGCGCTGGCATTGGCGTACAGCTCCGGCTTGCCGCAGTCGGGACACTTCCCGCCGCGCAGATAATCCTTTTTGGTCTTGAAGCCAAACTGGTGAACCAGCTCGCGGGTGATATCCGTGAGCAGCTCGGTGCTCATGGCGTAGCGTGGTGCGCTCATGCGGCATCACCGGACGCACTGTCCAGGGCAGGGCTCGCAGGCGTGTTCGCACGGCGCCACATCGCTGCGTCAGGGCCGCACACCGCGCCCCGGCGGCGCATGACGTGGCAACTGGTGCCGAGGTAGGTCCACCCCTCGGCCTCTTGATCACGCCACGCATCGTCCGATGCACGTGCAGCCGGCGGCGCACAGTCCGGCGGCAAGCGGCAAAGGTGGAACCGGTCCCCCAACTCGGCGGGCGAGGTGTGGAACACGCAATCGAGGCAGGTCGGTTGGCGCGTTTTCGTAGTCATCAGGCAAGCCGTGTCCATGCCGGCTGTCCAAGGCAGCCGGTGAGAGAAAAGAAAGGGGAGGGGGTTAGGAAGCGGCGGCTAGATCAGCCGGCACGTCGTCCGCATTGCTGAGTGATGTAGGCAATGCCGTCGGCGTCGCCGTCGTTGTGCATCTTCGCCATCTGCAAGACGTCGCTGGCCGTCAGCGCGTAGGCATGGCCGGTGGTCGGATCGACCACGCGCACGACGTAAGACGTGCTGTGACTGATGTCGAAATACGCGGGGATGTGCTTGGCTTGCAGCTCGGCCAGGGCGTGCATGGCGTAGTGCTGGGCCGCGCTCTCGGTGATCCCGTTAGTGGCCATCAAGTGAGCGCAGCAACGCTTGACGAGCTGGTCGCTGTCCAGGTGCTCGGCCTGGTGCGTGACGATGAAACGCGTCGCGCTGTGGACCAGCAGGGCGGCGTGGGTGTGATCGTGGGGAAGCGAGCGGGAGAGAGACATGGAAACCCCTGCGGTCAGTTGAGCACCATGGGTGCATAGGAGGAACCTGCAGCACCGGAAGGCGATGGAGCAGGGGCATTGCTTGCGGCTTGATGGGTAGCCGTCGATACGAGGATGTCGTTGGCGCGGCGCTCGACGATGGGCAGCGACACTTGCGCATTCGGCATCAGGCTCGGCACCAGGGTGCGCACGATGCCGAGCTGCGCCACACAGCGATGGCTGCAATCGACATTCATGCAGTCGAAGTAGATCTCACGCACCAACGTGCTCAGTTGTCGCGAGGTGATGGTGCGCATGCGCGACTGGCAATGCGGACAAGCCATGCTGTTACGGGGAGCTGTCATATCCGTTTAGTCCTCATACACCGCCTCTACGCTTACCTAGCCTCACGACCGCCCGCGGCGGTCCGGCGTTGATGTCGATGGGCTTGGCCTTCGAGGTACACCTCCAGGACGTAGGCTGCGTCGGTCTTGTTCTCGGCATCGTCCAGCGCCTTGCACCGTGCCAGGTGCGCCGGGTCGAGCCCGATCGGGACACGCTTTCGTTTTGTCGTACTGCGCGGCGCGTAAATGCGCCGACCACCGTCAGGAGAGTTCTTCATGGTGATGGGGTAGGATGCCAAGGTGTTACACAAGGCGACGATAGTACACATTTTGTAGTAACGCAAGAATTTGCGTCAAAGGATTACACAGTGCGTAGTGAGCAACCCCCCTTGGACGCCGACGCGATCATCGAGCGCATGCGCCGAGTGTTCGGCGTGAAATACGAAACGGAGCTGGCAGCCGCATTGGGCCTATCGAAAGCGGCCCCCAGCAATTGGCGTCAGCGCAACAGCCCCCCGTATGAGATTTGCGTTGAAATTGCGCGCGATAAGGGCGTTTCGCTCGACTGGCTGATCTTTGGGGTAGGCGAGATGAGCCTAGGGGCGAGGGCGGAAACATCACGGGGAAGGGAGCGCGGAAAAGCGCCTTCGGTCGCGAGCCCGGCAGCGGAACGCGTCGCCCAATTTGTGTACTGGTGGCACGTCAATCGTACACAGGATGAGATGGTCTGGCTGGAGCAGCAGTTCAAGCGGGCGGTGCCGGAATACGGGGAATGGTTGGTAACGCAGTCGCTCGGCAATGGGGAGTGAGTCGGCGCATAGCCGCTCTTCAACACAAACGTCGTCGACGAGAAAACACGCTGCCGCCAAGTAGTGCTCGCTAAGAAGCGCCTCCGACACCGTGCTTCATCGCTAACTCAAGTCGACCTTGGGAACGTGCTCGCCTGAGCATGTTGGGTTTTCGTCTCGTTTTGTAATCAGCAAAAATTTGCGACGTGTGTAGGCATTCGCTTACATAGCGTGTCGTCTTTCACCGCTTGTTGCCGGTCGTCGGGAATTTATTCAATAGCAGGATAGAGCGGCCCGCATCGAATGAGATGCCGTGTGCCATTCACAGGCAGGGGACAAGGGGATTCGGATGCGGGATGCCAAGGTTTGGCGCGGGCTCGTTATGGGTAAAAACATGCCTGTGCGCAATGCGCAGGGCCAAAGGGAAAATTCGATGCGTGCACGTTGGCAAAGGAGCTGCCTATGGGTGGCGGCGTTGTTGATGCTGTCCGGTGGGTGTTATGGCCAGTCGGTGACTCCGGACCAGGAATACCAGAAGCTGATCCAGGTCGATCAAAACATCGAGCCGTTGGGCGCGCATCCATTCGGGGAAAACATCAACCTGTCCGATGGAACATTGTCGTTCAACGTGACCGACGTCAGTCTACGTGGTAATGGTCCAGCGATTACAGTGGGCCGAATGCTGATGAATTGGAATTACCTTGCTACGGGTACGAATGGAAGTGCGCAACGTCCTTTCGCCGACTGGGATCTGGATATCCCGCGTATCGAAACGTTCGTAGGCGCGCCTGGAGTCCCGTCGACGGCCGTCTGGCAGACAGGTGGCTTTCCAGATGCGACGACAGGTACGACGCAGCGTTGTACTAACTTCAAGCCGCCGCCGGGTATCGCTCCTGTTGGAACAAGTAGCACCGGGTTTGCCGCAGACCAATTTTGGTTTGGCTACAAACTATTTGTGCCTGGCCAAGGTAGCCAGCTTCTGATGCCACGCGGTACCGCGAACTCTCTCTCGCCGAACATTAGTGGGATGAGCTTTCCGATCGTCACCAAGAACAACTGGATGATCGCTTGCGGCGTCACCGCCAGTGACGGCGGTGACGGATTCCTCGCCATCGCTCCCGATGGCACGCGCTACACCTTCGCCCACCTTGTCTACCGCCCAGCAAACGAACTTACCAATGGGGGTGGCAGTTTCGCGTTTCGCCGCGACGCGTTTATGTACGTCACGCAGATCCAGGATCGCTTCGGCAATACGCTGACCTACAACTACGATGCCAGCTCAGGCTACCTCACTAGCATCACGGCCAACGACGGCCGCGAAGTGGATGTCGCTTACCAATCAGGCACGCCGTTGATCCAGACGATCACGGCTAAAGCGACCAACGTCGCGTCGCGCACGTGGACTTACAGCTACGACACCACGACCAATCCCACGACACTGCAAACCATGTCGCTGCCGGACGACACTCCGACCCATCCTGACCACTGGACCTACAACCTGAGTAACTTCCCGACCGAACCAGTCAGTTTAGGGGTGAGCAACTGCGGTGAAAAAACGGTGCCGTCGATCCCGCTGCCGGTAACGACCACAGTTACCAGCAGCATCACGGCACCCTCGGGCCTGACTGCTACGTTCAACATGGGCCCGAAACTGAGCGGCCGTTCGTACGTGCCCCACGACTGTTACGGCGGTTCACAGAGCACGGCTCCTTATTCCACCTATCCGGAGTTCTACGGACAGTACGCAGTGGTAAGTGAAGTGCTGTCCGGTGCGGGTATGCCTACGCAGACGTGGAGCTACAGTTATTCCTCGCCGAATTTGAGCTGGAACGACGACGCATGCGCAACCAGCGGCACATGCGTCGCGACCGTTTATACGGACGTCACCGATCCCAACAACAACGTCACCCGCTACACCTTTAGCAATCGATACGATGCGACGGAAGGATTACTGCTGCGGACGGACTCCTACAGCGGCGCCGCAGGCGGCACCTTGATGCGTTCGGAGGTCAACACGTATGCCATTCCCGCAAACGGCCCATGGCCGTGGCCTACGGCCTACGGTACGGATCTGCTTGATCGAGACAATCAAGCGCAAGTCACGGAATTGTTGCCGCTAAGCCAGCGCACGATCACCCAGGACGGCCAGAACTACACTTGGCTAGCGACAGCCTTCAACGCCTACGCGCAACCCACGGATGTGAAGCGTTACAACGATATCGCCGGGCAGTCCTCGATCGAAGAAACTACCGCCTATTTCAACGATACGAATCTTTGGGTCTTGGGCTTGCCGCTGAGTGTGACGAATGTGGGCACCGGCGAGGTGGAAACCAGCAACAGCTACGTCCCCGACTCCAGCCCGGGCCAGGGCCTGTTGCAATCGCGCTCACGTTTCGGCGAGTTCATGATGAGCTACACCTACAACAGCGCAGGGCAGTTGGTCAGCTTCACCGATGGCAATTCCAACACGACCAACCTCAGCAATTACTACCGCGGTATTCCGCAGGAGATCGACTATCCCGACGGTGGCCAGCAATTGTTGACGGTGGATGACCTGAGCGAGATTACGTCGATAACCGATCAAAACGGCAACACCACGCACTACAGCTACGACCCGATCGGGCGCATCGCAAAGATCACCTATCCGACCAACGATTCGGTGTCCTGGTACACCAAAACCTTTGTCTACACGCCCACGAGCGCGACGGAACGTGGCATTTCCGGCTTGCATTGGGATCGCACCACCACCGTCGGCAACGCCATCACCACGACCTATTTTGACGCCGACTTGCGCCCGGTCCTGAGCGACACTTCCAACGGCAGCCAGGACATCACCACCGCCACGCGCTACGACTACACCGGCGCGACGACGTTTGCCTCCTACCCCGTGTATGGCCAACCCGCCGTCAACGATCCCGGCCTCAGCACCGGCACGCACCACACCTACGACCCACTGGAACGAGAAACCCAAACCCAGGAAGACAGCGAACTGGGCGCGCTGACGACCACGACGAGCTATCTGGCAGGGGCCGGCAAGCAGGTCACCGACCCGAAGGCCAACGTCACCACGACGTACTACCAGGTCTTCGACGAGCCCGACTATAAAAACCCGATTTTGGTGAATGCCCCCGGTGGTATCACGCAAACGATTGCCCGTGACATCTACGGCAACCCGACCTCGATCTCCCAATCCGGTGCGTACGGCAGCGAGAACGACAGCATCACCAAGACGCTGCTGTACGACAGCTATCACCGCCTGTGTCGTACCACCGAGCCGGAAAGCGGCAGCACGGTGATGGCCTATGACGCGGCCAACAACCTGGCATGGAGCGCCCAGGGACAAACCATCACCGACGGCACCTGCGGCCAGAGCGATGTCGCGGCCGCCGCGCAGACGGTACGCACCTACGACCCGATGAATCGCGTGCTGTCGATCACCCCGCCGGCCGGTACACAAGCCACCAACTACACCTATGACTACATCGGCAACATACAGACGGTGAGCTCCGGCGTGACGCAGCAGCAGTTCGGCTATAACACCCGCAACCTGCTCACCACCCAGGCGCTGTCCGTGCCGGGCTATGCCTGGGCATTGGCTTATTCGTACGACGGGTATGGTCACGTCAGCGCCATCGGCTATCCCTCATACAATGGCACTAGCGAAGGCGTGGCATACAGTCCGGACTCACTTGGTCGCGCCACCCAAGTGGGCAGCTACGCCAGCGGCATCAGTTATTTCCCCAATGACCAGGTCGCCGGCTTCAACTACGGCAACGGCGCCAGCTACGTGGCGCAACAGAACGCGCGCCAACTGCTCAATAACTTCAGCTATGGCGTGGGTAGCACGCTGAACGTCAGCGAGGATTACTCGTACGACGCCGACGGCAACATCACCGCCGTCAACGACCTGGTGCCCAATGGCACGCGCAGCAAGGCCTTTGGGTACGACGCACTCAATCGCCTCACCAGTGCGACGGCCAGCGGGCTCTACGGCACAGAAAGCTACACCTACGATGCCCTGAACAACTTGCGCACGCGCCTGACCGGTGGCAACACGCTCACGCTCAATTACGATGCCAGCAACCGTCTGGCGAGCGTGGCCCAGAACGGCAGCGTCACGACGCAATACGGTTACGACGCACAGGGCAACCGCAATAGTCTGACCAGCAGTAGCACAACAACGAGCTACACCTTTGATGCAGAAAATCAGCTTCTGCAGGTCTCGGGTGTCGAGAGCTACGCGTACGATGCCGCCGGCCGTCGCGTTACCAAGACGAACACAAGCGGCGCGGTGACGGCCTACTATTTTTACGATCAGGCCGGCCAATTGATGTACGAGTTCGATCCGGGTAGTTCCACCGGTACGAACTACGTGTACCTGGGGACGAAACTGATCGCCAAGCATGCGACGCAGCAGCTGGCGGTACCGACAGGCATCGTCGTCAACCCGAATCCCAACAATGGCCACTTCACCGTGAGCTGGGGCGCGGTCACCGGCGCAACCAGCTATACGCTGCAAACCACCAACGGCCTCAGCGGCACCACGGTGGTGTACAGCGGCAGTGCGACCTCGACCGCGCAGACGGTGAGCACCGGCGGCACGCAGTTCTATCAGTTGCAAGCCTGCAACAGCAGCGGCTGCAGCGGTTGGGCGGATATCTCGGTCGGGGTATGGCCGGCGATTCCCGCCGTCACTGTCCCGAGTGGCACGGACAACGGGGCTTATACGGTCAGCTGGTCGGCCTCGGCCGGCGCCACGTCGTACACCGTGCAGGAAGCGGTCAACGGGGGAGCGTGGACAACGATTGCCAGCGGCACCACGCAAACCTCCATCAGTCGACCGGGCACCACGTCGGGCAGCTACACCTATCGGGTGGAGGCCTTCAACCGCACGGTGGCGGGTACGGCAGGGTGGGGCACGTCCTCGGCGGTCACGGTGAACACCAACTACGGCGTGATGCCGAGCACGCCTACCGGACTGACTGTACCGTCGGCCAGCAACAATGGCGCCGCAACGATCAGCTGGAACGCGTCCACACCGCAGGTCACCAACTACGTGCTGCAGCAAAGCCTCAACAACGGGACGTGGGCAACGGTCTACAACAGCACCGGCACAAGCGTCACGCTCAGCGGCCTGGGCAATGGCACCTACAAATACCAACTGCAAGCCTGCAACAACACGTCGAGCAGCACGGTGTGCACCGGCTGGGTCGCCGGTGGTCCGCTGGTGGTGACGTACCCGCCATCGCCGGCACCGACCGCAAGCGTGCAGACCACCAACAGCAATACCGGCACGTACATCGTCAATTGGTCAGGTAATAACCAAGCCACCAGCTACACCGTGCAGATGCAAGTGAACGGTGGTGCTTGGAGCACTGTGCAGACGGGGACGGGTACCGCGTACGACGCGACGGGACAAGCCGATGCGACCTACAGCTACCGCGTGGAAGCATGCAACGTAGGCGGGTGCAGTGCATGGAGCAATACGGTCACGACGAGTGTGTTGTTACCACCGGCTTCAGCACCTTCGCTGAGCGGTGGTGGCACCAGCACCAATGGCAGCTATGGCCTGAGTTGGAGTGGTGTGGCTACGGCAACCTATTACAACCTGACAGAGAACGGAAACCTCATCCAGAACAATAGTGCAACCAGCTGGAGCACGAGCGGTCGTGGTGACGGCACCTATCAGTACCAGGTGCAGGCTTGTAATAGCTCGGGATGCGGTAGTTGGAGTAATCAGGTTACCGAGACGGTGGCGCTGGCTCCCGCCATGCCTTCACTCACGCTGAAAGAAAGCCGCTCAGGTACGTCGATTATTGCATCGTTCACTTGGACCGCAGAGCCCACTGCAACGTCTTACACGCTGCAAGAAATGATTGGCACCAACGTTTCGACTTTGTATTCGGGAACCAATACCTCTTACTCAACAGGCTATCCCTACAGCCAAACCGGGACGCGCTCCGCACGGGTGCAAGCTTGCAATAGCTCCGGGTGTTCGTCTTGGACTGCTTGGGTGCAGTTTTGATACCACTGGCGCCTCGGCGATGAAGACCTCATCGTCGAGGCCCATAGGTGTCATGCAATACCTGTGATCGCGTAGCGCTCGTACATACGCATCGCGAACGCTCATCATTTCGGGGGGAATATGCGTAAACATCGATGGTTGAAGGTGGTGAGTGTTCTGGCCGCTCTATCGGTGTCAGCGGCGGTCTATGCGCAGACTGTCAGCTTCGACACCTTGCCTGCACTGCGCGTGACGACACCCGTTCCATCCGGTCTACACGTGCCCGGCGACATGGACGGCAATGGTGTATCCGATGTGCTTTTGTTCAATCCGTCCACCAGTCAGCTCCAGTATTGGCTGATGAACACCAACGATGCGAATGGTGCCGTCACCAAGCTCGGTTCGCGCAGCTTCACCGTGACACCGGGTTATTTTGTGGGTGCTGTGGGCGATTTCAACGGTGATGGCTTGGCCGATTTGGTGTTCACCAGTAGCAAAAACGATCTCTATCTGTGGACCAATAACGGGCAGGGTGGCTTCACCTCCACGCAGATCGACTCCTATCCGTCGGGATGGACGCTGATTGGCGCGGGTGACGTAGATGGTGATGGCCAAGACGATTTGCTCTGGCTGAATCCCAGCGCCTGTCAATTCGGCTACTGGTTGATGAAGAATGGTGTTCACGTCGAATCGAAAACCATCAATATCACCTGTGGCTACTATCCGATATCGATCGGGTATTACACCCCCTCGAATCGTGTTTCGATCATTTGGACGAGCGCCGCGCAGGATTTGTATATCTGGGATAGCGCGGGTAATCAGTTTACACCGTACTCGTTCGGCAAGTACGGCCCGGGTAGCACCATGGTTGCACTGGGTGGCGGTTACGAAGGCTCGCTGATGAGCTTGATCTACATTGCCTCCAATCAAACGGCATTCGGCCTCGAACTCGATCGCACATTTGATCAGATCGGAAACCAGACACTTTGGCAAACCACCGAATGGTGGCTCGATAGCATCTATCAGCTTCCCTGGAGTTCCGCGGGTTTCCTCATTGAGGGGCGAGGTACCAACATGACGGGTGTGATCTATCAGCACGGAGCGGCGCAGCTTGAGGTGTGTCCGCCGTTGGGCGGTAGCGGTTACGAAAGCACGCCCGCACCGATGCCTTACACGTGTCCGAGCTTTTCCATTCCTTCGGGATGGAAGGTCATTGGGGCGATGGCGAATGGCATCGTTCCGGGCGGCTAGTTTCCACAAGCCTTGTCAGTGCTAATCGATCATTTGTTGCGACATCGACAAATAAGGACGTTACATCATGGATACCCGTAAGAAACGGCAAATACGAAAGTCCATTGGGACTTTGCTGCGCTGGTTCGCGCTGAGTTTGCTGTTCACAGGCACGCACGCGTTTGCGCAGACAGGCGGTACGGTGACTTATGTCTATACCGATCCGCAGGGGACGCCTCTGGCGGAGGCGGATGCCAGCGGAAACATCACGGCGACGTTTGAGTACACGCCCTATGGCACCTTTGCACCCCAGGGCACGTCGACACCTGGTTCAGCACCCAAAGGTCCTGGATATACGGGGCACGTGAATGATCCAGAGACGAATTTGGTCTACATGCAGGCGCGGTATTACGATCCGGTAACTGGCAGATTTTTAAGTGCTGATCCAGATGTCCCGCATCCAGGCGATCAGTTCAACTTTAATCGATATGCTTATGGTAACAACGACCCAATTGGTCACAGCGACCCTACTGGAGATTACGCTCAAGGTTTAAGTGGTCAACAAATTAATTGCGAAATTTACGCCCACGGTGACTGCGGAACAAAATCCCCATCAGATCAAGGTTCCAAACCCAGATCATCCGCTTCTAGCGATTGGCATCCCTCAGGATGGCAGTGGCTGCTGGTAAGCTTCAGCAACGTGCTTTGTGAGGGAGGTATTGAAGGATCTTGCGATGAAGGTCCGACCAACGCGCAACCTCTAACACCAGGAAGTGAACACGATGAAAATTGGAGCATTGCCGGGTCAATAATAGGCCAAGCTGTTTTGATTCCTCTTTTTGGACCAGAGGAAGAGGCAGCGGTTCCCGGGGCTACAAGAATTAGGCTTATGGGGAAATTTACGAGAGCTGGCGCGAATGAAATACGCGTAGACTTGTCGATGAGCGAGGCTATAAAAAATCTGAGTGCCAATGGGTATATTAAGAGCATGTCTCAGGATGGAAAAGTTACGGTGATGAGCAATGGCACGCATACTTATACTTTTTACCCTCAGTCTACGGGCGGGGGAGTTAGAGGGGGCGTAAGCGGGTACCCATCAGCCTCTCTCACGAGAGCCGGAGAAAGCAAGCCGATAACGAAACTCAGATTCACAAGTCCTTAATATGAAAACTCAGGATTTGCAAGCCTTATCGTCTGACCTTATTGGTGTAATGGTTGTGGGCAGAGAGTTGCCTGCTTATATTTTTTCAAAAAAATTTAAAAATCATCTTTTTTTTGATGCAGACATCACTACTTCTGATGAGTTGATTTGTGCCATAAGAGAGATGGTGCTAATGAGCGTGGGGACCCTTCTCCCGGTTGCCGTTTTTTCTTCAAAGACTCGGGAGGTTTTGAGTATTTTTGCGCCGGATGAGAATTGGGAGAAAAATATTATCGACCTTACTAAGTCGATGCATGAGCGTGGCAACTATTACGGGTATATTATTGTTGATTCGTCATTGCGATGGGTTGCCTACCAAACGGATCCTGTGTCTTTGGGGGTATTCGCATTTGACGGGAAAAATCCCTGGAGTGAGGTTTCGCAGGATACGCGAGATTGTTTTGTTAATAGGCGGCGAATGGAAGATTTATTTATTAGTGAATCCATGAGTGATATTGATTTAATTAATATTTTTGGCCGTGAATATATTTTTGAATTAATTAATAATTATTCTTAAATGTAGCTTTGATTCCTTGGAAGTCAGGATTGTTTAAAAGAAATGTCGCTGTTGTCAGCGGCGTTGTAGCCGTTCGTGTCATCGTCCTCATTTGTCGCAATATGACCGCTCGCACCAGCGCGGTTTTCCAATTCCAACGAGGTGAGATAGCCGCCGTTGCCATCCAACTTGTGCGTGACTTTTGCCACAATCCACTCGTAAGCAGTGATCGCCTCCGGCCAGCCCGCGAGCTTCACCGGCATCTCGGGAAAGATGTCTGGGCAACCGATGGCCAGATCCAGCGTGAACGTGGCTGCGCCACGCTTGACGCGTGCCAGCTCCGCCTCGGCGGCACGCTTGGCGTCCGCCTCCGTAGGGAAATCACCACGCAGGATCTTCACGTGCCCGTTCTTGCCGGCGAGCGTCAAGTGACCGCGTGCACCGTGCATGTCATACCAGCGCGCTCGCACGCCAGTGTAGGCACTTCGATCGATCTCCTGAAAGTGATGACGATCACCGTTGCCCCGCCGCAGGGTGATGGCAGGTAGCGACGTGCCGCTGACGGTCTTCGCCTCGCCAATGGGTGCAAACACCAGGCAGCCGTTCTTCACCGTCGCCACCGCATCCCAATGTTTGCCAAGGCGACGCAACAATGCCATGTCGCTTTCCGTTTGGTCGAGCTGCGAAACGGGCTCGCTCGCCAGTTTGTCGGACACGCGCGGCTTCAATCCGTGCTCGCCCGCGATGACGCTGACGATGTGGCCCACCGTGGTTCCGCTCCAACTGCGTTCCTTGCGCACGGCCAACGGTCCAGACACGCGCGCGCTGCGCGCACGCACGGTGATGGTGTCGGGAGCACCGCGATGTTCCACCTCGTCCACCACGTAGGAACCCTGCAGGCACATGCCCGACGTGTCGAAGCCGAGCGACACCTCGATGCTCACGCCCTTGCGCGGCATCGAGATGCGTCCCGCGGTGTCCTCAAATTCCAACTCGAGTTGATCTGCGTGATCCTCGCGGCACGCGATCAACGTCATGTTGCTGAGATGCGATTCCAGGCGACGCGTGACGTCCATGCCGCCGACCACCACTTTGAAGACCGGGCGCACGATCGCGCTGCGTTCGCTGGCCATCAGCGTGTTCCCGTGTTGGCCGGCTCATCGGCGGGCAGGTTGTCCGAACGACACAACGTCAACGCAAAATCCACGCGGCGTGGTGTGCCATCGGGAAACAAGTAGCGCTGCGTCGTTTCCAGGCTCTGGATGAAGTACACGCCATACACGTAACCGGCGCCATCGACCAGCACATAGGCTTGGCCACCGAGTCCCATGGTCTCCAACTGCGTGATGGACGCGAGTGTGCCGGTGATACCGGGCGCCACGGTACCGCTCAACGTGACGATTTCCTCGCCTGCACCGAGGTACTGGTAGTTGTCGCGTTCACCTACGCGCACGGCGGCGCCGTGCTTGAACTGCATCTGCCGGCGCAGTTCGTCGTAGGCGGCGGTTTGCATGCCAAATGCGAACGGCCCGAAGGCCATCAAGGTGTAACCGGCCATGTCAGTCCTCGTCGTGATACGCGGAATTCGCACGCACCCGCTGCGCCCGTGCGTGATCGTTGAGCGCGTCCTGCACCGCACGCTTCACCTGTGACGGTTCCGCACCGCGCGCGTCGATGTGCACCTGGTACGTGTTGCCGGCAGCAGTGCGTATGCCCATCGGGCTCGCCATATTGATCGCGCCCTGGCCTGTGGTACCTGGCTGGCCTGGCAAGGGTGTGCGCCCGATCGTTTCGGCGACCTGGCGCGCGCGTTCCCGATCGCCGGGCATGATCCATTCAATCGGTACACCGCCCGCCGGCGTCGGACTGTTGCCTACGCTACGAATGCGTGCGATCAGGTCGCGCACGCCTTGCAGCTTCTCGGCGATCCAATCCAGTGTTTTGCGCGCGGCGTTTTCGATGGTTTGCCACATATCAACAAACCACGCTTTGACCGGCTGCCAGTGTGTGACTGCCCAGCCGGCCGCGGTGCCCATCGCTTCACCCAGCCACACAAACGCACGCACAGCCAGCGTGATGGCATCGATCACACCCGCGATGGCATTGCCGACGAGCGTGCCGAACGCGATGCCGTTTTGCCGTGCGGCATCGAGCTGCTGGTTCGTCGCTTCGAACGGTTGCCAAAGCTGCGAGAGCCAACCCCAGATCGTGGCGAGCATCGAGCCCAACGGTGCAAAGACATCGTGCAGTGCCGCGCCGAGGTGTTGGAACGCTGGCCCCACCGTTTGCGCGATACCTTGGCCCACACCTTCCAGCCACGCACGAATCGGTTCCCAGTATTTGTAGACGATCATCGCGGCGATCGTGATCAGCGCGATCAACGCGAGCATCGGTGCACTCAAGCCCAGCACTGCCACCGCCGCGGCGCGTGCGCCGCTGATGAGTAATGGGAACAGGCGTGCAAGTCCCGATGTACCGCCACCGCTGAGCGTGAAGCCGCCCATGCGCATCAGAAAGCGCAGCAGTGCGAACTGGCCGACAAGGCCGCCCAACCCTACCATCAAACCGCCGATGACCGTCATCAGCACGCCGAGGCTTCCGGCCACGATCAGGATGCCCTTGGCCAACATCGGATGGCTTTGATTCCAGCCGGTGAGTTGGCGCACGGCGCTGGTGAGCTTTTGCAGGCCGGCCACATACACCGGCAGCAACTGCGTGCCCAGCTCGCGGTAGAGATCGGCTTTGCGCGCGAGCAGTTCGGCTTCCTGGCCAGCAGCGGTTTGCTTCGCTTCGTCATACAGCGCATTCACGCCGTAGGCTTTCGGTGCGGCGGCCAAGTGCTTGGCAATATTCGCGCGTTCCAGATAAAGCGAGGCAAACAGGTCGCCGCCCTTGCGGCCGGAGAACAGCGCATTGATCTTGCTGATCACCTGTTGGTCGTTGAGCGTGCCGTTGGGATTAAGTCGCGGCACGACGCGCGTCATCAAGAACTCAAACGGGTTCGTGCGATAGAGGTCGCCCTCCTTGAGCGCATCGGGCAGCAGCTTGGTGACGTGACCGGTCTTGCCATATTTCACCGCGCCGGGCTTGATCAGTCCTAGCTGGACCAGTTCTTCGGCCGACTGCTGCGTGGTGCGGCCTGCGGCCCAGTTCTGGTAGGCGGTCGCAAGGCCGGTACCGGCACGATGGCCGCCCATTTCCTGCATCGTGTGCAGCATGCCAAAGAAGAATGGGGTGTCATCGAGCTGCTTCGCCGCGATGCCACCGGTCTTGATCATGTTGAGCAGGTCTTCCGGCTTCACCAGGCCGCCGGAGGCGACATAGGCCTGTGTGGCGAAGTCGAGCACCTGTTTGAGACGCGCCGGGTCTTTCGCTGCGCCGCGGAGTTCCGCGACCTTCAAGAGGTCCATGAACATGGCTTCGGCATTGGTGCCGTGACCGTCACCGTGGCCCGCGTTGGCCATCACGGTTTCGATGCCGAACTTCATGCGTGCCAGATACGGCGCGACCTGTTCGGATTCGTGCATATCGCGCAACACGCCGTAGCTTTCTTTCAGGAGCTTCAGGTTTTCGGTGGCACTGGTACCCATGATGTCCATGCCGCGCGCGAACTTGATCGCATCGGTCACGGTGGCGTCGCCCACACCCATCGCGCGCAACTGCACGACCTGTGTCTGGAACGCCTTGGCTTCCTGCATGGCGGGACTCAGCGCCCCCAGCACATGCTGGCCGGTCACCATCGCGGCGGCACCGCCCACCGCCATGTGCGTGCTCATCGCTTGGGTCCGCGTCATGGCTTCGCGCGCTGCGCCCATGCGCTGCTGTTGCTGGCTGAGCTGTTTTAAGCGCTGTTGCTGCGCATCCATCTGCTTGGTGGAGGCCGCGACGGCGTCGCGCAACTGGCGCTCATGCTGCGCCAGGTTGCGTGTATGGATGCCGGCGGCAGCGAGCCCTTCGCGCATCTGCTGTAAGCGCCGTGTCTGTGTCACGTATTGACGGCTGAGTGTTTCAGCCTGGCGCTTTGCGGCGTCGAACTCGCGCCGCTGTGCGCGCATCGGAGAGGTGGTAGCAGCGATCGCCTTGCCCAGCTCGGTCGCGCGCGTGCGTGCGGCATTCATTTGTGCCGCGAGCTGCTGCGTGCCGGCCTTGAGGTCACGGAAGCCCTTCAAATCCGCTTGTGCCTTTTCCAGCTCTTTCAGGCGCTGCCGCGTTTCGCGCAACGCCTTGGAGGTATTGGACGAGCTTCCGGCGATCGCCCGCAAAGGCGCGGTGGCGCGATCGATCGCACTGAGCAATACGCTGAGCTTTAAATCCATCACTCCTCCACGCCGTTACGAAGGCGCGCCTGCTCGCGCCAGTCCATCAGTTCCGTCACGTCCATCGCATCCATCACGGGCGGTGCCCAGTGGAACACCACCGCGATATCGGCCATCGCGTCCTCTACGCGGGCGGGAAGCCCTCGCGGTTCGCTCTCGTCAACAAAAAACCGGACACCTCCACCCCAAACTGCGTGAGGTCCGCCGGATCGAGGTTGGCTACTTCCGCCTTGGTGAGCGTGGGCTGCGTGATGCGCGGCAGGACGGTTTCCAAAGCCGCGACATCCATGTGCAGCAGGTTCACCAACTGCGTGCCGCGCAGTTCGCCGGACTTGGGTTTGCGCACGGTGACGTGCGTGATGGTCTGCGTGCCGCGTTCGATGGGTTCTTCGAGTGTGATGGAAGCGGAGGTCTTGCGTTCGGTCATGGTGGGAGAT
>Ga0209455_1000785_pt1 | contig 17711 bp, 16 predicted proteins | sample AraplaCol_mCL_r2_FD_184275 | JGI IMG/M metagenome (GOLD analysis project Ga0209455, IMG submission 184275) | Arabidopsis root microbial communities from North Carolina, USA - plate scrape CL_Col_mCL_r2 (SPAdes) (version 2) | ecosystem: Host-associated > Plants > Roots > Endosphere | place: USA...
CCGCACTACATGGCGGGGCAAGGCCGGCTGCCACGCAATCGGTGTCAGGAAAGCGAGGCTTCCAACCAGCGAGGCGAGCGCGATCACGCCCAGCAAGGCGAACCACAGCCGCAGTCCGTTGGCACGCGCTGCTGCCGGCGCGCGCGCGTCGACTGCTGCCGGAACGAGCCGGGGCAGGGGCGCGAAGATCGCCTCCAGTTCCGAAGCGACCGGAGACCGTTCCTCCCACGCGGTGCGGATTCGGGACGCCATGATGGTCGCAACCCGCCGCCCGGATTGCGGTTCCGCGTCCGTACCGACTTGTTCCGCACGCGACACGGGTCCACCATCCCGCGAAATCAGAGGAGCTTCCGGATGGGCAAATCTCTCGAGTGGCGCGGTGTCGGCCTGGCGATCGCGTTCCTGGTGCTGGCGGTAGTGCTGGTGGCGGGCAGCGCGATCGGCCTGCATGCGCTTGGCATCAATTTCCACGACAAGACCCCGATCGAAAAGCCGATCGCGATCGTCGGGACCTATATCACGCTCGCAATGTCGCTGCTCGCGACCTGGATCATGGCACGGATCGAGGGGCGATCCTGGCTCGATTTCGGATTGCGCGGCGGGCCGCAGGGCGCGCGCCACTTCGGTTATGGGCTGCTGGTCGGGTTTGTGTCGATGATCGCGGTTGCGCTCGTGATTCATTTTGCGGGCGGGATGACGATCCATCCGGCGGCGTTTACGCCTGCCGCGATCGGTCTCGCCCTGATGTGGGCGGTCGGTTTCCTTGGGACGGGCCTGTTCGAAGAAACCGCGTTTCGCGGCTATCTTTTCAAGCGGCTCGGCGAGGCGACGTCCTTCCCGATCGCGGCGATCGCGACCTCCTTGCTGTTCGGCCTCGCGCATATGTCGAGCGGCTTCGATGCCGGTCTGGCGCTGGTCAATGCGGTGCTCGTCGGCGGCATCCTCGCGATCAGCATCCAGCTGACCGGCTCGCTCTGGTGGGCGATCGGCTTCCATGCCGCCTGGGATTATGTGGAATCCTACTGCCTCGGGGCGGCCGACAGCGGGTTGCGCCTGCAGGGCGCGCTGTTCCACGCCGATCCCGCCGGCCCGATCTGGCTGAGCGGCGGCGGATCCGGGCCGGAGGGCAGCGTGATCACCTTTGCGGTGGCGGTGATCGTTCTGGTGGTGCTGGCGTTCAGGCTGCGCCGCGCGGCCTAGCAATTCACTTCATTCCATACCCCTCCGTCTCCGCGCGCAACATGAGGGATGGTCCGCACGCTGCCCATGGCAAATGTCCCGAGTTTGGAAACATTTCAGCAGCTTGGTTTTCTGATGAGGCAAAACTATTGATATAGATCAATCTGACCCACTTGTTGTGGAGGGGAGGGGGGGATCAACTATCAATTTACTGGAATATTTGGAAAACCTCCCTAATAGCCGTTGGTCTTAGCATCGGATCAGCGTGATTCGCGTTGCTCACGGGCTTCGGGGGGAGGCGCCGTCGGTTCGGGGGGATCGGCGGCGTTTTCTTTTGCCCCTTTGCCGGCCGATATAAGGCCGCTCCCTTGTGATATCGCGATAAATCCTTAATCCCCGCTGCAATGCAGCATGAGCAAGTCCGCGCCGCCGGCCCCGTGATTCATCCTCGCTGGGTGCTGCTGGCACTCGCCATGGGCGGGTTCGCGATCGGCACGACCGAATTCGCGACGATGAGCTTGCTGCCCTATTTCGCGCGGGGGCTCGGCATCGATGCGCCGACCGCGGGACACGTCATCAGCGCTTATGCTTTGGGTGTGGTGGTGGGCGCGCCAACGATTGCGGTGCTGACCGCGCGTTTCTCGCGGCGCAATCTGCTGTTGATCCTGATGGGCCTGTTCGCGGTTGCCAACGGTCTGAGCGCGCTTGCGCCGACTTATGGCTGGATGCTGGTGTTCCGTTTCCTCTCGGGCCTGCCCCACGGCGCTTATTTCGGCATCGCCGCCCTCGTCGCGGCGGGGCAAGTGCCCCCCAATCGCAAGACATGGGCCGTGTCGCGCGTGATGTTGGGGCTGACCGTCGCCACCATCGCCGGCGTACCCTTTGCCAACTGGCTCGGGCAAGCGATCGGCTGGCGCTGGGGCTTCGCGATCGTCGCCTTGCTCGCCTTGCTCACCGTCCTGCTTGTTTTCCTGTTCGCGCCCATCGACCATCCCGACCCCAAGGCGAGCCCGCTCCGCGAGCTCGGCGCGCTCGGCAAGGGGCAGGTCTGGCTCACCCTTCTTATCGGCGCGATCGGATTCGGCGGGCTGTTCGCGGTCTACGCCTATCTCGCCTCGACGCTGATGGCGGTGACCGGCGTCCGGCCGATGCTTATCCCGTTGGTCTTCAGTGTATTCGGGGCCGGGCTCACCGCGGGCAATCTGTTCGCGCCGCATTTCGCCGACCGCGCGCTGATGCCCACCGCAGGGGGACTGCTGCTGTGGAGCGTGGTCTCGCTGCTTTTTTACCCACTGGCCGCGCACAATGTCTGGGCGATCAGCCTCGACGTCTTCCTGATCGGCTGCGGCGCCGCGCTCGGCACGGTGCTCCAGGCGCGGCTGATGGATGTGGCGGGCGATGCCCAGGCGCTTGCCGCCGCGCTCAACCATTCGGCCTTCAACACCGCCAACGCGATCGGGCCCTTGCTCGGCGGCATGGCGATCGCCGCGGGCTATGGCTGGACCTCGACCGGCCTGGTCGGCGCAGCGCTCGCCGCGGGCGGCTTCCTGCTTTGGTGCCTGTCCTGGCTGGCGGATAGATAAAGCGCCAATCCCAAGAAAATCGTGATGGAAAAATCGGTGCAGGTGCGCAGGATCGGCGTATGATCGAATGGCAACAGCGCGATCGTTCCGCGGATCGGCCGCAGGTGGACCTGACTCCGCTCAATCCTGCTGAGCGTGAGGCATTGGCGCTCCTGGCCGAGGGCCATACCGCCAAGAGCATCGCAACACTCACCGGCCGTTCGGTCGCCGCGGTCAACGAACGACTGCGCGAGGCACGGCGCAAGACCGGCGTCGGGAGCAGCCGCGAACTCGCCCGCCTCTATGCCGCCGCCCACAAAAATCGTGACGAGAAAATCGATCTAGCGAGCGCGCCCGCCGACGCGGCACCGTCTTCCCCGCCGGCCCGTGGCGGCTGGCGGAAAGGAAGGATCATCATGCCCATCATCCTGATCGGAGGCGTCGCCGCCGCGTTGATCGCGGCGCAGGCGGAACGCGGCGCGGCGCAGGCGCGGCCGATTCCGGCGGACCCGGAAATCCTGAATCTGCTCGCGCATAACGATAGTCGTTTGAGGACGGCGGATCTGCACGAGATGCTGCGCCGCGAACGGCGTGACGATGCGTGGGCGCGGGAAGTGGAGCCGGCGGTGGAGGGGCGTTATTCCAGCATCCCGCACATGAACGACACGGGCCCGGTGCGCGTTACCTGCGCCGCCACCTTGTGCGAGGTCGCGCAGAGGCTGCCCGGACCGGACCAGGCGAAGCAAAGCGATCGGGTGGTGCTGGACCGCGAATTGCAGAGCGAGGCGATGCAGGCCGACATGGCCAAGCTTGGCCTGTTCAATATGACGGTCGATGTCAGGGGGGACCCGACCAGCCGGCATCAGGATTTGTTCGTTGCGTATTGGTCGCGCGGGGAGGAGCAGCCCAAGCCGGATGCGATGCTGGACGGCAAGCTCGACGATCAGGATCGCGGCGACCGCCGTTATTATCGACAGGTCCGCGACGAGACGCGCGACGGCGTCTGGGCGGACCGGACCGAGCGCGGATTGAACGCGGTCCTGCGATCCTTGCCTGCGATCGGGCAGGACGATCATCGCGTCCGCGTTTATTGCGCGGCGACGTTGTGCGAGATCAGTGCGGCGAATTTGCCGCATGCGCAGAGGCCGCAGATCGAGGGTTTCTATCGCGACCTGCAGGGTTGGCCGTACCGCAATGCGCTGCAGAAGCTGGGCCTGAAGGAGATTGTCAATCTGTTCGGGACGTTGCCGTCCGATCGCACGCGCAATTTCTACATCGCTTATTATCGGCGCGATCGTGCCTGACCGACCTTAATGGTGATGGTGGTCGCCGCCCCCATGGCCGTTGTCATGCGGCTGTGGGACGGGATGGGGTGTCTGCGGATGGGGTGCCGCCACATGCGGTTGAGCCTGCGGCTGCGGGCGGGGCGTCGCCACATGGGCTGGTGGAGCGGCATGCGCTTCTGCTTGGCTTTGCTGGCGTAGCTGTTGTGCCTGCGCATGCTGCGCCTGCATCCCGGCGCGTTGAGCCTGATGCGCCTGCTGCATCCGCGCCTGCGCCTCGGCACGCTGCGCCTGCTGGGCTTGTTGCGCTTGCTGCGCCTCATGGCGCTGAGCTTGTGCAGCCTGCGCGGCCTCGCGATGTTGGGCCTGCTGCGCCTGCATCACTTCGTGCCGTTGCGTTTTCTGCGCCTGTTGCTGTTCATGCCGCTGGCCCTGTTGTGCCTGCGCCATCGCCTGATGCGCGGCTTCGGCGCGGGCCGGGGGTTGCTGGGGGCCGTGCTGTTCTGCCACCGCCGGATGCTGGACGTGCCCTCGCGGTGCGGGAACGTCGCTGTGGAGCAGGCCGGGCTGCGCACGATCCGCCTCGGCATGGCGCTCCGCTATATCCGGCCGGTTGTGGTCCGGTCCGGGCACCGGCCGTCCCAAAGCGTTGACCGGCTGCTGGGATGCCGGCCGCAGCGCGTCATGCTCGGCTGCCTGCCGATCGCGTTGGTGCGCGACATAGGCCGCGCCCGCCACGCCGGCCGCCCCCAACGCCGCGGCATAGGTCGCGCGATGCTGGCGCTCGGGTGCCCAGCGCGCTTCCTGTTGCGCCTGATGCGCCTGGTTCCAGTCGCGCCAGCCGGGCTGTTCCTGGCGGCCTTGCTGCCAGCGCGTGCGCTGCGTCCGGATCATCGGCGCGCGGTTTTGCCAGTCGCCTGCATAAGCCGCGCGGCGCCGGTCGTTGACTGCCGCGCGGTAGAGATCGTGCCCGCGCGCATAATAACGCGCCGCATAACCCCGGCGCTCGTCGGCGATCTGCTCCGCCACCAGCGCACCCGCCAGCGTATAGACCGCGACCAGCGCGCCATTGTCATAGGCATAGCTGTAGTCGGGGTCCTGAATCAGGAACGGCTCGTCCGCGCCGGGCTCGTAATAATAATAACGCGCGCCATCGGGCAGCCACTCGACCACGCGATAGGCGCCATCGTCCGCGCGCCAGATGTAAGGATTCTCGCCTTCATAATCGACCGTGTAGTCGGGCGGGGTGTCGGCGAAGGCGTCGCTCATATCATAAGCGTCGGTCAGATAGCGCCAATGTTCGGGGCTGGGCCGATAGGCGACCGGGCGCGGTGCCGGTGGCAGCGCCGAGGCGGTCGGCGCATAGGACGGTGGGGGCGGGGGCGCGGTCGCCAATTCGAGCGCAGCGACGGGTGCGCCGGTGACCGGCTGATCTGCCTGCGGCGTCTTGTTGCAGCCGGCAAGCGCCAGGCACAACAACGCGCTGCCGCTCAGCCATTTCCCCGCGGTCCGACGATGCTGTTCCATAACGCTCCCTCTCCGCTTGGCGGATTCAGGCGCTTAATGGAGCAGGGCGCGCGGGGTTCCCGTGGCCGGGATCAGGCGTTGCGGTTGAGCAGCAGCCCGACCATGCCCTGCCTGCGCAACAGCGACATGGCGGCGCTATAGGCGCGTGCCGGATCGATCGCATCGATCAGCCGCTCGGGCGCATCGTCGTCCCGCTCCGGGAATTCCGGAAAGGGGGGCGGGGGCAGATTGTCCGCCAGCCCATTTTCGACCCCCGAAACCGGGGCGACGCCGCCGACCGTCGGCGACGCGTTCACGCTCGTCCCCTCCGTCCGCGGGGACGTGGAACGCATGCTTGTCGCGGAGGCGCGGTTCACCTGCATGGTGCCCGTCTTTAGGCTTTTAAGATTAGGGTAAGGTTCTGAGAAAGGTTTGACGCGGGATTAACCAAGTGTGGTGGCAGAACCGCAAAAGCCGCCGGATTCGAGAGCAGAGGCCGTCCCCCCAAAAGGAGGCCCGCGCGATTCTTAGTCGGCGATCAGTGAGGCAGCCGCCGCGTCCAGTATGCGTGCGGCATCCTTGGGACCCAGCCGCACCTGCAATCCTCTTTGCCCGCCATTGATGAAGACATAGGGCTCGCCCAGCGCCGTCGCCTCGATCGCGACCGGCACCTTGCGCATCTGCCCGAACGGGCTGATCCCGCCGACCTTGAAGCCGGTGACGCGCTCGGCATCGGCGGGCTTCATCATCTCGGCTGCTTTGCCGCCCAAAGCCGCGGCGAGCTTCTTCATTGCCACCTGCGCGTCGGAGGGAATGATCGCGCAGGCGGGCTTGCCGTCGAGCAGCACCATCAGCGTCTTGAGCACGCGCCGCGGTGGCTCGCCCAGCGCTTCGGCAGCCTGCATCCCGATCCGGTCGGCACCGGGATCATAATCGTAGCTATGGACGGTGAAGGCAGCGCCCGCTTTCTCCAGCGCGGCGGTGGCGCGGGTTGCTTTCGCCATCAGGCCGCGTCCGCCATCAATCCCAGCGGGACGCGCCGCAGCCAGCGCGCGAGCATCAGCACCGCCACCACCGCGAGCCCGCTCGCCAGCCCGATCCAGATGCCGACCCCGCCCATGTGCCGGTGGAAGCCGAGGAACAGCGCGACGCCAAAACCCACCACCCAGTAACCGAAGGCCGCGAACAGCATCGGGATCTTGGTGTCGTGCAGTCCCCGCAACATGCCCGCGCCCACCGCCTGCATCCCGTCGACGATCTGGAAGATCGCGGCGATCGCCAGGAATGAAACCGCGAGGTCGATCACGGGCGCGTCCGCGGCCGAATGCGTGTCGAGGAAAAGGCCGATGATCGGGCGTGGTATCGTCCACATCAGGACTGCGGTGCAGGTCATGAACCCCACGCCCATCGCCCACGCCGTCCAGCCCGCACGCGTGATCCCGCCCGCGTCGCGCCGCCCGAGCGCGAGGCCGACGCGGACCGTCGCCGCCTGCGACAGGCCCAAAGGCACCATGAAGGAGAAGCTCGCCACCTGGATCGCCACTGCATGCGCCGCCAGCGCGGCGGTACCGACGATCCCCATCAGGAACACCGCCGCGTTGAAGATCGTGATCTCCAGCCCCAATGTCATCGCGATCGGCCCGCCCAGCTTCCACACTGTCTTGTAGCGCGGCCAGTCCGCGCGCCAGAAGCGCCCGAACAGCCGATAGCGGCGGAAGCGCTTGTGCGTCGAAACCACGATCGCCATGCCGGCGAACATCATCGTTTGCGTGATGGTGCTGCCGATGCCGGCGCCGACCACACCCAGAGCGGGCAGGCCCATCTTGCCGAAGATCAAACTGTAATTGAGGCAGGCGTTGAAGACCACGCCGAACACCCCGATCAGCAATGCCCAGGCGGGCCGCTCGAGCGCCGCGACATAGGATCGCATCACCAGATAGAAGAGCGCGGGGAGGAAGCCCCACTCGATCGCGCGCACGAACTTCGCCGCCTGCGCCGCAAGTGCCGGGTCCTGCCCTAGCCAGATCAGCAATGTTTCGGCATGCCACAGGATCAGCATCACCGGCATCGCCATCGTCACCGCCGCCCACATCGTCTGGCGGACGGTGCGGCGGACGTCGCGCACGCTGTGCGGCATCGATCCGATCTTGCGGCTCATCAAGGGGGAGGCTGCGGTGACCAGCCCCATGCCGAAGATCAGGAAGGCGACATAGATGTTCGATCCGAGCGCGCCGGCCGCCAGGCTTTTGGGGCCGAGCCAGCCGAGCAACACGACGTCGGTCGCCTGGATGGCGGACTGCGTAAGGTTGGTCAGCACCATGGGCGAGGCCAGGCGCAGGGTCGAAGCCGCCTCCTGGCGCCAGACGCGCGTCGGGGAAATCGTTGCGGGCATGCGCCCGAATTAGGCGCGCCGGCCGATTACGCCAAGCGGCCGCTCACACGAAATCCGCGGCGGTCACATGGCTGGCGTCGAGATGGTCGATCCGAGTCGCTTCCATCCCGATCGCGGACCCCCAGAAGAACAGCACCGTATCCTGCCCGACCTGCGCGACCGCCACATCGCGGAAATTATCGGCGATGTTGCTCGCGCTGTTCTGGAACATCGGCGTCGCCACCACATCGGCTGCCTGCACGCTCGCAAAGTTGCCGAGCTGGGTAACGAGAAGCGGGATGCCGGCGTCGATATGGATGTGATCCACGCCGTCCTCGAAATCGGCAATTTCGTCGATCTGATAATAATATTGCCAGGTGGGGTGCGTTACATAGGTCGCGTCGAAACCGGTGATGGCGAAGGTGTCCGATCCGGCACCGCCGTACATCGTATCCAATCCGCGCCCGCCATCGATCCAATCGTCGCCCAGATCGCCCATGACTACGTCGCTGCCGCCATTGGCCTGGATCGTATCATTGCCTTGGCCGCCGTGGATCGTGTCGTTGCCATCGCCGCCGTCAATGTTGTCGTTGCCCAGATTGCCTTGGATCGCATCGTTGCCGGAATTGCCATAGATGCTGTCATCGCCCTGGCCGCCATAGAGTCGGTCGGGCCCGGCCCCGCCGTCGATCGTGTCGTTGCCGCCGTTGCCCTGGACATAGTCCATGCCGTCGCCCGCGTTCAACACATCCGCGCCGTCGCCGGGCGTCTGCACCGTGCCGCCGCCGTAAATATGATCGTTACCCGTGCCGCCCGCGATAACGTCGTTGCCCCCGCCGCCGATCAATATGTCGTGATTGTCGTTGCCGCTGATCGTGTCATTGCCGATGCCGGTTATGGCACGGGTGATCTGCACACCCGGCGCGATGTAGACATTGTCTTCGAGCCCGCCGACGCTGCTCGAATAACCATCGCCCGACCGCAGATGAAGCGTCTCGTTTTGGGTGAAGCCGCTGACGTCTAGCGTGTTGTTCGTGCCGCCCGCCCACAAAGTGATCACCGGCTGGGTGTTGACGGTAAAGTCGAAGAACTGGCGGATATCGCCCTGAATGTTGGTGTTGAAGCCGAACACCACGTTGCCGTCCGCCAGCGGGCCATCGGTCGGCGCGCCGTAAAGCCGTTGCGCCGCCACGATGTCGAACATCATCGTCGTGGTCGGCTCGCCGGGATAACCGTCATAATTGCCCCAATCGGGATCGCTCCAGTTTGCGCCGTCATGATAGGACATGATGGACATCGATCGGTTGTCGAGCGTCGCGCCGCTCCAGTTTGAACCGCCGGTGCCATTATAGGCGCCGGCATGACCGAGTCCGATCGCATGGCCGATTTCGTGAAGCTCGGTCATCCAGGGATAGCCGCCGTAGAGCGAGAAGCTGGCGCCTAGCGGGCCGAAACCGGCGGTGCTCGTGTCGATCTGCACCCCACCATGGCTCGCGGTACCGAGCGTAGCGCTGCCGACCGCGACGCTGGTTCCGTCTAGAAACCCTTCGGCCTGACCGTCGCTGCCGCGGGTGAAGGTAATGTCGGCGGCCGTCGGGTCGCTTGCCGCGACGAAGTGGATGTTCGTCTCGGCCTGCCACAAATGCATCGTGGCGACAAAGCTGTTCTGCTCGGTCGCTGTCCAGCTCGACGCGGGGTCGAAGCCATAGCTTATCGTCGCGCCGGTGCCGGCGACGTCGCTGCCCCATTTGCGGACGTCGGAAATATCCGAATAAAGCCCCTGCTTGGTCGGATCGTCAGCGCCTTCCCAGGTATGGTAGGAAACGCTGGCGACATGGCCGGTCGCATCTACCCCGCTAATATAGGCGATGGTATTTTCGTCATACTCGGGCGGATACCCCACGCGACCCTCCAATTTGAGCTATTTTTTTATAGCATCTCCATAGGGATAGGCCAGGTTCGCACGAGGGAAAGCTGAGCGATTCTGGAGATTTCCTGCGTCGTCGCGAAGAATTGCTATCTGACAAGGATGCGCGCCGCCCGCTTTCAGGGCGCTGTGCGGGAACTAGGCGTCATGCGACCCGGCTGAAGACGATGTCCTGCCCAATGCGGTGATAGACGAAGCCAATCACCCGCCCACTTGCATCCCGCCGGAAAATCTTGATCGCGCGCGCCGCACCCGGCGTGAAGAAGATGTCGGGCGCTTCGGCCTTCTGCACGGTCAGCGGTTGCCCGCCGGTGGTGGCGGCGAGCTCGGCACCCTGGCGCGCGAAGGTGAAGGTCAGGCCGCTCTCCGCACGATAGGTGCCGACATAATCGTCGACCGCCACGACCGGCACCGCCGCCGGATCGTCCGCCAACGCCACCGTCTCGCTGCCGATCATTGTCCAGTCCCGGCTCCGATGCAGCCAGGTCTCGACCGAACGGTATCGGAAGATCACGGTCTTGCCCTTGGCATCGGTACGCGCGGCATTGTCGATAAAGCTTGTCACGGCGACATCCCCATGCACCTGGCAATCCCAGTCGGTGACCGACATGCGCGTGGTCACGCCGTTGGACGGGGCGGGCTTGATCGAAGCGAGGTCGTCGCGCGTGGCGCGGTCGCCATTCTCGTTGAAGAAGATCAGGCGCGGATCGGCCAGCGCCGCCATCGCCTTGCCGTCGCCGACCGGGCCCGCATCGGAAAAAGCCTGCGTCTTGCGGAAAAGCAAGGCCGATATGTCCGCGGGCTTCTCCGCTTTGGGTGCGGTCATAGCCAGCAGCAGAAATGCCCCGATCATCTCATCCTCCCGATATCTTGCGCCGGTTTCTGAGACGCGGCTGCACGCCAGGCAACCCCCACGCCATGAACCGCCACACGGCGGACAGTACGGGCGCATAACGGGCTTTGCCGGCCCAGCGGAGCATATCGGGGCGGCCCGGTCGAAACGAACCCGTAACGACAGCTTCATGTTGAGGCACGTCGTCTGTATCGGCGCACGACTCGTCGTCCGCTCCTGAACCTTCGCTTCACGATTCCCGCACCCACGGCTGGTTCACAGTGGAGGTCAGTATGGTTGCGAAGCATCTTCTCCTTTCGGTGGCGGCATTGGGTCTGGCTTCGGCGGCACAGGCACAAACCAGCGTGACCGACGATACCGGCGATTTCCTGGGTTCCTATGTCGGGCCCCATAATGCCGACCTCGACGTGACCAGCCTGTCGGTCAGCTACAATGCCAGCATGCAGACCTTTCTCGTCCAGAGCACGATGGCGGGCGATATCGATGCCAGCCTACCAGGGTTCTACGTGATCGGGATCAACACCGGCACGGGCGCCGCGCCGTTCGCCTCGATCGGCGCAACCGATATTCTCTTCAACCAGGCGATCCAGGTGCAGAAGAACGGCAGCGCCACGATCGGTGGGGTCGCCCTCGCCGACGGGTCGGTCACAATTGGCGGCGATGCGCTTTCGGTCGTGATCCCGCTGTCCTTGCTTCCCACCACCGGGTTCGATCCGATGCACTACGGCTTCAGCATCTGGCCGAAACTGACGGGCGGGGCGACATCCATCAGCGATTTCGCGCCCGACAATTCCACGATTTCCGCGGCGGGCGCCGTGCCCGAGCCGGCAGCGTGGAGCCTGATGCTGGGCGGCTTTGCCCTCATCGGCGGAACGATGCGGCAGCGTCGCGCGACCGTGCGCTTTGCCTGATCCGCGCGGTGCCGGCTCTCCCTAGTCCCCTGGGAGGGCTCTGGCGCGGATGACCGGCGGGCCGGTTCTTTCCCCGGCCCGTCGGGCTCTGATTTTCGGGAAAAGTGACGGTAGCATCCGCTTATCAATCTTCCTGCCCCGCAATGTCCCCCACAGAGGCGGGGCAGGAAGACATTCAGCTTCCGGTCATTACGGCAGCCGTCTTATATCCAAGGCACGGAACGGACGGCTCCGTCAGTTGCTGTGCGAAAGACACGCGTTGGAGACGGATCATGCGGATTGCATCGATGCTGATCATGGCAGCCCTGGTGGCAGCGCCGGTCGCGGCCAAGGGCCCGTCGGCAAAGGAGCGTGGCGAGGCCGAACTCGCCAAGGATCTCAAGAATTATGTGCCCGGCAAGCAGGTGGATTGCGTCAACTTGCACGACATCACCAATCAAACGGTGATCGACGGCACCGCGATCATCTTCTGGGGCTTGGGCGGCAAGGCCTGGGTCAACCGGCCCAAGGGCGCCGAATTCCTGAACGACGACAATATCCTGATCACCAAGCCGTTCGGCAGCCAGCAATGCCGGCTGGACATCATCCACCAGCGCGACCGCTATACCCACATGCAGGGCCCCGCGATCGCGTTCGACAGCTTCACCGTCTACACCAAGCCCAAGGGCGTGAAGTAAGCTGCTCGTAGAGCCGCACCGGCCCGCACCCCCCACCCGGCCTCCCAACGCCAGTATTCTATGGGAGGCCGGGTGGGGGTGTGGGCCGGTGCGGCCAAGCCTCGGCGGATGCCGAGGCGCACCAACAAAGATTCAGGGCCGGTGCGGCAAGCCTCGGCGGATGCCGAGGCGCTCTACAAATTACGCCTTCAGGGCGAGGATCATCCGGCCGGTGCCAAGCCGGTCGATGATCTGGCCGACCTGGTCCTGCTCGAACGCGAAGCAGCCTTCGCTCCGCCCGATCGCGCCGCGCTGGGCGAGTTCCGGGCTCACATACCAGGCGCCGTGCACGACGATGCCGCGCGGCTCGGCTTGGTTGTTCTGCGGGTCGAGGCCCGCCAGCCGGCGCGATCGGCCATGCGCGCCGAAATAGATGTCCTTGGTCAGATAGGCGCCTTCCGACGACGCTTCCGATCCCGGCAGGTTGGAAAAATGCTGCAGCCAGCCGGTATGCGCCGGATCCGATCCGCGGCCATGCGCGACCAGGAAGCTTTCCATCCGGCCATTGTGCAGATCGATCAGGTGGAAGCGCGGCTTGCTGTTGTGGATGCCGAAATCGGCAATGCCGACCAGATCCCGGTTGGGGATCATGCCGGCATGCGCGTCGAGCGCGGTATTGGCGCGCGCGATCAGCCCTTGTGGCCCGGTCGGCTTCAACAAGGTTTCGGCGCCGGCGCGGCCGATCAGCAGCGCGCCCGCAGTCACGGCGGCACCCGCCGTGAGGAATTGTCTGCGATTCATTAATTCCCTCCGCTCGCCGCCTTTATAGCGCCGTTAACCTTAACAAGACATTGATTTCCTTGGGGATTTGTGACGGAACCGACACGATCCGCAGCTGCATGGCCTGACCGGGATCACTTTCATTCAAGACCGGATCGGGCCTTTGTGCAATAAAGGGCCATGAAGCTAGGCCGCGCCATCGTCGCGAAGGCGCTTGGCGGCTTGATCGCCGCCACCGCGCTCTCTGTGCCCGCGACCGCCGTGACCCCGATCGCGCTGCCGTCCTGTCCCGCCCCGCCGCCGGCACCGGAGGCCGCGCCGACCGCATCCAACCTGCGCACCGCGGTGATCGACGATTGCCTCACCGTGCGCGGGGAAGCGCTGGCCGCGCACCCGATCGATACGCGCCTGGCGGTGAGCGTCGAGGTCAATGGCAGCGGGCCGTTCCGCTTCCTGGTCGATAGCGGCGCGGATCGTTCGGTGATCGGCGCCGCGCTTGCCAAGAGGCTCAACCTGCCTGCCAGCGACATGGTGCATTTGAACGATATCGCGGGCGCGGTCGATGTCGGCACCTTCCTCGTCGATACGCTCAAGATCGGCGATGCCTCGACCCTCGCCGTGTCCGCACCGGCTTTGCCGGAGCAGTTCCTGGGCGCGCAGGGAATCGTCGGCGTCGATGCTCTGGCCGACCGGCGCATCATGCTCGATTTCCAGGCCAACAAGATCACGCTGGAGGACGCCAGGATCCCGCAACCCGACGTGCCGGGCGAGATCGTGGTGATCGGCCACCGCCGCCACGGCCAGTTGATCCTGACCGAGGTCCGCGTCGGCAAGCTCACCGTTTATGCGCTGATCGACACGGGATCGGACATGACGATCGGCAATTATGCGCTGCTGGAAAAGGTCGCGGGCAGCCGTCATCCGCCCAACCAGGTGGCGATGATGCTGAGCAGCGTGACAGGACGCACCACGCCCGCCACCGGCGTGGTGTTGCCGCGCATCCAGATCGGGGCCTTGCGCATCAACAACCTCCCCGTCGCCTTTGCCGACGTGGCCCCCTTCGCCTTGTTCGGCATGGCGGATCGGCCCGCGATGCTGCTCGGCACCGACGCGCTCCAGGGGCTCAAGCGGATGAGCCTCGACTTCCACCAATATCGGGTCCGCTTTCAGTTGCGCGACAATGGCGCATCACCCCGCGGCTAAATTTTGGGGCCGCGGCGCCCGTTCATCCACAAGAAATAGATGTTGCGGGATTCTCCTTCCGGATTCGCTATGATATACATTAGCCCCAGAGGAGAGGGGGATTGAACGCACCATTCAGCCTGCAACAGGGCAATATCCTGCTGCTTGCCGATCCCGAGAGCTTCAGCGCCGCCTATATAAGGCGTTCGCTGGAGATGGCCGGGGTGAGCGTGGTCGCGCTCGACGGCCCGCTCGAAGCCGCGCTTGCGGGGATCGATCCGACCGAGTGGCTCAATTTCTCCGCCTGCATAGCCGTCGATATCGGCAAGGCGATGCTCGACACGCTTTCGGCGCAACAGCGCGACATTCCGTTCGTGTTCGTCGGCGCCGATCCGGGCGAGTGGTTCGCCGGCCCCTATAGCTGGCTCTGCCCGCCCTTCGCTGCCTTCCAGGTGATCGAATTGCTGGGCGACATGGTCGCCGCCGCCAGCCGCACGATGCAAGCCAGCCTGGATTTCGCCACCGTGCGGGGGTGAGCGGATCCAGCGTTGAGCTGGATGGGCAGCTGTTAGGCCGGTAGCGGTCTGTCCGTTTTTGAGGCGCTCGGGAGCGAAAGCAGACGTTTACTACTATCTGTACGAGGCCCGGTCCGTCCCGGACCGCATTGAAGAAAGCCGTCGGATAGCGCCCTTCCCGGCGGGCGAACCTTACACAACTCAAGCGCCTACGTTCGACTTCGCTAGTTATTACGTGCCTAGAAGCGTATCGGTAGATTATTGGCTGATGGTTGTTGAGCGAGGGCAAGCCGTGCTCATCACGATTTTCGCTCCAAGCAGTGTGCATTTGCTCGAAATCGCCGGCGTGCGCGACGCGCTTTTCGAGGCGAACTGCAAGATCGGGTCCGAGCAGCTCTATCGCGTTCGGCTAGTCACCGAGGACGGTACGCCAGCGCAGAGCGCGTCGGGCGTTAAATTCCTCCCGGACGCCGGAATAGAGCAAGCTTCCGAGCCTTCCGATACCTTGATCGTGCTCGGGCCCTACGGCGTACCCCAACGCCCGAGCGAACGTGTAAGCCGCTGGCTTCGGGACCAGGCCATGCAATCGCGACGCTATGGCTCAATATGCACAGGCGCCTTTGTGCTGGCCAATGCGGGACTTTTGGCGGGCCGCTGCGTCACGACCCACTGGCAATATGCCGATCGCCTTGCTGCCGAATACGCCGATATCCAGGTTCAACCCGACCGCATCTTCGTTCGCGACGGGCCGGTATTCAGCTCGGCAGGCGTCGCGGCGGCGATCGACCTTAGCTTTTCGCTGATCGAGGAGGATCATGGACGTGCGCTGGCGTTGTGGGTGGCGCGCCGCCTGGTCGTCTTTCTGAAGCGGCCCGGCGGACAGTCGCAATTCAGCGCGGTCTTGACCGCGCAGACCGTTGCCAACAGTCCGTTCGACAAGATCCAGATCCACATTCTCGAAAATCCGCGCGGGGACTTAAGCCTCACGGCGCTTGCGAAGGTGGCCGGTATAAGCCCGCGCAACCTGTCTCGCCTGTTCCACAGCGAGCTCGCGATGAGCCCGGCCGCTTACGTCGAATTGACGCGGATAGATATCGCGCGGGGCCTATTGGAAGACAGCAAGTCGCCGATCAAGGTGCTTGCTCATGCCGCTGGCTTCGGCTCGACCGCGACGCTAAGGCGCTCGTTCCTGCGCAGTATCGGTGTCACTCCCGCTGAATATCGGAGTCGCTTTCGCAGCGCCGGTTCGGGTGAGGCAGTGCGCGAGGAAAGTGACGCCTCTTTGTCCTGAATTGTCGCCTGACTCGAGTTGAGGCGACGGCTCCTGTGCCGCATTTTCGCGACCGGAGGCCATCATGCCACATGTTGCTGTCGCGAAAGTGGAAGCCAGTTTTCGGAAGCGCCCGCTTGCTATGGGAGCGGCGCATCCCGGCTCGACTATCGATGCTCGCAGGTGGGCAAGCCCGCCCGGTGAATGTCTCCCGCGCGACACGTCACTGTGCTGGTAGATCGCATAAGGTCCTTGCTCGATGCCGGAAAACGGGTGGTGACTACTGAGCCGCTGGAGCGGCGCGTCGATCCTCGTCGAAAGGTATTGATCAAAGCGGAGGTGCTGCCGATCGCCGGCTATGCCGAGACCAGGATCGTGAACGCGTCCAAGACCGGCTTTGCCGGCGAGACTTTCGCGCCTTTGCAAGCGTCTCATCCCCTCATTTTCTCCGTCGAGGAAAACCAGTTCCACCAGGGCACGGTCCGGTGGGTGAGAGGCCGTCGATTTGGCGTGGACCTCGATGATGCGCTCGGCATCCTGGGCTATTCGGATGAAGTCGATCCGGGTTTCCTGTTGTCGCACGAGGCGCGTCCCCGTCGCTATCCCGTCGAATTGTCGGGGCGGATCGCGCTCGGATCGTTATCCTATCGCGCCATCTTGCGAGATGTCTCGCAATCCGGCCTGCGAATGGAACTCGCTGCGCCGCTGAAAATCGGACAGCAGCTGATTGTCCGGCTGCCCGATCGCCCCCTCATTCTAGCGACCGTTCGCTGGCAAGCGGACCAGATGGTCGGGGTCGAGACGGCGGAGCGAATGCAAACCTTGCGGCTTGCCTACGCTGGCGAGTGATGATGTCAAACGAACAGCGATTTGGCACGGGCCCGGTCGCCGCGAATAATCAGTCCGATCGGTGTCCCGGAGAGGAGCAAGCCGAAGGGCCTGAGCGCGACGCAAGCCTGGAACGGCAGCAGACCCTGCTCCAGTCGGTGGTCGATAGCGTCAGCGACCTGATCTTCGCAAAAGACCGTCAGGGGCGCTTCATTCTGTCTAACCGGGCCTTGCGCGACGGATGCGGGCTACAGCTCGGATCTCGTACGGAAGACCTCTTCGGACCCGATCTCGTGGTGGGTTACGAAGGTGTCGATCGCCAGATATTCGACACCGGCCAGCCTGTCATAGCCGAAGAGATCATTCCGATCCGCGGTGAGCCGAGGCTGTTTCAGACCGTGAAAGTCCCCTGGATTGTCGGCGGAGACATTTATGGCGTGATCGGCGTTTCCCGCGACATCACGGCCCGAAAGGCAGCCGAAGATGCCGTTCGCGAGAGCGAGGCACTGTACCGCAGCATATTGGAAGCAAGCGCCGACTGCATCGCGGTGATTTCCCTCGGGGGCCAGCTCGAACTGATCAACGAGCCTGGTTGCAGCATGATGGAGATCGGCGAGAGGGCGGCCGCGGTTGGAAGGCCGTGGACCGATTTCTGGCCGAGGCGGATCAAGCCGAAATTGGCCTCCGCCCTCGATGCGGCGCGTTCGGGCGAAGTCGCCCGCTTTAGCGCCAAGCGGCCTGGGCGCCGTGGCCTGCCGAGATGGTGGGACATTCTCGTCACGCCGATCAAGGATGAGCAAGGGCGCGTGTCCCGGTTGCTGTCGATCTGCCGCGATGTCAGCGACAGCAAGGCCGCGTCTAATCGCCTGAGATGGACGAGTGAACACG
>Ga0209455_1000786_pt1 | contig 17695 bp, 12 predicted proteins | sample AraplaCol_mCL_r2_FD_184275 | JGI IMG/M metagenome (GOLD analysis project Ga0209455, IMG submission 184275) | Arabidopsis root microbial communities from North Carolina, USA - plate scrape CL_Col_mCL_r2 (SPAdes) (version 2) | ecosystem: Host-associated > Plants > Roots > Endosphere | place: USA...
TATCCCGTTTTACCGGAATGGTTCGCTCTACTCAAAATACTGACAGTATTTCTTGTTGAGCATTTAATGCTTTTTGTTGCAGCATCAAACGCCCACATTTATCGACTGTGAATTTTTAAAGATCTGTGTTGCTGCTGTTGAAGCGTTGTGTTCATCAGCACAGAAGAAAGAGTATGAAGCGTTTACATCGTTTCGTCAACCCTTGCTTCATCTCGCTTAACAATGTTCCGTTTCGCGAGGGACCGAACTATAGCAAACACGCACGCCATTTGCCAAGTCTCTTTTCAGACTTGGCATCCGGTTTGCTTAGATACGGGATAGCAACGGCAGGCAGCACAGCTTTTGCTCAGTTCCTGCACAGGTGCTACATTATGAGACACCGCGCAGGCATTACAGAGCCGATAACGGCCGCCGGGGACACAGAGAACAGCCATGGAACACAAGATTGCTCCAGATTTGAACAGCTCGCCTGCAAGCGGAGCCTGGGCGGACAATTTGCCCGGCATGATCGAGACCTCCCACCAGCGCTCGCAGAAGTACGGACTATGTCCGGAATCCGCGCCCGACTTTGACCCGCTGGCCCGCAACGAGCTGTCGCTGCTGATCGAGCAGAACCGCCTGCTGCACACCCACGCGGTGCCAGCGATGGAAACCCTGTACCAGCAGATCATCAACACCCACAACATGGTGCTGCTGACCGACGCCAACGGCGTCATCGTCCATTCCCTGGGCGATGACGATTTCCTGGAAAAGGCCAACCGCGTGGCCCTGCGCGCCGGCGTCGCCTGGTCCGAGCAGATGCGCGGGACCAATGCCATCGGCACCGCCATCGCCGAACGGGCGCCGGCGCTGGTGCATGCGGATCAACATTATCTGGCTGCCAACCACTTCCTGACCTGCTCGGCCGCGCCCATTTCCGACCACATGGGCAATGTGATCGGCGTGCTCGATGTCTCGGGCGACAGCCGCAGCTACCACCGCCACACCATGGCGCTGGTGCGCATGTCAGCGCTGATGATAGAGAACCAGCTATTCTCGGCCACCTTCGAGGACGCCATCACGCTGCACTTCCACACGCGGCCTGAATTCATCGGCACGCTGATGGAAGGCATCGCCTCCTTCAGCCCCGGCGGCCGCTTCCTGGCGGCCAACCGCAACGGCCTGTTCCAGCTCGGGCTGCCGTTCTCGGCGCTGCAATCGCATACCTTCAGTTCGCTGTTTGGCCTGCCGCTGTCGGCGCTCTACGATCATTACAATACCGCCTCGCCCGGCCTGCTCAACCTGTGCATGCACAACGGCGTGCGGGTCTACGGCCGCGCGCAACTGCGGCTGGCCAACAACGTGTTCCACCAATCGCTGATCCCCGGCCGCGCAACGCCGGCCACGCCCGCGGTGGCCGCCAACCAGGCCGCGGCCCAGACACGCCGCCTGTCCGGCCTGCGCTACCTGCGCACCGGCGACCCGCAACTGGAACTGGTGATCGAAAAAGTCACGCGCGTGCTGGGCAAGGACATCCCCATCATGATCATGGGCGAGACCGGCACCGGCAAGGAGCTGCTGGCGCAGGCCATCCACAACGATTCGCCGCGCGCCCAGCATCCCTTCGTGGCGGTCAACTGCGCATCCATACCCGAAACGCTGATCGAGTCCGAACTGTTCGGCTACGAAGACGGCGCCTTCACCGGCGCGCGCAAGAAGGGCGCGACCGGCAAGATCCTGCAGGCCAACGGCGGCACCCTGTTCCTCGACGAGATCGGCGACATGCCCTTCAGCCTGCAGGCCCGCTTGCTGCGCGTGCTGCAGGAGCGCATGGTGACGCCGCTCGGCAGCGACAAGTCCATCCCGGTCAACGTGGAACTGATCTGCGCCACCAACCACAATCTGCGCGAGCGCATCAGCCAGGGCCTGTTCCGCGAAGACCTGTACTATCGTCTCAACGGCCTGGTGGTGAAGCTGCCGCCGCTGCGCGAGCGCACCGACCTGGAAACCGTGGTCCGCAAGATCATCGCCATTGAGTCGGCCGTCGGCCGCTACGAGGTGGCGGACGAATTGATGGCCATGTTCCGCCGCCATCGCTGGCCCGGCAACTTCCGCCAGTTGACCAACCTGCTGCGCACCGCCATCGTCATGGCCGGCGATGAGCCGGAGATCGGCCTGCGCCACATGCCGGACGACTTCCTCGACGATATCGCGCAAACGCCCGCGGAAGCGCCGGCGCCCATCACCAGCAGCACCGCGCCGCGCATGATTCCCTGCGGCGCCAATCTCGAAGAGATGGAGCAATCGCTCATCCTGCGCACGCTGGAAGCCAACGGCGGCAACGTCTCCGCCACTGCCCGCGCGCTGGGCGTATCGCGCAATACCATTTATCGCAAGGCGCCGCATCTGAAGTAGGCGTCACGCGTTGCCGGGAAAGCCGGCAGTGCGGCGCAGCCTGCCCTGCTTGTCGATGGCCAGCAGGTCCACCGCCTGCATCCGCGCCGCCAGCGCCTGCGCGCGCTCCCACCCCATCACCATGAACGCCGTCGACAAGCCGTCCGCCAGCAGCGCGGACGGCGCCAGCACCGTCACGCTGGCCAGCTCGCCGGGCGAATCGCCGGTGGCTGGATCGAAGATATGGTGGTGCCGGAAATCCGGCGTGAAGGTGCACTCGTAATCGCCGGAGGTGGCCACGCTGCAGCCCTGCGCGCACAGCGATGCCGACAGCGCGTCCGGATCGCGCGGATGGCGCACGCCGAGTATCCAGGGGTGGCGTCCCGGCTTCTGTCCGCGCGCGATGAATTCCCCGGTATCGAGCAGCGCATTGCGCACGCCGTGCGCGCGCACCGCCGCCAGCGCCTGGTCGGCGGCGTAGCCCTGCGCCACGCCGTTCAGCGTCAGCGACATCCCCGGCCGCAGAAAGCGCACGCTGTCGCGGTCAAACTGCAGTTGCCGCCAATCGACCAGCGATTGCGCCCGGCGGCGCTCGGCCTCGCTGGGCAAGCCCCCCTGCCGTGCCGCGTCGGTGTATGCGCGCCACAAGGGCTGGGTGGTGATGTCGAAAGCGCCCCCGCTCAGTTCAGACAGTTTGGCCGATGTCGCCAGCACTTCCAGTAAACGCGGGTCGGGTTGCGCCAGCACGCCGTCGTGGTTCAGCCGGAACACCTGGCTGGCGGGATGGTAAATGCTCATCAGGCGGTCTACCGCTTGCGCGGCTTGCAAGCCATCCTCGATGGCGCGCTGCGCCAGCTCGGCGTCCGGGTGGGCCACCGAAATTGAAATGGTGGTGCCGAAGGCCAGCGCCGCGCCGCTGTGCAGCGGCTCGCGCCACGCTTGCGCGCAGCCGGCCGCGCCGGCGATCGCGCCGATAGCGCTGGTGATGAAGGTTCGTCGTTTCATGCGCTACTCTTTATCGGGAGAACGCGCTTGCGCTCAATGATGCGCAGCGCGCATAGCTGGTCGCTATCATAGATCGCCACGCAATCCATGCACTGGAAGCACTCGTCGTAGTCCACCTTGCCGCTCGGCGCAATCGCCTGGTAGTCGCAGCGATGGCGGCAGGTCTGGCATGGCGTGCCGCATTCGGTGTAGCGCGCGATCCAGTTCAGCATGCGCATCCTGCCCAGCAGCGCCAGCGCGCCGCCGAAGGGACACAGATAGCGGCAAAAGAATTTATAGACCATGCCGCTGGCCAGCAGCAGCCCGGCGGCATACGCGACGTACGGCCAACTGCGCACGAAGCCCAGCGTGATCGCAGTCTTGAACGGTTCCAGTTCGACCAGCTTGTCGGTGGCTTGTCCCGGCACGAACACGCTGGCGAGGACGGCGGCCAGCAGCACATACTTGATACGCTTGAGCCGCGCATGCCAGGCATGGCGCAGCCGCACCTGCGGCAGATGCAGCAAGCGCCCCAGCCTGGCGCTGCATTCCTGCAGCGCGCCGAAGGGACACAGCCATCCGCAGAACGTGCCCCGACCCCACAGCAGCAGCGACAGCAGGACGAAAGCCCACAACACCACCGTCATTGGATCGAACAGCAGGAATTCCAGGCTGCGCCCCGCCGACAGCGCCTGCATCACGCCGGTGATATTGACGATGGAGAGCTGGCCCTGCGCGGAATAGCCGATGAAGCCGACCGTGTACAGCAGGTAGGCGCGGCGGAACCAGGCCAGGCGCCGTCCTGCCACCAGCCGCTTCTGCATCAACAGCGCCGCGCCCAGCACCACCAGCCCAGCCGCCAGCGCGGCCAGCTCCCAGCGTCGCTGCCACCACACGCTGTGCCAGGATTTATTATCGCTCTCCGCCGCGACCAGCAAATCGGCCGGCACGCGGTATTGCAGGCCCAGCTCGCGCGTGATGCGCTCCGGGTAGACGATGCCCTTGTTGCGCGTGATCGGCAGCGCAATGTCCAGCGGCGCGGCCGGGTCGAGGCCCGCCTGGCCGATCACGCGGAACAGCGTGACGTTGTCCACTGCCAGCGGTACTGCCAGCTTCACATCCAGGTCCAGGTCGCGCATGTCGATGGGCAGGTTGTCCTGCCGGAGCACGATCCGATCCGGCACGCTGCCGCGCACGAAATCGTCCCCGGTCACGCTGTAGCGGCCGGACGACATGACGATCAACACATGGTCGTCGGGTTCCAGCCGCCCTTGCAACTTGCGCCAGCCGGCCGCGGTCAGCAGGTTGCGGCCGACCGACGGCACGGACGCCAGCCCCAGGTACAGGTCGATAAAGATATCGCCGGGCCGGGCGAGCGCCTGCGCATCCAGGCCGGCGCCGGCGCTGCCGTCAAATAGCTGCTCTGCTTCGCGGTTCCTCACCCGGCGATGCAACAGCAATCCCTGCTCCAGCATCTGCTGCAGCGTCAGCGGACGATACGCATCCTGCCTGATGCGGGCGATCTGCGACGGATCGCGCCCGCCGCCAAAGCCCAGCTTTTGACGCGACACTTTCAGCGCCGCCGCCAGCACGCTCTGGTTGATGATGCGTACCGAGGCGGTCGCCTTCGATACGCCGTCGATGTAAGCATGCGCTGCATCCGCCTGGTGCACGCGCCCGCCTATGCTGATGTTCTGCTTCAGCGACAGCCCCTTGTACTGCGCGACGAACTGGCGCAACGGCGCTTCGCCCAGCCCGTCGAGGAACACCGGCTCGTGGTGCGACAGCACCTCGACGCCGGTGAAGCTGCCATTGGCGTCTATCGCCACCAGCAGGTTCAGCGGAACGCCGGCGAAACCCGGTATCGGCGCCAGGTCGACCGATTCGAACACATAACCCACCAGGTCGATGGCCGTGGCATTCTGCTTGAACAGCGGCCACACCGGCAGCTCGGCGTCGCGCTCCCCGACCACCAGCGGCGGCGGGAAGCGCTTGACCATATCGGCATGCGTCAGCACGCCGGCCTGCGCCGGAGCCGCGCCGATCACCAGCGCCAGCACACCAGCCAGCATGCACAACATGCAGGTCAACGCGCGACGCCAGCTCATGGTTCTTGCGTACGACATTAGAAGAAGATGATGCCGCCCAGCGAACCGCCGTTCATGCGGCCCTCACCGCCGGCGAAGCCCTTGGAGCGCGTCTGGCCGATCTCGCCCACCAGCGTGATCGCGCTGGTCATCTGGTAGTACAGGCCCAGCGTCAGGTTGGCATTGGAGCGCAGGCCGCCAGTGCCGGCCGTGTTGTCATCGTTGCGGCTGATGCCGTAGCTGATGCCCAGCTTGACCTTGTCGCCCGGCTTGTAGGTCGCCTGCGCGAACCAGGCCTTGGACTTGGTGTCGCCCTGGTCGGCGTCGGACAGAATGCCCAGGCCTTTGCCGCCCTGGTAGTTGGCCACCACGCCGAACGGACCGTCCGTGTACGATGCGCCGACTTCCACGCCCGACATGGTGAAGTCGCTGACGCCGGCAGTAGTGGATTCGAACTTCTGCGTTTTCCCGCCCAGCCAGCTCTTGAAACCGCCGGCCGTGTAACTGACCTGCGCCTGCATCTGCGGGCTGGTCCTGGTCGAATACGCGGGCGCCGTCACGATGGGCGTATCGCTCACCGGGCTGAGTACGGCCGCATCGAAACCGATGCCGGATGCGTTCTTCGGCGCGCTGTAGGCGATCTGGCCGTAGTAGCCGACGTAGCTGTAGCCTGCACCGATGTGGCCGAGCGTGACGCGGCCGCGCTGCGTGGCCTGCACCGGCGCGCCCGCGCCGATCAGCGTCATGTCGGCGAAGATGACGCCACCGAAGATGCCGTTGTCACGCCCCAGCTTGACCGTGCCCATGTCCGCATTACCGAAGGTGAAGTAAGCCTGGCGCACGTCGACGCCGCTGTTGGCGGCGATGGCGCTGTCCGTGGCGGTGGCGTTGTAGATGCCGATCAGCGCCTTGATGTCGTAGTCGCCCTGGTGCGAAGTGGCCGAGGTCACCAGGCCATTCGGCAGCAGGCCGTTGCCGATGGTGGTGCGCTGTTCCTGTCCGCCGCAACCCACTGCCTTGCTGGCCAGCGCCAGGCCGCCCACCGCATCGCCGCTGCACGAAACCTGCGTGTAGTAAGCGTTGACGATGCCGCCCAGCGAAACGTTCCAATCGCCGGCCTTGAAATCTACTGCTTGCGCTCCGTGGCTTGCCGCGACCGCCAGTGCGCCGAGCATCAGTACCTTCTTCATCTGCATCTCCTTCTATAGTTAGTGTTACATCGAGCGATGTACCCATCACATGGCAATTAGCGTGCCCACCAACCTCACAGAGTGAAAGAACACCTTATGGACAAAGGTCTTGTGCAGAATCGGATCAATCCTGCGCAGCAGTGTTCAGAATTTGACCGGTGCTTGCGAGCGAAAAAAAGGGCGGCCGAAGCCGCCCAAAAAAGACACAACATGGAAACTTATTTCGACGAGAGCTTGAACACCCACACCGAGCCGCCCTGTTCGAGCAGATTGACTTTCTTGGCGACGTCGCCGCCCCACAGCGGCACGGCGCCGCCCCAGCCGGACACCACCGCCACGTACTGCGTATCGCCATCCTGCCAGGTGACCGGCGGCGCCACCACGCCGGAGCCGGTCTGGAACTTCCACAGTTCCTTGCCGGTCTTGGCGTCCAGCGCTTTCAGGTAACCTTCAGGCGTACCGTAGAACACCAAGCCGCCGGCCGTGGTCATCACGCCGCCCCACAGCGGCGCGTTGTTCTTCGCTTCCCACACGATCTTGCCGGACTTGGGGTCGATCGCACGCAGCGCGCCGATGTAATCGTCGTTCAGCGGCTTGATGGTGAAGCCCGCGCCCAGGTAAGCGCCGCCCTTCTTGTAGGTGATCGGCTCGTTCCAGATCTCCATGCCCCATTCGTTGGCGGGCACGTAGAACAGGCCGGTCTGCTGGCTATACGCCATCGGCATCTGGTTCTTCGCGCCGAGGAAGGCTGGCGCCGAGAACACCGTGCTGCCCTTCTTGCCTTCTTCGCCCTTGGTCGGATCGCCTGGACGGTTGGCCGGAATGAAGTTCGGGCGGCCCGTCTTCAGGTCGATGCCCGAAGCCCAGGTGATCTTGCGCACGAACGGGAAGGCATTCTGCAGCTTGCCATTGTTCGCATCGATCACGTAAAAGAAGCCATTGCGGTCAGCCTTGCCGCCGTAACGCTTGCCGTCCATGTCGAAGGTGACGAACTCGTTGGCGCCGTCAAAGTCCCAGGAATCGTTGGGCGTGTTCTGGTACGACCATTTGATCTGGCCGGTCTTCACGTCCAGCGCCACGGTCGACGACGAGTACAGATTGTCGCCGGGACGCAGGTGGCTGTTCCATGGCGCCGGATTGCCGGTGCCGAAGTAAGCCAGGCCGGTCTTGGGATCGTAGGTGCCGCCCATCCAGGTCGATGCGCCGCCGGTCTTCCACAGGTCGCCTGGCCAGCTCTTGTTGGTCGTGCCCGAAATGCCGTTCTCGATCGGATTGCCGTCCTTGTCATAGCGGTAGCCCATGTGGCCTTCCACGGTAGGACGGGTCCACAGCAGTTCGCCGGTCATCGGGTTGCGCGCCTCGACGCGGCCGACGATGCCGAACTCGCCGCCGGACACGCCAGTCAGCAGCACGCCGTCAGCGATCAGCGGCGCAGCGGTCATCGAATAGCCGGCCGCGTAGTCGTCGACCTTCTCCTTCCACACGATCTTGCCGGTGTCCTGGTCCAGCGCCACCAACTGCGCATCCAGCGTGCCGAAGATAACCAGGTTGCCGTACAGGGCCGGGCCGCGGTTGACCACGTCGCAGCATGGCATGATGCCGTCCGGGAGGCGATGCTCATACTTCCACAGCTTGGCGCCGGTCTTCAGGTCGATGGCGAAGATGCGCGAATACGAGGCGGTAACGAACATCTTGCCCTTGTAAATCAGGGGCTGCGACTCCTGGCCGCGCTGCTTCTCGCCGCCGAACGAGAAGGACCACGCCGGCACCAGCTTGCTGACGTTCTTGGTGTTCACCTGGGTCAGGGACGAATAACGCTGGCCTTCCGATCCCATGCCGAAGGACAGCACACTGTCGGTGCTGCTGGCGGCATTCCTGAGCATGGCCGTGGTGACGTCGGCCGCCTGCGCCAGCGACAGGACCGCAGTCCCCACCAGCATTGCGATGATTTTTTTCTGCACGATGATCTCCTGTTTATTATGGTTGTCGATGCTGCTGTTACGCCGGCGACAGCGCCGCCAGTTCCTCATCGCTGAACAGACGCGATCGGGTCAGGAAGCGCAAGCCGGTGCCGTTATCGAGCGAGAACATGCCGCCGTTCCCCTCCACGACGTCGATAATCAGTTGCGTGTGCTCCCAGTACTCGAACTGCTCGCGCCCCATGTAGAACGGCGCGCCGTCCAGGTTGCCGAGGTAGACGTCGGTCTCGCTGACGTCGAACTCGCCCGAAGGGAAACACATCGGCGCGCTGCCGTCGCAACAGCCGCCGGACTGGAAGAACATCACAGGTCCATACAGGCGGCGCAGCTCGGCCAGCAGCCGCAGTGCCGCCGGCGTGGCCGTGACACGAGCGATGAGGTGCTTCATGATCAGAAGAAGCCCAGAGCGTTCGGGCTGTAGCTGACCAGAAGATTCTTGGTCTGCTGGTAGTGTTCCAGCATCATCTTGTGATTCTCGCGGCCGATGCCCGACTGCTTGTAGCCGCCGAATGCAGCGTGCGCCGGGTACAGGTGGTAGCAGTTGGTCCAGACGCGGCCAGCCTGGATGGCACGGCCAACACGGAAGGCGCGCGCGCCGTCGCGGGTCCACAGGCCGGCGCCCAGGCCATACAGGGTGTCGTTGGCGATGCGCAGCGCGTCCGCCTCGTCCTTGAACGTGGTCACCGACACCACCGGGCCGAAGATCTCTTCCTGGAAGATGCGCATGTTGTTCTCGCCTTTGAACACGGTCGGCATGACGTAGTAGCCATCCTTCATGTCGCCGCCCTGCACATTGCGTGCGCCGCCGGCCAGCAGTTGCGCGCCCTCCTTCTTGCCGATGTCGATGTAGGACAGGATTTTTTCGAGCTGCTCGTGCGAAGCCTGGGCGCCCAGCATGGTGCTGGAGTCCAGCGGATTGCCCTGTTTGATCGCCTTCACGCGTGCCAGCGCGCGCTCGATGAACTTCTCGTAGATCGATTCCTGGATCAGCACGCGCGATGGGCAGGTGCACACCTCGCCCTGGTTCAGCGCAAACATGGCGAAGCCTTCCAGGCACTTGTCGAAGTATTCGTCGTCGGCATCCATCACGTCTTCGAAGAAGATGTTTGGCGATTTGCCGCCCAGCTCCAGCGTGACGGGGATCAGGTTCTGCGCGGCGTAGCCCATGATCAGGCGGCCGGTACCGGTTTCGCCGGTGAAGGCGATCTTGGCGATGCGCTTGCTCGACGCCAGCGGCTTGCCCGCCTCCAGGCCGAAGCCATTGACCACGTTGACCACGCCAGCCGGCAGCAGGTCGGCGATCACTTCCAGCAGCACCATGATCGATGCCGGAGTCTGTTCCGCAGGTTTCAACACCACGCAGTTACCGGCGGCCAGCGCAGGGGCCAGCTTCCACACCGCCATCAGGATGGGGAAGTTCCATGGAATGATCTGGCCGACCACGCCCAGCGGCTCGTGGAAGTGATAAGCATAGGTGGTGGCGTCGATCTGCGCGATCGAACCTTCCTGGGCGCGGATGCAGGCGGCGAAGTAGCGGAAGTGGTCGATCGCCAGCGGGATGTCGGCCGCCATGGTTTCGCGGATAGGCTTGCCGTTATCGATGGTTTCCGCAGTGGCGATCAACTGCAGGTTGGCTTCCATGCGGTCGGCAATCTTGTTCAGGATGGCCGCGCGATCGGCCGGCGAGGTCTTGGCCCAGCCTTCCTTGGCGGCGTGGGCGGCGTCCAGCGCCAGTTCGATATCCTCGGCGGTGGAGCGGGCCACTTCGCAGAAAACCTGTCCGGTGATCGGCGTGACATTGCCGAAGTATTCGCCTTTGACCGGGGCCACGAACTTGCCGCCGATGTAGTTGTCGTAGCGTTCTTTGAAGGGATTGGCTACGCCCAGTTTGCTGATGTCTGCCAGATTCATGTCGTCCTCTTTCTGCTTTGGTTGGAAGGCCGCTTGACGCGGCGGCGGTTACTGCGCCCCCTCCTTTTCGCAAGCACCGTGCCAGCGTAAATACATGGAGAAGGCGGGGCTTTTTGTCTGTTGAAGTGTTCAGCTTTGGAACAGTTGTGAGCCGATGGAGCAGTTGTTCAGCGTATCGCCACGCCCCAGGGCAGTTGACCGACCGCGATGTCGGCCTGGCGCGTGGCAGCGGCCGTGTCGATCACCGACACGCTGTTCGAGCGGCCATTGGCGACGTACAGCCGCGCGCCATCCGGCGTCAGCGCCATATTCCAGGGGCGCTTGCCGACCGCGATGGTGGCGCTGATCGTGTTGGTGGCGGTGTCGATCACCATCACACTGCCATCGATGCCGTTGGACACGTAGACGTGGCGGCCGTCGGGATGCACGGCGATGCCGTTGGCGTTTTTACCGGCCGGGATGCGCGCCACCGCCTGGCGGCTATCCATGTCCACCACGTAGACGGTATTGACCAGCTCACAGGCGATATAGGCGCGCCTGCCGTCAGGGGTAAAGCCCATGCCGCGCGGGCGGAGGCCGACGGCCACCGAGCCGGTCTGCTTGCGCGCGGCGACATCGATCACGTCCACCTGCTCGGCCTCTTCGGCGCTGGCCAGCAGCCAGCGGCCGTCCGGGCTGAATTCCGCATGCTCGGGATTCTTGCCCTTGACCGGAATATCGGCCAGCAGTTGGCCGCTGTGCGCATCGATCAGCGCCACGCTGTTGCTCTCCTCGACCGCCACGGCGACATAACGCCCGTCAGCCGAGGCGCTCACGCCCTCTGGCGATTTACCCAGCGGGATGCGGCGCTCGGTGGCGCCGCTGGCGGTATCGATCACCAGCAGCGCGTTGCCGGCCGCATCGGCCACGTACAGCCGTGCGCCAGCCGGATCGACAGCGATGCCGCGCGGGCGCTGGCCGGCGGTGAATTCGTGCAGTACGACGCCGCTACCGGTATCGATCACGCTGACGCTGCCCGATTTCTCGTTCGGCACATAGGCCAGCGGCGCAGCCAGCACCTGGGCGCACACGGCGGCCAGCACGACGGGAATGAAGCGGTTGGTTTTCATGGTGTCTCCTTTATGAACAGGTGAGACACCCCGTGCAATCGCCATGCCACACAGTTTGCGGTTGGCAGACATATTGCTTACCAGTCTGGTATAACAATCAGAATGGAGACAACATGAAACATGCACTTTTTCGACTGAATGCAGTAGCGGCCCTGTTTGCCATCGGTGGCGCCGCGGCGGCCGAGGGAACCGTCGCGCCGCAGGACGTGGTAGTAGTCAGCGCCACCCGCGTCGGCCATACGGCCTTTGACATCCCGGCGTCCATCGACGTGGTCGACATGCTCAGCACCGGGGAGGCCCAACCGCGCGTGAATGCCAGCGAGGCGCTGGCTGCCGTGCCCGGACTGGTGGCGCTGAACCGCCAGAACTATGCGCAGGATTTGCAGATCTCGTCGCGCGGCTTTGGCGCCCGTTCCACCTTTGGCGTGCGCGGCGTGCACCTGATCGCGGATGGCATCCCGGCCACCATGCCGGACGGCCAGGGCCAGGCCGCCACCTTCAACCTCGACATGGCCGAGCGCATCGAAGTGCTGCGCGGCCCATTCTCGGCCATCTATGGCAACCACTCCGGCGGCGTGATCCAGTTGTTCACGCGCGAGGGGGAAGGCACGACGACGGTGGAAACCGCGCTTTCGGCCGGCAGCTACGGCAGCCATAAGGCGGACCTGAACGCGCAGGGCAAGCAGGCAGGCATCGGCTACGTGATCGATGCGTCCCGCTTCGAGACCGACGGCTACCGCGCCCACAGCGCCGCCACCCGCGACCAGGCCTATGCCAAGCTCACGCTCGCGCCGCTGGACGGCGCGAAGCTGAACATCGTCGCCAATGCGCTGCGCCAGGACGACACCCAGGATCCGCTGGGCGTGACCTGGGCCACCTACCAACGCGATCCGCGTGCGGGCGAAATCGACATCACCGATACGCTAACGCCCAAGCGCACGCTGGCCGACCGCTACAACACGCGTAAGAGCATCGATCACCAGCAGGCCGGCGCCAACTGGGAGCAGCATTTCGGCGACGACCTGTTGCGCGCCACGGTCTACGGCGGCGACCGCAGCGTGGTGCAGTACCAGGCCTTCTCCAAGGCCTTCCAGGCGCCGCCAACGCACTCCGGCGGTGTGGTCGATTTCGACCGCGATTTCTACGGCATGGACGTCAACTGGCTGCACGTCGCCGCGCTGGCCGGCGGCCGCCTCAGCACAACCTTCGGCATCGAATACGGGCACTCGGTCGATGCGCGCAAAGGCTACGAGAACTACCTCGGCACGGTATTCGGCGTCAAAGGCGCGCTGCGCCGCGATGAGGATGACAAGGTCAGCAACCTCGATCCATATGTGCAGGCCGAATGGCAGTATGGCCGCTGGATGCTAAGCGCGGGCCTGCGCCACAGCAGCGTGAAAATCTCGGTGGACGATCACTTCCTCAGCAATGGCAACGACAGCGGCAGCCTGGAATACAGCCATACCACGCCGGTGGCTGGCGTGATGTACCAACTATCGCCCGCGCTGCATGCCTACGCCAGCGCAGCGCGCGGCTTTGAAACGCCGACGCTGAATGAGCTGTTCTATTCCGGCAGCGGCGGCGGTTTCAACTTCCATCTGCAGCCGTCGCAAAGCACCCATCTTGAAGCTGGCCTGAAGGCACGGCCCGGCGGGCAGACCGCCTTCAACGCCGCCATCTTTGAGGTGCGCACCACCGATGAGTTGGTGGTGGACAGCAGTAGCGGCGGCCGCACCAGCTACCGCAATGCCGGCCGCACGCTTCGGCAGGGAGTGGAACTCTCGCTCGACAATGCCTGGCGCTATGGCCTGAGCACCCGCGTGGCGTTGACCAGCCTGCGCGCCGTCTACGATGAAGGCTACGGCATGGTATTGAAAGGCAGCCGCCTGCCCGGCGTCCCCAACGCCAACGCCTACGGCGAGCTGGCCTGGCATGACCAGCAAGCCCGCTACGGCGCCGCGCTGGAAGCAGTCGCCAGCGGCAGGATCTACGCGGAAGACGCCAATGCAGACCAGCCCGCGCCCGGCTACGGCGTCCTCAATGCCCGCTTCAACGCCAATCAGCATTGGCAGGGCTGGCGGTTCGAGGAGTTCCTGCGCTTGAATAACCTGACGGACCGACAGTATGTTGGATCGGTCATCGTTGCCGATACCAACAAGCGCTATTACGAGGCCGCGCCGCGTCGCAACTGGCTGCTTGGGGTCGGCGCGCAATATCAGTTCTAGAAGTGGAAACGCAAGCCGGCCGCCACCGAGCGCGGTGCGCCCGGTGCGACGAAGCGCGTTTGTTCGGGCGCGCCGCCGCCCTGTTGCCATAAGGCGCCGTTGGGGAACATATCGACCCCGATGGCGCCGAAACTGGCGTAGCGGCGGTTGGTGGCATTATTCACCCGCACAAACCACTCCCACTTCGACGACGCCTGATAGTTCGCATGCAAAGCCAGCAAGGCGTAGCCCGGCATGCGCTTATTCGCTCCCAGCGTCGCAGCCTGTCCATCCTCGTTACCTTGCGTGAGCATATTGGATTGCGCGTTCAGATCGGACCCCAGTGTCAGTTGCGGCGACGGATGCCAGTCCAGTCCCAGCTTCAGCGTGTTGCGCGGCAGGCCGGCCAGTCGTGTACCTGGGCGCACATGCACATTACGCACGCCGGTGAACAGGTCGCCTTCGGCGTCATAGACCGCATCGAGGTAGCTGTAGCTGACGCGCGCGGTCCAGTCGCTATAACGGCGGCTCGCATTCAGGTCCACGCCCTGATGGCACGTGCGGCCGAAGTTGGAGAAATAGCCTTGCTGCGCCAGGCCCGCGCTGCGGAACAGGATGTCGTCGCGGTTCACCGTGCGATAGACCGACACCGATGCCTTCGCGCCGCGCGCGCCCTGCCAGCGCGCTCCCGCTTCCACGGTGCGCGACACTACCTGCTTCAGATAGGGATCCGACTGCAGGCCTACCGGAAGACGGCACGGTTGTGCAGGATCTGCGCAGCCGAGTTCAATCACGGTCGGCACGCGGTTGCTCTGCGACAGATTGCCGAACAGGGTCCACCTATTGCCCTCGACGCGATGCGCCACTCCGAGCGCAGGATTCAGCTTGCTGTAGCTGAAGCTCTCCTTCGGCAGCGGCCTGTCTTCCGGTCGCAACTGGCTGATGACGCGCGCCTGGTTGTAGCGCGCGGATAGCGTCAGCCAGGTATCGTTATTCAGGCTCCATGTGTCGACGGCATATGCACTGACGGCACGCGAGCGGCCGCTGACCGATGCGCCAGCCGTGCTGTCCGTGTTGGCATCCGTGGCCACGGAACGGTCGGGCGCAAACCAGGCGTCCTGTGCATACTGCGCGAAGTGAACACCGGAACGGTCGAAGCTCAGCCCCAAGGTTAGTTGATGCGCTTCGATTGATCTGCTCAGGTTCAGGCTGCCGCCCTGGCTGGTCTGGCGCGTTTGCGTGGTATTCCGGGTAGCCGGATAGGCGCTGTCACCATCCACATAGTCGTCATTGAGGTCGCCGTTGACGGTATTGCGCCGGCTGTTGCGAGCATAAATCATCGCCGTCAGTTCGGTTTGGAGGTCGAAGCGATGGACGAGATTGAACACCACCTGCCCCAGGTGATTGCGTGTCTGGTCCGGCGAAGTGTAGACCGCGCGCCGGTTCAGCGCATACAGTTCGTCGGGCAGCAGGCCATTGCCCACCAGTCGACTGCGGCCCGCGAGCAGCGCCGCGCTCCAGTCGTTGTCGCCCGCCGAGCCATCCAGCTTGGCGTAGAGATTACCCAGATTGCCGTCAGACCGATCGCGCCAGCCATGGTCTTTGAATGCGGTGGCCGCGACGTAGGCGTGCCAATGTTCGCCGCTGTCGTAGCCATATGCGAGATCCGCGCGGCGCTGCCCATTGCTCGCGGCGGACATGCCGCCCTCAAAACCGGCATGCGTGCGTCCCGATTTGGTCGTCAATACCAATGCACCGCCTAGCGTATTCAAGCCGTACATAGGATTCGAGCCCGGCGCCAGCAGCACGCTGGAGATGGCCGCTTCGGGCAGCATGTCCCAGTTGACCACATCGCCGAACGGCTCGTTGACGCGCACGCCGTCCAGATACACCGACACGCCTTCCGATGAGCCCAGCACCGGCGAGGCGCGAAAGCCGCGAAAGGTGATGTCGTTCTGGAAGGGGCTACCCGAGATTTCGTTGACGTTCACCCCGGCCAGGTCGCGCGCCATGAACTCGCTGATATTCTGTCCCGCAGCCAGCCCTATGGCCGGTGCGCTGGCCGTCTGCACGTTGTAGGGCAGTTGGTTGCGATCGATGCCTAATCCAGGCAGCGGCGCTACGCCAACCACGTCCACCGACAACATGGCCGTCGCCGGATACTCAGGCTGTTCGGACGCAATGGCGCCGCGCCATGCCAGCAGCACGGCGCCCGCCATCACGCGGGCGCGTCTCATGGCAGTTGCTCGTGAACGCCGTGACGCGCAAAGATCGCCTGCAACTCGCCGCTGGCCTTCATGTCATTGATGGCGGATTGCAGCAGCTTGGCCATGTCCTGGTCCTCCTTGCGCACCGCCATGCCCACCGCCCACCCGGCGCGCGGCAGGCGCTGGAAGGACACTTCATTCAGCGGGAAAGCGGGATCGTCCCGGAACACCGCTTCAATCTCCGATCGGTTGGCCAGTACGGCATCCAGCTTGCCGGCCTTGAGCGCCTGCAGCGCTTCATCGGCCGTGCCGAAGATGCGCACATGATCGCGGAAGCGGCCATTGCCTTCACCGAGCAGCACCATACCGGCAATCGACACCTTCTCCACGCCGATGGTCTTGCCGCTCAGGGAGTCGATGCCATCGTAAGACGGCATGCTGCGCGCGCTGCGTACCAGCCGTACTGTCTCCACATGGTATGGCGCGAAGATGGAGACCTTGCCGTTCTCATTCATCAGCAGCGGTTCGACCGGCACATGCAGCATCACGTCGGCGGGACCATAGCCGAGGTAGTGCCCCTTCCACACCATGTTGCGCAAGTCGTCGCTGAGGGTTTCACCCGCAGGGAAAGGCAGCAAACTGAGTTTGAGGCCCAGCTTTTTCGCCAGCGCCTGCGCCAGGTCCACGTCGATCCCGCTGCTGCGATCGGAGAACGGCGCGAACTGGTCATACACGGCGACTTTCAAATTCCCGGACTGGCGGATCTTGTCCCAATCCGCACTGGCCGGCGCGGCGGCGCACAGCAGCGCGACGCCGGCCGCAAGCAGCGCTGCGGCGCGCGAACGATTCCTCGGCATGGCAGCCTCCTGATTATTTCATCTCGTCGCGACGGGCTTCCAGATAGGTCTTGATGGCCCACATCGCTTCCTGGTTGAACACGCCTTCAAAGGGCGGCATATAGACCGCGCCATTGCGGACCTTGCCGTGGCGGATGGAGGTCAGGAAGTAGGCATCGGTGTCCTTGTAGCAGGCCTTCTTCTTGTTCTCGTTTTTGACGTCAGTGCAGTCGCGATCCAGCAGGCGCAGGTCGGGCGCGATGCCGCCGGTGACGGCTTCCAGGCCATGGCAGCGGGCGCAGTTCTGGTTGTAGGCGGACGAGCCGATCTTCAGGGCCAGCTTGTTGCCGCGATAGGGATTCTGGTCCAGCCATTTGTCCCCGAGGACCGGCAGGCCGGTGGTGTCTACCGCCTGCGGCACCACGTTACCATGGGCGTAGGCGTAGAGGGAAGTGAGCGCAGCGGCAGCGATGATAGTAGCGGCAACGATGGGGCGGATGGAATGATGCATGGTTTGTCTCCTGGCTGTTTTAAAAGATATACAGCCAATGAGCAATTGCCATGCCACGGGTTTACGCCTGTTTGCGCACCCTGTACTGTTCAAATCTGGGACAGCTTTGAACAGGTGTGAACACCTGAGACAGAAAGCAAAAAACCCGCTCAGATCAATTCTGAGCGGGTTTTTTCTAAATAACTAGCTTGACGATAACCTACTTTCACACTGGTTGCAGCACTATCATCGGCGCAAAGTCGTTTCACGGTCCTGTTCGGGATGGGAAGGGGTGGGACCGACTTGCTATGGTCATCAAGCTTTG
>Ga0209455_1000788_pt1 | contig 17641 bp, 10 predicted proteins | sample AraplaCol_mCL_r2_FD_184275 | JGI IMG/M metagenome (GOLD analysis project Ga0209455, IMG submission 184275) | Arabidopsis root microbial communities from North Carolina, USA - plate scrape CL_Col_mCL_r2 (SPAdes) (version 2) | ecosystem: Host-associated > Plants > Roots > Endosphere | place: USA...
GGTCGTCTCTGCGCCATCGCTTTTATATACATGGCTGTCGCACAGCCCGGCTTTGCCCGCGCCGATGACCAGAAGGACTCCACCTTCACGCCATTGCCGCCGCTCTCCGCAAACAAGATCGCAGCCGCATCCGCGGCGCAGGATGTCATCCTCGGCCGCAGCCTGATGAAGGACGCGAAGAAAGATGCCGAAGCCCTGGCCGCCTTCACCCGGGCGGCAGCACAGGGCAATCCGGTCGCGGAGGCCTATCTTGGCTATCTCAGTTATATGGGACATGGCACGCGCCAGGATGACCAGGCAGCGGCGACGTGGTATCAGCGCGCGGCCGAGCAGGGTCTCGTCGATGGCCAGCTGCGTCTCGGCCTCATGTATGCGACAGGGCGCGATCTCTTTGACCCCGCCCGCAACCTGCATCGCGATCGCAAACAGGCGCTCTATTGGCTGAAGCAGGCGGCCTATCAGGGCAGCTGGACAGCGGCAGATCAGATGGCTGAGATCTATGTTCTGGAGGGAGTGCATAACGGCCATATGGACGCGGCCCGAGCTTTCGCTCAGATACTGGCGGAGAAAGACGATCCCTATGCGATCCAATTGCTCTGCAACAGCTATAACTGGGCTGACGGCAATCCGGCTGAGAAGAAGCACTGGTGCGATCTGCGGGATCACCTACCGGCATATGTCACGGACTACTATCACCGCTACCGGCTGCTGGAGGATGCCGATATCCCGGCACCAGCCAGTCACCTTTGATATCCCTTGGTTGGACCGCAGCATCTTTACTGTCAGGAAGGTTACAAAACCCCCTTTTGGAAGAAACGACAGAGCGATGCGGGACGTTGTTTATTGGCTGACGGCAATTGAGAAGGCTATCCGCCAGGCGATCCTGCCGGTGAGCTAAGCGCCTCAAACATATTCCCGATGAGGCCTCCATCACATCCTGTCTTCTTCCGGCGCGCCTCTCCCTCCTCATCCGGCTTGAACTGTGGCAGGATCGCCGGCGCGCGACGACTCTTGCAGGCGCGCCGTCACTGTGGGGAGAGACGTCATGAAGTACCAGATTTCCGGCACCACCATGCAGACGGTGGAGATCGATCTTGCCAATGGCGAGGCCGTCTATAGCCAGACCCACGCGGTCGCCTGGATGAATGACCGGATCAACATGGACACCAATACCGGCGGCGGCTTCTTCGCCGGCCTGAAGCGCAGCCTCGGCGGCGGCAGCTTCTTCGTCACCAATTTCACCGCCGAAGGCAGCGGCCATGTCGCCTTTGCGCCGCGCTTTCCCGGCACCATCATCGCCCGCGCGCTGCGCGCCGGGGAGAGCCTGATCTGCCGCAAGGAGACTTTTCTCTGCGCCGAAAAATCGGTGACCCTGGAACTTGCCTTCCAGCAGCGCCTCGGCGCCGGCCTCTTTGGCGGCGACGGCTTCATCCTGCAGAAGGTGACGGGGCCCGGCACGGTCTGGCTCGATCTCTCCGGCGAAGTGGTGGAGAAGGAGCTCAGTGCCGGTGACACGCTGCTGGTCCATGTCGGCCATGTCGGCGTGCAGACCCCCGGCATCCAGTTCGATATCCGCATGGTGCGCGGCTTTCGCAACATCCTGTTCGGCGGCGAAGGCCTGTTCCTCGCCGAGCTGCGGGGGCCCGGCACCATCTGGCTGCAGAGCATGCCGATCATGAATCTCGCCGAGGAAATCGGGCGGCACCTGCCCGGCAAGGGTGGCGATAGCGGCTCGAGCAGCGCCGGCACCGCTATCGGCGGCGCGGTGATCGGCGGCCTGATCGGCGGGCTCTTCAATGGCGGCAACGGCAACAGCTGACCCCCTATCCCAGACAGCATGATCGACAGGCGGAGGGACAGCGATGCTGATTGCCGCAGAAGCATGCTATGATGTTCCAAAGCACAATCAGGTGCCAGCACATCGGGTTATGCTTCGCGATAGCAGTCCGACATGAGGCGCTCACATGATCATTCTTGCTTTTTTGTTGGTGGTCTTCGCCTTCTATGCCTTGCTCTATCGGCCAAAGCCGCGGCGGCGACAGGGCGGAAATAATGCTGGCAGCCGCTATTCCTCGATGATCGGCGCGGAATCTGACTCAAGCTGGAGCCACGGCGGTTCGTTCGGACATCATGGGGGCTCAGACGGCGGCGGACACGGGGGGTTCGACGGTCACTGAACCAGGCACGCCTGCCACCATGATAGTCCGCAACCGAAATCAACCTTGATCGCTGCAGGCACTACTCGCCCTTAGCCATAACCAGGTTCAGGCGAGAGCAGCTTACCTATCCCTGGATTTGGCAGATATCACGCGATTGATGGAATGCAAAGCCGGCATGCGGCGTTATCGGCATGCCTGCTCGTGACCGCGGGTATCCGTCATGCTCATGGAGTTCCACTATGTTGATTGCCCTGCTTGCCGCGGCCGGTTTGCTGTCTCTGCCGCCACAAGCCAGTGCCGATATGCGGCCGGTTTCAGCCGCTGGCGCGGCATCGCCGCTCATCCTGGTCGACCAATCCCAGCCCAGTATCGGCGCCATCGTCATCGACGAGGCCTCGCGCCGCATTCTCTATGACTACTACCAGCGCCACCTGCAGCAATACCAAGCGTCGCCGGAATACCGTGAATATGAAGATGAAGATCAGAACGGCAATGGTAACGGCAAGAAGAACGGCAACGGCCATGGCAAGAACAAGGGCCTGCCGCCGGGCCTTGCCAAGAAGAGCACCCTGCCGCCGGGCCTGCAAAAGCAACTGGCGCGCAACGGCCAGCTGCCGCCCGGCCTGCAATACCGGTCGCTGCCGTCCGATCTGCTGGTGCAGCTGCCGCCGGTCTCGCCCGGCTATCGCTATGTCATTGTCGACGACCGGGTGATGCTGATCCGCGCCGCCACCAATGTGATCATGGATCTGCTGCAGGTGCCCGGCCTCTGATCGACGTCAGCCGTCGCAAGGCGAGTCCGAAAGAAAAGACGGCCCGGTCATCAGACCGGGCCGTTTTCAGAGGGGGACAATCAGGCTAGGGACGATCTGCCTTGTTCCCCTGGCGAAGGGTTACTTGCCGGCCAGCAGGGAATCGAGTGCTGCCCGTGTCTCCGGCGAGACCGGTGTCTTGTTGGCCGCCGCGTTCAAGGCGTCCTGGGCGGCCTGATCCGCCGCTGCGGCGGTTGCATCGCCCGCCGCCGCAGCTGCGGCTGCAGCCGCGGCATCAGCCGCCGCAGCATCAGCCGCCGCCTGGGCATCGGCCAAAGCCTGCTGGTTGGCCTGTGTCGGGCTGGTGTTGAAGGCATCCTGGGCCGCTGCCAGATTGGCCTGGGCCGTAGCATTCGCCGCAGCTGCCGCTGCAGCCGTTGCATCCGTCGCTGCGGCATTGGCCGCAGCCTGCTGTGCCGCTTCATTCGCCGCCTTATAGGCCGCGATCTTGCCGACGCGCGAATTCGGCGATGCGTTGGCTAAGGCCGTCGCGGAAGCATGCCCGGCATTCAGCGCACCGAGCGCGCTGGCATCATTGCCATGCTGCTCGCCACTCTTGCCCGGACCGGCATCGCCACTGTCACCAGATCCGCCATTGCCATTGCCATTACCATTACCGTTGCCGTTATTGCCATTCCCATTACCGTTGCCGTCAGCATCGCCGCTGTTGCCACCGGCATTGCCGTTACCATTGCCGCCGCCGTTGCCATTTCCGCCACCATTGCCATTGCCATTGCCATGGCCACCACCATTGCCGTTGCCGCCACCATTGCCGCCGCCATTCTTGGCGAAAGCCTTGCTGAGCGTCAGCAGATGATGTGAATCGAAGGTCACCGGGGCGGCCAGGAGAGCCGTCGCCACGACTAGGCCCAGCGGCAGAGCGAGAGTTTTCGCCCGCCGACGGCTATACCGCGCGATCTTGGTGCCGAATGTGTTCAGTGCCAGTGTCATTTGTCCAAACCTCTTGTTGTTTCCGACGCCCCTGTCCGGGCGTAACAGTCACCCCGCCGGAACACGGCCATCGCCGAGCTCCGGAACACGATCATGCGAATGGTGCAGCTCCCACGCGGAAACTCTCTGCTTGCCAGTCATCTGCCGGCGGCATTACCGCGAACGATGCGGCTCATTTATGGTTGATAATTGTTTATCCTCATCCGCCAGTCATCGCCGTCTATATTGCGCGGATCGCTACGCTGTTGTTGTGATAAAGGTGTGAACAGACGGTATTAACCAGCAATTATTTTCAGCAACGCCGGGAATAACGCCGGGACTGATTCGTTGTCGCTGTATATTTTGTTTTTGGTAGTGTGTGCGATCGAAATCCGTAATTCTGATCGGCGAATCCTCGCTGAACTGCGCGGCTTTTAGCCATTTCAGCGTCACTTGCCTGAACCCCTCATCATCGCCGTGGGCCGCATCCGTGGTTGCCGCCCCGGCATCTCGCGGCTGGCCGACACCGTCTCGGATCTAGATACCTTGTTGCGAAAAACGCAGCAGAAGGAAGGTCCCGAGGCCCATGGCGCGATTGCTAACGAGGAAATGTCAATAATCTTTTAAATTGATTTTTCCGATAGCCTATCCGCCCGCCTGCCCGGGGTGGCGCATCCTGATGGCCGCCCAGGCTTATCGTCCGGCAGGCAGGCCGGGCACGAGCCGAGAAGGCGCAATGCCGGTCCATCCATCACCCGAAGAAGATCAGCATCCGGACCATGGCATAATCCTGGCGCCAGTGCCGCACCAGACGTCCAATCGCACGTCTTTGAGTTTCTTTTTTTGGTGAACCTGCGGCATCCACCACGGCCAATCGCCAATCGGATCAGCCGGAGTGTGATCAGCCGGGGAGCAACCTTGAAATCGAGAAAGAGTGCTTACCGGTCCGGCAGCTTGCCGGCGTCTGACGCAGCAACGGGTGGTGTGTTCTCAGCCGCGACATCTTCGGCGACCACGGTGAAGCGTGTGCCATGGGCGCGGGCAGCGACCATGCCGAGCACTGCACGATGCGCCCCGATACAGGGGAGGCCTAGGCGCTGTGCCGCTGCGTCGCTGGCGGCGAGGCTGATCTCCACCTCGGCCGGCGCGCCCTGGCCCTGGGAGAAGTCGACGAAATGCCGCATCGCCTGCTCCGCCACCGCCGAGATCTGGCGGTAGAGCAGACGCAGCTGGGCGATGATGGCATCGGTACAGGGGCGTTCGCCGGCGGACCAGGCGCGAATGGTGGCGCTGTCGGTTTCGAGATAGCGTGCCGCCTCCGCGATCGAGAGGCCGCAGCGTTCGCATAGCAGGGCGAAGATAGTGTCGCTACGATCAGGCATCAGCGGCCGGCCGGTGTCTTGATGGCAGCTGTCTTGATGGCAGCTCTTGATGGCAGTGTCGTCATTCCGGCACGCTCCCCCTCACCCGATCCTACATGGCTCTATCATGCCTGGCGTCACTGCGCCATGCCCGGCAGTGTCTCGGCGGGCGGCAGCGGGAAGCTGATCGTCACCGTCGTTCCCTGACCCGGCTGGCTGGCGAGGCTGAGCTTGCCATGCTGCAACTCCATCAGCCGCCGGCAGATCGACAAGCCGAGGCCGGTCCCCTTCTGGATCCCTGGTGTCTCCGTGCCGGTATGGCCGAGGCCGGGCACGCCGATGCCGCTGTCACTGTGACCGAAGGGTTCGAGCACGCGGTCGATCTTGTCGGCCGGGATGCCGATGCCGGTATCGCTGATGGTCAGGCACAGCTCGCGACCGGTGCCGCTACCCAGCAGATGGCTGCCGATATGGATCTGGCCGCCATCGGGTGTGAACTTGATGGCATTGCTGAGGAGATTGATGAGGATCTGCTGAAAGGCCCGGGCATCGATATCGATCGCCGGCAGTGTCGCCGGCAGGTCGCGGATGAGGTGCAGGTTCTTGCGCGACAGCTGCGCGGAAACGATGTCGATGCTGGCCTCGACCAGGGACAAGGGTGCGACACGGGCGATCTTCAGGTCCAGCTTGCCGGCCTCGATCTTGGAGAGATCGAGAATGTCGTTGATCAGGGTCAGCAGCCAGCTGCCGCTGTCATAGATATGCTGGGCGTAATCGGCATAACGCGGCGGGTCGTTGCCGAATAGCTGGCCCTTGATGACCTCGGCAAAGCCCAGGATGCTGTTGAGCGGCGTGCGCAGTTCGTGGCTCATGCGGGCGAGGAATTCCGACTTCGCGCGGTTGGAGGCCTCGGCCGCCTGCTTCGCCTGCCGCAGATCCGCCTCCATGCGGCGGCGCTCGCTGAGATCGCGCATAGTCGAGACGAATAGGCGGCGACCCTCGAACCAACATTCCGTGGTCCGTAATTCGACCCAGAAGACCGAGCCGTCGCTGCGCCGCGCCGGCATTTGGCGCGGCAGGCCGAGAACATGCGAAATGCCAGTCTCGCGATAGCGCTGCAGGTGGGCGTCATGCTGGGCCGCGTCTTCCTCGCCCATCAGCAGCGAGACATTGCCGCCCAGAATGGCTGCCGCGGAAAAACCGAAGGCCATCTCCGCCGCCCGGTTGAAGGATTGGATGCGGCCGTGTTCGTCGGTGGTCACCACCATGTCGGCGATGTCGTCGAGGATGGTCTGCAGGAAGACGGCATTGCCGGTGGTCCAGACGACGCGCTGTCCGGTTCCGGCATCAGCCTCCACCACCGCACCGGACGGTGTCGCCAGCGTCGTGGCCTGGGATGCGAAGCCGACCGAGGACGGCGCTGGCAGATGTGCGTCAGTGACATTCTCATAGACCACCAGCACCCAGCGTCGCGTCGCACCTTTCCCGTCCGGCTTGCCGCCGGGCGAAGCGGGCTCCAGGCGATTGCTGCCCTCACGCAAGGCAAGCGGCCGCGCGATCATGCGAAACCAGCGGCGCTCCAACATGGTGTAGAGATCGGCCGCATCACCGTTTCCGGCGGAGCCCTGTAGCGGTGGCGTGTGGCCAGAAACAGACTGGCTGGACATCGGCAGCGGGCGATGGCAGCGATGATCGGGGCTGGCATATTCATCCGCCATGCCGGTGAGAACCGCCCGCACGCCCTGGGCAATGGCCGCTGCCAGTTGATCGAGCGGCGCGCGCACATGGCTCAGGATCGTGAAATAGCTCTGGCCCACATAGAAATCTGCCGCGCCGCCATTGGCACGGGCGAAATCGCGCCAGGCGCGATTGACATAGCGGATGACACCGCTGGGATCGAGTAACGCCGCTTCGCTCGGCACCGCATCGAAGGCTGCCATGGCGAGATCATCAAGCGCCAGCGTGCCCCGCGCCGTGTCTTGCGACGTGGCCTCGGAAGCTCCTGCACTCTGCGTTGAACCTAGTGCCGGATTCTCTCGCTGTGCTGCGGCGGAAGCAGGCGATGACGCAGGCACAACGGCACCGTCCGGCGCAAGCGCCGGCAACGTCGAGCCCGAAGACGTCACCGTCTTGTCATCCTTGGCAGTTGGCAGCCGCGTCTCCATTCGTCTTGTCGCGCGCGAACGCTGTCCAACTTCAGCCGCGATATGCAGCCGCCGGGCGGCTGCTTTGCCGCGGGAAGTTCGCCCACCGTCCCGCCTTCGACTGGATTGCCTGCACGGCAATTCCGATTTTTCCGCTTCCCGCCGCCGTCCCCAGCGAACCGGTTTCCTTTTAAAAGATGAAGCGACTTTCAGCTTCCGCGCGAGAACGGCCTTTGGCAAGCCGGATTATCGCTCACAATTGCGTCACGCGCTGGCTTCACACCACCGGCGCTACGCTTCGCAAATATATCCGCCCCTAGGACGCCAGCCCTAGCTGACGGCCGACTGCCGAACGCGCCTGCGGCCAGGGGCTTGTTGCGGCAGATTGTCGGCCGGGCTTGTGGTAAAATTCCGCCATGACATGCTGGCCGACCCATGGCACCAGCAGCAGCCGCCTGGTCGTGCCGCTGGTGGTCATATCCGCAACTGCACCGTCGCCTGAGGCGCCGGATTGCAGGCCTGATCGCGTTGCAGGTCCGCGGCGGCGATGGTGTCGCGGCATGGTCATGACCGGCCTGTTGCTTTGCACATTTGCTGTCGGCAGCCTGACGCGCGGCGCTTCCGCCGACCAGACGGATCACCGCCTGCCCGCCTTGTTCGACCAGTTGCAGCAGGCGAAGACGCCCGACGAAGCGGCGAGCATCGAAGGCACCATCTGGTCGATCTGGACGGAAAGCGGCAACAAGGACCTCGATCGGTTGATGATGGAGGGCACCGCCGCGATGGCCATCAACGACTATGCGACGGCGCTGAGCGATTTTGACGAAGTCACCAACCGCGCGCCGCAATTCGCCGAAGGCTGGAACAAGCGGGCGACCCTGCTTTATCTGATCGGCGACCTGCAGGCGTCGCTTGACGATATCGGCCGAGTTCTGAAACTGGAGCCGCGGCATTTCGGCGCCCTGGCCGGCCTCGGCTTGGTTAATCTCGGCCTCGATCATGAGGAAGCTGCACGCGATGCATTCGCCGATGTGCTGAAGATCGATCCGATGAACGCGGCTGCGCGGGCGAATTTGAAGGCGGTGCAGCAGGAAATCGACAAGAAGTCGATTTAAGGCCAATTGTCTCGGCCGTCTTTTTCCTTGAATCCTTAACCGCCCACCCGCAATCTGGACGGCAGGTATCCGCTCCAGCCGGCAGTGATCGCGAACCGGGGCATCTACGGCAACGCCAGGCGACACCAATCGGGAGACGATGGTCCAGAGACGATGCCAGAAACACGCTTTGTCGGCATGCCGATGCGCGCATTTCTCGGGCGCCCATCGCGGTCCCGCGCACCGACGGTCTACGCACCGATGGTCCGCCAATTGCCGGTATCGGTTGAGCCGATGACCTCTAGTTCCAGCCGACATGCCCCCTGTCGTGGCGCCTCGTGTCGTGAGCGCGCGGCCAGAAGCTGTTCTGTCCGCCGCCGCAGCTCTGCGAGCTTTATCGGCGTCATCTCCCGCAACCAGCCGCTTTCCGCTTCATGACGATCAGAACCCGCCTGATCCTGTTGCTGATGCCGGTGGCGCTGGCCATCCTGGCGCTCGCCTGTGCCGGCGGCTACGCCCTTTACCGGGCCGATCACAGCGCCACCCGGCTCTATCACGAGCGCATGGTGACGATGCGCAGCCTGGCCCGCATCTCGGACTTTTATGATGATACCATCCACAATGCCGGGCTGCGTTTCCTGAACGAACGCGACAGCCTGGCCGACACCATCAAGGTGATGGTCCAGGCCAATGCCGATGCCTTCGGCCTGTGGAAGGCACATCGCGAAACGCCGATGAGCGGCACGGCCAAGCTGTTGAGCCAGGAGATCGAGGCCTCGATGCGGGATATCGAGGCGGAGATCCTGCAATTGCAGACGCTGTCGCAGCCATCGCCGGATGCGGCTGTGCAATCGGAAAACCAGCAGATGGCGATGGCGCTGGTCAATGGCGAGTTGGAGCCGGATGTCGACCGGGTGAGCAAGCTGTACTCCGATCTCGCCGATCAGGAATTATCGGCAGCGGAGCTCGATTACCAATCGGCGCATGTCTATTTCGGCTGGGGCCTCCTCGGTGTCCTGGGGGCAGCGCTCGGCGCCGTGATCGGCATGGGGCTGCTGGCCTGGCTCATCACGCGGCATATCACCCGGCCGCTGAGTGAAGCCTTGCTTGCCCATAGCATGGCCGGTGTCGGCGAAAACCCCGCCGGGATTGCCTCCTTGCTGCCCACGGGAACGCTTGAGACCGAACCAACCGCCGCGGCGCGCTCGCGTGACGAGATCAGCGCGGTGATCGAGACCTTGCGGCACTTCCGCCGCAACCTCGCCGACCTCACCAACCTGAAAGAGGAGCAGGCGCGCCAGGCCAATACCTTCCGGGCCCAGCTCGAGGCGATTTTCCGGCACGCGCCGGTCGGCGTCTATATGAAGGATATCGAAGGCCATATGCTGGTGGTCAGTGATGCTGCCGCCAAGCTCTGGGGCCATACCCATGACGAGATGATCGGCAAGCTCGATACCAGCTGGTCGCAGCCCGATGAAGCAGCGATCATCCGCGCCACCAACCGGCAGGTGCTGGAAAGCGGCGAACCGCTCACCGTCGAATATCGCGGCCAGGCACCTAACACCTATGACTGGATGATGTCGGTCAAATTCCCGGTGCGCGATGAAAGCGGCAAGATCGTCTCGCTGGGCGGCTTCGACATGGATATCTCGGACGCCAAGCGGCAGATCGAGGAGCTGCGCCTGGCGGCCGCGCATCTGCAGAACGTGAAGAACCTGTCGCATATGTATTATTGGTCCCGCCGCGTCGATGCGACCAGCGGCGCGACTAAGGACTATCACATCGATGCCGAGTTCAGCACGCTCGCCGGTCGCAGCGATGTGTCTGAAGACGCCGTCGTCTATGCCGAACAGGTGATCCATCCCGACGACCGGGCGCGGATGATCGCGATCTATCGCGATTTCGAAATCGGGCGGATCGACAACTACCAGACCGAATATCGCCTGTTGCGGCCGGACCAGCGCATCGTCTATCTGCGCGCCTGGGTGGAACGCATGCGCGATCCCGGCAATGGCGACATCCTGATCGCCGGCGTGGTGATGGATATCACCGAGGAGAAGCTGCATGAAGCGCAGCTGATGGCCGCCAAATCCGAGGCCGAGGCTTCGGACCGCGCCAAAAGCGAATTCCTCACCAATATGAGCCATGAATTGCGGACACCGCTGAATGCGGTGATCGGCTTCTCCGATCTGCTGCGCAACAACGCCGCGGTGCGGCGCGATCCCCAGCTCAGCAGCTATGTCGACGCCGTCAATGAAAGCGGGCGCAGCCTGCTGGAGATCATCAATGCCATCCTCGACATGTCGCGGCTGGAAAGCAGCGACCTGACGCTGCAGGAGACGGTCTTCCCCCTGGCCGAAGCGATCCTCGAGGCCGAACGCCTCACCCTCATCCGCGCCGAGGGCAAGGATATCCATCTGCATTTCCCGCGCATCGCCGCAACGCCGGGCGGCACCACCGGTGACGCCCTCGATCCGGAATTGATGATCCGCGCCGAGCCCCGCGCCTTTCGCCAGATCCTGATGAATGTGCTGTCCAATGCGATCAAGTTCACCGGCAGCGGCGGCGCCGTGCACCTGACGGTAGCCATCCGCCCTACCGGCGACCTGGTGATCGAGATCGCCGATACCGGTATCGGCATGGATGCGACGCTGGTGCCGCTGCTCACCGTCCCCTTCACCCAGGCCGGCTCTGCCTGGACGCGGCGCAAGGGCGGCATCGGCCTCGGCCTCGCCATCGCCCGCAAGCTGCTCGACCGGCATCAGGGCGCCTTCGAAATCGAGAGCCAGCCGGGCATCGGCACCAAAGTGCGGCTGATCTTTCCGGCGGCGCGCCTGCAACGGAGCCACCAGAACAGCGGCCGGCAGGAGCAGGCCGACACCGACCAATCCGATATTGCAAGGCCGCAAGCCAAATCACACTGATCGGTTGCGCGTTCTGCTGCGCTGTTGCTGCGCACTCCGCGATGGCGCTTGCTGATACGGCGAATGGCGTTGCGGTCACTGGCCCAACAGGTTGCCGTGCTCTGTCTATTGCGCGCCTTCGCTTCCTGTCGCAGATTGGGCTTTCCACCCGCAAGCCTGTCGGTGTTGACAGCGAGCGGGAAGGTTTTGTTAGAATTCAGGAAGACAAACCTGTTTCGATCCGACCATCCGCGCCCGGTCAGATGACATACAGGACGATGACGCCGTCCGCAGCGTCAGGCAGTAACCCGTCACCAGCATGCAGGTAGCCAGTGCTTAGACGCTCACATCGCGATCCAGGAGAGCCAGCGCGGAACAAGATGCAGCGACCGGTTCGCTCATGAAGTTCCTGCGCGCTGAAGCGCCCCAGTTCACCCTGCAGGAAGTGGCCGCCATCGTCGCCCGCGACTTCGGTCTGGCCGGCGAGCTGACACCGCTCTATAGCGAACGCGACCAGAATTTCCGCCTCACCGATACGCGCCAGCGCGACTGGACGGTCAAGGTCGCCAATGCCGTCGAGGATCCCGGCATCATTGCCTGCCAGATCGGTGCCTTTGCCCATATCGCCCGGATCGATCCCGGCCTGCCCGTGCCGCGCGCCCGGGCCGCAATCAATGGCGGGTATGTCAGCGTCATCCGTGATGCGACCGGCACCGCCCATGTCATCTATGTGCTGTCCTACCTGCCGGGCGAGGTGATCGAGAACGTCAAGCGCTCGCCCGATATGCCGGCGCGGCTCGGTCAGATGCTGGCGCGGCTCGGCCGCGCCTTGCGCGACTACGACCATCCAGCCGCCTATGGCCGCGAACTGCTCTGGGACCTGCGCCAGGCCCCGCGTTTCCTGGCCGAGGTCGAGCGCCTCGAGAAGCCCGACGATCGCGGCTTGGCGACACGGGTCCTGACGCATCTGCGCGACCAGGTCCTGCCGCGTTTCGCCGGGCTGCGCCACCAGCTGATCCATGGCGACCTCAACGAGCACAACCTGCTGGTCAACCCGGCGGCGACGCATGAGATCACCGGCATCATCGATTTCGGCGACATCATCCATGCCGCCCTGGTGCAGGATGTCGCCGACCTCGCAGCCGATTCCATGATCGGCCCGCAGGATGTCCTCGCCACTTTATGTGGCGTCACTGCCGGCTATCACGCCATAACGCCGCTGACTGCGACCGAGATCGCGCTGATGTTCGATCTCACCAGCGCACGCCTGTTGCTCGCCCCCCTCATCAACAGCTGGCGCGCGCAGGAAACGCCCGACACGCCGGGCTATATGCAGATCTATACCGATAGCTGCCTCGCCGCCTGTCATGCCTTGCAGGAAATCGGCCGCGACGACGCGACGCGCAACCTGCGCCAGGTCTGCGGCCTGCCCGCCACCGAAGATAGCCGGACGGTCGTACAAGGCGCGGCAATTGCGCCGGCAACGGCAACGATCCTGCGCCGCCGCCGCGAAGTGCTAGGGTCCAGCCTCGCCCTCTTCTACGATCCGCCGCTGCATCTGGTGAAAGGCGAAGGTGTCTGGCTCAGCGATGCCGGCGGCCGGCGCTATCTCGACTGCTACAACAACGTGCCGCATGTCGGCCATTGCCATCCTTACGTGGCCGAGGCGCTGATCAACCAGATCCGCCAGCTCAACACCAATACCCGCTATCTCGGCGAGCAGGTAGTCGAATACAGCGAGCGCCTGGCCCGCTCGCTGGGTGGGATCGGCACCGATGGCAAGTCGAGCGGCACGCAGCTCTCCGTCTGCGCCTTCGTCAATTCCGGCAGCGAGGCCAATGACATCGCCTGGCGCATGGCACAGGCCTGGAGCGGCGGTGCCGGCGGCCTCACCATGGAATATGCCTATCACGGCATCACCGAGGCGATCGATGCCTTCTCGCCGGCCAACAGCACTAGCGGCCGCATCGCCCCGCATATCCGCACCCTGACCGCACCCGATCCCTATCGCGGACCTTATCGTGCGGATCATGTCGACACGCCCGGCCTCGCCGCACGCTACGCCGCCGATGCCGATGAGGCCATTGCCGATTTGGCCCGTGCCGGCATGAAGCCCGCCGCCTTCATGGTGGATTCAGCTTTCATGACCAATGGCGTGCTCGAGGTGATGCCGGGCTATCTGCAGCAGGTCTTCGCCAAGGTGCGCGCCGCCGGCGGGCTCTGCATCGCCGATGAGGTACAATCGGGTTTCGGCCGCATGGGCGGCGTCATGTGGGGCCACCGCCATCACGGGGTGACACCGGATATCGTCACCATCGGCAAGCCGGCCGGCAACGGCCATCCGCTCGGCGTCATCATCACCCGGCCGGAAATCATGGAGCGCTTCCTAGCGCAATCGAGCTTCTTCTCCACCTTCGGCGGCAACAACGTCTCCTGTGCCGCCGGGCTTGCCGTGCTGGATGTCATCGAGCACGAGAAGCTGGTGCAGAACGCGGCCGAGACCGGCGCCTATTTCAAACAGGGCCTCGCCCGGCTGATGGCAAAACACGCGCTGATCGGCGCCGTGCGCGGCACCGGCCTCGCCATCGGCGTCGAACTGGTCCTCGACCGCGAAAGCCGACTGCCCGCCCGGCACCAGACCCAGCGCCTGCTCAATCTCGTGCGCGATGAAGGCGTGCTGATCGGCAGCGAGGGCATTCTCGGCAATATCCTGAAGATCCGCCCGCCGATCGTTTTCCAGCGCGAGCATGCCGATCTCGCCGTCGCCGCACTCGACCATGCGCTCGGCAAGCTCTGACCTTCCAGGTGGAGGCCTTTGATCCGCGTCGCACGCGCTTCTTGTGACTGAACACCTAGCGGCGGCCCCTCCGCGAGCCGGTGAAAGCGGCGATGCGAATACCATACTATTGCACCCATCCCTGCCGATGCATAAAATTTTAATATTACGGTTGTAGAACCGAAGGCACTGGCACCATCAACCAGCGCAGACATGGACCGGATCGCTGATGCACGCGCATCTCGTCACCGGTTCGCCGCATGACGAGGGGGCGCTTCGGATGCGAAAAGTCGTCGCGATCATTCTGGCCGCCTGTCTTGCGCCGCTCCTCGTTTTCACCTTCGCCGTCTCGCTGGCAACAGCGCAGGAAAATACTGCCCCCGCCAATGCCGATATCAAGATCGCCTTGGTGATGAAGACCCTCACCAATCCCTTCTTCGTCGCCATGGAACAGGGCGCAAGGCGGGCCGAGAAGGAACTCGGCATTACTCTCCAAGTGGTGACGGCGGCGCGCGAGACCTCGGCGACGCAGCAGATCGCCATCATCGACAAATTGGTGCGCGAGCACGCCGTCAAGGCCATTGTCGTCGCCCCGGCGGATTCCATCGAGATCATTCCCGCGTTGAAAAAGGCCGAGGATGCCGGCATCCGTATTGTCAACATCGACAACGAGATCGACCGCGGCTTTGCCGCCAAGGCCGGTCTGTCGGAACTTCCCTTCATCAGCATCGACAACCGCAAGAGCGCCTATCTGTCGGCCGCCTATATCGCCCATGATGCCGGCCAGCCGGTCGAGGCGGCGATCCTCGAAGGTATCCGCGAGGCGCGCAACGCCAATGAGCGTAAGGATGGCGCGGTCCAGGCCTTCGCCCAAAACCGCAACATCACCCTGGTGGCCTCCGATACCGCCCATTGGCAGATCGACGAGGCCTATGACCTCGCCAAGAAGATCTTCGATCAGCATCCCAATATCAGCCTGCTGTTCTGCGCCAATGACATGATGGCCCTGGGGGTGATCCAGTATCTGCAGGAAATCAATCGCCGCGATGTCCGCATCGCCGCTTTCGATGGCATCGTCGAGGCCCGCGCCGCGATCAAGGACGGCTGGCTGATGGCGACGATCGACCAGCAGCCCGAGCAACAGGGCTATCTCGGCGTCGTCTATGCCTATCGATCGATCAAGGGCGAAAAGCTTCCCGCCGTGACCATGCTCGACGGCATCCTGGTGACTAAATGACAAAGAAAACCGGCCATGGCGCGTAAGATTCTCCGACCCGGCATCGTCAAGACCTTCCTCGTCTATTTCCTGATCATCAGCATCCTGCCGCTGCTGGCCGTCGGTGGCGCATCCTATTACGTCGCCGCCCGTGCCCTCACCGAACAGGCGACCCGGTTCGAGCAAGCCTCGGTCGATCACCAGCGCGATATGCTCGACCTGCGCCTAGGGCAGATCGAGAATCTGATGTCCGATATCCTTGGCGATGAGGAGATCAACAAGGTCGTACGCAACCCCGGCGACAATACCAGCACCTATACGCGGCTGGCCACCAAGGCGCGCATCGGCCAGATCCTCAACAGCTATTTCCTCAATCTCGACGGCCTCGTCTCGATCGGCATCTACGGCCTCGATAATGTCAACTTCCAGGTCGGTGACACCCTCGATGTCGAGGATATCCGCCAGGATGTGGAAACCCGGCTGCTGCAGGATACCCTGGCGAGCGGCGCCTTCATCCATTGGGCCGGCGTGGTCGACAACATCAATGCCAAGTCACCGCATGGCAAGGTGATCAGCGCCGCCAGCGTCTTCTTCAGCACCGACCAGACGACGCTGGAGAAGCACCCGGTCGCCCTGCTGGTGGCGAGCTACAGTCTCGAGACCTTTGCCGCCGGCCTGCAGGAGACCACCTATGGGCCCGGCTCCTACTTCACCGTGATCGATGCCCTGGGCCGCTATATCTACCATCCCGACGCAGCACGCATCGGTGCCCGCCCCGATCCCGGCCTGCTCGACATCATCTCGACCGGCACGCAAGGCGATGGCATCGACCTGCAGGGCGTAGCCATGGTGGTGAAAAGCGCCGTCTTCGGGCGTAATGGCTGGCGGGTTTCCAGTTTCATTCCGCTCGATACGCTGAAGGAGCCGGTGCGCTATATCCGCCTGACCACCCTCGCCATCCTCGGCATCTGCCTCGCCATCATCGGCCTGATGGCCTATCGCGTCTCACAATATGTCGTGGCGCCGATCCGCCGCGTCACCGGGGCTTTCCAGGCCTTCGAGAAAGGCGAACTCAATCCCGATGAAAGGCTGCTGGTGCATGGCACCGACGAGATCTCCGACCTGGTGCGCTGGCAGAATTCCTTCCGCGAAGTGGTCGGCCAGCAGCAGGCGGCACAGGAAGCCCTGAAGGAAAGCGAAGCCCGCTTCCGCGATTTCACCGAAGCCTCATCCGACTGGTTCTGGGAAACCGATGCCAACCACCGCATGACCATGCTCTCCGCCCGTTTCTTCGAGACGGTGAATGTAGCGCGCGAGGATGTGCTCAATCTCTCGCGGATCGAATTCACCCAACGCCTCGCCGCCGATTCCGAGGACTATTTCTGGCAGGCGCATCTGCGCGACCTGGAAGCGCACCGCCCCTTCCGCGTCATCTATCCGCTCAAGGATCGGGATGGCAAGCTCCACTACCTGCGCTCCAGCGGCAAACCCTTCTTCGATGCCCAAGGCAAATTCCTCGGCTATCGCGGCACCGGCACCGACGCCTCCAAGGAGATCGCCGATGAACGTGCCCTCATCGACATGAACCGGACGCTGGAGGAAAAGGTGCGGCAGCGCACCGAGGCGCTGTGGGTGGAGAAGGAACGGGCGCAGCTCGCCAATCGCTCGAAGACCGAGTTCCTCAACAATATGAGCCATGAGTTGCGGACGCCGCTGAACGCCATCCTCGGCTTCGCCGATGTCATGAAAAGCGGTCTGTTCGGACCGATCGACAATCCCCGCTATGCCAGCTATGTGCGCGACATCCATGCCGCCGGCACCTATCTGCTGGAAATCCTCAGCGATATCCTCGATCTCTCACGGATCGAGATCAACCAGCTGCAGATGGAAGAGGAAGTCGTCGACCTCCAGGGCCTGCTGACCGCCACACAACATATGATCAGCCACCGCGCCAAGAACGGCAATGTCGAGCTGATCAGCGATATCGAGCCCGCTCTGCCGCGCCTGACCGGCGATGCCCGGCGCCTCAAGCAGATCGTGCTCAACCTGCTCAGCAATGCCGTCAAGTTCACCCGCGCCGGCGGCTGGGTGCGGGTGCGTTCCTGGCGTGATATGGAAGGCCGCGTCCACATCGAGGTTGCTGATAACGGCATCGGCATCGCCGAAGACTTCAAGCAGATCGTCTTCGAACCCTTCGGCAAGGTGGAAAACAGCTACGCCCGCGAGCATGAAGGCATCGGGCTCGG
>Ga0209455_1000789_pt1 | contig 17594 bp, 15 predicted proteins | sample AraplaCol_mCL_r2_FD_184275 | JGI IMG/M metagenome (GOLD analysis project Ga0209455, IMG submission 184275) | Arabidopsis root microbial communities from North Carolina, USA - plate scrape CL_Col_mCL_r2 (SPAdes) (version 2) | ecosystem: Host-associated > Plants > Roots > Endosphere | place: USA...
AACACCGGCGTGTACTTCGAGCTGCGCCGCGACGGCCAGCCGGTCGACCCCCGCAGCTGGCTCGGCCAGCGCCATTGAGCCGGCCGGGCCCGGCACGCCGTTCAGCCAGCACCGTTGACGGCCGCCCGCCATCGTCGCAGGCTGGCGGCGTGAAACCCGCTGCCGCGCGGCGGGTGCATCCCCTTCCCCGGAGTCGTTCCATGCGGTTTCCCATCTACAGCCTGTGCGCCCTGCTGCTGGCGGCGCCGTTCGTGCATGCGCAGAACGCACCGGCGCCGGCCGCGAGCGCGCCTGAACCACCCACCGAGCTGGCGCCTACCCACGTGCGCGCCAACGCGCCCGCCAAGGCCGGCGACAACCAGGTCGACCTCGAGGACATCCGCCGCTTCAGCCGCGTCTACGACATCGTGCGCCAGGCCTACGTGGAACCGGTGGGCAACCACGCGCTGATGAAGGACGCGATCACCGGCATGCTCGCCGGGCTCGATCCGCACAGCGAATACCTCGACAAGGAAGGCCTGGCCCAGCTCGACGAGGACACCACCGGCCAGTACAGCGGCCTCGGCATCGAGGTGCTGCAGCAGGACGGCGGCCTCTTGATCGTCACCCCGATCGACGACACGCCCGCCTCGCGCGCCGGCATCAAGCCCGGCGACAGCATCGTGAAGATCGATGGCACCCTGGTCGACCCGCAGAACGTGGACGACATGTTCAAGAAGCTGCGCGGCAAGCCCGGCAGCAAGATCACGCTGACCATCCTGCACAAGGGCAGCGACAACCCGGTGGACATGCACCTCACGCGCGAGAACATCGCGATCACCAGCGTCAAGGTGCGCCAGCTCGAACCCGGCTACGACTACATCCGCATCACCCAGTTCCAGAGCGACACCGCCGCCGACCTCGAGCGCAAGCTGGCCGCGCTGGTCGCCAAGGACGGCGCGCCGAAAGGCGCCGTGCTCGACCTGCGCAACAACCCCGGCGGCCTGCTCACCGCCGCGGTGTCGGTGAGCGACGACTTCCTGAACTCCGGCACCATCGTCACCACCCGTGGCCGCCTGGCCGACGCCAACATGAGCTTCAGCGCGCATCCGGGCGACCTGCTCGACGGCGCGCCGCTGGTGGTGCTGGTGAACCACGGTACCGCCTCCGCCGCCGAGATCGTCTCCGGCGCGCTGAAGGACAACCATCGCGCCCTGCTGATCGGCCAACGCACCTTCGGCAAGGGCGTGGTGCAGACCGTGCTGCCGCTGGACGCCGATCACGCGGTGAAGATCACCACCGCGCGCTACTACACGCCGAACGGCACCTCGATCCAGGCCGAAGGCATCCGGCCCGACATCCCGCTCGCCGACCTCAGCGTGCGCAAGGCCGACGTGGCGCCCGAGCTGATCAGCTCCGAGGCCGACCTGCCGAACCATCTCGCCAATGAGAACGCGAAGGCCGGCGGCAACATCAACGCCGACGGCAGCGCCGCCGAGGGCACGCTCGCCACCAGCGACTACGCGCTGGCGCAGGCGCTCAACGTGCTCAAGGGCATGGCGCTGGGGCGTGGGGCGGCGGTGACGCCGGCGGCGAAATAGACAGTAGCCGTAGGTCGGGATTCATCCCGACAGGTCGGGTCCTGTCGTCCGGGTGTGTAGGGCTGAAGCCCGATCTACGATTGGGGTCAGGCCGCGCTTTCGCGCACAGGGTGCGCTCCTACAGCCTTCCGCCCTGGTCGGCGGCCAGCAGTTCCGCCGGCAGCGGCAGCACTTCCAGCCCGCGCGCGAACAGCATCGCCTGGAATCGCTCGCCCATCTGGTCGGGCAAGGTGAGCCGCTTCACTTCCTGCGCGAGGCGGTAGCGCGCCACCTCATCGGCGGCCTCGGCCTGGGCTGCCTCGAACGCTTCCTGCAAGCCGCTGGCGATCAGGAACTGCGCTTGCGGCAGGTAGGCCGCCACGCCGAAGCCGGCGCTGTTGCCCGCCTCGGCCAGTGCGGTGAAATCCACCGAGGCGGTGAGGTCGTTGAGGCCGGGCAGCCACAGCGGATCGGCGTGCGCGTGGTGGCGGTAATGCGCCATCAGCGTGCCGTCGCGGCGCCCGGGCTGGTAGAACTCGCGGCGCACGTAGCCATAGTCGATGAACAGCATCACGCCGGCTTCCAATGAGCCGGCCACCGCCTGCAGCCAGTACGGCAGCTGCGGCAGGATCTCCGTGCGGTAGCCGTCAGCGAAATCCGCGCCGAGGTCGCGTTCGACGTGGCGCACCGCGCCGGCCACCAGCGCATCGGCGGGGCGATCCACGCGCATCAGCCGCCCTTCTCCATCCAGCGCCACGTGTTCCTCGTACACCTCGCCGCCCTTCATCGCGATGCGCGTGGCGGGCAGCGCGTCGATTACTTCGTTCGCGAACAGCACGCCGCGCCAGTCCTGCTCGGGCGGGCGATCCAGCCACTCGACGCGTGCATGCAGTTCAACCGGCAGCGCGGCGGCGAGGCGCTCGCGCTGGCGTTCGCGCAGGTCGGCACTGGGTTCGAGGATGAGATAACGCCGCGGCAGCACCCCGGACGCGGCAAAGGCCTTGAGCGCCGCCTCGGCGAACGCGCCGCTGCCGCCGCCCAGTTCGAGGAAATCCGCCCCGTCGCCCAGCGTGCCCAGCACGGGCGCGACGGCATTCACCACGCAGCGCGCGAACAGCTCGCCCAGCTCCGGCGCGGTGACGAAATCACCCGCCTCGCCGAACTTGGTCTTGCCCGCGCTGTAGTAGCCCAGCCCCGGCGCGTACAGGCTGCGCTCCATGAACTGCGCAAACGGCATCGGCCCGTGCGCGGCGATCTGCTCGCGCAGCTGGCGCAGCAAGCGGTCGGAATGCGCGCGCTCGTCGGCGGAGGGTTCGGGGAGTCGGGAGGCCATCGGTTTGTCGTCACCTGCAAGGCGACAAGCATAATCGATGGCCGTCGGCCCGGCCTCCCGCGACCGCCTAGAAATCCTTCTGCAGGCTGAGGTACAGGCCGCGGCGCGGGCCGAACTGCGGCGCGCCCACGCCGATGCCGGTGCCGTCGCGCAGCTCGTAGGTGCGGTCCAGCGCGTTGATCAGCGCCAGCTGGGTGTGCAGCTTGCCGAAGCGGTCGAACGCGAAGTCGTGCGACACGTTGAGGTTGAGCTGGAAGTAGGCCGGCAGGTGGGCGCCGTTCGGCACCGCGCCGTCCTTGCGCAGGCCGCTGCCGAACAGGTAGTCGGCGCCGACCCGGGTGCTGTCGGCCAAGGCGTAGCTGACGCCGCCCGACGAGGTGTAGGTCTGGTCGTGGTCGAGATGGATGTAGTTGTCGGCGATATAGGCCAGGTCGTCCACCGCGAAGTTGTACTGGCTGGTGATCACCTGCTTGCCCATCGCCCGGTTGTAGGCAAGGTTGAAGTAGGCCGACAACTGGCCAGTGCTGTAGTTGGCGGTGAATTCCACGCCGCCGATGTGGCCGCGGTCGTAGTTGAAGGTCGAGTAGACCAGCGCGGCGCCGAACTGGCCCTCGTCCTGCAGGCGCTGCACCTCGCGGTAGTAGGTATCCAGGCCCAGCGTCCAGGCATCGCCGATGTTCTGCGAGACGCCCACGTCGAAGTAGTTCGCGCGCTCGGCCAGCGGCGTCGCGTTGCCGGGATTGGACACCGCATTGGTGGTGCCGTCGAACTTCGCGATGTTGGCGGTGGTGATCATCTCCGTGGCCGGCGGCGTGAAGTAGCGCGAGTAGCCGGCGTGCACCGTGGTGCTGCCGGTGGCCTGCCACACCACGCCGAGGCGCGGGCTGAGCTGGCTTTCGGTATGGCCGGCCAGGCTGTAGGTGTCGCCGCGCAGGCCGTAGTTGACGGTCCAGTCCTGGCCGATGCTCCACTCGTCCTGGATGTAGCCGGACCAGGTTTTGGCCACGAGCCGGTTGTTGTCGACGATGTTGATCGGCGTGGTGCTGGTCTGGTTGCCCGCGGCGTCGGCCGGGAACACCCACGCGTCGTTGCCGCTGCCGGCATGCTCGAAGCTGCCGTAGACGCCGTAGCGCAGCGTGTTGCTGTCGCCCAGCGGCGTGGCGAAATCCGCCTGCAAGGTGCTGGCGCGGTTGTTGCGGCTCACCGCCGAGGCGACGCCGTTGAACATCAGGTCGCCGACCAGGTCCGGAGCGAAGGCCACGCCGGTGTAGCGCTGGCCCAGCGAGACCTGGTAATCGGTCGTACCCAGCTTGCCCTGCAGCGACAGCACGCCGAAGCGGGTGTTTTCACGCTGCTGCTCGTTGAGGTCGGCCGAATCGAAATCGGTGATGCCGAGGTAGCCGAAGTTCGGCGTGGCGTCTGGCCGGTTCGGAACCTGGAAGCGGTTGTTCGCCACGCCGAACATGAAGGAGAGCCGCGTGTCGTTGTCGATCAGGTAGGAGATGTCGCCGAAGCCCTTCACCTGGTTGGTGTGGTCGTGGATCGGCGTGCGGCTGGACGTGGGGTTCTCGATACCGACATCGTTCTCGAGGTAATTGCCGGTGAGGTACCAGCTCCAGCGGTCGTTGCTGCCCCAGATCGAGGCATTCGGGTTCAGCGTGCCGAACGAGCCGGTGGTGACGCCCACGCTGCCGCCGTTGCCGAGGTCGTGGCCGCTCTTGGTGGTGATGTCCACCACTGCGGCGGTGCGCAGGCCGTACTGCGCAGGCAGCGCGCCGTCGAGCAGGCTCACGCTCTGGATCGTGCGCGCGTCCAGGGTCTGGCCGAAGCCGGAGATCGACTCCGGCACGATCACGCCGTTGATGCGGTACTGCAGGTTCGCGTGGTCGCCGCGCACATGCAGGCCGCCGTAGGAATCCTGCACCACGCCCGGCGCCTGCAGGATCACCTGGTTCACCGGGGTGGCCGCGCCCAGCGGCAGTTGTGCGATCGCCTTCTGGTCGATCACGTACTGGCTGGAGCCGGTGTCCGGCGACAGCGCGTTGCGCGCCTGGTCCAGCGCGGCGGAGACGCTGATCGCGCCGAGCTCGTGCACTTTCGGCGCGTGTCGGTTGCGGGTGTTGCCCAGGCCGTCGTCCGGCGCCGTGCTGCCGGTCGCGGTGGCAGTGGAGGCAGCGGCAGGTGTGGTGTCGTCGGCGTGCGCATGGACGGACACCAGGCACAACGCGGCGGCGAGGCTGAGGGCGAGCGGGGAAGGCTTCATGGGCAGGGATTCCAGGGGGCGGCAGCCCGGCGATGCGGCCGGGTTGATGTACGTAATGTTATAACATTACTAACATTGACCCAAGCCCACCCGGGCCACAAGTCATGGCTGCAACGTCACGGTCATTGATCCCGGCTTCATGCCAGCGGCCTAGACTTGCCTACTCGTGCGCGAAGCCAGCGCGCCCACGGAGTGCGCCATGAGCCAGCGACACCCGCCCGAACCGGATCGCGCCGACGGCAGCCGCCAGGTTCCCGCCGTGATCGGCAAGCACGAGGAAGCGAACCGGGTCACCCAGGCGATCCTCGATTTCGTCAGCCATATCCCCCGCAGCAAGGTGGACGCAGCCGCCGACGCGAAAGTGCAGGCGCGCGCGATCGCAGGCCGCGCCGCCCAGCGCGCCGCGCTCACCGCCGGCTCGCTGGCGCTGCCGCCCGGGCCGCTGGGCTGGCTCACCGTGTTGCCGGAACTGGTGGCGATCTGGAAGCTGCAGGCGCAGATGGTCAGCGACATCGCCGCCGCCTACGGCCGCCATGCCGAACTGGGCCGCGAGCAGATGCTGTACTGCCTGTTCCGCCATACCGCGGCGCAGGCCTTCCGCGACCTGGTGGTGCGCATGGGCGACCGCCTGCTGTTCCGCCGCATGTCGCAGACGGTGGTGGAGCGCATCGCCAGGCACCTGGGCGTGAAGCTCAGCCGCCGCGCGCTGGGCGAAGGCGTGTCGCGCTGGCTGCCGGTGATCGGCGCCCTGGGCGTGGGCGCCTACGCGTACTACGACACCGGACAGGTGGCCGCCACCGCGATCGAGCTGTTCGACGGCGGCATCGGCGACGCCGACGGCGGAACGACGACTGCAGTGGCACCGCCCTTGCCGCGCGGGTGACGCCACCGCGCCGTTCCGGCAAGCTGTCGGCATCCGCCGTCGCGCAGGAATCGCCGCATGTCGCCACGTCCCGAACGTCCCGTCGCCCTGGTCACCGGCGCCGGCCGGCGCGTGGGCGCGGTGATCGCGCGCACGCTGCACGCGGCCGGCTACGACCTCGCCCTGCATTGCCGCCGCTCGGTGGCGGAAGCCGAGGCGCTGGCCGCCGAGCTGGAGCGCGAGCGCGCCGACAGCACCCTGGTGCTGCAGGCCGAACTGGCCGATCCGCACGCGCTGCCCGCACTGGTGGACACCACGCTGGCCCGCTACGGCCGGCTCGACGCGCTGGTGAACAATGCTTCGGCCTTCCACCCCACGCCGGTGGGCAGCGCCACCGTGGCGCAGTGGAACGAGCTGTTCGCTTCGAACGCGCAGGCGCCGTTCTTCCTCGCCCAGGCCGCCACGCCCGCGCTGCGCGCCACGCATGGCACGATCGTGAACCTGGTGGACATCTACGCCGAGCGCCCGCTGGCGGATCACCCGATCTACTGCATGGCCAAGGCCGCGCTGGCGGCGATGACGCGCTCGCTCGCGCTCGACCTCGCGCCCGACATCCGCGTCAACGGCGTCGCGCCCGGCGCCGTGCTGTGGCCCAGCGACGGCAAGCCCTACGCCGACCAGCAGGCGATGCTCGCCCGCACGCCCATGAAGCGCGCCGGCTCACCCGCAGACGTGGCCGGCGCGGTGCTCTGGCTGCTGCGCGATGCGCCCTACGTGACCGGGCAGATCATCCGCGTGGATGGCGGGCGCACGTTGTCGACGTGAATCAACGCTTCGGACGGAACGCCGACTCCAGCAGCGCCTGGTCGAAGCCGCCGCCTGCCTCGCCCGCTTCCGCATAGCGGTACAGCGCCGCGGCGTAGATGCCCTGCAGGGTGGACTGCACCAGCCCCAGCAGCATGAAGCCGATCACCACCAGCACGATCACCGGTGCGATGACGGCGATCGACTGGGTGGCGATCGCGCCGAACACCAGCACCGCCGCCAGCACGGCCGCGAAGAAGAACACCAGGCCGAACACCACGCCCAGGCCCACGTTGCCGATCACGTTCTCGCCCCAGGTCTGCTTGAGCAGTTCCGCGCTGCGCTTCACCGCGTCGACCGGCCCCGTGCCCTCGCTGGCCAGCACCGGCACCACCAGGAAGGTGGCCACCGTCCACGCGAGGCCGAGCAGGCCCACCACGAAGCGGCCAATCAGGCCCAGCCGCTCCTGCAGCGCGCGCAGGAACAGGCCCACCGTGGCCGCGATCAGCGCATAGCCGAAGATGCTGCCCAGCCGCGAACGCGCCAGCGCGAAGCCGTCGGCCAGCCCGGCCGGTTCGCCGCGCAGGCGCGCCAATGCCACGCCGACCAGCGCCGTGTTGAAGAACACGATCACGAAGTACTGCGCCAGGTAGAACGCGAACAGCACCACGTAGTAGACCGGCGCGAAGCGGCGGCCCTCGAAGTCGCCGCCGTGGTGGCCGATCATCGCCAGCACCACCGGCAGCAGGAAGCTCGCCGCCACCACGAGGCTGCACAGTCCCGACAGCAACGGAAACAGCAACAGCGACTTGTCCGAGCGCAGCACCCCCGCGCTCGCCTTCATCAATGCCCAGCTGCGGGCGAACTTGCCGGCCATGCCCCTGCCCTCCCTGCGATTGGAGCCACCTTTCTAGCACCGCGCGCGGTACGGCGACAGTGCGGAAGGATCAGAGTGGCTCGACCGTCAACGGCTCGCATTCCGGCGGGAATGCCGCCCACAGCTCGGCCATCGTCTGCCCGCCGACGGGGTGGCGCGCCCCGGGCGCGATGTCGGCCAGCGGCTTCAGCACGAAGGCGTGCCGGAGTTCCTTGCGCGGGATCTGCAGGTGGCCGGGGCCATCGATCACGCGCTCGTCGTACAGCACGATGTCCACGTCCAGCGTGCGGTCCGAATAGCGCGGCACGTCGCGGCGACGGCCGTGGCGGTCCTCCAGCGCGTGCAGCCAGTCGTTGAGCGCGATCGGTTCCAGTTCCGTATCCAGTCCCACCGCAAGGTTCACGAAATCCGCGCCATCGAAGCCCACTGAGCGGCTGCGGTAGGCCGGCGACACGGCGATCGTGCCGAAGCGGGCGCGCAACTCGTCCAGCGCCGCGTTGAGGTAACGGTGCGGATCGAGGTTGGAACCGAGACTGAGATAGACGCGGGCCATGTCAGTCCGGCCGCGTGCCGCGCTCGATGCGCACACCCACCGCCTTCGCGCCGCGCACCGCGCCGGGCTTGGAGAGCTTCAGCCGCACCCAGCCCACGCCGAATTCCTCGCGGATGATCGCGGCGCAGCGCTCGGCCAGCGTCTCCACCAGGCCGAAGCTGGAGGCGCCCACGTAGTCGATCAGCCGCTTCGACACGTCCTTGTAGTTCAGCGTCAGCGCGATGTCGTCGCCGGCGGCCGGCACGCGGTTGTCGAACGCCATCTCGATGTCGAACGCCAGCGTCTGGCGCACGCGGCGCTCCCAGTCGTAGATGCCGATCACGGCATCGATGCGCAGATCCTCGATGAAGACGATGTCCATGGCGGTGCACAGGCGGAACGGGGGCTGTACAGGGTCGACGAGTGCGTGCGCGGATGCAAGTCGGCCGGTTTCACGGCGGCGGCGGGCCAGCCGTGCTACACCACCCCATCGCACACCGAAGGAGCAACCGATGAGCACCACTCCCGCCGTCACGGCCGTCATCGCCGACACGCCCTACGCCGTCCGTTCCCACGACGACCGTGGGCACACGTGGCTGGCCGACGAGCCGCAGACGCTCGGCGGCGGCGACAGCGGCCCGGACCCGCATCGGCTGCTGCTCTCCGCGCTAGGCGCCTGCACCTCGATCACGCTGAAGATGTACGCCGAGCGCAAGGGCTGGCCGCTGGAGGGCGTCGAGGTGGCGCTGGACTTCAACCCCGACGGCAAGCCGGAAGACGGCAGCAACCGGATCCGCCGACGCATCGCCGTGCATGGCGCCCTGGACGAGGCGCAGCGCGAACGCCTGCTGCAGATCGCCAACGCCTGCCCGATCCACAAGGTGCTCACCGGCGAGATCCGCATCGATTCGGCGCTGGAATAGCCGGCGCGGCAGCGGCGCATGCGATCATGGCGCATGACCGCCTTCGCCACGCTCCCGCTGCAACCCTCCCTGCTCGCCAGCCTCGAAACCCTCGGCTATGCGGACATGACGCCCGTGCAGGAACAAAGCCTGCCGCCGATGCTGGCGGGCCGCGACGTGATCGCGCAGGCGCAGACCGGCAGTGGCAAGACGGCCGCGTTCGGGCTGGCCCTGCTGCAGGCGCTGCAGGTGGAGACGATCCGCCTGCAGGCGCTGGTGCTGTGCCCCACGCGCGAATTGGCCGACCAGGTCAGCAAAGCGATCCGCAAGCTCGCCGCGAACATCCCCAACGTGAAGCTGCTGACCCTGTGCGGCGGCATGCCGCTGGGGCCGCAGCTGGCCTCGCTCACGCACGATCCGCACATCGTGGTGGGCACGCCCGGCCGCGTGCAGGAACACCTGAAGCGAGGCAGCCTGCACGGCGGCGGCATCAAGGTGCTGGTGCTGGACGAGGCCGACCGCATGCTGGACATGGGCTTCAGCGAGGCGATCGACGACATCGTGGGGCGCATCGCGAAGCATCACCAGACGCTGCTGTTCTCGGCCACCTACCCCGATGAGATCCGCGCCGTCAGCAAGCGTGTGCAGCAGGAGCCCGTCGAGATCACCGTGGAGGCGCCCGCCGAAGCGAAGCCCGCGATCGAGCAGCAGTTCATCGAAGTGGAGCCCGCGCACAAGCTCGACGCGCTGGCGCAGCTGCTGACCGGCGAGCGCGGGCCGGATTCAAAATGGGATGGCGCGCTGGTGTTCTGCAACATGCGCAAGGACGTGGACGCGGTGGCGCAGGAGCTGGACAGGCGCGGCTATTCCGCGCTGGCCCTGCACGGCGACATGGAACAGCGCGACCGCGACGAGGTGCTGGTGCGCTTCGCCAACAAGAGCTGCAACGTGCTGGTGGCCACCGACGTGGCCGCGCGCGGGCTGGACATCGCCGCGCTGCCGCTGGTGGTCAGCTTCGACATCGCGCATGACCCGGACACGCACACCCACCGCATCGGCCGCACCGGCCGCGCGGGCGAATCGGGGCTGGCCATCACTCTGTGCACGCCGCGCGAACGGCCCAAGGCGGCGAACATCGAGGCGGCCATGGGCGCGCCCTTGCCGTGGCGCGCCTTGAAGCTCGCGCCGCCGCGCGGCAAGACGCTGAACCTCGCGCCGATGAAGACCCTGGTGATCGACGCCGGCCGCCAGGACAAGCTGCGCCCCGGCGACATCCTCGGCGCGCTCACCGGCGACGCCGGGCTGGACGCGAAGGACATCGGCAAGATCGACGTGTACGCCACCCGCGCCTACGTGGCGATCAGCCGCGCGCTGGCGAACAAGGCGCTGGAACGGCTGCGCGCGGGGCGCATCAAGGGGCGCAACTTCCGGGTGCGCGCGCTGGGTTGAGCGCCACCGGCCCTGGTTCCCGCCCGGAAAAGGCCGGAACGAAAAACGCCTGCCACCGCGGGCCGGACCAGTCCCGCCCGCAGGCACCGGGCATCACAGCAGCCAGTTGACCAGGCGATCCAGCCGCACCCGGCTCAGGCGGCGCAACAGGCGCCGCACTTCCGGCGGATAGTGCCGCGGGCTTTCCAGCGCGCGGTAGTCGGCGAGCCGCGTGGCATGCCGGCGCAGCTCGGCCCATTCAGCTTCGTGCATCGCGTGCAGGCGTCGCGCGGGGTCGCGCAGCAGCAGGCCGTTCTCCAGGTCCAGCGACCAGGCGCGCGGATTGAGGTTGTGACCGGTGAGCAGGGCCGCGTGATCGTCGACCAACAGGCCCTTCAGGTGGTAGCTGTTGCCGCCGTCGCGCCACAGCCACAGATTCAGCTGGCCGCTGGCGATCTGCCGCGCATGCGCGCGGGCGAAGCGGCGCAGGTTGTTCTCGTAGAGATACGGCAGCAGGCCGATCGTGGTGAACGGCTGGCCCGGCGGGATGTAGAAATCGTTGGCGGTCTTGTCGCCCACCATGATGTCGATGCGGCAGCCGCGCCGCAGCGCGTGGCCCACCGCCGCGCGCACCGGCCGCGGCAGGTTGAAGTACGGCGTGAGCAGGATCACCCGCTCGCGCGCCTCCTGCAGCAGCGCCAGTACCGTGTCGTTGAGTGCGTTGCCGTTGCGGCCCAGGCCCAGCAGCGGCGTCACCGCCACCCCGTCGGCCGGCGGCGTCTCGTCGGGCACGGCATAGCTGGCCGACTGCAGCGACTGGCGCAACTCGCGGATCGCCGGCAGCAGCGCGCGGGTGGCCGGCGCCGTCGGCGTATCCAATCGCGGCACAGCCGCGTTGCCGGCGAACTGGCGCTCGACGAAGCCGGCCAGCGCATCGGCCAGCCCGCGATGGCGCAGCAGGTGGTAGCGATCCAGCCGGTAGCGGCCGTGCCGCGCGAGGTAGACGTCGTTGAGGCTGGCGCCGGTGTACAGCACGGCGTCATCGATCACCCAGCCCTTCAGGTGCAGCACGCCGAGCAGCTCGCGGCCCTGCACCGGCACGCCGCGGATCTCCACGCCGTCGCCCAGCCGACGCGCGAACTCGCGGTACATGCCCGCGTTGCCCTCGCTGTGCGCCTGGCCGATCAGGCCGCGACGCGCGCGATGCCAGTCCACGTACAGCGTGATCCGCAGCGCCGGCTGCCGCGCTTTCGCCGCGTACAGCGCTTCGAGCACCTCGCGGCCGCCGTCGTCGTCCTGCAGGTACAGCGCCACGATCACGATGCGCCGCTCGGCCTCGGCGATCAGCTGCAGCAGGGTCTGGCGGAAGACGGCCGGATCGGGCAGCGCCGCGATGGCGTCGGCCGGCACGGCGAAGGCGGGCAGGCGCTCCGTCGCCGCGCCGCGGCGACGCGGCAGCAGGCGGCGGGCGAGTCGGCCCGGGGTGTCCATCAAGCGGTTCATGGTCGCGCATGATGGCAAATCACGCGCGGGCTTGCCTATCCGCACGCAGCGGCACGCGGGTCATTTCGCGTGCGGCTGCACCTCGATCGTGGCGGTCATGCCGGCGGCCAGCACCATGCCCTTGGGCAGCGCGGCGGTGTCGATCGCGATGCGCACCGGCACGCGCTGGGCCAGCCGCACCCAGTTGAAGGTGGGATTGACGTCGGCGAGCAGGTTCGCGCCGGTGGGGTTGTCGCTGTCGGTGATGCCGCGCGCGATGCCGGTGATCGTGCCCTTGAGGTGCACGCCGCCAGCCATCAGGCGGATGTCGACCGGATCGCCCACGCGCAGCTGCGGCAGCTTGGTTTCCTCGAAGTAGCCGTAGATGTAGTAGCTGTGACTGTCGATCAGCGCCATGCGCGCGGCGCCGGCGGCGGCGTAGTCGCCCACGCGCACGTCGAGGTTGGTGACGTAGCCGTCCGCCGGTGCGCGCACTTCGGTGCGCTGCAGATTGAGCCGGGCCAGGTCCACCGCCACCTGCGCCTGCTGCACCGCCGCCAACGCCTGCTGCGCGCCGGCGCTCGCCTGATTGTGCGAGGCCTGGGCCTGCTGCAGGCCGGCGCGCGCGTTGTTTGCGGCGGCCACCGCGTTCTGCCGGTCCTCGACCGAGATCACGCTCTGCTCGGGCATCTGCAGGCGCCGCTGCGCCTGCGCCTCGAACATCTCATACTCGGTCTTGCTGCCGGAAATCGCGGCCGCGGCGGCCGCGGCGCCGGCACCCGCCGCGCGTGCGCTGGCTTCGGCCGCGGCGAGGTTCGCCTCGGCCTGCTGCAGGGCGAGGATGTAGCGGTCGCGGTCGATCGTCATCAGCAGCTCGCCCTTGTGCACGAACTGGTTGTCGTGCACCGGCACCGTGGCGACCAGGCCGGCCACGTCGGGCGCGATCTGCACCACGTCGGCGCGCACGCGGCCGTCGCGGGTCCACGGCGAATACAGGTAGCGCTTCCACAGCGCGTGGCCGAGCACGGCGGCGGCGAGCACCACCACGGCGGTGAACAGGAAGCGCAACAGCGAAGTTTTGTTCATGGCGTGACTTGGTCAGCGAAGCAGCAGAAGCCCGGCAAGACTGAAAACACAGGCGAACAGGGCGAGGCGGAACAGCGGCGGGTGCCACACGTAGCGGTACAGGCCGTAGCGGCCGACCAGCAGGTCCACCAGCGCCATCAACAGTAGGCAGCCGAGGAAGATCGGCAACAGGCCGGGCACCAGCACGCCCTGGATGTCGATTTCACGTGGCACGGGCGGCCTCCTCGGCAGGCATCCAGGTGGCCAGCGGCGATTCGTCGTCGCGCAGCGCGCCCAGCAGCTGGTACAGGCGCGGGCGCAGCGCCGGCGTGTCGGCACAGTCCTCGATCGCGGCGCGCACGAGGTCCTCGGCCTGTTGCCGGCGCACCGCGTCGGGGTGGTGGTACAGTTGCGCCACCGCCTGCACCGCACGCTCCACCGCGGCGCGCACTTCGATCGGGTAGCGGCCGGCATGCAGTTGCTGGCGCAGCTCGATCAGCGCGCGCCCGCTCTCGTGCACCGCCAGCGCCCAGGCCAGCAGCTCGCGCGACGCGCGGCTGCCCGGACGGGTATGCACGATGGCCTGGTGGAACAGGTCGCGGCTCTCGCTTTCGAAGCGCCACGGCAAACCGTCCAGCGATGCGCTGGCCGCCTCGACCACCTGCTCGCGCAGGCGACGGAACTGCCGCCGGCGCTGCCAGCCGCTGCCGGTGACGCGCGGCACGAACACGAAGGCCACCGCCGCCATCGCCACGCCGGCCAGCTGTGCGATGGCCTCGTTCAACGCCAGCGCCGGGTCGTACACCATCGGGTTCTTCAGCGCGAGGATGTAGACGATGCCGATCGCGTAGCCGCCGCCGATGCCGGGCCATTCCGGATGCGCGTTGAGCCACGGCCCGATCATCAGCAGCGGCAAGGTCGCCGCGATCAGCATCACGAAGCCGTCGCTGCCGGGCAGCAGCACGTAGGCCGTGAACAGGCCGGCGAGCATGCCCAGGGCGTAGCCGATCAGCATGTTGAACGCGGAGGCGAGCGGGTTCGGCGTCGCCGCGAGCAGGCCGCTGAAGACGGTCGCCAGCAGCATCGCGCTGGCGCCGAACGGCCATCCGCTGGCGATCCAGAACGCACTCAGCGTGGCCATGGTGAGAAAGGTGCGCAGCACCGCCACTAGCGCGCCGCTGGCATCGTTGCCGCGACGGAAATGCACGCGCTCCACGGCGCCGCGCTGCACGCGCGCGCGCAGCGCCAGCTCCACCTCGACGTAGCCGCACAGCTCGTCGAGGAAGCGCTTCAGCACCGTGGCGCCGGTGTCGAACGCCAGTTGCGCGCGTCCCGACGGCAGGCCCGCGCGCAACTCCGCCTCCAGTGTCGGCAGCTGCTCGGCGCACTCGCGCAGGCGCGGCGCCAGCACCGCGGGATCGTGCAAGTCGTCGGGCGCGGTGGTCAGCGCCGCGCCGATCGGATGGTAAAGCGCGGTCAGCGCGGCCACTTCCGTATCGCGATGCTCGCGCTGCAGCCGATTGATCAGGTGGTGCAGCGACTGGAAGCTGGTCGCCGCCGCCATGTTGTGCTGGTTGAGCAGGCGCATGCGGGTGCTGCGCGCGCGGATTTCCGGATCCTCGAAGATCACCGAGGCGCGCTGGTTCTCCAGTTGCACCGCGGCACGCACGAAGCGCAGATGCGCCTGTTCCATCTCCGCGCGCGGGATGCTGCCGCCGGTGGAGCCGCGCACGAAGTCGATGAAGTTCGCGAAGTGCGCGCGTGCCTCCTGGCGCAGCACCAGGCGCAGGCGCTCGGGAAACACCAGGTCGCTGACCACGCCGGACACCACCAGGCCCAGCATCACCTCGCTCACACGCATCAGGGCCGAGTCGAACACGACTAGCGGATTGCCGATCGCCGGCAACGCCACGATTGCCGCGGTGTAGCCAGCCAGCACGAAACCGTAGGCCATGAAGTTGCGGTACAGCGTGGCGCCGCCCGCGCACAAGCCCACCCACAGCGACATGCACAGCAGGAACAGCACGCGCTGCTGCGGGAACACGCACAGCAACGCCAGCCCGAACGTGCTGCCGCACAGCGTGCCGATCGCACGATAGAAGCTCTTGGCCCGCACCATGCCGCTGTGCGGATGCATCACGACACCCACCGTGATCATCGCGGTAGCCGGCTGCTCCAGCCGCAACCACATCGCCAGCCACGCCGTGAGGTACAGCGCCAGCAGCGTCTTGAACACGAACAGCCAGGCATGACCTTCGCCGGCGAGCGCATCCGCCAGCACCGGCCAGCGGCGCACCACCTGCCCCGTCTTCATCGCTGCCGACGCCATGGTCTCAACCCCGCCCCACCGTCAGTCCCGTTCCAACTGGTCCAGGAATTTCTTGAGCAGGCGTTCCAGTTGCGCCGTCTCGGTGGGCTTCAGGCCGGCGGTCTGGCGCTCCAGCAGCGCGCAGATCGCGGGCATGAAGTCGTCGATCATCGCCAACCCCCGCCGGCTCAGGCTCAAGCTGACCTTGCGCCGGTCCTCGTCGCTCGCGGTGCGCTCGATCAGTCCTTTGTCGCACAGACGGTCTGCAAGCCGCGTGATGTTGGCCGACTTCTCGCCCGCCGCCTCGGCCAGCTGCGAGGGATTCAGCGTGTAGCCCTCGGTGCCGTACAACATCATCAGGATGTTGTATTCCGGGTGACTGATGCCCCAGGGCTTCAAGAGCGCGTTGGCGTCGTCGTGCACGCGCTTGTAGAGGTGCTTGACCAGCCGCACCAGCACCGCCGGCTCGCGTGGGAACGCGGGCTGGAGCCGGCAGGTGACGGCGAGGCGCTGTTCGGTGGGGGCGAAGCTGCTCATGGCGGAATCAATGTCTGCGTTTGTATTTCATATATGAAATATATGGATGTGAATTCTATGCCCGCCGCCGGCCGCCTGCAAGCACCCCTGCCGGCCTTCACTTCCGCGCCCCTGCGGCCGGTGCCACGATGGCCGCCGGTTCGATACGCCAACGACGGACTCGCGCCATCCGCGCCGATCCGCCCACACACGGAGGGGACGCGATGAAACGCTGGTTGCTCCTGGGGTTTTCCGGCCTGCTGCTGGGCGCCGCCGCCGGCGCGATGGCCGACGAAGGCATGTGGACGCTGGACCACCTGCCGACGAAGCAGCTGCAGCAACGCTACGGCTTCACGCCCACGCCGCAGTGGATCGACCTGATCCAGCACGCGGCGGTGCGGCTGGCCGAGGGCTGTTCCGGTTCGTTCGTCTCCGCCGACGGCCTGGTGATGACCAACCATCACTGCGCCAACGCCTGCCTGTCCCAGCTCTCCGGCAGCGGCCACAACTACATGGCCGACGGCTACGTGGCGATGAAGCCCGAGGACGAGCCGAAGTGCCCCGAGGACGAGCTCAACCAGCTCGACTCGATCACCGACGTCACCGCCAGAGTGAACGCGGCGACGAACGGCAAGACCGGCGCCGAGCGCATCAAGGCCGAGCGCGCGATCGACAGCCAGCTGGAAGAACAATGCGTCGCCGGCGATGCGAAGAGCTGGCGCTGCGACGTGATCTCGCTGTACCACGGCGGCCGCTACGCGCTGTACAAGTACCGCCGCTACCAGGACGTGCGCCTGGTGTTCGCGCCCGAGCAGAGCATCGCGTTCTTCGGCGGCGACCCGGACAACTTCAACTTCCCGCGCTACGACCTCGACGTCACCTTCTTCCGCGCCTGGGTGGACGGCAAGCCGGCGAAGACGCCGCAGTTCCTGAAATTCGACCCGCACGGCCCCAAGGCCGGCGAGCTCACCTTCGTGGTGGGCAATCCCGGCTCCACCCAGCGCGAGACGCCGTGGATCCAGCTGTCGGCCACGCGCGACGACACGCTGATCCCGCTGTACGGCTACCTGTCAGACCTGCGCGGCGTGCTGTGGCAGTACGGCCGCGCCGGCACGCAGCAGGCCAAGGAAGCGCAGGACATGCAGTTCGGCATCGAGAACACGCTGAAGGTGTTCAAGGGCTGGCTGGCCACGCTCACCAACGAAGGCTTCATCACGCAAAAGCAGAAGTCGGACGCCGCGCTGCGCGACTGGATCGCCGCCGACCCGGCCCGCCGCGCGAAGTACGGCGACCCGTGGGCGGAACTGGCCAAGGCCCAGCAGCGCGGCAAGGAGCTGCAGAACCGTTACCTGATGATCGCCGGCGGCCGCGGCTTCGGCGTGGGCACCCAGCTGTTCGCCGACGCGATGACCCTGGTGCGCGGCGTGGCCCAGCGCGCCAAGCCCGACACCGAACGCCTGCCGCAGTTCCGCAACGCCAACCTGCCCGCGGTGGAGCAGTCGCTGGAGGCGAAGGTACCGGTGTATCCCGAGTACGAGCGCACCATGATGACGTGGTCGATGGAGAAGATGCGCCAGATCCTCGGCGCCGACGACGCGTTCGTGCACGCGACGCTGGGCAGGCAGTCGCCCGACGAACTCGCCAAGTCACTGGTGGACGGCAC